>JAABUW010000369.1_pt1 | contig 91657 bp, 20 predicted proteins | sample 5560081 | NCBI WGS metagenome assembly JAABUW01 (sample SAMN10711882, study PRJNA513363) | rock metagenome | isolation source: Antarctica rocks | place: Antarctica: Victoria Land, Knobhead sud
TATTAATTTATTAATTTATATATTTATATATTTATATATTTATTAATTTATATATTTATTTTAATATAATTATTTTATTAATAAAGAAGTTCCTTAATTAATTTCTTAATAAAATTATTTTATAATAATATTTATTAATTATTAAAGAAACCTTTTCGGTTTAAAATTTTAATTTATTAATAATTTAATTCCTTTATTATTAATTATAATTATTTTTAAGAATCTTTTATTTTAATTTTTATAATTTAATTAATCTACTTTATAAATCTTAAGGCCCTATAATAAAATATATAATTATATAAACTATATATAAAAATATATATAAAATTATATATAAAAAATATATATAAATATATATAAATAATATTTAAAAGTTATAGTTAATTTAATTATATTATAAAATATTAATTCGTTATTATTTTAATCTATTAAAGAAAAAAGATAAATCTTTTTATTATTATTATTATTATAATTATTATAATATTATATTTCTTAATATTATTCTTATTATTATAATTATATTAAATATATAAAAATTATTATAAACTCGATTTAATATTATATTATATTATAATATAATATAAAATCTTTTAATTCTTTTAATTATTATAAATAATAATTAAAGATTAATAATTAATAGAAATATATATTTAAATTTTATTATTTATTTTATTATAATTTCGTTATACTTTTATTTATAATCTTTCGTATCTTTATAAATTAATATATTTTATTATTTAATATTAATAATTTTATCACTTAAATTAAATATTGACAAGGGGTTAATATAATAGTATATAGTATAAAAGATATTGATTATTCTATCGAGGATTTGGCCCTAATATACTAGAATCCTAGAGTTACCCTAATCCCGATAGGGCTAGCGGTAGGGCTTAGCCCGTCATTTTAGTAAATATCTATAGTAATACTCCTACTAAAGTCTACCCCGTAATAAATCGCCTAATTTAAAAGAAAGAAGTTAACGCCCTCGTTAATATATTTATATAGGTAATAACGTAAATAGCGTCTATATATAGAAGTAAATAAATAAATAATATATATTTTAAATTATCGACCGATTACGGGTAGGCCCGTAGAGCCTTAAAGTTTAGCGTAGAGTCGTAAAGTTTAATATTAAAATCGCGATAACGAGGTAAGGCGATAGGGCGGTATAGGGATAACGTAGGTAATTAACGGTAGGAGCTATAATATTAATAAAATAAGGGCGTATACGTATAACGTTATAAAAGTATTAATACTAAAGGACTAGGGCCCTAAATATATATTAATAAAGTAAGATCTTAACGTAAATCTAGGCTAGATCTAGGCTAGATCTAGGTAAAAGTCGTTTAACGGTATTTTTAGAATTAAAATTATTTTAGCGCGGAGCTAGTCCCGATTCGGCTAAATAATTATATAATTCTTATATTATCCGAAGCTTTTTCCTATATAAGTATACTACTTAATTAAGAAGTAGCGATAACGAGGGGTATATACCTAAGTTTATATAAAGAAGTATATAGGTAATACTATACTAGGATATTCGGGCTATATAACTCTACGTACGATTAAACGAATAATTTAAAATTATTAAAGAGTAGTTTTACCGGTTCTCGGTATAGTACCTCTTTAATATTATCGTAGTACCCGTACTCTAAATAGAGCTCGATAGGTAGATTTAATATAATAATTATTTCCTAATAAAGGTAAATAAAGGGCGATAACGTAAAAGGGAAGTATAATTATACTTCTAAAATTATCGACCCTAAAAGAAGAATTTAATTTAATATTTAACCTACTATTTATATTCCTTAATAAGTTCGCCCGTAAAAACGTTCTTAGCGTTTATTTAATGGTTTTATATAAATCCCTAGTCTTTCTAAGATAGGAGGTATTCGGTAGTATAACCCTTCCCCTTTTTAATAACGCGTTTATCGAGGATATACTTTAGTTCTTATTCTAGCTTTAAGTTATCTCGCTCGGTTTTTATTACTTTAAGGTTAATAGGCCGTAGACGTTTAAAAGGGTTTTTATCCGGTAGTAGGTACTACTTTAATTATACTATTAAAAATATATTATAAATCTTCTAATTTTCCGGGATATTAAGGCGGTATATAAGCCTACCGATATAGTTAAGAATCTTAAATAATTTAGTTATTTATTAACCGTATTTACGACCAGTAAATTTATTTACCGGAATATTATAACTTTTATATAGACGTAGTAAGGCTTAATCCCCTTAACGGAAATAATAAAAGTAATAAATACGATTATAATACTCCTTATCGTATATTTAAATATAAATAATTATATCCGAAGTTTAAATATATACTAGCTTCTTTAGTAAAACGTTATTCTTTTAACTTCTTAGGTCTAACGCGTTATTAACGGTAAAACCGAAAGCTATTTTATTTAGGGTATAGTTAATGAGCTAAGAGAACGTATTATTATATTATATAATTATAAAAAGTAGTATCTCTTCTTAGGCTTTAAGGTTTTATAAGGTAGCGATCTAAAATCGTAATATAATTTTAATAGTTTAATTTATACGCTCGCTTAATTTATCCGTTTATAGATAATAGGCGGTAGAAAATATTAAATTTATTTTAAACTTATTAAATAAAGCCTTCTATAGAGTATTTATAAACTTCTAGTCGCGGTCGGAAAGAATAGCCTTCGGAATACCCTAGTCCATTAAGTATAAACGATATAAAAGTATATATACTTATTACTCTACCTTTTATATTAATTTTCCTAGAATCGCGGTTACCTTTTAGGAAAATTTATATATAATAATTATAATATTATCGAATCCTTCCTACGAAAGGGGTAAGGCTAGGATAAAATCGATAAAAATCGTATAAAAAAGAGAGGGCGGTATAAAAATAAATTATAATACTCTATAAGGCTTATACCTAGGAGTATTAAATAACTAGTATTATAGGTAATATCGTAAATACTCCCCTAACTTCTTATTTAGTTTATATATATACTAGTACCTAGTTATTATCTTATAGTACTTATATCTTCTTATATATAAACTAGAATATACGACGTTAAATATAGTTTTAATATATAAAAAAGGTATATATAAATACTCCGGCGTATATACGCGATTAGTAGCCAAATTATCGGTATACTATATTAAACCGTTATCCCCCTTCGAAAAAGGAAGATCTACGGCGTCCTCGCCGGTTTCTATATTATAGTTAAGTATATAACTTATTTTAGCCTAATAGTCGTTATTCTAGTACCCTTCAAATAATTCTTACTTAAACTACGTGTTTATTTCTATTAGTGTATAGACCTTATATATATATACCTAAAGTATATCTAGCTCGCCTTCTAAAAAGTCCCTAACTACGTCCTTTTATTATAATTAGGATAAGGCGTCTAATACTATATATTTAGCGCTAGGTTTATAACGGATCTCTATATTTTAAAAACGCTAAATATAATCTAAGGCCCGTACGATACGTAAATTAGTCTTTACCGTAGATAAGGTAGTTATATTTATTTATTTAACTATATTAAACGCAGCTCTATAATTAGTATAGACGACCGTCTTAAAGGCTAATTCGACTATATACTTAACCTTAGTAAATACCTATACTATTCCTACTAGTTCTATTTTAATAAATTAATAATATATTTCTATATTCTTAAGGAGTCGGCTAAGGAAAAGGATAGATTAAACCTACTTTTAATCGGGATAAAGGCCTTTTAGCTCTTTTATAATATAATAAATTATAGCCCTATAACCGAATTCTTTACTAGCGTTAAGGTCGATAAATAGTTCCTTTTTATTATCGAAGTAGTATAAAAAGGAAGGCTTAAAAAGGGTATTCTAAATAGTTTTAAATAAACGGATCTCTTATAGGGAAAGTAATTTAAAACTAGTCTTTTTAATATATTTCTATCGCTAAGCGCCTATAGGGGGTACTCTATTTAATAATATAGTTTTCTTATTTTATAAAGGCCTAGCTAGAGTAATATAATCTTTAATATAATCTCTTAACTAACTAGTTATTCCTAGGTACGTTTTAAATACTACTAGCGTTTAAGAGAAAGTTAGTTATTTAATAATTATAAACTTTTCTTTAAAAGTTAATAGTTTAAACGAGTTAACCTTCTAGCTAAATAATATAATTAACGGATAACCGATAAACGCCTTCTTAGGGTTAACTAAAATATTAAACTTAACGAATAAGAAAAATATTATATATAGGTATTAAATATAATCCTCGAGGGTCTAAGAGAATATTATAATATTATCGATATATACTCGGGCGAATACCTTATAGATACGTAGGATCCGGTTTATTTACTATTATATATACGTAAGCGAGTTTTAGAATCCTATTACCGTAATATTAAAAGTCTCTTAACCGCGGTATAATACGACGGTAAGCTTATATTTATTCTTAAGATATATATACTATTAATAAAAGAAACTAACCGCGTTAATAACGGTAATCTAACGATAACCCTTAACGGCGTTAATTATATTATTCTATAGAGGTAAATAGTAGACGTCTACTATAATTATAATATTTAAACCTCGAATATTAATAATAGTACGGCCCTTCTTAATACCGTCTAATCTTATAGTCTAAATAACGAAGACTAGGAAGTTAAATAGAGTAGTTTATATCGTCTATTTAAGTCGTCCCTAAATATATAGTTTATTAAAGGTTTCGTTAATAATCTTCCGGCTCTCATTACTTATAGGATAAATATATACCGTTTTAAATACTTTATTTTCCTAGTCGGCGCGTAGTAGTATACGTATTTATTCGTTTTCTAGAATATTAATAAAGTCTCCTTCTATCTAAAGTATAAGGAATTAATTAATAAACTTTACTAGCTCCGGTTATTTACTATAAATAATAATACTATTTAAAAGGATATTATTCTTTACCGAAATAGTTACCTCTATTAATAGAATAGAAGGCCGGGAATCGGTTAGATTCTTTATATCTTTACCCCCTAAAGGCTACTTAAAAAGTAATAAATTAAAACTAGCGGTAATTATACTATTAAAAGCGTTTTTAATAAAAGTTTCTTTATACTCCTAAAGAGGCCTTCGTATAACGAGCTCGCGAACGTCGTTATCGCCTATAATAATACTATAGTAACTATTAAATTAAACCTCGATTATTTAACCTAACTTTATATTCCTAAGGATTTTAATATATTTATCCGTTTTATTCTTTATAAGTACTAATCTTATTCTATCGTTAACGATTCCGGTAAAGAGGTATAAGTTAATATCTACTGGTTTAAAGAAGTAGTCTCGTGCTAGTAGATTAAACTTATAGACTTCGATAATTATAATAACTTATAGGGGGATAACTCTTATTTTCGTAGTATATACCGGCCGGTTTATACTTATACCCCTTAAATAGACGTCGATAGGGTACTCTATATCGTAGCTACCGATACGGGCGACTTACCGAGATACTAGTATATTAATCCCTTTAGGGGCCATAACGTTTATATTAATAACTTAGTATACCTACTTTAAGATTATTTATAATATGGACTTCCCTAGGGGCGGTTTCGGCTATTACTTTATTACTACTTTTATCTTTCCCGGGGAAGTATAAAGAGATAATAATATATTTAAAAGTAGTATAATAATTAGTATTAATACCGGTAACTTAGAGTAGGGTTATTATAATACGGATTCTAACTTTTAGAAGAAAGCATATTATAAATTTATAGTCGGCGATAATTACTTTATAGTTAGTATCCTTATAGCCCTTTTCTACTTTAATTCTAAAATTTAAGCCGACCCGAATACCGGTATACCGGTACTTCTTAAACGTTTATTTTATTCCCGTATTTTTAGAAGAGTCGTAGTTTAATTTAATAATAAACTTTTATTTTAGTAATTCGTTATTCGTTTTAACCTAGTAATAGGTTTCCGTATTCTCGTTTATTACTAAAGACTATTTATTTTTCTAAATAATATTTATAATTAAATATTTAGGGTAGGAGGTTTTAGTAGGGTTCCTACCTAAATCTTAATTTCTAAAATACGTATATAGTATGTTTTTAAAAGAGAATAACTCTTTATAAATACGGTACTCGACTTATTTAAGCGAATCGATAATAGTTATTTAATAGCCGGCTATTTCGTTTTATTTATTATAGTAATCTTTTTACTATTAATCCTAGCTCTATTTATTAGTATAATTAATATTAGGCGTAGATTATTTTTCTATTTATAACTCTATAATACCGTCTTCTTAAGAGTAGTCCTTTTATACCTCGGTTTTATAATAAATAGTTATACGCCTAGGGGGTATTTACTATTACCCGAAACGATTAAAATTATAACTACCGGTTATAGGCCCGCGGTTTTCTTGGCGCGATTAATAATTAGGACGATTTTTATTTCTAGGAGGGAAAGATACGTTTCTAGTACTACTACTAATAATCTATAACTAAATAAGTAGCGGTTGAATTTAACGAGGCTACTATTACGTTTAAGGGATACTTAATATATTCTAATAAACCGGATTAATAAATTAATAAGAAGTAACTTAAGGTAACTAGTTCTATTATAAACGGAACTAGTTAAGTTATTAATAATTCTATTAACTTTACCGTAAACCCTCTAGCTTAGGAGGCGGTAAAGGCCTAGTCGTTTTATTACTTCGTATTATTCCTAGTTAAACTTCTTCCTTAGTATTAAGTAAATTAAGGAATTTATTTAATAGGACGTTAGGTTTAGGCGGATTAATAAAAAGTTTAAAATTAAAATTAATATAATCGTAGATTATAAATATTTATTAATATACGCTAGGAATATCGGCGGCCCTAGTTAGGCCAAGTATTTTATTTATATACTATCTAGGCGTTTTACTAGTACGTACCTAAACGAATTTATATTTATTAAAACGAAGTTTACGTATAGCTTCTAATATCTTTATTTTAAATTATTTAATAAAACGACTTATCTATTTAGAGCTAGCGAAGGTACGTATTAACGCCTTAATATTAATATTTAGTTTATTCGAGAACTATTTAAGGGCTACTCTCTTAAGATATAAAAATAAAAGTTTTTATACCTCCTCTTCGCCGTACTATTTAATTATATCGTTAACGCGATCCTTAAAGTCGAAAATATTTTTATATATAATATATCTTCTTAAAGTAAATAAATTATCCTTCCTATCGCCTTTAAGGTCGAAGAATTTAATCTCTTCGAGTTTTAACTTATTCTAGGCGCTTACCCTAGTACTAGTACCGTCTTAACTAGTTAAATTATTTATTCTTAATAGGTTTTAAGGTTTTATTAGGCCTTCCTTTATCCTAGTTACTAGCCTAATAATAAAGACCTGAATTTCTAGCGATTCTATAAATTATATTATTTATTCGGAATTTATAGTAGGTTACTCGGGCTTGGGAGGAGCTATAACTTCTTCGTTTTTAAATTCGTCCTTAATACGGTCATACCGATCTTGTTATATTAGGTTAGTTCCTTGGCACCGAAGGCTACTCACTATTCTAGTTCGTTAATAACGAATACCTAGCTAATTAATTAATCATTACTACTAAATATATACTATAACCTTATTAATTAGTAGTAACGGCGATTATACGTTTTAATAAGCGCTATACCACGCCTACTAGACGTTCGATCCATTAGTTATATAGTAGTATTAGTAGTCGAACTAAAATTATTTAATAGTATTCTTTTATCCGTACCCCGTCTCCTCTACTAGTTCGTTTCGGTAGAATAGAATATAATTTATATAATAATCTCGTTAGAATAGAACACTACCTCTTTCTTCCCTACCGAAGTAGATAGCTCTACTATATTAAGGCCTACTACGATAGTACTAAGACTATAAATATTATACTTCGGTATATTATACCTAGTTATTTAGTATATTTATAAAAACCTTCCGCTACGACGTACCAGTCTACTAAAATAGGTATTATTATAACTACGTCTTCGGCTTTAACGAATCTATTATATAATTCGCCTAGAACCGCACTATATCTTTAATAAAATTAATTAAATATCGATTTTCCTTAAAGGGGAGAAGCGCCGTTAAGATAACCTAAAATCGTACTAGGCTTAACCCTATTTAAATCCTTATATATTACTATTTCTTATATAAAATTTATATACGGTTATTTATTACGTTCTATTTATTTATAGGAGTACTAAGTATTCTATTTTTAAAATCGAAAGAGTAAATAAGAATTAGTTCGTTTTTAATAAAAATAAATTATAAAGAATTATTAATTTATTAACCCTTAACTTTTTTACTTCCGTAAAATTATTACCGTAGTATCTAGTAATATCGCTAGTCGTAATACCGTGGTCTTAATATTCTAGCTCGACGAATTTATATAATTAGGCCACGCTTTCGCCGGCGAGGTCGACGATATTACTCGTTATATTATTAACTATTTTATTCGGCGGAATTTCCGGCCTATTTAACCCCTTCGTAGTCTTAATCCTTAAGAGTAACGAGTATAGTTAAGGTCTATTAAGGCACCGAGCTAGCTAAGTGATTAAATTATTAATATTACTATTTTCCGTACCGTTATAATACGTTTTTAAGTTGGTATTTAAACGACTCGATAATTTTTTAAGGTACCGGCGTTAACCGGGAATATACCTCCTTCGTCCCCGCCGAGCTTTTAGTAAACGCTTTCTTCGTTATTACTATATTCGATATCGCTATTAGGATATTCTATTAGATGAACCTCTATAGAAAAAGTAATCTACTAGAGACCCCTCGGACCTAACTAACAACCGTAGTAGTCCTCGACTATAGCGAACGCGGGCTTTAATAAAATATAGTTAATAGAGCTACGTAATTTTATCGTAAACTTTATAGTAGTACCTTTAGTAGGCCCTTTTAAATTATTAGGACTTTAAGGCTTATAAGGTCCCTAAAGCGATAGTACTATTTTATCGAAGTAGAATATAATTAACCTCGGATTCTTCGACTCTATATATAATAGTAAGTCTACTAGTATAGGGTCTAGTCTTGAGTATATTAGTAAAGAAATTTATTTCCGCGATATATATTTATTTATCGAGCGAGCTAAGAACCTAGTAACTATTAAAGGTACTATAATATATAAAAATCTCTAGACTTACCTCCGCGGTATTATTTTAGAATAATATACCGCTGAGCTTTTAGATACTAAAAAGAGACTATTAAAATATAATATTATTAATATTAATATTACGGAATAGACCTAGTTATTAACGGGAAGGTTTAAGGAACCTTCGAATATAACTATCGATATTATCCTTAGGGAACGCTACTTTATTAAAGATACTAATAACCGTCGTAAACCGCGTGAATATATATAGAAGATTTTAAGGTCTACTAAAGATACGGGAATATCGCTATTATAAAATTAGCTTAATATTATCTATAACGGAATTAACCTCGAACTACGGCGTAATATTAAAAGGCCCGATAATAATACTACTATCAATAGCTTTCTAACGAGCCTCGATAACTATAAATATAAATAGTAGGCTCTAGTATCTAGAAAGTCAAATAAATATAATCGATTAGTTCTACCGAACTATAATAATAATAATAGTAGCTACGGATAGCGTTAGTCTTAATAGTATAATTAATATTAGAACTTTTATTAACCTTTTATTCCTTACCGTCCTACCGAAGGCTTTAGACCTTTATATAGTAGTCCGCCTCTTTATAAAAATAATAATACTTCCTACGGAAGTAATTTATATAGGCTATTTTCTTCTTCTTCTTCGTTCTTCTAACCGTAATAAAGTAATATTAACTAGTAGTAATAATAATAGAATCCTAATTATTTATAACCTCCTAGAAGGTAGCTATAAATAATAAACGGAAGTTTAAGTCCGTTATTTAAATAGAAGATATTCCCTCCTAGGTACTAAAATTAAGGCTCTAGAGTAGGAAGAAACTTTAATAAAAATCCTTTTAAGAAACTCTTTTTAATTTAGAGGGCCTATTATACTAAAGACTAAAAAACTATTAAAGACGTTAGCTATAACGAAGATTAATCGGTAAAATCCTTCCGCTATACCGAAAGTCTTTATAACGAAAATTAAGGAAGCTACTATAGTAGCTAAAAAGATACTTTCTACTAAAGTACTACGTAGGCCAGTAAATACCCTAGTAATACCGTCGATTTAGAGTAACTTTATAATAAGATAATTAATAGTCTTTTCGTCGGCCAATATATTATTAAAGTAGTCGATATAACTAGTAAAATAATATACTACTTATATAAGTAGTCCTTCTCTTTAAATAATAAATTATATATATATATCCGGCTTTACCGAAATCCTACTTTATTAGAGTCTACTACGTCTTCCGCCTTAGCGAATTCCGCTTTATTAATTTCCGCTCTACTAGATATTACCTTCTCGGCGAAGTAGGTTATTAAATCGATATTTACTAATAAACCTACCCGCGGTTATATATTTCGTAGTTACCGCTATACTACTATTAAAGTCTCCGTAGAATTAGATAGTTAACTCTACGAATTTTACTTCGATATTAAATATATTATAAACTTTATAAACCGGTAGTTCCTTATAAAGTTTATAGAACTTAGCCTATAAGTTAAGGTCCGTAAAATACTTATTATTATGAAAGTCCGTGGCTTAGGATCGAATAACTATAATATTAATAAATTTATTATTATCCTTATATATATTCTTGGTAAGAATAGTAAGATCGCCTTAATTACTAAAGAATTATATATCGTTAATAACCTATCTATTAGGGTTTTAATAGGTATCGATATTATGAAATTAAAAGAAATTATAATTAACACCGGTAGAGATCTCGTTATTATTATATCTTATAATAACCTCTAGATCCTTATTTCTATAATTACGAAGGGTACTAGAATAAACGTAACTATAATTAGTAAATTCCGCTATACCGTACTAGTATATTCAAATATAGCTATTATAGTTAAATCTATGAGATTAGATCTACCCTAGGATCGTAATTTACTATTTGAACCTTCTTAGCTTGATATACTAATAATAACCGCGTATATCGTTAACTACGATATAGATAGAATCATAGTTCGGAATAACACCGATCTATTAATAATTATTAGCCGATATATTAGACTAGGGAAAATTATTGAATACGAAGTAACTAGATACTTTTAAATTAATACCTCATATATTAATTTAGCTATAAGGCCACCGAAGACTTTAACGTCGAAGTTTTTAATTAAATCCTACTTTAAGGCCGGACTAGTTATAGTAGTAACCTTTAATATAGTAATAACTCCCCGTATATCTAATTCGATAGTATCGAATATTATTTATCCGAGTCTTATAACTTCTAATTTAATATTTACTCTACTAAATTTATTTACTTTATAAAAGGCTTCCGTAGCGCCGAAATAAATATTACTAAAACCTTCGGTAACACCGAACGTCTTATCTTAATTAAAGATATTATACTCTATAGGTACTACGATCTACGGGAATAATACTTCCGCCTCTATAATTACCGATATCGTCGATTCGTTTCTAAATCTATAGAAAGATACTAGGAATATAACGAATATCCTAGAATCCAAATAAATAAAGATTCCTTTTATCGATAACTAGAAAGAGCTTTATAAAGCCGGTTAAACTCGTATTTATCCGCTAGGGAAACGTAATAAAGAGGTTATTAATAACGCCTTCGATGAACTATACTAGTAGGGCCGAATAGAATAAACTATTATAACGATACTATTTTCTTTCCTTTATTTCGTCGTATAAAAAGATACCGCCTCCGGTCCTAAAGGACGTATAGTTATCGATATTAGGGCCTTTAATAAAATTATAATACTAGATATATATCCGGTCCTTATTTAAGCTAAGATCTTAATACTTCTACTAAATATTATATATATTTCGACTATTAATATAGTAGCCTTTTTCTACTAATAGTGGGTAAAGCGATATTATCGATACCGCTTTATAGTAGTAATACACCGTAGTTAAAAGACCTTCAACGTATTAATAATAAGGTACCGAAACTCTCCGGCCTATATTCAACGTATAATTAACCGTATATTTCGGCCGTACCGAAAATTCTACTATATATACGTCGATGATATCGTTATCTTTTCTACTTCGTTAGTAGAGTATATCGAATACTTAATACTAGTATTCTAGGCTCTATTAGATATGAATATCTATATTTCTATTAAGAAATCCTTCTTTAGTTATCCTTCCGCATAGTTATTAAGCTAATATATCGATACTCTAAATCTTACTATAACTAAGAATAAACTAGTAGTTATACGGAATCTTTAATTTCCCCGAATACTATAGGTACTAAAGTAGTACCTCGGAATAACGGGTTACCTAAAGTAGTATATCCTATACTACGCGGTAATAATTAAGCCTCTATAAGACCGTAAAACATTACTAAATTAATACTATCGAAATTTATAGGGTAAAAGTATACGGGGTAATACTCGTAAATCTATAGCGAAGAGAGCTCTCGTCGATACGCCTACGCCGACGGAGCTTAATACCTATAAATACTTATAAGAGCTTTTCGCTAGTCCTATTATATTATATTATACTAATCTAAAGAGACTATTATTTATTAATCTAGATACTAGTAAGGAGTAGGGATTCGGTATATACGTATACTATATTAAGAATAACGATACTACGGAAGTACCGAAATAGAAGTCCCTATAACCTATTCTCTTTTTATTAAAGTAATTAATATCTATTAAAATAAAGTACTAGCCTACCGAACTAGAGATAACTAATATTATCTAGGTTATAAAGAAGATTCGATATCTTATTAAAATAACTAGTAATACTATAATTATTTATACCGACTATACCTCTACTATAGGTATAGTACGGTAGACTTTTATAAATACTACCTCTATTAAGAAGCTGAATCTTAGACTAATCTATATATCCGAATACTTATAAAGGTTTCGAATTAAATTAAGGTATAAACCTAGTAAAGCGAATATCGTCCTAGACGCTTTATTACGCCTTACTAGTCGTTTATACCGCCTAGAAATAGACGAGTTAATCCTTAATATACTATTAACTTTTCCAGTTAGTATTATTACCGTTAGCGACGATTTCAAAGGCCGTATACGTAGTAGTTACGAAATAGAAGCACGCTAGGTTAGGATTATAACTATAGTAACGAGGAATATTATACTCGGTGAGAATATAGCTAGACTACTATATAAGCTTATTAACGGTCTACTTTATTTCGACGATATCGAATATGGGTATAGACTTCGCCTATATTTACCGACCACTCTAGAACATAAGGTATTTTAGAAGGTGTATAATAATATAGGGTACCTTAACTATACTAGGACCTACGAGAAACTCGTAAATAATATTTATATATTTAATATATTAACGAAACTATATAAATACCTTAGATACTACCCCCACTATTAGCTATACTAAATACTAAAGTATTAACTATATAAATCGCTATAGCCGATCTACTTACCTACTAGGCCGTTCTATATAATAATTATTAACTTTATTCTAGTATTACTAAAGGCTTCTATAGAGGAGGATTACGTTATATCTATTATATATAAATTTAGTAAAGTAGTAATATTAATTACGGGCTAAACGGACTAGAGCGGGCCTTAATAGGCCTATTTATTATTAACTCGATTACTCCTATTAAATTAGGGTCTACCAGCCGTTATTATCTCTAATCGAGACTATTAGTTCGTCGGTTAACTATAAAAATAGATTATAAATAAATTTAAAGTCGATATATTATATTTAACTACCTATTACCCTTAGATTAACGGTTAGTCTAAAAAGTTAAATAAGGTTATCGAGATCGTATTACGTTATTTCCTTTTTATAGTTAACCGTAATAAATAATTAGTAATACTACCGTAGTTATCCGCGGCGCTAAATAATTTTACTAAATATAATAATACGCGCCTAATACTAATAGAGGTCCTATACGACTTTAAGATTAAGGAACTATTAAATCTATTATAAATCGATAATTTTAACCTTAATAATCTTAAGGTAGCTAACGTCCTAACTACTCCTACGGAAGTCTTTAGAGATACTAAATCCCCTAGCCTAGGAGTATATTATAGTATTATAAAAATTTTCCGAGGAGACGCGTTCCCTACTACTATTTACTACTTTAAGTATATTAATACTTAAGACACTATTACCTTTACTTTAATCCATATAAAAGAATAATACGATATCTACTATAAGTTAATATTCTTTAAGGTCGGTGATTTAGTATATTTACGCCTATACCGCGGATATTAAATGGCTAGTATACTCTCGAAGAAAATAAAGTAATAATTCGTAGGCCCGTTTAAAGTTACTAAAAAGATCGGGAGGTTAGTATACCGCCTGAAGCTACCCCCTATTATAACTATCTATAACGTGGTCTCGGTAGTTTACCTCGAACTAGTAATAGTACCTAACGCGGATCTCTACGGAAGATACGCTATAGTGCCGCTATTAATTATCGTTAATAACGAGGACGAATAGGAGATAGAAAAGTTATTACGTAAACGATAGTATCGATTTAGGAGGGCGAAGAACGCTATTTTATAATATCTAGTTCGTTAGAAGGGTTATAGGCCCGAAGATAATAAATGGATATTTATAAAGTAACTATAATATATACCTAATATTATTAGGGAGTATAAGGAGGCTTACGGCTAGTTTATTAATATAATATAAATAGTCATTCAGCTTAAACGAAGCTATCTACTATAATAATTTCGGTTTAATGAAATTCCCTTTCTACTAATACTTCCTTATACCCTATTATATAGTTATACTATCGGGGCGATGACTTTATTTATTTAATAATAACTAATACGGTTATACCGATCTTATTATATTAGGTTAGTTCCTTGGCACCGAAGACTACTCACTATTCTAGTTCGTTAACAACGAACACCTAACTAATCAATTAATCATTACTACTAAATATATACTATAACCTTATCAATCCTTTAAAGATTACTTCTTTTATAAATATTAATATAGCTCTTTAATATCCCTTCGGAAGGTACCGATAGGCGGTATTATAGACGTTTTATCTATAACCTAGGGCAGCTATATAGTAGGTTATTTAAACTTAATATACTCCGAAAGGTCGTTATTAAATTACTTCGCTTTCCGGCCCCTCCTTAATAAATATTAAAGGGGTACTTTAATAAGAGGATAAAGAGACTATATAATTATTTAGGTAACTATTTATCTAATATTAAAAATAACTTTTACCTATTTTAAAATATATTTATTTAATAGTAGGAATTCTTATAAATAGAAAGTAAAATTAATTATAATAAGGTTTAGCTAAACTTCTTCTAGGGTAATAACTAAGATAATAATTAATACTAAATACTAAAAGTAGTAATACTAGGCGAATAATAAGAGTAGTATTAAAAGACTAGTATTTTAATATTCTTTTTTCTGCAGCGGAAGCGTAAAAAATATAACTAGTAATATATTTACTAAGCTAGACGTTTACCTAATAAGTAATTTATTAAAATAAATAATTATATTAATAGAAGAGAAATAAATAAAGAGACGTTCTAAATATTTAGTTTAGTATTTATTATAGATACCTTAAATAAAAAGGGTACTAAATAGGCTACTTTAATAACTTAATAAAAAACTTAGAAATACTTACTTAAAGTAGTAGGGTACGGTACGGAAATACTAAATAAATATAACGTAGGTAAGACTCGCTATCGATACAGAGCAAGCTATTTTAAATATAGTAGTTAATAGGGAGTATATTAACCGTTTTAAGGGTTATTTTATTACTTATAACTAGTATAATCGTTCTTATTAATATAGAAAAGATATGATTCTACGTTAGTATAACCGTTACTACTATTTGATAAGGGGTTAATATAATAGTATATAGTATAAAAGATATTAATTATTCTATCGAGGATTTGGCCCTAATATACTAGAATCCTAGAGTCACCCTAGTCCCGATAGGGCTAGCGGTAGGGCTTAGCCCGCTATCTTAATAGATATCTATAATAACACTCCTACCAAAGTCTACCCCGTGACAAATATATAAATTATTTAATTAATATATGAAATTAATAGTTTTAAAATCTTCTATATAATATTAATTATCTAATAATTTATCTATTATTTATTTCTATTAGATATATTAAGTTTATACTTTATTTAAGTATTATTTATATCCTTTTAATTAAACTAAACCGGTCTTACCCTTTTTAATATTATTACCCGTATTATTTATCTATCTTTAAGTTTTTCTAAGAAATTCTAATAACCTTCTTTATTTATAAAAATTTTAGGATTATCTTTTCCCTATATAATTAGAAGACCTTCTAATATTTATAAATACTCCGAAAATTCTAAATATATTAATTTTTTTTAATAACGTAATCGTATCTAGAGCTTCGTTATTTTAATTTATAATAAAAGTATATTCGTATATCCTAAATATATATTAAATATATTTTAAGTTTAAATTATCCTTATCCCTACCCCTAGTTTTATTATAACTAGTAGGTTTATTAAGAGGGGTAGAACTACTTTAAATAATAAACTAATTTTACGCCGTTAATATATACTAGGTATATACTACGCTAGTATTAATTATAAAGTTTATATTCTAATCCTCTAAACTTTTAAATTATTAATTTAACTCGAACTCCTCTTTCTTTTACTTAAACTTTATAATCCTTCGATATATACTTTATATATACGTTATATATATTTAATTATCCGTTTCTTAAACTAAGGGTATATATATATACCTTTAAATTCCCCTATTTAATATAATCCCCCGCGATAACGATAGCGGGGGTAGTATATATTTATATTTAATATATACTCGGTATATACGCGCCCCTTTACTAGCCTATATTTAAGACTCGTAAATCTAGCTCGCGGTACGATTATTTAAATTATAGGCGGTACGATTATTTAAGTTATAAAAGGCGTTATAATTAAAGCTAGTATTATTACTAGAATTAAAAAGTATAAAGAAAGAAATCCTAGTAATTATAATAAAATCGGTTAAATTTATACTCGGTTTATATTAAGAACGAGTATTATCCTCGGTTATAACGTCCGCGTTATTATAAGGATTTCGGGGGTTTTATAAAAGTTTTAAATTTTAAAACCGTCGGGCTATAATTTATTAATCTCTTTTATTTATAATTAGAATAAGTATAATATTATATATATATATAGTATATACCTAGCTTTAATTATAATTAAGATTTACTATCTTTCTTTATTACCTTAAGTATATATAAAGGCTCGTTATTATTCCTTTAATTTTAATTAACTCTTTATTACTCTATTATATCTTTCTTTATAAATATCTTTTAAGAACGAAGTTTATACCTTATAAAATTAATATATATTAAATATATATTATATATATATCTTATTTAAGGTAAATATTAAATATAGTTAATTTTCGGCCCGTAAAAGTATTATCCGAAAAATAACTACTCTCCTTTACTCCGGTATTCTTTTAAGCGTAATCCTATTATTTAATTAATATCTTTAATATTTCGGGCGTAAATCCTACGAGAATTTAAAGCGCCTTTTTATTATTAATTCATAATTTAAACTCGGGATATATAAAGTTTATATTATATATCTTCGCTTTTAACTCCTTTATAATTTTAGCCTCTTATATTTAATTAATTATATAAAGAATTATATAATTAGGATATTTCTTTTAAAAGTTATATTTAATATATATTTAATAGAAGACTAGTATATATTAAAGATATTTATTTTATTCCCGTTTAGGGTTAAGATTATAAAGGAAGTCCCCGAATCCTACGCTTATTAATATATACTTTATATATATATAATTTATACTAGACTTAACCTAGAGTTTATTTTATATTTATATTTATTATTATAATACGTAGACCCTGGCCTAGGGTAATATATATAAATTTAATATTTAATTAAAATACTTCCTCGAGTACTTTAAACGTTTTTATAAATATTCGATAATATATTTAACGTATCTTAAGATTTATAAATATATAGTAATAAACGTAGATCTTTAATAATTTTTAAATATATACGGAGTATAAAAAAAAGTATATATTATATATATAATCAATATCGGAGTTTTAAAATAAAAATAAAAAGAAATTAATCTTTCCCTTTATTATTTTAAATATTAGGTTTATTTTTATATACTAAATTTTATAGAATACTTTAGCCTATATATATATATAATATATAATTAAATAATACTCTTCGTCGAAATAAATAATCGAACGGATTTATTATTCGATATTATCTTTTTATTAATTAAAGATAAATTCGCGCTATATATTTATCGAAGTATAAATCGTATATATAATAAATATAAACTTCGTACCTACTACGTATATACCGGCTTTATACTTTAATAACTTCTACTTTCGAATTAAAATAAAAATATAATTTTTAATATTAAGACTTTTATATATCGCCCGTAAAGAGTCTTAACTATATTTTTATTTAAAATTTATAAAAAAGGGCGATATTATAAAACGCCCTATATATTATAAATATATATTTTTAATATTTACTCCGTATATATTAAACTTACCTATAGTTAGATCTAGTAAATTATATTATTTAATAATAATAATAATATCCTCCGCGATATCCTTAGGTAGTTTAGTTAAATATAATAAATAATATATATATAATCCGTATATAACTAGTATAAGGAATAGGAAATAATTTTAATTATTCGGGATATAAAGATTAAAACGTATATTATACTTTTATAAAAGTATTATACTAGTTTTAGAATAAATAAACCCTATTTATATTAAATATATACCGAGTATATACCGAGTATATATTAAAATTAGGGTAGATAATTTGTTATATTTAAAATAACTATCTATTAAGTACTTTATATAGGTATAATCCTTTTATATAAATTATACCCCGAATTTAATTAGTACCCGAAGATAAGTGTAACGCCATAATACGTTCCAGTTTAAGTACTATAATAGGGGTGTTCTAGCGTTGGCCCGAATACCCCACGCCGCTCTTTTAACCTATTAATACATACCTTAGGCGTTATAATAAGATAAATTTATTTATATAATTATAGCGAGGAGTAATTTTACTCGGTATTACGATTTTAGATTACTATTTAATAAGTATTTTATAAAGATCGACTTTATAATATTAATATAAACTTCGTATATACGAGATATTTATTTACGTTATTACGCTCGAATACTACCGGTTATCGGTTTTTATACTTTATTATCTCGGTTATTAAATATATATAATATACGCCTTATATACGTTGCCCTTTAAGGAAAGTATTATATTAATATTCGATTTATTCTTTAAATCGTTAGTCGACTAGTTATTTATATATCGGGCGGTTAAAAGAGGAATTTAATTATAACTATTAATATTCTAAATCTTAATTCGATTATATACTCGGTATAAAGTAAATATATCTTAATAAATATATTAATAATACCTAATCTTATTATATATGAATACTCTTTTTTAGGCCGTCGTTTATTAATCTTTTTTATTATTTTTAATTAAAAGCGGTACCTTAATTAATTTTTTTAATATTTTATTAATTTATTTATATCCGAATTAAATTTTAATAATATTTTAGTAAAGCTTAGTCTAAACTAAATATATATTATATATACTTTAGATATATACCTCTCGAATAAATTTATAATATTATAACGATCTTCTTTATTAAATTTCGACTTAATATAAATAAAACAAAGGATTTCATCGGGATTTATATCGAGATATTCGGGTATATTAAAGTAGTCTTAAACTTCTTTAATTATTATATAATAATTAGAGTTTTTATTAATTAGAATACCCGTTATTTAAACTATAATTTATTTATATTTAATATATACCTAGGATATTATATTAAAGGGTTAATTAATAGGAGTAAAATTTATAAAGAAAAGATTTTTTATTAATTTTAGTTTTTTACCCCCTTTTTCTAAACCCTCCGACTCGTTAATTTTAGAATTACTATTATCGTTATTATTATTACTACTATTATTATCTTCGAACTAAATCTATATTTAGTATATACGTTATATATCTTTAATATATATTTACCTGAAATTTATTTAATTAATATTCGATATCGTAGACGACCGTAATAGTATTATTTTAAATAATAAATATCTTAATAATTATAATTTACGATAGTATATACTCGGTATAAATAAAGTAGAGTATAGGTATTATAAATAAATTATAATATATATTATATAAAGTAGAGTAATTAGTTAAGAGTTTTTATTTAATATATATAAAATATAAATTAAATAAATATAGTATTAAAAGGGATTTTATAGGTTTTAACCCCGCTCGAACCTATTAATACCGGGGCCCTTAAGCGACCCTAGAGTAAAATTTTAACCCGAGATTAACGCTATATATATGCCGAGCATATTCCTTACCCTGTCTTAACCCTGATATTAGCGTATATACTAAGGATATACTGACCCGGCCGGAGTAACTTTAGACCCCGTCCGAGCTACAAGCCCGTTCCAACTAACCAGCATGCTGAATACCTTATCCTACAGCCTATTCCACAAGCAAAATGGTTGGCAGCCTGATCCTCGATGAAATCGATCTCTTGCTCCTTTGCTTCTTTATGTGTGATGCTCAATAATCGCCCGATCTTTTTGTCACTCAGATTTTCGATGAGGTTGAGTAATCCGAATAGTTCGATGTAATACTCCTCTCTTTTCTGGACCGTTCACTATGGCGCCAAAGAATTCGAAGTCGAAAGATGCCCAGGACAATAGCATGGAGGTTCCACAGGTAGTCATAGCCCAAGCCCAAGCTGCTGCCAGTCAAGACCAAACAGAAGATGGAGGACCTCTGGCGCCTACGTCTACCAAGTGAGTTGCCCACGTCCCTACCCAAGCCCTACATTTGGTGTAGTAAGACTGATGAATCATCTACGCTTTAGGCGCTCTATAAAACCCACAGCAGGGAATCGAAACAAGGAGAAATCTGCAGCAGAAGAGACCCCAATCGAGCAGGTACCCTCAATAGCATATGGCCCAAAACTTGGCGAGGTCGACTTCCATCAAGATGGGTTCAATACCGAGGCAAAAGTGGCAGGTATGAAATACTCATCGATACTCAGAGTGATATGGGGCTGACCATGCCCAGATGATGGCCGTCTCAACATCAACATCAACCAGAAGTCACGAAGATTGTCAGACCTCTTGGTACCAGCTTTACGCAGCCAGATGAACATACAGCAAGTTCCACAACCCCGAGAACATCCTCCAGGCTATATTCCATCCGCTCTCGGCGGGCTTCCTGGCCAAAAGCCTCCCCCACCCTTGAATGTTGTCATACATGTCGTTGGGTCACGTGGAGACGTCCAGCCATTTGTGGCTCTGGGCAAAGCCTTGAAGGAGAAATACCATCATCGAGTCCGGCTAGCTACTCACCCAACGTTTCGGCAATTCATCGAAGAAAATGGCTTGGAATTCTTTAGTATTGGTGGAGATCCGGCGGAGCTCATGGCTTTCATGGTGAAGAATCCTGGCTTGATGCCTGGAATGGACTCTCTTCGCAGCGGCGACGTTGGCAAAAGACGTAAAGGGATGTACGAGATTGTTCAAGGCTGCTGGAGGTCATGCATTGAAGTTGGGGACGGCACCGGTGTAAGAGCCTCAGACGATCATTTGGACAGTCGTACAAGTCTTGATAGTGGAATTGGTATGGATGGCGATCCTGCTGCGAAGCCTTTTGTGGCCGATGCTATCATTGCGAATCCTCCGAGTTTTGCTCATATTCACATCGCTGAGAAATTGGGTATTCCCTTGCACTTGATGTTCACGTAAGTCCAAACCGACCTTTTGAGTGCCTCCAAATTCCGACTAAAGTGTTATAGTATGCCTTGGTCGCCAACGCAAGCTTTCCCTCATCCTTTGGCTAATATTCAGTCTTCTAATGCTGAATCGAGCGTCACCAATTTCGTCTCGTATGCTTTAGTCGAGATGATGACATGGCAGGGTCTTGGAGACGTAATTAATCGATTTCGCGAAAAGAGCCTGAACCTAGAGCCGGTGAGCTTGATGTGGGCGCCTGGCATGGCAAGTCGGCTCAAGATTCCATATACATACTGTTGGTAAGTGCTCTAAATTTTTGGGATTGTATGGCTCTGTTGACATTCGTGCTCTCAGGTCGCCAGCATTGATACCGAAACCAAAGGATTGGGGACCACACATTTCTATTTCAGGTTTCTACTTTCTATCTTTGGCGAGTACTTACACTCCAGCGCCAGATCTTGCCGCCTTCCTCGAGGCTGGACCACCGCCAGTGTACATTGGCTTTGGATCCATTGTCGTCGATGATCCCAACGCAATGACAGAACTCATTTTTGACACCGTCAAGAAGAGTGGCCAGCGAGCTCTGGTCTCCAAAGGCTGGGGAGGATTTGGAGCTGACGCCCTTGGAACCCCCGAAGGCGTCTTCATGCTTGGCAACGTACCTCATGACTGGCTATTCAAACATGTTTCATGCGTTGTCCATCACGGTGGCGCAGGTACGACAGCAGCTGGAATTGCACTAGGTAAACCGACTGTGGTAGTTCCTTTCTTCGGTGACCAGCCCTTTTGGGGAGCCATGTGTGCCAGAGCAGGAGCAGGGCCTTTGCCAGTACCGTATAAGCATCTCACGGCTGATAAGTTAGCTGCCTCAATCGCTGAAGCCTTAAAACCGACTACTCTAGATAGAGCACAAGAGCTGGGTGCAAAGATTGCTTCCGAGAAGGGCACTGATGCTGGAGCGGAAAGTTTCCATGAGCAATTGGACGTCGATTTAATGCGATGCTTAGTAGCGCCGAGTCGGGCAGCTGTCTGGCGTGTGAAGCGAACAACAATAAGGCTGAGTGCGTTTGCTGCGACCGCTTTGGCCAACGAGGGAATCCTGGATTTTAACAACTTGAAACTATACCGACCACGCGAGTACGACTCTGAGGATGGTCCCTGGGACCCTATCACTGGTGGTGCATCTGCGCTTATGGGAACTCTCGGCAGCCTCATGATGGGTGTAGCAGATTTCCCCGTGGAGATCATAAGAGCTTTGAAGCCTAAGTCTTCAGAGAACGCTTCCTCGACAGGGACTGCAATACCATCAGCTGAGGATCAAACGCGGTCTAACAACTCTTCGAAAACGTCACTGGGATCCTCTAAGCCGCCGACAGGCGCAGGGCGTCCAGAAGATCCAATGAGCCCAGCGAGCCCTTTGAGGCCACAAGATAGTCGCGAAGACCCAATCTCTCCTACTGCTGGAGATGCACAGAGTACAAATAATCAACCCGACAAAATGGGCCACCGTAGTTCTATGAAAACTGCACTGAGGGGCTCATTGTCAAGGTCATCTTCTCGTAGCTCGAGCCCCAGCCGACAGCCCGGACTTCCTCACAGGACAATGTCGGGCGATCGAGCTAATCAGATATCTGTGGATGCGGCACTAGGCGCCGGGAAGAGTATCAAACAGATCGTTGGTGCAGGTGTCAAGTCACCCATGGATTTCACATTAAGTCTAGCTCGAGGCTTCCACAATGCGCCAAAGCTGTACGGTGATGATACCGTTCGACAGGCAGACAAGATCACAGATTTTCAGAGTGGCCTGAAAGCTGCAGGCAAAGTAAGTATTTTCATTGGTTCTCCGTGACTAAAGACTGACCTTGGTAGGAATTCGGCTTTGGGTTCTACGATGGCATCTCTGGCTTGGTCACACAGCCATTGGAGGGTGCTAAGAAAGAGGGCTTTGCAGGCCTAATCAAGGGCTTTGGTAAGGGCATAGGAGGCGTTGTCTTGAAACCTGGTGCAGGTGAGTCCTATAGGACCGAGCTATTTAAGCAATTACTGACAGTCTAGCTATCTGGGGATTACCGGGCTACACCTTCAAAGGTATCTACAAAGAGCTGCAAAAGCACCTTGGTTCAAGCGTTCAAAATTATATCGTTGCCGCCCGCACTGCACAAGGATACGAAGAGTGGCATAATTCTTCTCAAGCAGAGCGACTCGACGTCGTCAGCCGATGGCAAGCAATTCAAGTCGAGATAGAGGAAGAAAAACAACTTGCACGCCACGGTAACTTCCGCGGTAATTATTGCTACCTCAAAGCAACCATTGAGCAGCGAAAGAAGAAAGTCGCAGAAAGGAAGGCGAATAGAAAGCACAAGAAGGGTGGTCATCACGATGACGATGACGGAATGACTGAGTTTTCTCCAGCCCATCCCTTCGTCAGTCAATCTCGACAGCCGAAAGATGCCGCATCAAGCCCGGACGGCGCAGACTTCGAAGAAGCCATCAAAGCGTCCGTTGCCGCGACCTCAAAGGGGGATCCAGAACAAGACAGAATGATCGAACAAGCAATCCGCGCAAGCGTGAAGGAACTCCAATCAGCTCAGAAAGAAGGCGATGACAGAGATGCAATGCAGCGAGCTATTCAGGCCAGCGTAGCCGAAGCGCCTCAGATGCCGAAAGCCCAAGCCGGTGCCCATGACACTCATGGCAAAGAACTCGAATTAGCGCTGCAACGGAGCATTTCAGCGCATCCAGATTCAGAACAAGCGCATCCCCCAACTGGCGTCGATTTCGATGACTCAGGTGTTGATACGGATGACGATGAGAATATGAAGCTTGCGATCGAGAAATCGAAATCTGCCTCCATCAAGGACCCGGATGTTGAGTTGCCGACTGATGAGGACTTCCAAAAGGCGATTGAAACCTCGAAGAAGGAGCATGAGGAAGGGCTGAGTAAACAGAAGACGGAGGAGGAGATCGTGATGGAGTATGTCAAGAAGCAGTCTTTGGCTGAAGAAGAGCATAGGAAGAATGTTGCTGCGAAGGCAACTTGAATTGGTGCGTGGAAGATCAGGGGTTCTCATGCATGAAGAAGATGAAGCAATCGTTCGTCGATTGCGGTTTTGGAGGACTTGGAGGACGATTACCCTTTCAGCGTGTATCTAATTTACGTAGATAGGGAGATCTATGATTTTCAAATGAGCGCTGCAGCTCCTTTCACTCGGAACATGTTTTCTCTTTCGATCATCGCTGCTGGAGCTACGTCTTCCGATCTTTCTTCAGGTAATTCAATTACGACCAATGTCTAGAGACAATTGACGATGGAAGAGCCATGACGAATCTAGGTATGGATTATCGTGTATCCTCCATCCGCATTTCTACGCTCCTATGTTTGCCTTTTTTAACCACTGGTCCGCTTCTCCCCTGTCCTTTAAAGAACACTCAAAGAACCATCCCACCGCACGTCCACGAGGTCCCCACAAGTCTTTCAACTCATACCTCATGAACTCTTCTTGTGGATCCCATCGGACTCTCGCTACCCAGTATGGCTCAAAGCGGCCATGCTCGAGATCGTGTAGGCGGAAGACTTGCTGGTCTACTTTGAAACGCGGCTAAGGTGCTTGGTTAGAAGATGGGTTTAAATGGGGGTGGGGGAAGGTAGGGAACTACCTCTGGTATTTGTGGTTTTGGATGACGAGCGATGAGTCCGAACCTGTGGCTGGCGCCGCCGGTGAGGTTGCTTTCTGATGCTGGATGCTCGCGGTAGGGGTGGGGAGTGTTTTGTGAGGAGTTTTGGTGTATCCTCGGGCTCGTTGCTTGAATGAACCATGGTGCAGCAGAAGTGGGTTGTAGAGGTAGGATGTGGTAGAATTTTCTATCAAAGACTGTCTGTAGAAGATGTGAAAAGGCGATTGGCCGGCTCGCTTTTGATAAAAAGCACGATGTTTGCCTGCTTTGATTGTGCAACTTTCGATGTGCTGCTGCTTTGGTCAGATAATTGGTACATGAATGAGGCAGTGCGCTCTTTGTGAAATTCGATTGTGATGGGTGAGGACAAGCAAGGCATGGAGCAGGTTTATTTTCTCCTTGCCTTCTGGGGCAGGACCTCAATGAAAAATTGGAGAGAAGTGCATGGTCAGAAAGGAAGTCGCTCCATATAGCGAGCGACACGAAGCAAATGGCACCATTATACACAAGATTATTGGGGAAATCGTGGCAGTATCAGATAGTTTCTTCACTTCTAGTACGTCAAGGCCCGCTTCATGTATGTATCTGGGGATGACAAGCTCGTTTCTCTGCAAACGCCCCTCTGGGCCGTGACCTTCTAGTCAGAGTCTACTTCCATGGATGGCTCGAGCAATGCCAATAAAATTCTCCAACCGAACAGCTCATGAGGAATGAGCAAGCCCACCTCAAGGATAGATGCCAGCTCCGTTGAGTTTATCCATAATCAGCAACTCCTTCTTTGCCTTCTCTGCCCTTTTGTGTCCCGCGAGATCAGTCTCTGACGTCGGTCCATTCGCAGCAACCCAATCTTCGGAATGTTCTTGTCTCCTGACAATTTTCACACCCTCCCTCTCCATCTTCTCCATCTGGTCCAGACTAAAAAGATAAACCTCATCAATCCACGGCTCTTCTTTGCCTCCTGGCGTCAGCCATTCAGGGCTGTCGGGGCCTTCGTCGAACGTGACTGTGTAATGCTCATGTTGTGTCTTTGCGTTCCATGCCGTTTGGGAGATACGAAATGGTCCGTGATAAGTATCGCTGTATCCGAAGAGCCAGCGTGGGCCATGGGGAACGCGATAACGAACATAGACTAGTTGATTGATTTTGAATTGGGTCTAATTTCTTGTTAGTAATGATTAGTGTGCGAAGAGTTTCAGGAATTATTGCCGTGAAGGGAAAAGGGCTGCCGGGCTTCCACCAAGATACTCGCTTCAAGCGTCGACCCTCACCGTTTCTGTCTACCTTTGGATGGTCGAGGAGGCGGACGGTTCCTTCTTTGGAGCTGCCGCCCGAGATATTCCTGAGTCGATTCATCTTCTGTGGATGGCTTTCACTAAAAAAATGAGGATGAAATCTTAGTGGTGGTGTGTAGAAATGAAGGAGGACGATGGCTGCTTTTTTTAAATCTAGTGTTTCTGATCTTGTGTAACTGTACCACCCTACACCGTGGCCGTGGACGGTCACGTGTTGACCAAGAGTGAATATGTACGAAGGCTACCTTAACAATAAAGTACCAAGAAATGACACGTGAGGGGCTAGCGATCTTGGAATCTTGCAAAGGATCAAAGATATTCCATGCCTCGTTCAATAAGTCTGTCTATTATACCAATTTCCTTCCCACAAGCCACGCCTTTTAGGTGCCACGCTCCACTTACTCCTTTCCATAGCTCACGACCCCTCCAGCATTCTCTCCACTAGCACATTGCAAAGTCAGCATTACTCTTTCACATCTATAAATGAGTAGCAACACATGTCTTGCGAGTAGTGAGTAGACAGGTCATACTCGCGAGACATCTCTCAGAATTCCAGAAATGATGATAACCAAGAACGAAGGACTTAGAAAGGTACTCCGCGACTCACCATCTCCTCCACATTCAATAATTCAATCTCACACATCTACATCTCCGCCCGTCCACTACTCTTCTTGGACAGTACCTCAACCCCGTCACGACCTCCCTTATTCTTGAGCATATACATATTAGGATTCGCTTTACGATCCCATCCGACTCTCGATATCCAGTAGGGAACATGGACCGACTGCCCAAATACAAACGGGTCTTCCATATAGCACGATCTATCAACAAGCTGACGGCCGACGTAAACATGTTGGTTGGCATGGAATCCGGGCTGCGAATCTGAGTAAAAACTTGGAGAAAAAGGGAGAAGGAGAGGCCTTAGCTTTGCTTGACCTGGGGCCGCAAGTATGGTAGTGAGAGTTCCTTGTGAGACGCCTGGTTGGAAGGTTCCAAGTACTTTCTTGTAAAACCTATTTGGATTGCTCACGGGTCCGAGCTCATCGTCGGGTTGATGAATGGGACCGTTTCTCGAGAAAGTCCCTGAGAGACGTCTTATCCGTTCTATGTCGTTTCAGTAAGAGACTGGATGGTTGCGAGAAGGTTGTTGTAGGCTTCGTAGGAGTTGTCTTTGATGAGTTGAAGGTAGAGCTGAAGGGTCGCTACGATATCAGCAAATAGAGATACTGGGTTGGTACCATTGTGCAAGAACCCACGAGAATACAATCAGCCCGTCTGTGCACACGTGAGCCACGGTGCTTGGTTACAGGGAGTACGATGTGGAGTAGAACGAACAATCTGTAAATCTCATAGTACCATACTGTGACACTCACCAACCCCGGGGCGACGATAGCCTAAAGAAATCCGGCTTCTCTCGTCAATGGTAAGTCACAATGGGGAAGGCAGAAAGGGGACACAGATTTTCGCTGTTGTCATAGTTCTTTCTGTTGTATCAAACGATTTAGCCACATAAGGTATCCAGTGATAATCAATAGCCGAAGCTTGCATGGAATTCCTCCATTTTCGTCCCCAACTCGCTGAAAAAGCCATTATGATTCCGGAACCCCGCTATGCACCCCATTAAACGAGCCGAGTTGCACCGCAACAGGGTATCTCGTCGTATGTCCCTTGCTAAATTGAAGAGAAGAGAAGGGCAGGCGTCAAGTCATTCCGTCGTCCTCAATCAATTTCAATTACCCCTCGAGAGGTACTCTGCCCAGCCTCGGGCGCCTTCCCAGCACGAGCCTCAGCAAGTCTATCAGCGTGTGGCCGGTCTCCCTCACCCGTCTCGTCGTCGGAATCTTCTAGAACCTTGTCCTCAGATTGATACTCCAGTACCCCATTATCATGAAGAACGACTGCTTTGATGTCGGAGCCCCCTAGCTCCTGCAAGGTGTTCGCGATGTCACGTAGGAAGCCATCTTCAACGAGGTTTGGTGGCCGAACATCCCCACCGCATATGGGACACTTGAATGCATCAGGTTCGCATGGCTGGGTTGGGTCCTTGGCGTTCCTTGTCTCTAGGAAAATATCACGATCGAAGCATTGGTAGTGACGACAGCTTAAGCCTCGAACAGGGATTTTGAACGGACTTGCACTGAATGGGTCTTTTAGTTCAATGATAGTCTGAGCGTGGATGACTTGAACGTCAGGATCGGTCTGCCTTGACCGTTCGAGTATTCGCCCCTGAGCTTCGTAGCGTTCAAGCGTCGGAATCGCCTGCTTAATTTCTGATTCCTCCTGCACTTGAATAAGCTCTACCCCAATGGCATACCGTGAATCGTCTCCGTCTTCAAACCCAACGATCGCTGTGACCAACTGGTTCTCGTCAATCTTAAGGTACTGCGTCACATCGATAGGTAGATCCTTCGAGTGATGTGATTTCCTTCGGACATCAAGGGCAATACCATTGAGAAGGATGCTGACACATTTCGGCCACACATTGTCTGCTACGACCCATTCGCCTTGACTCGGTAGCCCCGCTGTGCTTGCCAATTTGATACATCTGATACGACACAGACGCGAGCCAGATTTGACAGCCCTTGTTGAGGGTGCGCCTTGAGCACCTGGCGTTTCCTGGGCGAGTGAGGACATGGACCTCGGATCGATTGCAAAATTCCACTTCAAGTACTTCTTCTTCTTACTCAGAGCCTCTTGTGGCATGATGACATACTCGATGAATGTGAAATGTTTCACCGCGTCTTTGGAGTTCCCATTCTTATTAACAGTTGACATGAATGGGCTCCTCCGGTGGGCTTGGTGAAGTGCCGAGTATGTTAGATTCGACTGAGCTGGAAGAGTTGCTGGCTCGTAGCGTATGAATCGATTGAGTGGGGAGGCTGCTGAATGAGGTGCACTTCCATTGTGTGACACAGGTCGCTGGGCCACGGGCTGGAGTCGAGGTTGCTGCGGAGGCAAGCAGGGATCAGGTCCATTCGTCGGTGGTTGCCGTTGGACTTGTTGCTGTGAAGAAGCTACGGAGGAACCTTGCTGTCGGACGTTTTCACCGGGTCGAGCATTGATGGACACATTCGATGGTGATACCCCCGTATTCCTCCATTGCATCTGGCCGTGCGCCTGAGCAGATAAATTTGTAAAGGCAACAGGACTTGCAAGTCCTGAGAAAGTCGTTGGCGATTGAGTCAAACAAGCAGTCTGCGGTATGGATGTCCCATCGTGGGCTACTGTCTGATAAGGAGACATGGAATGAGCTTGTCTGGATGAGGGATCTATGCCAGCTACAGGGGCAGTACTCAGTGTGGTGGCTGACGGAGTTTGTGTGACAGGGTTGCTGGAAGACCTCGGCGCAATTTGCTGTGCTACCCGAGTGTTAATATTCGGGATGTTCTGGGCGGATGACCGAGATGTATGAGGAGGATGGCCTGATGCAGATGGTTGTTGGCGGGTCTGTTGGGTCGGGCTGATATCAGTCATTCTCGATTGACCAAGAGCAAGCTGTGGAGGCGCCATGGTTCTAGGAGCAGCTAGCTGTATATGACGTTGGTGGTTTTCTACAATGCGTTCGTACTCGGTAACGATGGACTGATTGTAGGCTGGTAATTCTTGCCTCGGTAAACTGCCTGGATTTGCCAGTCTATTCATCGTTTCTTTGTAATTTCTTGGAAAAATCGCTTCAGCGGCCTGGGTGCATTGATCTTGCTGACCCGTGCAAAGTTCGCGAAGCGTGGCTCGGAAAAGAATCTGCAGAAAGATGAAAGAAGTGATATTGAACAACCCTAGCATCTCCTCCACTACTAGGGGAGAGCGACGACGTGCACAAATATCCGTCATGATGCTCATGTGGCTTGCCAAATTTTCAAGAAATTTCATCACTTTGTCTTTGCCTGACCGTAATGCCGGCGTCGTGTCAAGGGTTTTTATGGGCACGGGAACTATCGAAAACCAGTCAATGGCGTCCGTCGTCATTTGTTCGTTCGGAAGCAACAGATAATTAAGAGTATTGAGGCCGCTCCTATGGACGTCTTCTAGACCTGGGACGTGACGATTGGACCGTCTTAGCTTATTATCGAGGCAAAAGAGCTGGTGCAGGCATAGATAGAAGGGGTCCGATTTGGTGCATGCCTGGAGGAACTTAAAGTCAGCACTGCTGTTTCCGGACGTGGATGAACCACGGGACATGTCTTAGTATCAGGACCCTCTTGGAACATATTCTCGGCTCGAAGAATGGTATTGGCACGGAAAGGTGGACTCGGGAAAGACCACTTACATCGAGAAGTAGTGCTAATCGTTTTCGCTCAACGTCAATGCCTGGTCGATCTCGTATGCGTGCAAGACTCTCAAGTCGATTTCCCATTACCTGTCTAAAGCTCGACATGTTGACAATCAAGGGGGTGTCAAGGTCTATACTACCTTCGTTCATTGTTCCACTAGCTGGTGTGGAGGGTTGGCTGTAGAGCTCCTTGTGCGGAGGTTGCTGGAAACCTTGCAACCGTTTTCGGGGCTCCGTAGTACTCTCTTGCGTTCTCTTGCTTGACGTTGCGAGGGGCGATGGATGTGTGGTGAGATCAAGACGCGGCTGATTGAGCGATGTTGAGGATCGATCAAGACTAGTGTTGTCACTCGACGAGCGCGAACCCGAGCGACCCTCCTCATTCATCCTGACCCGAACAACTTCTGACATATTGCTAGATCTCGCAACATCTTCGGGGCACTTCTCGACCTGCTCTACTGAGCCGAGTTTTGCTACCAGCTCCTTCAGACGAGCAGCCAACGGGCCTCCAGGCGCGAACGTGTCATCTGCCTCGTCTTCAAGGTCAACAACATCGGCGAAATCTATGCTTTGGCGCCGTGTTTCCAACTGCAATAATCTAGGATTAGCATTCCTCTTTAAGAAGAGACATTGAGCCGTGGGACATGTCTGGTAATACAACAAAGACCAGGTGCACCTCAAACATCGCTTGCTATTTCAGAACGTCTTGATCGAAAATACGCTTACACTAGGACTTGGCGAAGGGAGGACGTTATCTGCTTTATTTGAGAGTTTTTTCATAGGCAAAACTGATGCTGGCGTACTGGTCGTCATGGTTTTGGGATGCACAACCGTTTGATTTCTCGGCGATGGGCTTGCGTTTGGTACTGGATTTTGAATTCGAGAGATCAAATGGCTTGGCTCTGCATTCAAGGGCTTGCCTGAAGTTTCTTGTAATTGTCCTATCATCCATGCTTTCTGTTTGCCTCCAAGGAATGCATCGGCAGTCGAATTTGACCTCTCGAAGTCTCTTGCTGAAGTCTGCTGAGCTTTTCGGCCTCCAGCATTTCTTTTAGGAGACGGCATTCCCGATATTGGTGAGCCTGAATGCTTGAGTATTGATGCGGTGCTGGACAATGTAGCAGGTCATCTGGCAACCAAGGCTCTCTTATACATGAACCACACAAGTGAATGCAGTCATTCATGGTAGTAGACCTTACGGGTGATATTCGACGGTATGCTCTCTTCGATGAATCTCTCTGGGAGAACTAACAAAAATTTTACCTCGTCCCTTGGGTATTCCCTGACTGCGCTTTCATTGAACGCTGTTACTCAACGCGATTTTTGAACATAGCCACATATAGATTCACACATACATCATTTCTGAGGTTGACAGAGTATCACTTAGATGTCTCAACGTGATCTTGGATGAAAATTGGGCCTGAAGCTCTGATAATCAAGAAGATGCTGGCGTTTTGCTGTGGGTTGGAGCGTTGCAGTGGCTTCATACCTATTTTTCCTGGAGCCTTCTATAAATGAGACAAGGTTTTATATATGTACGGTGGCTCTTGAAGCTACGTATACAACTAAAGGAGTTGCACAAACTGTTTCTATCAAGCCTCTGGCATGCCCTAAAGGCCTAAGGGCAGGAATATATTCCGCTGTACAGCGCTTGACTAGGCTAGGCTTAGCAGGGTGCTGGCCCGTGCTGCCCGCGAAAGGGTCACTAAAAGCTGGGAGATTGTTGGCAACGCCCTGCATTTCACAGGCAAACAGCGTCCACCCTCTTCTCAGCTTGCTAGGAAGTCTTCGATAATCTCTTCACACAAGAAAGCATCGCTCATATTCAATAGACTACATTGCTTAGCCATCAAAATCAAGAGCGCCTTGGATATGCCGAGAAGGACATCGATAGGTTAGGGTTCGTCACTGATTCCCTATCGCAACTTATGGAACATACTGCATGAATGGTGCTCTTGAAGGATGATACACCGTCGCGAGATATCGAATGGTACCTAAAGTCTGGTGGGAATCCTAGTCCCGTGGCCCAGCGCGACTCGAATGTCGCCTTCGATGAGCTGCTGGGCTCGATAAGCATTGGGCTCTGAGACGGAATCGAAAGGACTAGCAATGGCTTTTAGACACCTTGGAGGATCACCTAAGAAAGCCCTACCTGGAGAAATGCTCCTCGTTGTCCGTGAGTATCCACGATCATTCGGCATTGCAGACAGCTTTGGTGGGGTAGCATACGCTGGTCCCACAAATTGTTTTCCAGCGGCCAAAGAGGCTGCATTGCATTTTCCGGTGCTTTTGACTAATAGCATTTTCAACAGATGACTTTGAAGCCCGAAGCCCTGATGAGCTGAGCCTTCTCAGAGGAGATAGGATAGAGTTGATAGAGCGTGACGACGACTTTGGAGACGGTTGGTATCTTGGAAAACATCTACAAAATGGCAAGACAGGCCTTTTCCCTGAAGGTTTTTGCCTCAAATCTCAAGACACAGAACGAAAATTGACAAATTCTTGATAGTGTACACTACCACCACCCCTCGAGCTATCAATGTATCTGCTACGACAACGGCGACCGCCGCGAGCCTCGCATCCGGTCCCTCTAGTAATATGCATACAATTGGGAATCCCCAAGGTGCTCCACAGAAACTGGAAGCAGCTCCTATTGCCTTGAAAAGCTCTGCAGAGCGGATAAGATCCGATGGCGCGACTCCGCCGCCACTCAATACAACTCCGCCATCACAAAAAACTATTTCGGTGCCAAATTCCTCTTTAGGGGCGCAAGCACTGGCTGCGGGCATGCCTGCCCAACGGAGCATTAGCATGATCCAACAACCATCTGAAGAAGAGAGCCCTGTAATGAACGAGACCTTGAGTGTGATTGACGAGCACATCACGGATATGAAGACGCCGCGTTCAAAGGGAAGAGGCCACGAGCGCACGTCTACCAATGAGTCTGGTAGCGTTTACAGCAGACACATTGATCAGCGACTATCATACATAGCTGGACATGAAACGGACGAAGAAGAGCGCAACCTTCACACGGAAAGAGAGGTCTTGACATGGACGCCGGCACAGGTGGCTGAGTACTTGGAAGATGTAGGTGTGGAAAGCAGACATTGCGAGATATTCAAAGAGCAGGAAATCTCGGGCGAAGTCTTGCTGGCCATGGATCAGCCTTCAATTTTCATGAAGGAATTTGACCTTGGCTCTGTTGGACGAAGACTGCGAACCTGGCATAAGATAAAAGCCCTGCAGGAGGAGGTTCGAGGCCCAGGCAATCCTATGAACAGAACGCCGAATACTTTCAATGGCGATGACTCGTCCGAAGAATTCGATCCTCGGCAAAGCGGAGCTGCGTCTGCGAACGGATCTCTTTTTACAGCAAATATCTTCAATCAACCGAATATCGGGCGCGGATACCAACGACAAGACGTCCCGAGCCCCCAGCCTTCTCCCTCAATTCAGCAACTTCAGTCTCAACGTCACGATTCAAATTCCACACCCGCATCCTTCACGTTCAAGTCTGGGCTTGACAGTCCGGGTAGACCCTCAGCTGCTTCAATCCGAGAATTCAATCATTCGCGTCGTCACTCTGCTGTCGACTTTGCTTCGACTTTCAGCCCCGCTACTCCTCCACAAGAGCAGCGTGCCCCTTCTACTACCCTAAAACATAGCACAACCTCACCTCACAAGAAGACCCCTTCACTTGACCGCAATTGGACGATGGGGGGGCCAGCTCCTACGCCAAGCGGGCGGCCACTTTCTGCAACCGGTACAGGTCTGTTCTTGCGAACAGATCGCAACACTTTCGATCCGCACTCAGAGGAGTCTATCTATCTGCGTGGTCCATCTCGAGACATCGATCGAGGATACTCCTCGGGCGGTGAGATGGACTCCAAGAGGGCGCGCAACGTTCTAAGAAAGCGCGATGCTACTAGCGCCAGTCATTCTCGCCAGAGCTCTTACCAAGCAGACAGCAAACGAATGAGCTTTGCTGGGGCAAGGCGTCACTCCCGATTCGGCAGCGTCGACTCGATCAAGGACACTGTAGCAGCTATGGCTTCTCCTGCTGCTAAAATGTACCATGGCAACAGCTTTATGGGCCACTTCCGCAATTCCTCGGCCAATGAATCGGCCACAACATCCGCCCCTTCGAATGATATAACCTCACCTACTGTGACCAAGCTTGAGTATGATAGAAAGCCCAGTATGAAAGTGGTCACGGAAAACAACAATAATAGCACTTCCGCAAATGGCTCGCCCAAATCGGCAGTCGCGCCTTCAAAATCGTTTTCGAAGCCCCGTATAGGCCTCAGAGCGATCTCTGATGCGGTCACTGGGGGAGAAAAAGCATTATTCTCGACTGCATCACCACCGATCAAAGACTCCGCAAGAGAGCCTCCTGCACGGACTGGGTCGACGTCACCTTCTGGGGCATCACAAAGCATAGAGCGAGAGAGCACCGATGCTTCTTCCAAGGGGACTTCTGGTGCACACACTGGACTTACGCCTACAAGTGGCACGCGCCGAAAGAAGAAGACTGATACCAGCGCCTATATTCGTGGCCTAGAACACAAGTCTCCTCAAGAACAGATGGAAGGGTGTGACTACAGTGGTTGGATGAAAAAGAGATCTTCGAATATCATGACTACCTGGAAGCCTCGTCTTTTCATTCTTCGTGGACGTCGGCTATCGTATTACTATTCAGACACAGACACGCAAGAGAAGGGGCTCATCGACATCTCCTCCCACCGCGTCCTCCCCGCTGATCACGACATTTTCACTGGTATCCATGCCACTGTCACTGGTGCAAAATCTTCCCCAGTCTCACCTGCAACAGCACATACACCGACGATGGCTGCCCAAGACGCAGCCGCCCAAACTGAGTCCTCGCTCCAGAAAGCTCCTTCTCCTTCTATGTTCATTTTCAAACTGGTTCCTCCACGCAGCGGTCTTTCTCGCGCCGTCAATTTCACCAAACCAACGATCCATTACTTTGCAGTGGACAACGTTACCCAAGGCCGACTTTGGATGGCGGCCCTGATGAAAGCCACGATTGATCGCGATGAGACTAAGCCAATCACCACAACTTACCAGCAAAAGACTATCAGTCTTGCGAAAGCCAAGGCCATGCGACACCGACCCCCGGCGCTGATGAACTTGGACGAGAAGTCTGAGCTCATCGAAGAATCGGCGAAGAGTGACGAGACTGGCCTGAACATCCAGGGGCTGGACTTTGACAAAGAGGATGGGAGGCTGGAGCAGAAGAGGACAGGGAGCTTGAATGACACACCCTCGATAGCAACAACAGCAGAGAAAATTAGTGACGAGAAGGGTGAATAGTTACCTTGGTTCTACATGTCTTCACTTGCGAAGCAATAATTCGACGACTTGGATTTGGAGATGAAGTGAGGAAAGCAAGGCGTTTCGGGAAGCGTCCGTTCAACAGTGGTGGAGAGGTTTAGGATAATACCTCTGTATAGGATTTACGTTTCTGTTTAAATCTTATTCCGAAGCCTACGGGTTGACCTTGGTATATGAGCAATTCTTAGACACTTTTCTCAAGACACCGAGCTCGATTTTCTATTTCTAGACCCCAAATTGTCCATTTCTTGGTTTCCAGCCCTGCGATCATGATTATTCGGGGAGCATCTGAGGTGGTCTAACGCAACTTGCTGCTTCCGTATTTCCTGGTTCCCAACCTCTTGATCATAGTCATCAAGAAAGAAGTTGAGCTACTTTTGCGCTACTTGCTGCATCGTCCAAGGAACGAACAGTCCTTTTCTCGGGTTATCACGCCTCAAAGTGTACGATGAGCCCTGATCAGGTGATCGACACCCGCTGCAAGACATCTGCTCTAGGGCATAAAATCTACGGATGCAGCCGGGGGATGGTAGTCGCTATTACAAACAGGTGGTCTAGAGATGTGGCTCTCTTACCGAGCTCGCCGAGCGAAAGGTATATCGAGGAGCTTCCTCCGATCAATCCTCATTTCAGCTTCCGCTATTGTTTGCTTAGAACGTAGATCCATGCCTATGGCCTTTCATTGGCGAACCACAGTACAGACAAGAGACGGCCTAACTTTCGTATTTCCAATCATCAGCGATGGCCGGCCGAGTGGAACACACGACATTCGTGTTCTGATCGAAGGCTTCTAACCACGTCTTGGTGTTGAACGATGGTAAGGAGAAGTGCAGGAGAGGGAGTGAAGTAAGGTAAGAACCGCGAATGTGCAGCGTGACCGTTGAGCCTCTCTTCTGGTCACAAGGGCAATATTGACATGCCACAGCTGGTGCACTTTAAAGGCCGTAAGACGGCAAGAAACCAGATCGTTCGTGCAGCAGATAGACTTTTCGTACCCCGCGAGTAGAAGGCCAGAGTTTGGTACCCTAAGGTACTTATATCTCTGCCTAAAAGTCTCCGGCAACAGAAGTCTCTTCAAAGTATCTGTGCGACTTTCCCAGTATCTGCCGTGTACCAGGTGGGTTAGTAGACTAGCGGAATTGGCGCAGCTAGCCCCTCCAACTTCTTAGAAAATCTCCCACTCAGCTTTTTCTTTTCCCGCAGCACAAGACTTAACACCACCGCCGAAACAAAAGCATTCTTTCCCTGCGAATCCTTTTTCGTGTGTCCTTGCGGTCTTCTTGCGGGTGTTCTTGATTTCATCACAGCACTTTGACTTGCAGCATCAGTCTTTGTCCTCTCTTCACCAACGGGCAGCGTCGTGGTTCGGTGAGTTGGCTTTTCTTTCTCTACGGTTTCTGGCGACGTCACTAAATCTGCTTAATTCACGCTATGTGAAGTCGCATCACTCATCACTACCTGGGTTCTATCCCTTCGTGTTACAGCATTCATCGTCCATAGGTTCAGCCGGGGGTTGCCACGATTGGGCTTTACCCCCAGTACCTCGTGCCTCCGCCTCTGCTACATACCTCCGCTTGCACGCCTTCACTCTTCACACTGCCCTGATATAATTCCAAATCGCGTGCCCTAGACAAACACTATTCACTGCAAACCAGATTACCAGCAACGTCAACTCCAGAGGCTAACTGCATTTGCACTAGGTCAGCCAGCGTGAAGCGTTTTCTACGACACGGTATCCTAGGGATAGAAAAACTATTAATTTCACGGACCCCAACGATTCCTTCTCCTCTTCCACTGAAGACACCACAAAAGCCTTCTTCGAATCTTCTTTCTTCCTGCTTCTTGAGCTTCAAAGTCAGCGCGTACTTCGAATACTGCATCTCCGGGCACTCTTGAAGCGAGTCTTTTTGAGCCAGCAAGTCTTGTGCAGTGTTGAGTATTGAAGCTACAACAGTGTCTATTGGAACCCCTCCGGAGAGAACTCTTTGAGGTTAGTCTCCCGGCTGCGTACAGCTTGCGCACCCGTACTACCTGAAGACTTGTAACATAGCTAACACAACTTTGATAGATCCTAACACTTCCGCTTCACTTCCCCTCCTCCCTTTTTCTCTCCGACCGCTCCAATCAACCACGTCTACAACTCAAAGATAATATCCGACAACATGAGTTTCCAAAACTACGAAAACTTTCCAAGCCAGCAGGGCGGCCAAGATGGCGGAGCTGGTGGTCCCCCACCTCCTCAAGACGCGCAAATGGGCGGCCAGATGGGCGACAACGGAGGTCAATACCAGGGCGGGACCGGTGGCCAGCCTGGATCCGCTGGCGGACAGTCGCAAGGAGGCGACGAGAAGACCACCCTCTGGTAGGACATACTCCAAACTCCGCCTGGCTTAAAGCCATGCCTCAACACACAGTGGCATTCATCATAGCCGCCCAGAGCTTTAAAGCATGGCAATAGGGCGCAACAACAGCAAGGGCTGACTGGCTTTATAGGATGGGCGAGCTTGAGCCATGGATCGATGAGAATTTCGTACGTACTGTTTGGTACAACATGGGCGAGCAGGTCAACGTCAAAATGATCCGCGACAAATTCTCAGGGTAAGCAGCATAGCATGAGTCATCCAGACTCCTACCAATGCGTACTGATTTCCAGCAGTAATGCCGGCTATTGCTTCATTGACTTTCAGAGCCCTGCCGCAGCTGCCAAAGCTCTGACCCTGAACGGCACAATCATCCCCAACTCGAACCGTCCCTTCAAGCTGAATTGGGCTTCCGGTGGTGGACTAGCCGACCGAAGGTAGGCTCTACACTCCATTGCATTCCATCAAGTGCTGACCATCGTCAGCCGTGACGAGCGCGGTCCAGAGCACTCAATCTTCGTCGGCGATCTCGGCCCTGAGGTCAACGAATACGTCTTGGTCTCGCTCTTCCAGAACCGCTTTCCATCCTGCAAATCCGCTAAGATCATGACTGATCCAATCAGCGGCATGTCTCGCGGCTACGGCTTTGTTCGCTTCTCCGACGAGGGTGACCAGCAGCGCGCTCTACAGGAGATGCAGGGTGTATATTGCGGCAACCGTCCCATGCGCATCTCGACCGCCACACCTAAGAACAAGACCGGTGGAGGGGGCCCTGGCGGCATTGGTGGTGGTATGCCTGGTCAAGGGCCTCAACAAGGTATGGGCGGAAACATCAACTACATGGGGCAGCCTCCTCAGGGATACTATGGTGCTCCTCAGCCTATGAATCAATTCACAGACCCAAACAACACCACTGTGTTCGTCGGTGGTCTATCCGGCTACGTCACCGAGGACGAGCTTCGATCATTCTTCCAGGGCTTCGGCGAGATCACTTACGTCAAGATCCCTCCTGGAAAGGGCTGCGGCTTCGTTCAGTTCGTGCAGCGTCACGCAGCTGAGATGGCCATCAACCAGATGCAAGGCTATCCCATTGGCAATTCGCGGGTTCGCCTAAGCTGGGGACGTAGCCAGAACAACTCCGGCCCTGCCGGCACTCCATACCGACCCGCGCCTCCTCCCCCAGTGTACCCATCAATGGGTATGCCTCCATCGCACCCCTACGGCAACTTTGCACCAATGAAGGTAAGCCAATCTACCCAAGACTCACGTTTTGCAGCTTTTACTAACTTCTTCACAGTAAGATACCCCCTTGTCTTTCAAGCATTCCAGGCGGTTTGATTTCCGATACCGTCTCCAATCTGCCTTCGCTTCTTGAAATAGCCTTCCTCCATGGGAGCTTTCTCCGATTAGCGTTAATACCATAGAGGAAATACATGGAGGGATTTTGCAAAAGTTTCTTATCTCATCATAGCATGCAAGGTCTGGGATAGCTGTACAGCGAGCATGTTTTTTCAGAGCGAGGATACGAATGGCATGGATTCTTTTATCCTACTTGTACCTATCAATCTCCGAATTTGCTGCACGTTGTTGTTTCTCCGGCTTTACCTATGATCGTGAGACTCATTCCTGTTGGGCCGGACTCCTTCTCAAAGTCTCTTAAGGTTTCACTCCCCCTTTCCTGATCGGCCGCTATGGGCCTCTCTTTCTGGATGATCTTTCGCGGGCGATCTTTGGCGATTTGTTTCACCTTCAGACTCATTCCTTCCTATTTACACAATAGGTGAAGACATGCTAATCAAAAACCTTCCTCACTTAGTCCTAATGCAGCGCACATGCACCCACCTCAGAGCCCTGGCCAAGGCCCACCTCAAGGTCCACCTGGAGCCCTCTCGCCTGGCGCTCCAGGGCCTACTGACCCCATGGCCATCAACCAGATGAACGAGATGTACATGCAGCAACGTCAGGGTACCAACGACCGACTGGAGGCGGACTCTCGTGGGTATGACACCGTCTTCTCTCAGTAGAAAGTTTTACGGTCAAGTGAATTGTTGGACTAGGCAAACAGCATATTCCTGGAATTGTGGCAGCAGGGACGCAGTCAGGCCTACGATTATGGAAGACATGAGCCTACAACGATACTCATCGGACGTTATTCATCACTATCTCATTTCTCATGACAAAGAAAAGTTGCGGAATTAGCGGACGGAGTTTGGGGGTTGCATGATCTCTTCTCTTTTCTGCTGGTCGAAAAGTTGCTTGCAGGTGGTATTTTGTATTAGTATGTGGACCACAGGACGACATACTTCAAGCGTGCAGATTTCCTTAGCCTGGTAGTCTAGCTTCCAATTTCATAGAGAATGGTCATAATTGCGAGCGCTGCTACTATTCCTGTCGAGTGAGCTAAACTCGTGTGGCACCTGCCCTTTTCATTTAGCTAATCTCCAAAATTGAAGATTTTCGGCAGGCATAAATGCAAATCATATTCCTTCCAAGAAAAGATATCATTTGAACTTCCTCTCTTCGTGGGTATCACACGTCCATGATAACGCACAACCTTCCAACCTCTCCTGACAGCTAAAGACAACCAACCCGGCGTCGAGCTCCAACCGTAGCCATGAGGTACATGAACTGGGACGTCCTCATCTTCCCCGAGGTTGGGGACAGCAAGACGCCCCTACAAGAATTCGGCACCAATTGCACAGTCACTCAAGATCCAGGTAAAATACTGCAGTCCCTCATCCTTACTTCAACCTCTACAGACTCTCAACTAACAACACCCCCTTCAGACAAAGCAGCAATGCCCATGCCCTCACACCCGAACTTCACAGCCGTCACTCACCCACTACCGACGGTGTCCAGCTTTATCCCTAGCCTACTCAATGGAACGCCGTTCCGAGTCAGTCTGCATAGCTGGGCTGCTCCGGTGCCGAGTCGTGCTACGAAGGCTATGGCTCAGGACGAGAGTATGGTCTTTTATGAGGCGAAGGTGTTGTTGGATGGAATTTGTACTGCGTATGTCTCTACCTGCAATATCCAGAAGGCTAGAGGCCTGCTCATACTCTCCATTTGCACATGTTCAGTCCCGCGTCTGGCCTTTTCTCCTTCATCAATTTGCGAGATCGCTATTCTCTTCAATCAGTCATGCGTACTCGCTCTCAAATTCTATTGCCTCTAACATTGGTGTCGGAGCCAATTGGAAGGCCAGGCAGCTGACAGTTCCGGCAGAGGCATTTTATTCAACCAGGACCCATCTTGGCCTCAGGTCATCGGTGAGCCGCTCTGGCATTCCTCCTAAGGCTGACCTCACTGATGAGACTATGTCACCCCAGATCAGAGCTCCCGTATACAAATCAATCCATTGGTTAGACCTTCTTATGCTAACGCAGGCTCAGAAGGAGACAAAGGCAACAGCCACCAGCTTCGCTTCCCTCCGTTCCACTCCGAGATGCTCACGCAGGTATGGGCTGATGCTGCACAGAATATGGGCAGGATCAAAATTATTATTGCTGAGGGCATTCATAATGGTCAGGCTACGGCCGGCTTTCAGAGATTGAGGAACATTGTGATCTTTTCTTTCCAGCATGCTCCTCTCCGTAAGCAAATTCTTGAACTCGGTGGTCTACTTACGTATCACGCTGATCCGGATGCAGATATTCTCGAAAATTGTGGACTTGCTTGGCCAAACCCTGGCATGTGGTGGCAGGGTCAACCGCAAGTCCATGGCGTCTCATCACCAGTCAAGGAGCTAGCGGATCGTGAAGCTCATGCTCATTCCCCACGCCGCCGAGAGGCATCAATAAAGATGGCTCGTGCCCACCTGGAATCCTCAATGGCTCCACCGCCTGTGCCATCAGACCTCACGACTCAAGAGCCATTGCGAAATCGCGGGCTCTACAATAAGGACCCCTTCTGGTCACAACATGCCCAGGGTTACGATCCTTTCATTGGTGGCGCTGGTCACAATAGCTTCTACAACAGAATGACGAGCCGTCATACTTCAGGCTCAGGAGACATGTCAATGCCCGACACGTCTCGCTACGGATCAAGCACCAGTGACGTACCGATGCATGATTACCAGCGGTCTTTCTCGCCAGTAAGTAGCTACCGCAGCAACCCTATGCCGGATGTCTCGCGCCAAAATTCACTGGCACCCAGTCGTAACATTTCCAATTATCCGAACGCTTGTATGAATGAACCTCGCCTTGGAACCACGCTGCTAGGACAGGAAGACAATAGCCAGTTCGATGACATGACCGCCTCAATGAGTCCTCGCGTCGCGAGTGGGATATCTGCTCCGTCCAATACCAGGGCCAGCAGCGCAGCGAATACGCCACCTGGACCGCAGAGGGATGGCTCCGGCGCGGTATTGCGAGCTGCTTCGTACACTGGTCACGCTCGTTCCGTTCCTGTGATTACCAATGATCCACCGCCTGCTTACACACGTGTACCATCAAACCTCGCCAAGCAGCAGTCGGACTCCCGCAAATCAAGCTCTAGCATCGTGATTCATGACGACACAGATGCTCAAGTCGAGCCGACACTTGCAAAGAAGCCGCGTGGAAGGCCCAAAGGCAGGAAAGAAGGCCGCACTAGCGAGATAGGATTGGATGTACCGAGCGAGAATACTCAGAGACGTACTTCAGGGGGCTCCGTGACCTCGAATGACAAGGAGAATAGCCATGCTGGCATTGAAATGGGCAGCAATGGGAAGCGGAAGAGATCGACCAGTAACGGATATCCTGAGGGGGTCATGCTCAAGCCGTTTTCACACCTGGAACTCCCTAATTCGGGTCTTCCCTCCCCTACACGAAAGGCTTCGAAGACTAGTCCTCGTCATGACCTGTCCCCAGGGAAACTTGAATTCGAAGACGACCTCACACCCGAAGGTGTCGTTACTCGTGTTAGGACGCCTCTGGGAGAGCTCGAGAATGCTGGCTGAGCATCGTGAAGAAAGGGATGGGTCAACGTTTCGGTAGCGGCATGTTTAATGATGGGGGACATTTTCGCTTTGCATCAGCATTGGTGTTCGATCAGGCATAACAGAAATGCGTTTTGGACTGTATGATTTGCATGGTGGTGCTTGGTGCGCATACGAAAAGCTTGTCATTACTTTGGGAGGCATGGTCTTGGAAGTGCTGCTACATGGTATATGTTTGTCTGGAGTTTCGATTGTGGAATGGGCATTTTCATCTCAGCAGCAGGTCAATTTGTAGCTTTAGGTGTCAATGGTTTTGATTACCACAGTCCACAAATGCTTCATAAGTACATCTAGTATCTTGAAGTGAGCTAAGACTTTGAAGGGATGGAAGGAAAGAGATGCCGCTAGAAGCTACCCACACCACCAGCCTATTGGCCACCACAACGTTGTATTAGTTTGAGGATACATCTCCAAACTAGAAGATCACCTAGATTTGACGCATTTTGATCTAAATGGATTCGGAGTGAAAGGAATGCAGCCTCGGAAGGATATACATGACACAAGAAAGCAGCAAAGGATCGACAACTTGAACGTCACTGTGCCTGTCAGATCGACGCCCAGAAACAAACACCACCGCCCATTCAACCAACACTTTGATCCACATTCCTTCAAGTTCGTACCATCCGCACCGCAAAGCCCCAACTTAGTTCTAAATACTCGCCATTCCTGCAACATCACCAAAGAAACATCATGGCGGACGAACCCAGTGTCGACGAGACACCTATCACATTCAACGTCAAATCCTCCAGCGATGCGAAATACGTCCTCACCATTCCCCTCACCATGTCTGTCATCGACCTTAAAACCAAGCTAGCAGGCGCCGACTACGCAGACATACCACCAGACCGCCAACGCCTCATCTACTCAGGTCGTGTACTCAAAGATGCAGATATGCTATCAACCTACAAAATTAAAGAGGGCAATACTGTACATCTAGTGAAAGGAGCCGCTAGCAACCAGAGACAGAACCCTGCTAGCCAGGGGGCGGCGAGTGCGAGTGGTGCAGGGTCACAGCCACCCAGTGGTGTTCCTACGAATATAGCTGCTGGGACTGGGAGGGATCCGTTGGCTGGGCTGACTGGTGCGAGATATGCTGGATACACTCAGATGCCAAATGCCAATATGTTTGGCCCTGATGGCGGTGTAAGCTCCCTCTTCTGGCCCTATCTATTCATCATTAACATCTCCACAGATGGGCCCACCTCCCGACCCCGAACACATGGCCTCTATGCTTGAAAACCCCAATTTCGCATCCACCCTCAACGAAGCCCTCTCGAACCCAGAAGTCATCGACCAAATGATCCGCTCCAACCCTATGCTTCGCGATATGGGGCCCCAAGTGCGCCAAATGATGCAAGACCCCGGGTTCAGACGTATGATGACGGATCCTGAAGCCCTACGCCAAATGTCGCAGATGCAGAGGCAATTTGGAGGTGGAGGCATGGGCGGGATGTTCGGTGGTGCGGGAAGAGGGAACGAGGCATTCCCTGCGCCTGGGGTCACTGATACAACTGAGGGTGCGGAGAGGACGGCAACGCCAGGGCAAACAGACAATACCCCGCAGGCCGCGCCCAACCCATTCGCTATGTTCGGCAACCCTGCAGCAGGTGCTGGTGGAGCTGGTGCTGGCGAGGCTGCTGGAAACCCGTTCGCTGCGCTGTTTGGCCCGGGTGGTATGGGCGGCATGGGCAATCCTCCTACTTCTCCTCCAGCAACTGGTGCTGCACAAGCACCAGCTGCGACTCCACAGGCAGGCGCCAATCCCTTCGCCTCGATGGCACAGAATATGATGCGCAACCCGCAAATGATGCAGCAAATGATGCAAGCCATGGGCGGCGGCCAGGAGGCTCCCAACCCCGCCACCAATCCCGCCGACCCTCACGGCTCCGCAGCTGGCGCGGGCTTCAATCCCTTCGCTGCGCTACAAGCGATGGGGATGGGCGGTGGCATGGGTGGAGGTATAGGCGGAGCGCCTTTTGGTAGCGGTAGTCCGGCCCTGGAGGCACCGCGAGACGATAGGCCGCCGGAGGATCGCTATGCGGAGCAGTTGAGGCAGTTGAATGATATGGGGTTTTATGAGTTTGAGCGGAATATTGAGGCGTTGAGGCGGACGGGGGGGAGTGTGCAGGGGGCGGTGGAATATTTGCTTACGCATTAGTTTGTCCGTTTTGAAGGAGCATAGGATTTGGGGGAGGAAAGATGGTGGAGGGGAGAGGGACCATCCGATATGGTGCATCACGATGAAGATGTTTCGAACGCATGAAAACAGGCATGCTTATGGGTTCACGGTTGATAGACGGTGAGGCGAAAATGGCTCGAATGTTTGCTAAGCAAGGTGGCTAGCTACATAGCATTATATGATACTTTTAGTATTATTTACAGCACAGCTCTTGCTGGCTTGATGCTCCTCTTCCTCTCTTGGGTGCGCTGCACCCTTCCCGTAGGATGTGATGAGATGGTGCAATGCCAAAACGCCATTCATTCCAATGCCGCTCCTCCCTATGCGATGTGCAATGAATCGAACCCAACCTCAGCAAGGCTGTTGTTATACGCGACTCGCTCCCCCTCTGCCTCCAACCCTTCTCGGCAGCGTCCAAGGCACGCCCATTACGACTTCGCCTTCGCTGAAACCCCAGAAATACACGCCCATGCCGATGATGTAGTAGAGACCCGCGTTCGTGCCTTGGTATAACAGTAACGCTGCCAGCGACGACAGAGGATAAACAAGCAGCCTGGCCACGATGGAGCGGTGCATAGCCGCCAGCACTTTATAGAATGTTGAGGATTTCGTAGAACGGTGCGAGACGGTCGTTTCGCTCTTCGTATGCCCCTCACTCTTCCCTCTGCCCTTTGCAGCATTACCGTTGTTATTTCGATCTATGCGATTTGACTTGGCAGCAGTAGTAAACAGCGGCAGTGGCCATTCCCAACATAATCCTAGTATTCCGAGGAGCAGGTTGAGGATTTGGAGAACGGGGATTGGCCGTACGGCGTGGTCGAGGTTGGTGGTTAGGAAGTCCCAGAAGAATTTGGGCCAGAAAAAGCCTTCGATGGCGGCGAGGACTTGGTAGGCGGATGCGGTGAGGATTATTAGGCGCGCCCAGTGGTTTTTTATTAGTTTGCCCATGTTGTGGATGTTGGAGGTGAGGATGAGGTGGGTGCTGGTGGTGGGAGTATGGTGGTGGATGAGCTTGATGTTACCGGTGTGCAGGTCGAGGGTCGAGCATGGTCTGTTGTATGAATTCGAGAATAGCGCTTGAAGTAGAAGCCAAGGGTCGGAGGGGTTGCGATCTCTTCGTAGAGGAAGCTGTAGGTGTGCTCAGCGACGAGGCAGTGTGCAGACAGCTAGGCGACAGCGAGGTACAGCTTCAAAGATCTCTTGGTAGGAATAGTAGGATTGTATCAGCGCAGTTTCAGAGGCTGCATCTCACGGAGGAAAGACAGGCATAGATCTATTCCAATACCTCCCCTCTGGCGCTCATCATGGGTGGTTAGTGGTTGGTAGTAAGTGATGTTTGGTGTGACCGCAATCGTCAGTGTGTCGATTGCGCTCTTCACACCACTCCCCTCCCTGCATACTTTACTGCCCAGAGAGATAACCGCCCGACAGGGGTGCTTAGTCTTGTTTTAGTGTCTTGACCTTGCAGCAAATCATGCACGGGAGCGGGGATCTACACAGCAGGCTTGAGAGAAAGGGGAAGGTAAGTAGAATTCGGAGGGACTGATTGGGCGGCAAGCGGGAGGATTTTGTGAGCCTTTTTGTGAAGATGCAAGGGCGGTTGGACCTGGTTGATGGGTATTTTTGGTGAGCATATCTGTACTCTGCACCCTGCAACTCTGCACGTTTGAAACCTCCTGAGTGTCATGACATCCTCTGAATGCTTGACCATGCGTGTGTAGAGGGTGTCGTCGTCCTCAGCTCCGGTAGCAGACGCTGGAAAATGCAACGTTTATGCCCCCTAGCTGGACAGTCGAGATGATCGTTTCCGGATCTATGACGGCTCAGGCATCCCATGTAAAACGCGCGCACATGCAAGGCTGTGGGAGCAGATTTTCTCGATGAGGAAACAACAAAAGATATTATGTTAGCACGTCCGTTGGATTTGATGGTAGCGGTCCGCGTTGTCTGTCGATTCGCAGTCCATAGGCACAAGCCTCATCACATGGCACTTGTCGACGGAGTCTGTTGAAGCCATGAAGACCTCATCGAAGGTATTGAATTCCTTGTTCCCATAGCGTAGTCACAATTCACAATTGACCATCTGGCCGACAGCCAAATCGCAACTCTTGAAATGCTCACGGCATCATGAAGGCTCGTCGAGATCGGTAAATCCTTAGCGTAGTTTTAGCGCAATCTTCCAGCGTCTATCCTTTCCTTGCGATTGGTCCTGCAAGCCCAGACCCTGTTCCCCACACATCCTCTTCGCACATCCTGGACCACTTGTGCAGCAATTCGCACAGTAAGCCAACACAAAAAGCGTTTGGCGCAAAGTACTCGATTGTGCGACGCGAGCCACTATGTCCCGCTACCGTACTTCGGCTTGGAGCGAAAGGCGAAGGGGATTTAGAGCAAGATGGCTTCCGACAAATCGAGACCGTTGGCGACTTAGGAGATCGTTGACAAGCCCTTTGACCCAAGTCCTCGCCCCCAGACTCCCACGAGGGTCTAAGGGAGATCGAATTCGAACGTTGAGACACGCGCTGAGGCTGTTCCCAAGTCCCAGCGTTTGGGCGACAAGACTTGCTAGTGCTGAATCTCTTCGGATTTTCGCTACCTCGTAGCCATGTGTGACAGTGGCTTGTAGATCCAAGGAAATCTTTGGACCTGGACTACGTGCCATCTCTTTCGCAGGTCTTGGAGAGATAATATATCGCAAGCGTACATTGTCAAGAATTACAAGAACAAACACGCTGGATTATACACATTGGTCAACCTAGAGCATCGGACGAAAGAGAAGAACACCTGACATTCCAGCCACGGCGCGTGGCAAGCTAGTATACCTTACCTATTTTGACAGTTTCTGGACTTTGAGACCACCTGCAAGAGGCGGAAGGCATCTGGGACGATACATCCTGCAGGATTTGAACATTCACGTTCAAGGGGGCATTCAGGAACAGCATTCTCGTACCAGCCGGTCGCCGCCCAAGGACGTCCATCGACATCTCGCACCTCCTGCTTACCAGCGCAGAGACCCAGCACATCAACGTCTAGAAGAGTGGTTTGCTGAAGGATCAGCATTTGGTTCTTGTCGACTCACACAGCGCGCACATTCCATGGCCACAAAAGACAGCGCGAATACCTTGTCGGTCGGCTACTGCGATCAGTTCGACGACTGAATCCCTTAGCGTCTTGTGCCAACCTTTGTGGGCCAGGTGCTCATAACATCAATCGGCTCGAGGAGCCCATTTTCCTGGAATTCATCGCTATATACCCTTTGCATAGCATCTGGGCGGCGGTCAAACATCGAGTGCTTGGCTTGCACCATATTTACTCGCACAATACGCATTTCCACTTCGCAGTTCGAAAAGGATGGCTGTGGGTCAGAAGGGATGGTTTAGCAAGGAGTTGACGTGGAGCATGATCGTTTTCAATATATTGTTCCATGGCTTGCATGTTGGATTGTTCATATTCGGATGGTAAGTGGCCAGGCAGTTTACCAGTACGATTCAGCCTAACGATAACTTAGGTGGAAACAAGCATCAGATCAGAGATTAGCAGGGCTCAACACACTCACATTTTCCGTTTGGTTATCAAGAGGCGCAGGGTTGAATCTATCGGTGGATGGAACGATCATAGTCCTGCCTATGTGCAAGAACCTTCTGCGGTGGATAAGACCGAAGATCAGGTGGTTGCCGTTGTACGAGTCGCAGTGGTTCCATCGACAAGTTGCGTATTCGTTGCTCTTCTGGACGATCATCCATGTCTGCTCGCATTACGTCAAGTAAGCCTCTCCTTTTTCTCTTGCATTAGCCTTGCTGACCTAATTAGCTTTTTCAATGTTGAGAGAAATCAGATACGACCAGAGTCAGCCGTGCAAATACACTACACCCAAGCTGGTGGCATCACGGGGCATGTCATGCTCTTCTGCATGCTGATGATGTTCACGACGGCCCATGTGAAGATACGCCAACAGTCTTATGAGACCTTCTGGTACACCCATCACCTCTTTATACCTTTCCTCCTCGCCCTCTACACCCACGCCACAGAGTGCTTCGTGCGTGACTCAAAGGAGCGATACTCCCCATTCGCAGGATCTCCTTTCTGGGACCATTGCCTCGGCTACGAAGGCTGGCGCTGGGAGCTCTTTGGCGGGGGTCTCTATCTCCTCGAAAGAGTATACCGTGAAATCAACTCTCGTCGAGCGACCAGGATCACCCGAGTCATCCGCCATCCATATGACGCCATGGAGATCCAGTTCTCAAAACCGAGCATGAACTACAAGGCTGGCCAATGGCTCCTCATCAACGTGCCCGCTGTCTCCACCCACCAATGGCATCCATTCACCATCACCTCATGCCCCTTCGACCCCTACATCTCAGTCCACGTACGGCAAGTCGGCGACTTCACCAAAGCTCTCGGCGACGCTCTCGGCTGCGGCCCCTCCCAAGCAAAAGAATATGACAGCCTCGACCCAATGGGCATCTACGAAATCGCTCTCCAAAACGGGCAAGAAATGCCTACTCTCCGCATCGACGGGCCTTACGGAGCCCCAGCTGAAGATGTCTTTGACAATGAAATCGCCGTTCTGATAGGCACGGGCATTGGCATCACGCCATGGGCCAGTATACTGAAAAACATATGGCATCTGCGCGAGGGCCCGAATCCACCTAGACGATTACGCAGGGTGGAGTTTATTTGGGTTTGCAAAGACACCAGCTCTTTCGAATGGTTCCAAACCCTCCTCTCATCCCTCGAAACCCAATCCGCCGAAGCCGCCGACGAATCCGGCGCTGGGCCCGAGTTCCTCCGCATCCACATTTATCTCACGCAACGTCTCGACGTCGATACCACCACAAACATCTACCTCAACAGCGTCGGATCGAATCTCGATCCCCTCACTGAACTACGCAGCCGCACGAACTTCGGTCGACCAGATTTCAAGCGGCTGTTTGGCGCTATGAGAGAAGGCATCAGAGATGGGAGTTATATGGGCGGCTTGAAGGATGAGGACGCAGATGTGGGTGTTTATTTCTGTGGACCGAATCAGGCGGCGAGCGAGATTGGGGACGCGGTGAATGAGTGTACGGGGAAGGATGTGCGGTTTAGATTTTGGAAGGAGCATTTCTAGTACATGCAAGCATTTGCATTTGGTGAGGGATTGAGCGGCATTCGTGATTTGAGCGTGGCATGGCGAGTCATATCCTTGTTTGAGCAGCGTAACGACTTGATAGCATTCTGTATATCCATGACTTCACTACATATCGGTTTCTTCACTTCCAATCCAGATCTTACCCACCCGGCATACTCCTTCACCAGCTCCTTCCAAACCCTGTCCTGTATGCATCAGAACGTCGACCCTCCAACCATCGCATCTCGGCAACATGAAAACAGGAGAAATAACTCGTCTATCTGCGGAGCGTCTCGAGTATATCACCCATCAGGCTTGGCGTCAGCCTAAAATGGCATTGCGAGGCTTACAGCCTGAAATCCATACGCAGTATAATATTCCTACAAGAGCAAGAAACTTACCTATCAGTACTTGGGCAATCTGAGGCGCAAAGACGGTAGTATCCTTCCTTCGCTCTTGGAGATGAGTTTGGATGCCAATTTCTTTGCTGCTCGCTGCGAAAGGTCTTGCGTTTTGGGCTTGTGTGATGTATGCACTATACTTTACCGAGATAGTTTTCGTTTAGAGTGACACCAAGCCCGCCTCCTGGCCTGGTTGAGGAGGAGGCTAAGGAGATGAGATGGTAGGGGGGGTGGAGGGAGAGTGCGGATAGTAGGGACTGGTGGGTGCTCGATGTGTGGGTTTTATGGACGGGGAGTTGCTTCTTGGACTGCTTTTGTGCGTTCTACTTTCGGGGAGGGTTCTGAAATTGTGATGGTGGAAGAGTTGGGGGGATTTTTGGGATGTGTGAGGCGGTAGTCTGCTTCTCTTCGCTCCTATGCATCGTTTAGTTTCTGGAACTTCTGGGATTTCCTTGCATTTGTGTGGTGAATTAAGCTCTTATTGGTGGTATGGGTATGCAAAGAACATCTTAGCCCTGTAAAGAAGTCCTGCATAGGTCAGAAAGCGAAGCACTTCCTTCCCCTTTCCCTTCCCTTTCTCTTTCTTCACACCCCCAACCTCACTCCCCATCTCCCGAAACCCTTGCAACCATCGCACCTCGACAAGTCTCATAGTGGAGTTGGTGGCGTCAAAGACACGGAAGGACACTTACGCTGGTTTCATTTTCATCTCCACCCCCCATCTCGAATTGGTAATGCCTCGGATAATCCTAAATTCTCTGAACGTCGACATGAATTCCGTGTCAAAAGTTATGCTCGTGACAGCTGGCTGGATCAGAAAGATTTTTACTGGACGTGCCGAAATGTTTTCAATCTCATTCAGGGAGTAGGTGCTTTGAGCTGACATTTGGAAATGGAATCACTGTAGCGTAATTCGGCAACTATATCGATTGTGGGTACTGATTAAATAGAGGGTCGCCATCTCCGTAAGGAGATTACGGGGGCGGTAAGGCTTAGTAAAGAATATATAATAAAGTTATAAAATTTATTAATTATATATATTATTATATATTCGTTAAATATACTATAATATTAATATCTTTTAAGATTTAAATATATATAAATATAATATATTTTATTTCTATTAATTATTTACTCTAATTATTTAACTATTTATTTCGAAGTCTATTTTAAAATAAATTATAGATTTTAATCAAAATCTATATTAATTATAATTATTATTATTTAAATAACTTAAAGGTTATTTTATTTTATTATTTCTATTACTTATTAATATAATAATTATATTTATAATATAGATTTATTTGAATATTTACTTTTAATATAGTAGATTTTAATATCTCTATATATCTTTATTATTTTTTGTAATAATAATAATAATTCTTTATCTATATAAATAATAGAAAGATTTAAAGATTTTATTCTTATAAATTTATATAATATTATTATCTATGAATTAATTATTATTTTATAAAGTCGTTATTTCCGTAGAGAGATTACGGGAGTAATAAGAGTAAGTTATAAATAAATAATAAAATTATATATTAGAAACGATAATAAACTTAAAGTATGTTTATTTATCTATTTATTTATTTATCTATTTATTTATCTATTTATTTATTTAACTATTTATCTATTTAGTTATTTATCTATTTATTTATTTAGTTATTTATTTAGTTATTTATTTAGTTATTTATTTAGTTATTTATTTAGTTATTTATTTAGTTATTTATTTAGTTATTTATTTAGTTATTTATTTAGTTATTTATTTATTTATTTATTTAGTTATTTATTTATTTATTTATTTATTTATTTATTTATTTATTTAGTTATTTATTTATTTATTTATTTATTTATTTATTTATTTATTTATTTATTTATTTATTTATTTATTTATTTATTTATTTATTTCTAATTTCTATTATAATTACTATTTTTTCTAGAGATTTTAGACTACTTTATATAACTATTTTTAAATACTCGTTAATATAGTAATCTAAACTTTCTAGATATATATAATAATTCTAATTACTTTTTCTTAATATTATAGAATTTAATTATTTTAATTTATTATTAATACTCTTTATAAGATTTACTTTATCTTTTATATATATTATTATAATTTATTATATTTATTAAATTTCTATAATATAGTTAATATATTATTTATTTATATACGAAATATATATAGAGTAGTATTTTAGTTATATCTAAAATAATCTAATATATTATAATAAATATAACTAATTTAGTAATCTAATATTTAATATAAATTCTTAGTATATATTTATTATTTTTATTATTTTTATTTCTCTTCTCTTTCTTGTTAATAGGAATAAATAATTATCGATTAATAAAGTAATTATTATTTTTAGATAATTTCAAGATATTTTAGAGTTCAAAATTATTTTTTTATTTATAAATTATGAAATTATTTCAAAGTTAATTCTAATATTTATATATTTTTTATTATTTTAGATATACTTTTTATAATACTCTATATAATTATTATATTATAAAATAGTAACTACTATTAAATAAATACTATCTAGATTAATTTTAGTATTAATGAGAATACTTTTCTATAATAAATTTATTTAAATATAATATTAATTCTCTCTATATATAAATATCTAAATTAAATATTTTATATATAAAATATAATTTGAAGAAAAAGAAGGGAAAGAGAAAAGTTTTTCTCTTTTATTTATATACTTTCGTACGACTCGAAATAAGATCTTAATATATAAAAGTTATAGTATTTTAAAATAGAAAGTTTTAAATTAATAATATAGATATTTAATACTAAATTTTATTTATATAGTTAATTTATTATATTATATTTAATAAAGTTATTTATATATTAGTTATTACTTTCTAATATATTTATTTTATATTTATAAATATATTTAGAAAGAGATAGAAATAAAAAGTAGTAATAATATATAAATTATTTAATATATATTTATTTCGAATTATTCTAGTAAATTTAATTTTATTCTATACTATATCTATATCTATATTATTATAAATAGTAAAAATTGTAATCTAATTTATAAAGTTATATATAGAATATATAGAGAATAATTTATAGATTTATCTTATTATTTATTTTATTATATATTATATAAGTTTCTCGTTAATTATTTAATAATAATACTATCTTATTATATATTTAATATATAAATAATTATTTTAATACCTCGCGTATATATTAATATATTATTATATAGAGATTAATTATAAAATTAATTAGAGAGATAAATATAATATTAATTATAAAACTAATTATAATATTCATTATCGAGTTAATTATAAAAGTATTTATAAAATTATTTCAAGATATATTTCAAAATATATTTATATAAACTAATAATAAAATTATTAAAGAGTATATTATAAATAATAGTAACCTAGTAGTATTATTTAGAGATATATTATAAAATAATTATAAAGATATTTAATAATATATAAAATTATCTAAATGTTAGTTATAGAGTAATAGGTAATACTACTATTTAGGAGTATATATATTATAGTTACTAGTACCTTAATATAAAATAATAGTTTATTCGTACTAATAGATAGTTTTATTAATATATAATATACTAAGACTAAATCTTGACTACTATTTTATTTCGTTAATACTATAATTCTTACGTGTCTTATTTCGTTAATACTATATTCTTACTATTTAGTAGTAACGGCGTAGTCGAATTCTATTTATAAATAGAAGGAGACTAGTTATTAACCCTTAAAATACTAGTTATAAAGTATTAAATCCTCTATTAATATCTCGAAGATATAATTATTATCCGTACTACTATTCTCTTATATAGGTCGAATTATTCTAAAGGACTATAAACTAACTATAATTCGTCCTCGTATCTATTATTAGTTATAATATTAGTACTAACTCTTTAACCGTTAATATTCTACGACGACGAACGAAATAAACCGCTTCGTTTTCGTCTTAATCTTTACGTATAGTAATGGTATTTCTTTATATTAACTACGCCTACCCTAAATCTTAATAATCGAGTTATTATACTAGGCTTTTATATTTATATAAATTAATTTATAAACGCGCTTTATAAACTTAAAGGAATATTATACCCCGGTTATAAAGAGTACTCTATATTTCGGCCGTAAATATAAGGAACGATCTATATTAAATTAAAACGTCGCCGCCGTCTATATTATATATTATTATTTTCGTTTATATAAAAAATCCTTATTATTTCTTAAAGATCTCGGTTTAATCGTAATTAATTATTAAGAAAGTTAAATCGCACCGGAATTACGGAGTTAAGAGCGGAGTTTACTTTTTTTATAATTTAAAACCTATATTTACCCGAAAGTAGAGAAGCGGCCTTTACCCTATTAAGAATTATAACGAAATCAATAAATTTTCCCCGCGTTAAGGTAGGAACTCTAAAAATTTCTTTTTAATCTCTTATTTCTTACCTTTTACTTCGTTATTTCTAATTTATATAATCGAGGTTTAAATCTTTAATATTATATAAATAAACTTTGGAATTATATACCGGTAGAAGATCTTTATAAATATATATAATTTATTTTATTTTCTCTACCTATAAGTTACGCGGAGGTAAAGAAGTTATTTTTATTAAACCTTATTATCTCTTTAGTATTTTAATTACTTATATTTTCAAAAAAGTATTTCGAGTAATATAATAAGAATATTAATAAATTAATTTAAGAAGTAGTTCTTTTTATTATCGACTAGTACGATTCTTTATTAAACGTATTAAAAGATAGCGAGTTATTTATAAAAAAAGAATATTCTACCTCTATTAATATTTAAGAAGAAGAAAATTCCGTAGAAAAAAACCCTTTTATATTTCCGATTTCCTAGACGTACCCTCCTTTAATTACGGAAGTATTAACGGCTTTCGTTAAATACGTTAAATACTATATTAATTTAATATACTTTAATAATTAAAAAGAAAAAAATAAGGAGATTCTAAATCTTTAATTATCTCGTTTTTAAAGAAAAGTTAAAAACCGGATTTTAACTACTCCTATTTATTCTCTTTTAGTTATATTTTTTTCTTTAATTTCTAATCTAACTAGATTTATAATTTAACTAGCTCCGAGAAAATTAATACTTTAATTCCTTTTATAAAAATTAATTTTTACTACGGATAATATTATACGAAGGATTCTTTTTAATTAAATCGAGAATATAGTTAATAATAATAAAGGCTAGTCTAACTCCTTAAGATAAAACTAAAGAGGTTTTAATAATTTTAAAGAAAACTAATTTACTTTATTTAATCTTTAATCCTAGTAGGAATAAGAAATTATAAATTAATTATAAATACTACCTCCGCCGGTAGAGATTAATTTAAATCTATATAATATTATAATCTAGGTTATATAATCTATTATACTAAATACTATTAAAGTTATTTTATAAAATTAGGGTTAAGTTTTTAAAGGGCCTTTAAAATCTATTAAACTATAAAATTTTCTAGTAAAAACGGGTATATTTAATAAATATAATAATAGGCTAGGTATTTCTATACCGGCGAATTAGATTTCTTTTATTTAAATTACTTAAAATTATAAAGCGCCGGTAATATCGTCTTTAATTTTAAGGAGTTAATATTTAAAGAGGTCTATACCTTCTATAATAAGATTTAAGATTTCGCTATAATAAAAAGTAAAAATATAATAAAAAGGAATTTAAATAACTACTTCCGCGGTATTACTATAAATTAATAATTTAAAATCCTTTCCTAAGATAAAAAAGATATAATAATATAACTACCGAATAATCTATAACGCTAAATTACTAGATTATAAGATTATTTTAAAATTATAATATCTATAACTCTAGAAGAGTTTAGTCGTTAATTATATATATCGAAGAATATAGCCGAACGAAATAATTTATTTATCTATATCTAGAACGTAACTAAATATACCGTTTAAGCCGGTATTACCGAAGAGTATATATAAATTATATAAACGTAGAATTACCTCGATATTAATTTCTAGGCTATTATCCCTCCTCTAATAAATAATACTTCGATTAAATAATTTATCGAATAACTTAAAAGTAGGAAGGAGATATAGTATAGAATATAAATTTAAAAGAATAAAAAAGATTATAAAGATTATCGAAAGGAAATTAAGGAGCGAGAAAAGAATTATAATATAAAAAAGAATAAATAACTACTTAAGGATAAATAGTCGTTATAATAATAAAATAAATATTATAATTCAATACCTTATCGGCCTTAATATCACGGGGTGGACTTTGGTAGGAGTATTACTATAGATATCTACTAAGACGGCGGGCTGAGCCCTACCGCTAGCCCTATCGGGACTAGGGTAATACTAGGATTCTAGTATATTAGGGCCAAATCCTCTATAGAATAATCAATATCTTTTATACTATATACTATTATATTGACCCCTTGTTAAATAGTAGTAACGGCGATACTAACGTAGAACTATACCTCTTTTATATTAGTAAGAACGATTATACTAGCTATAAATAATAAAATAATCTCTAAAACAGTTAATATACTCCTTATTAACTATTATATTCAAAATAACTTACTCCGTATCGATAGCGAGCCTCATTTATTTAGTACTTCCGTACCGTACCCTACTATCTTAAATAAGTATTTCTAAGCTCTTTATTAAGTTATTAAAATAGCCTATTTAATACCCTTTTTATTTAGGGTATCTATAATAAATACTAAACTAAATATTCAAAACGTCTCTTTATTTATTTCTCTTTTATTAATATAATTATTTATTTTAATAAGTTACCTATTAGGTAAACGTCTAGCCTAGTAAATATATTACTAGTTATATCTCTTACGCTTCCGCTATAGAAAAAGAATACTAGAATACTAGTCTTTTAATACTACTCTTATTATTCGCCTAGTATTACTATTTTTAATATTTATTATTAATTATTACCCTAGTTATTACTTTAGAAGAAACTTAGTTAAGCCTTATTATAGTTGATTTTATTTTCTATTTATAAGAATTCCTATTATTAAGTAAATATATCCTAAAATAAATAAAAGTTATTTTTAATATTAGACGAGTAGTTACCTAAATAGTTATATAATCTCTTTATCCTCCTATTAAAATACCCTTATAATATTTATTAAAGAGGGCCTAGAAAGCGAAGTAATTTAATAATAATCTTTCGGAGTACGCTAAATTTAAATAGCCTACTATATAACTACCTTAGGTTATAAATAAGATATCCGTAATATTATTTATTAGTATTTTCCGAAGGGATATTAAAGAATTACGTTAACGCCTATAAAAAGAGTAGCCTTTAGAGGACGAATTTAAAGACGAAGAAATTATAGCTCCTCCCGAGCCCGAGTAACCTACTATAAATTCCGAATAAATAATATAATTTATAAAATCGCTAGAAATTTAGGCCTTTATTATTAAGCTAGTAGTTAGGATAAAGGAAGACCCAATAGGATCTTAAGACTTATTAAAAATAAATAATTTAGTTAATTAAGATAATACTAGTTCTAGGGTAAACGCCTAGAATAAGTTAAAACTCGAAGAGATTAAATTCTTCGACCTTAAGGGTGATAAAAAGGATAACTTATTTATTTTAAAAAGGTATATTATATATAAAAACGTTTTCGACTTTAAGGATCGCGTTAACGATATAATTAAATAATATAGCGAAGAGGAAGTATAAAAGCTTTTATTTTTATATCTTAAGGGAGTAGCCTTTAAGTAGTTCTTAAATAAACTAAATATTAATATTAAAGTATTAATACGTACTTTCGCTAGCCCTAAATAGATAAATTATCTTATTAAATAATTTAAAATAAAGACGCTAGAAGTTATATATAAACTTCGTTTTAGTAAATATAGATTCGTTTAAATATATACTAATAAAACGCCTAGGTAGTATATAAATAAGATATTTAGCCTAACTAGGGCCGCCGATATTCCTAGTATATATTAATAAATATTTATAATCTACGACTATATTAGCTTTAATTTTAAGTCTTTTATTAATCCGCCTAAATTTAATATCTTATTAGATAAATTCCTTAATTTACTTAATACTAAAGAAGAAGCCTAGCTAGGAATAATATAAAGTAATAAAACGATTAGGCCTTTACCGCCTCCTAAATTAAAGAGCTTACGATAAGGTTAATAGAATTATTAATAGTTTAACCGGTTCTAGTTATAGTAGAACTAGTTACCTTAGGCTACTTTCTATTAATTTATTAATCCGGTTTATTAGAATATATTAAGTATCCCTTAAACGTAGTAGTAACCTCGTTAAATTTAACCGCTACCTATTTAATTATAAATTACTAGTAGTAGTACTAGTAATATACCTTTCCCTCCTAGAAATAGGAATCGTCCTAATTTTTAACCGCGCTAAGAAAACCGCGGGCCTATAACCGGTAGTTATAATCTTAATTATTTCGGGTAATAGTAAATACCCTCTAGGTATATAACTATTTATTATAGAATCGAGGTATAAGAAGATTATTCTTAGGAAGATAATACTATAGAGTAATAAATAGAAGAGTAATTCACGCCTAATATTAATTACGTTAAGGAGTAGAGCCAGGATTAATAGTAAAAGGATTATTATAATAAATAAAACGAAATAGCCGGCTACTAGGTAACTATTATTAATTCGCTTAAATAAATCGAGTACCGTATTTATAAGGAGTCGTTCTCTTTTAAAAACATACTATATATATATCTTAGAAGTTAAGGTTTAGGTAGGAACCCTATTAAAACTTTTTACCCTAAATATTTAATTATAAATATTATTTAGAAGAGTAAATAATCTTTAGTAATAGACGAGAATACGGAAGTCTATTATTAGGCTGAAACGAATAACGAATTACTAAAATAGAAGCCCATTATTAAATTAAACTACGACTCTTCCAAAAATACGGGAATAGGATAAATATTTAGGAAATACCGGTACGCCGGTATTTAGGTCGGCCTAGACCCTGAAATTAAAATAGAAAAGAGTTATAAAGATACTAGCTATAAAGTAACTATCGCCGACTATAAATTTATAGTATACTTCCTCTTAAAAGTTAGAATTCGTATTATAGTAACCCTACTCTAAGTTACCGGTATTAATATTAACCGCTATACTATTTTTAAATATATCGTTACCTCTTTATACTTCCTCGGGAAAAATAAGAGCGGTAATAAAATAATAACCGAAACCGCCTCTAGGGAAGTCTATATTATGGATAATCTTAAAGTAGGTATATTTATTAATATAGACGTTATAGCCCTTAAAGGAATTAATATACTAGTATCTCGTTAAGTAGCCCGTATCGGTAGCTACGATATAAAGTACCCTATCGACGTCTATTTAAGGGGTATAAATATAAACCGGCCGGTATATACTACGAAAATAAAAATTATCCCCCTATAAATTATTATAATTATCGAAGTCTATAAACTTAATCTACTAGTATAAGACTACTTCTTTAAACCGGTAGATATTAATCTATATCTCTTTACCGGAATCGTTAATAATAAAATAAAATTAGTATTTATAAAGAATAAGACGGATAAGTTCGTTAAAATCCTAAGAAATATAAGGCTTGGCTAGGTACTAGAGGTTTAATTTAATAACTACTATAGTATTATTATAGGCGATAACGACGTTCGCGAGCTCGTTATACAAAGGCCTCTTTAGGAGTATAAAGAAGCTTTTATTAAAAACGCTTTTAATAATATAATTACTATTAGTACTAGTTTATTACTTCTTAAATAGTCTTTAGGGGGTAAAGATATAAAGAATCTCATTAATTCCCGGCCTTCTATTCTATTAATAAAAGTAATTACTTCGGTAAAGAATAATATCCTCCTAAACAGTATTATTATTTATAGTAAATAACCGGAGCTAGTAAAGGTTATTAATTAATTCTCTATACTCTAGGTAGAAGGAGGCTTTATTAATATTCTAGAAAACGAATAAATACGTATACTACTTCGCGCCGACTAGGAAGATAAAGTATTTAAAACGGTATATATTTATCCTATAAGTAACGAGAGCCGGAAGATTATTAACGAAACCTTTAATAAATTATATATTTAGGGACGGTTTAAATAGACGATATAAACTACTCTATTTAACTTCTTAATCTTCGTTATTTAGACTATAAGATTAGACGGTATTAAAAAGGGCCGTACCGTTATTAATATTCGAGATTTAAATACTATAGTTATAGTAGACGTCTATTATTTACCTCTATAGAATAATATAATTAACGCCGTTAAGAGTTATTATTAGATTACTATTATCGACGCGGCTAGTTTCTTTTATTAATAGCGAGTATACCCTAAGAATAAATCTAAACTTACCGTCGTATTATACCGCGGCTAGGAGACTTTTAATATTACGATAATAAGATTTAAAAACTCGTTTACGTACGTATAATAGTAAATAAACCGGATCCTACGTATCTATAAAGTATTCGCCCGAGTATATATTAATAATATTATAGTATTCTTTTAGACCCTCGAGGATTATATTTAGTACCTATATACGGTATTTTCCTTATTCGTTAAGTTTAATATTTTAATTAACCCTAAAAAGGCGTTTATCGGTTATCCGTTAATTATATTATTTAACTAGAAGGTTAACTCGTTCGGGTTATTAACTTTTAAAGAAAAGTTTATAATTATTAAATAACTAACTTTCCTTTAAATATTAATAGTATTTAAAATATACCTAGGAATAACTAGTTAGCTAAAAAATTATATTAAAGATTATACTACTCTAGCTAGGCCTTTATAAGATAAGAAAACCGCGCTACTAAATAAAATACCCCTTATAGGCGTTTAACGATAGGAATATATTAAAAAGACTAGTTTTAAATCACCTTCTTTATAGGAGATTCGTTTATTTAAAGTTATTTAGAGTACCCTTTCTAAGCCTTCCTTTCTATACTACTTCGATAATAAAAAGGAACTATTTATCGACTTTAATACTAATAAAGAATTCGGTTACGGAGCTATAATTTATTATATTATAAGAAAGTTAAAAGGCCCTTATCTTAACTAGAAGTAAATTTAGTTTATTCTTTTCTTTAGCCGACTCTTTAAGGATATAGAAATACGCTATTAACCTATTAAAATAAAACTAGTAGGAATAATATAAATATTTACTAAGATTAAATATATAGTCGAATTAGCCTTTAAGACGGTCGTCTATATTAATTATAGAGCTACGCTTAATATAGTTAAATAAATAAGTATAACTACCTTATTTACGGTAAAGACTAATTTACGTATCGTACGGGCCTTAGATTATATTTAGTATTTTTAAAATATAAAGATCCGTTATAAACCTAGCGCTAAATATATAGTACTAGACGCCTTATCCCGATTATAGTAAAAGGACGTAGTTAGGGACTTTTTAGAAGGCGAGCTAGATATATTTTAGGTATATATATATAAGGTCTATATATTAATAGAAATAAACGTATAATTTAAATAAGAATTACTTTAAGGGTATTAGAATAACGACTTTTAGGCTAAAATAAATTACATATTTAACTATAATATAGAAACTGGCGAGGATACCGTAGATCTTCCTTTTTCGAAGGGGAATAACGGCTTAATATAGTATACCGATAATTTAGTTACTAATCGAGTATATACGCCGGAATATTTATATATACCTTCTTTATATATTAAAGCCTTATTTAATATCGTATATTCTAATTTATATATAAGAAGATATAAGTACTATAAGATTATAATTAGGTACTAGTATATATATAAACTAAATAAGAAGCTAGGGGAGTATTTACGATATTATTTATAATATTAATTATTTAATACTTCTAGGTATAAACCTTATAAAGTATTATAATTTATTCTTATACCGCCCTCTCCTTTTTATATAATTTTTATCGATTTTATCCTAGCTTTACCCCTTTCGTAGGAAGGATTCGATAATATTATAACTATTATATATAAATTTTCCCGAAAAGTAACTACGATTCTAAGAAAATTAATATAAAAGGTAGAGTAATAAATAGATATACTATTACGTCGTTTATATTTAATAAACTAGGGTATTCCGAAGGTTATTCTTTCCGATCGTAACCGTAAATTTATAAATACTCTATAAAAGGCTTTATTTAATGAATTTAAAATAAGTCTAATATTCTCTACCGCCTATTATCTATAAACGGATAAATTAAGCGAGCGTATAAATTAGATTATTAAAATTATATTACGATTCTAAATCGCTACCTTATAAAACCCTAAAGCCTAGGAAGAGGTACTACCTTTTATAATTATATAATATAATAATATATTCTCCTAGCTTATTAACTATACCCTAAATAAAATAGCTTTCGGTTTTACCGTTAATAACGCGTTAGACCTAGGAAACTAGGAGAATAACGTTTTACTAAAAGAGTTAATACGTATTTAAACTTCGGATATAATTACCTATATTTAAATATATAATAAAGAGTATTATAATTATACCTATTACCTTTATTACTTCCGTTAAAGGGACTAGGCCTTACTACGCCTATATAAAGATTATAATATTCCGGTAAATAAACTTACTAGTCGTAAATATAGTTAATAAATAACTAGGCTATTTAAGGTTTTTAATTATATCGGTAGGCTCGTATACCGCCTTAATATCCCGGAAAATTAAAAGATTTATAATATATTTTTAATAGTATAGCTAGAGTAGTACCTATTACTAGATAAAAACCCTTTTAAATATCTACGACCTACTAACCCTAAAATAATAAAAACCGAGCGAGACGACTTAAAGCTAGAATAGGAACTAAAGCGTATCCTCGATAAACGCGTTATTAAAAAGGGGAAGGATTACGCTACCGAATATCTTTTATCCTAGAAAGGCTAGGGATTTATATAAAACTATTAAATAAATACTAAAAATATTTTCGCGGGCGAATTTATTAAGGAATACGAATAATAGGTTAAATATTAAACTAAATTCTTCTTCTAGGGTCGATAACTCTAGAAGTATAATTATATTTCTCTTTTACGTTATCGCCCTTTACTTACTTTTACTAGGAAATAATCGTTATATTAAATCTACCTATCGAGCTCTATTTAGAGTACGGGTATTATGATAATATTAAGGGGGTACTATACCGAGAACCGGTAAAACTATTTCTTTATAGTCTTAAATTATTCGCCTAGTTATACGTAAAGCTATATAGCCCGAATATCCTAGTAGTATATTACTTATATATTTCTCTATATAGACTTAAGTATATACCCCTCGTTATCGCTACTTCTTAACTAGGTAGTATACTTATAAAGGAAAAAGCTTCGGATTAATTAAATCGGGACTAGCTCCGCGCTAAAATAGTTTTAATTCTAAAAGTACTATTAAACGATTTTCCCTAGCTAGCTGGATTTGCGCTAAGACCTTAATTTTCTAATATATATTTAGGGCCCTAATCCTTTAGTACTAATACTTTTATAACGCCACGTATATACGCCCCTATTTTATTAATATTATAGCTCTTATTATTAATTACCTATATTATCTCTATACTCCTCTATCGCCTTACCTCGCTATCGCGATTTTAATACTAAGTTTTACGGCTCTACGTTAAACTTTAAGGCTCTACGGGCCTACCCGTAATTCGGTCGATAATTTAGAATATATATTTCTTACTTATTTACTACTATATATAAACGCTATTTACGTTATTAATTACGATACCCTATATAAATATATTAACGAGGGCGTTAACTTCTTTCTTTTAAAAGGGGCGATTTATTACGGGGTAGACTTTAGTAGGAGTATTATTATAGATATTTACTAAAACGGCGGGCTAAACCCTACCGCTAGCCCTATCGGGACTAGGGTAATACTAGGATTCTAGTATATTAAGGCCAAATCCTCTATAGAATAATCAATATCTTTTATACTATATACTATTATATTGACCCCTTGTCACTTAATAATAGTATCGACTTTTTTAATTTCAAAGTTTTTGAATATTTTAAAATCCTTAATTTTAAGGTTTTTAAAAGTAGAGACCGTTTACTATTATCGGCAAGTCCGGAAAAATAGTTCTGTAAAATCGCTACTTAATCGGTGCAAAATGCGCATTTTGTAGCCTTAGTAAATCTTAGCGCCAAGATTTTTAAGTTAAAGTTAAGGTCTGCGCGGGAGCGCTAAACTTAATCCTAAAAATAACTTTACAGCCCTATAGGGCAGCGTTAATAAAAATCTAATTAAAAATTCGGAATCTAGGCTAAAAATAGATTTAGTAAGATATTTATATTCCTATATAGGGGCCCTAGTCTAGATACTCTTAAAAGTTAAAGTTAAAAAAAAAGTTACTAAATCGGTGTAATATCGCTACTTAATCGGTGTATAATATACTTAGAATACGGGATATAAATAGATACGTATTTCTAGTATTTTATATAATTTCGGTATAAAATACGCAAAAATCGGGGTTTCTGGACTTACCGATAATAAAACCGAATCTTTATAATTCTTATTCTTTTCTATACTAGTAAATAACTAGACCTTCTTTCTCTTATATTAACCCTTATAATTAACCGGTTTACTTTTAAAATCGGTAGACTATATCTTAAATATAATAATAGTAATAATTATAATAAATTTAAAAACCTCCCCCGTAAAAATTTCTAAAAAATACTCTACTATTATTAAAGTAATTATTTATAATTACCGCCGGAAATACTTAACCTAACTAAAATCTATTCGTTAAAAATTAGGGCTACGGGAACTAGAGCTATAATAACTAAAATTATAAAAACTATAAAATACGCCTATACTACCCGCCGAGACTATATAATACTTTCGGTAATTAAATATAGATACAGCCTATTTACTTTAATAAACTATATAATAATCTTAATAACGAGAATACGGATTACGGTATCTTCTTTAGATTTATTAATAACTATTTTAACTCTTTTAAAACTCCGCCGATAAATTATTATAATTATTATATAAATACCGATAAAAGTTATTATAATACTAAGGAGAGTATTATAAACGAAGAATAAAATATTAATAAAGATATTAATATTAAATTCGTCTTAATTATATATTATATTTCTACGAGGAAAATAAGTTAATATCCCGTTTATAAAAACTATAAATTTAATTTTTAGTCGAATAATCTTCTATATATATATTTAAAAGAAAAGAAATATATATACTCGATTAATATTTAAAAGATAATTAGTCCTACCTCTATAAAATTTAAAAATACCGAGTTAAATATTACTCCGAAGATCTTAGTCCTAGAGATTATAATAATATTAAAATCGATAACTCCTAAATCTTCCCCTCTATATCGGTAAATCTTAAAAGTAAATATTAATATACTTTAAGCGTTATTAGCCTTATTAGAAAACCGTCTACGGGTTTATATTAAAACTTTATATTAAATACCGACCCAAGGTTTAATAGGATTAATAAATCGGGGCTTCGGGTAGTAAATTAAGGTTCCGGGAAAATTACTTTTAATAAATAATACTAATTATTAATAGGTTTAATAGGTTTAGTAACTCGATAAATCATTAATAATTTAAATATTAGACGAATAGGCCTATTATATACCCTATAGCATGCGCATTTATATGCGTATTAGTATACGCCATAGTATGGGCCATAGTATGGGCCATAGTATGGGCCATAGTATACCCCATGGTATACGCAATGGCGTGCGCAGCTTACGCATACCATTAAATGGCATGCGAATGGCATGCGCAAAGGTATCCTGAATAGCATGCGATATACGCCCCCCGCAGCAGCCCCTAAAACATCAGACGAAAGCCCCCCATGGCATGCGCAATCATGGCATGCGCAATCATGGCATGCGCAATCATGGCATGCGCAATCATGGCATGCGCAATCATGGCATGCGCCAAGGCATGCGACATGCTATGGTATTTATATACGCATACTCCCCGGATATACCTAGGTAACGCCCCCGCGAGAACTTTTATTAAAACTTATTATTCCGGGCCCGATAAGTCGCTAGCGTTAATAGTTATCGCTAAGAGTCGCTATCGTTAATAATATCGATTATAGAACTTTATTTATTTTAGCCCTATTATAGGGCTAAGTTATTATTAATATATTAATAATATATATAAATTACTAAAATTATTAATCCGGCTAAAATTAATCTAGAGTTATTAAATTTATTAAAAATAACCTACCCGGACCCTTAATTTACTAAATTTATTAATAGGATACTAGTAGTTTTATCCGTAAATTAGGGTTATTAATAATATTCTATTTATAATTAAAATTAAAAAACCTATTAATAGGACGTTACTAGTTTTATCCGTAATTTAGGGTTATTAATAAAACGCTATTAACTCTATCCGCGCGGTCGGTAACTAGGGTTTTAATAGGAGTTTTTGAGATTTACTAATATATAAAAGAGTAGATTAGTAATTAAATCTACTACTCCGCCTTTACTAGTTAACGGTATAATATTTCGTATATAATATTATTTTACCGGTTAAATAGGCCTTACCCTAAATACTATTCGAGAATTAGGATATTTTAATACTAGGTATCCGATAAATATAATTAATAAAGTATTTATTACGTAACGAATCCCCGGTATTTAGTTATAAACTTATAATAAAACTATTACTTTAAAAAATATCGGCTCGAATTATTATTTAACTATAAAATAAACTTTAATTATATTCTATATAAACGGAAAAATAAAGGATAATATAGAAGTAATAATTAAAATTACTAAAGACTTCTATATTATCGATAATTTTAAAACTAATATATTTATCGGTATAAATATTCTAGGTTAAGAGAAGGCCGTTATCGACCTCCCTAATAATTAAATAATTTTAAATAACTACGAAGATATTACGATCTCTATTTAATCTATAATTAGAGATAATATAAAGATCCGATATATTATATAGTTAAAGCGCCGCTAAATAGTTCTAGTATAAATTATATTAACGATAGTAATCTCGTTAAAAGGGAAATTATAACTACTAGACCGAGACTTCCTATTCGAATTATTATCGGTAAATTTTAAAAACTCCTATTAAAACCCTAATTATTAACCGCGCGGATAAGGTTAATAACGTTCTATTAATAATTCTAAATTATAAATAAAATTAATAATATCCTATTAATAAGTTTTTTAACTTTAATTATAAATAGAATATTATTAATAACCCTAATTTACGGATAGGGCTACTAGCGTCCTATTAGTAAATTTAATAAATTAAGAGTCTAGGTAGGTTACTTTTAATAAATTTAATAACTCTAGATTAATTTTAACCGAATTAATAACTTTAATAATTTATATATATTATTAATATATTAATAATAGCTTAGCCTTATAATAGGGCTGAAATAAATAAAGTTTTATAATCGATACTATTAACGATAGCGACCCTTAGCGACGACTATTAACGCTAACGACTTACCGAGCCCGGAATAATAAGTTTTAGCGAAAATTCTCGCGGGGGCGTCACCCAGGCATATCTGGGGAGTATGCGCACATGAATACCATAGCATGTCGCATGCCTTGGCGCATACCATGATTGCGCATGCCATAGGGGGCTTTCGTCTGATGTTTTAGGGGCTGCTGCGGGGGGCGCACATCGCATGCTATTCAGGATACCTTTGCGCATGCCATTCGTATACCATTCAATGGCATGCGCAAGCTGCGCACGCCATTGCGCATGCCATGGGGCATACTATGGCCCATACTATAGCCTATACTATGGCGTATACTAATGCGCATACAAATACGCATGCTATAGGGTATATAATAAGCTTATTCATCTAATATTTAAGTTACTAACGATTTATCGAGTTACTAAACCTACTGAACCTACTAATAGTTAATATTATTTATTAAAAGTAATTTTCCTAGAACCTTAATTTACTACTCGAAGCCCCGATTTATTAATCCTACTAAACCTCGGGTCGGTATTTAATATAGAGTTTTAATATAAATTTATAGACGACTTTCTAATAGGGCTGATAGCGCTTAGAGTATACTAATATTTAATTTTAAAATTTACCGATAATAGATAAAAGAAGTCTATATTTATTTTATAAATTTAATAATTAACTTTATTAATATTCGTAACGAGGGGAATATACCTTTTATTATTCCTCGTCGTTAACGAATAAAATTAGTTATAGAATATAAAGTAGAAGAAGTATACTTTATTAATTTAAATAATTATTCCTTTATAACGAAAACTTATAAAGACGATATAATTATATTATATTTTATTAACCTTTATAATCCGAGGTTAATCTCGAGGCTTAAGATCGATTCTTTTATAAAAATAAAACTACCGAATAAAATTATAATTTATAATAATAACTTCGATATTACCGCGATTAAAGAGATTATAAAGTAATACCCTCGTATTTAGGAAGATATAGGAGATATAATCGATTTACCCGAATTTAAATAATTATCGATTCTATTTACTACGGACTAGTAATCGTTTAATACGAAATTTAATTATAAGGTTTATTTATTAAACCCCGATATAAGAGCTTTAGTAGACGAGAAATTCGATAAAATATATTAATAAAAGAAATTATTATAGTCTACCGAGTCTTTCTTATTCGTTTTCCCTATCTTCGTTATATAGCGGACGGTATATAAAGGCCCCGAGAGAATACCGATATAAAAGGGTAGAGTTATAATCGATATTTATAATTTAAATAAAATTATTATCTTTAATAACTACCCTCTTTCGCTTTAAAGCGATATTATTTCGTTAATATAAAAGTATACTTATATAAATATTATTAATTATAGTAAATAATTCTATCTCTTTTTAATTAAAAGAGATAATCGTTATAAATTTATAATAGTTTCTTACCGTAGTTCGGAGTATTATAATATCGTAGTAATAAAATAGAAAAGGTTAGTTCCGTATATTTAGTATAAAATAAATACTTTTCTTCGCCCGTATAAAGTATTCGCGAGATACTACGTCGATAATATCGTAATTTTCTTACGGTCTTATTCCGAGTATATCGAATATTTTATAATTATTTTCGATTTATTCGTAAGCCTTAAGATCTTATTTAAATTTAAAAAATCCTTTTTAATTTACCCCTCCGTTATATTTCTAGGCTAGAAAATAAATAGGTTAAATTTAACTACTATTAAAGAAAGAATTATAATAATTAAAGAACTTTATTTCCTAAATATACTATAGGCTTTAGAAATATATATCGGAATAATAAATTAATTACGAAATAATATTAAATACTTCGCCTAAATTATTAAATTACTTTAACGCTAGAAAATCTAAATTTTAAAGAGCTCGCCGTTTTAGGGCGGGAATATACGAAAAACTTATTTTAGAAAAACTTACTTTATATTTATAAAAGAGGAATTAACTTTTTTTAAATTATTATAAAAGGTATTTACCTTTAAAACCTATTTATATTATCGGGATCTAGCTCGTTAATTATATATTAATATCGATATATTAAAGTCGTATAGAATTAATATAATAGTATATTATATTTAAGGAGATCCTTAAAGTAATAATTTCCCCTATATTAATATATAATTAATTCTATTCTTATTTAAACTATTTAATTCTACGGAGTCGCGTTACTAGTTTACGGAATTAAAAGTAGTAGGTTTAATTTAGATACTAAAAAAGATCTTATACCTATTTATATAAATCTTAACAAAGAAGGTTATTATCTTTATTAATTACTCGATAACTATTAATATTACTTAATAAATAATACTATCGTCGTCCTCTTTTAATAGGATAAATTTATAATTAATATAAACTTCCTAATATATATTATAATACGATCTCGATATTCGTTAATATCTAGGAAAGTAAAATATTATATTAAATACTTTATCTCGCCTCCTCGGTAAAAAAGAATATCTCGATATTAAAGGTCCTAGTATTCTAGACGATATTTTCGCTTTTTATTTTACTTTAATTAAAATATCTTTTAAATACCGCCTTAAATTATAAAAGGCGTATTCTAAAGATAAAAAATAATTAAAGGTAATAACTTTCCTTATATAAAAGAAAGATAAACTTAAAAAGGAAACCCTAGGGTCTATAAATAAAGTCGATATAATTAATACTAATATTCCTTTCCTTTTTAGAGATTTATTTATATAGTATAAAGACGACTATATTAATAAGGAACGCCTATATATCCCGAAATTAATAAAATAGAATATTTTCGAACTCGCGTATAATAAGCGAAATTATATAGGATTTTATAGAACGTACGAGAATATCGCCGATAGTTATTATATATAGTATTTAACTCGAAGATTTAAACGTTATATTTTATACTACTTTTAATATTAATTTAATTAGATAAAGAGATATATATTATATAGTATTTTAAAATTAATCCTAATAGAGCTAAAGATCTATTATTATATTATTATCGATTTTATTATAATACTTTTTATATTTATAAACGGATATAACTATCTAATAACTATTATTTATAAATTCTCGAAAGTAGTTATTATAGTCTTAAGGAAAGATATATTTAGCGCCGAAAAATAAATAAACGCGCTATTTCTCGCTTTTACCGACTAAGGAATTCTAAAGGCGATTATTTCTAATAAAGACCTTAAGTTTCTTTTAAGTTTATAGAAAGTAATCTTTAAAATATTAAAAACTAAATTAATAATCTTTACTACCTACTACCCTTAGTTTAACGGCTAGTCGGAACGGATAAATTAGATTATAAAAATAGTACTACGATTTCATTTAATATACTATTTTAATAGTTTATAAAATAAATTCGTAACTACTTTATAATTTATTATAAATAATTCTTTAAGTTTAATAATAACGCTTTTACTAAACGAGATTATCTACGGTATAAAATTTAATAATAGAATTTTAGTTTGAAATACGATAGGAAGGATAGATTTTATTAATACTAAAACCGTTAACTAGAAAGAAGCCGCTAACGCGATTTCGTTCGTAATAATTAATACTAAATTTCGGTATAATAATAAATATATACCCTTAACGATATAAAAAGAGGATATAGCTTTTTTAAAATTATATAAAGATTATAGGATCCCGGGTTTAGAGAATTATAAACTTTTAAATTAAAGAACGGGCCCGTTTAAAATTCTAAAGCGAATAAGTAGTTTAATTTATAAATTAGAGTTACCGCCGATAATAAATATCTACCCCGTTATTTCGGTCGCCGTCTTAGAACCTACTCCGCTAGGAGGGGATTTATATAGCCGTTTTTAAAAGATTAAATAAACTACTATTCTCGATAATAAATAAAGATATAAATAATTACTTTAAAATAAAATATATTTTAAATAAAAGGATAAAGAAGTTTCTAGGATAAAGGAAGAAGTTAATAATATAATATCTAATTAAATAGAAGGGCTAGGGGCCCTATTAGAATATATAATATAATAAATAAAATTTTAAAAACGTAGAGGGCGTAATTAATAACTATAATATAAAATCGTTATAAACTACGTAGGTAGTTTAAGGGACGATATTACTCTATTTATTTATTAATCTTTATTTTATTTTCGCTTTATTACGCGACGATAACTTTATTATTTAGTAGTAACGAATTTCTTAATAACCCCGCCACGTTAATATAATATTTCTAACTTATTTAAATAATAATAAGTCGTTTATTTTTCTCGCTCGATACGATTAATAAATACTACCGTTATTATATTACTTAGTTATAGTATCTTATATACTAAATAGTATTAATATATCTTTCCTCTTCTAATCCTAAAATTAATTACTTAATTATATTACTCGCCTCGATCGAGTATAATACGATATCTTCGTTTTAATAAGTTTTTAATTATAATATAATTAAATTATATTCGGGAAAGGCTTCGAAAAAGCTAGTCCTAAAAAGTAATAAAATAAAGATAAAAAAAGTAACGAAAATAATTAAATCTAAACTAACTAAAGTAACGAATAATAATGATAATAAAAAGTCCGGAGCTTCTACTTCTAAATAAAGTGATAAAATAGATAATAGTTAGGTTATTAAGGCCGAAGTTAATAATAAAGTCGATAACGAAGAAATTAAAGATTTACTATATAATAAGCCCGTATATAACGTAACGGAAAATAAAGATACCTAGTTACTAGCGGGTAGATATCTTTCTTTATTATAGGCCGGCCTAATTATTTAATATAATAAAATTTTCTTAAATACGCGATTTAAGAACTAGCTAAAGATATTTAATTTAAGAAATAACCTATAACCTAAATAAGTAAATAACGGGTAACTAGTTATAATATAATTAATAAAAGATAATTATATAAAATACGCGATTATTTTTAATTACGCGTAATTATACGGGGATAAAGAGAACTTATTATAGAAACTAGATTAATTAGTTTTAATAAAAGGGGGGAAATATAACCGATATATTTTCATAGAAAGATATAGTTATCTCTCGACGGATAAAATAACGAGAGTAAAAAAACTCTCGACGCTATCGAAAAAATTAGATAAAAAAAACCCGAAGGTAACGAAAGAAGCCTTTAATATAAAAGAAATTAACGTCGAAGAAATTTAATAAAGATAACGAGAATAACGAGAGCGAGTCCGAAGTAGAAAAGAAATTTTCGGTTTCGAAAAAGTCTTTAAAGGAATCGATAATGAAATTATTCCTACCGAAAAAATCGACTTTAAAGATAATCTCCTTTATAAAATCGATCGATAATAACGATTTTTAACTAGTTAATATAAAGTTACCTAGTATCGAGGCGTAGGAACGTTAAAAAAAGTATATTAGAATTATATAAATATCTAATAACCTAGTTATATAACTAGAAGAGTTAGATAAAATTAAAGAAATATTTAAAATAAAGGTCGCCGCCGAAGCTAAAACCGTAAATTCTTTAAAGTAGAAAACTACGGCTACTTTATCTACGCCCTCGAAGAAACGGATAAATAGGAAAATTATAGTACCTACGACTATAGAATAAGATTTTTTAATTATACTTTAAATTACGTCTTAGACTTCGACTTTCCTTATAACCGATATTTTTAAATAAATTATTTCTTCTTCTATTATATCTAAAAGCTCTAAATAAAAGAGAGTAAAATATATAATAAAGAAACTTAAGCGGGATAAAATCTTAGTCGATTTAAATACGAAAAAAGCCCCTTTAGCGTAAATAATAATAGGTATCTCTATAGTAACTAGTAAATTTAAACCGGCTAAATCAACGACCGCACTGTCTTTACTAAAAAATAATTCTATATTATCGTAAACTAATAAGAAGATTACGGAGCTAGTATATTATTAATCGGAAAGTATTACTCTTAACCTAAACTCTTAGTTTACTACGAATATCGAAGAGCTAGTTTTTATAATAGATAACACATACCGTACTAACTCTACTATAAGTGAAAAGAGTAAAATAAAATAAATTTTCTTACTTAATACTATAGGAGCGAATATAACCGGTTTAAAAATAAGGCGCTCGAAGAAAATAAAATTTAATAGATAAACTAAGTCGTTAAAAATAAAAAGAGAGATTAAGGATATTTCTATCATCGGTAAGTCCGGAAAAACAGTTCTGCAAAATCGCTGCTTAATCGGTGCAAAATGCGCATTTTGCAGCCTTGGCAAATCTTAGCGCCAAGATTTTTAAGTTAGAGTTAAGGTCTGCGCGGGAGCGCTAAACTTAATCCTAGAAATAGCTTTATAGCCCTATAGGGTAGCGCTAGTAAAAATCTAATTAAAAATTCGGAGTCTAGGCTAAAAATAGATTTAGTAAGATATTTATATCCCTATATAGGGGCCCTGGTCTAGATACTATAAAAAGTCAAAGTTCAAAAAAAAAAAAAAAAAAGTTACAAAATCGGTATAATATCGCTGCTTAATCGGTGTATAATGTGCTTAGAATGCGGGACATGAGCAGATACGCATTTCCAGTATTTTATATAATTTCGGTATAAAATACGTAAAAATCGGGGTTTCCGGACTTGCCGATGATATATCGGTAAGTCCGGAAAAACAATTCTATAAAATCACTACTTAATCGGTATAAAATACGTATTTTACGTATTTCGTAGACTATTAATAAACGAAATATAACGTAGTAAAATATAATTAAATCTAACTTATCTTAGCTATATCTAAATTAAATAAATAATAATATATTACTATATAAATAGTAGTAGAGATAATCGAAATATTAAGAGCGCGCTTCTCTAGATCTAGGCTAGATCTAGGTTAGATCTAGACTAGATCTAAACCTAGATTTAAATAATATCTCTAACTTCTTTATAAATATTATAAATATACTCGGTAATATATTTATAAATTAATATTTCTTTTCCGTTATTATTTTAAAGGTCTTTACTAGTAGCCTTTAATTCCTAAGACCTTATATCGATCGTAAATTTAAAAGGAGGTTAAGGAATATATAATTAAATACCGCGTTAAATAGCGGTAGATATAATTAAAGTATTAAGAGTATAAGTCTTTAATAGCGAGTTTAGGGATTAAATAAAATCTAGGTTAGATTTAAAGAATATTTAGACTAGATCTAGGCCTAGATCTAAACTAGATATAATACTCGGTTTTTTATTATCGTTCCTAAATATAATAAAGTAGAGGATTAAAATCGTAAGCGATAATAATATATTATAATAAGTATTATTATATAGAAAATAAATATTATTATATAGAAAAGCGCGTAGAGGGGTAATAGGTTTCCTAGTTTTTATTCGAGCCTAAATATCTAGCGGCTTAAAAACGTATAAACGCTTTATTAAAATAATTAAATATTATATTTATAATTACTTTAACCGCGCTTTTATCTAATATATATATTATCTTTTTAAATTACTTTTATACCTTCCCTAATATTATTACTAGCCGTAGTATTATTAATACTCTAAGTACTATTATTATATTTAGGATTATTATCTCCGTTAGCGCCTTCTATACCCTCCGCGTTCGTTATATTTATAGTTTTAAATATATCTACCTTAAAATCCGCTTTCGATTTCCGCTTCCCCTCTATATACTCCTTAATTTCGGTATTAATATATAATATATACTAAAATATTTCCTTTAATTAGGTTATTTAATACGCTCTCTTCGGTATTTATTTATATAACCCGATAAAGTAGAGGGGTTTATAGAATAATTATAATCGTATATATAAGATTTAAGCCTACGCTTATTTACCGCGTAAATCTAATTAAAAAATTAGGTATATTATTCTCTACTAACTTACGATTATAATTAATCTTTCGTATTAACGTATATATAATTACGACTCTCGCCTTATTAATCCCGAAGAATATTCGTATTTTAAATTTAAGCTCCTCTCGGATATACTATAATAAAGAAAAGTTAATATTAAATACTATATTTAGAAAAGAGAATACTATATTTAATATATTAAAAGAAGCGAGTTTAGGCTCTTTTATACTAGAGATTTTAAAGAAAGAAAGGATTTACCTATTCTACTACTAAAATTATCTCGGTAAATAAAGATATAATTAATATATTTACCTCTATATATTTCTTAAAAAAGGAGGCGATAATTTTAAGTTTAAGGGATATTTTCTTAAATATTATATAGTCCCTACCTAGGATATAATCTTTTTATATCCGATTATTATCTTTATTTATAGTAGAGGCCGCGGCCGTATTATTAATCTACTTCTTATTAAGAGTTTTAGAGGAGATAACGAGGGTAGGTAAAAATCTATATAATCGGAGAACCCGTAGTATAATAGGTACTATATTAAAATAAAATAAAATAAAATACTAAAGACGTTAATATAGGAAAGAGGTATTATAGTCTTAATATTCCTCCGGTAATTTTACCGCTATTAAAGTCTTTCTAGTATAATTATTTTTTAATTAATAATAATAGACCTAAATCGCGGCTAGAGTCCTAATAAATAAATAATTATAAAGTCTTTTTAATAAAGCTTCTTAAATATTATAAAATATATTTAATTTAATTATTCTTTTTATATCGTAGTATCGAGGTATAAAGGAGTATATTGGCGAGGATATTTATTACTTTAATAAATCTCTCCTATACCCTAGTTTTTTTATATATCGGGTAGTAGTACTCGTAGACTTTTCTAGGTTAATAGGTCCGAAGTATTAATAACCGAATTAATTATTATTTTAGTAAATATCTTCTATAGTAGTCCGAGAGGCTATAATATCCTCTTAATTTTAATTAATAATTATTCTAAATATAGTTATAAAATAGAAGTTATATTTAAGGCGAGTCTTCTTTATCTTTTAAAAAGAATAATATAGATCTTTATTTAAATTTCTTATTTTATTATATTCGCCTACGATTACGAAGCCGTATTAAAAATAATAGATTACTTCCTTTATAGTCTCTTTTTTCGTTTACTTTATATAAAGATATTTATATTCTTCGTTAAAGACCTTATTAGAGGCTAACTATATTTACCGTATAATAACTATATATAACGATATATTTACTACGCTCGGGGAATTATATTATATAGGGTTAATACTTTTTTACTTTTAAATTATATTACCTTAAGGTCCTTTTTATTATATACCGTCGTTAAACTCTTCGGCGCCCTTTTATTCATAATATAACTATATTTCTATTACTATATTAATAACTACGAGTTATACCTCTAGGTCTTTAAGGTCGATTACCGATTTTAATTTACTAACCTAAATACCGAGATCGGGCGGCGGGATAAAGAATAGTTTAAACTCGTTAATTAATATAATATAAATAGCCTTTAAGCCCGGTAAATATAGATATTTATAAAATTATTAATTCGTAGGATATTTAGAGCCCGTAGGAGTATTTTTATAATAATATTAAGACTTTATTAACTACTCCTTCTACTTATATTAAATCTTTATTTATTTCCGGTATAAATAGCGATAGAATACGGTAGCGCCTATAACTTTATAGGTCTTTATATAATTAGAATTAATTAAAGAGCTTAATAAATAAAATTATAAACTTTATATTTTTTATATTTATTTATATAGTCTAGAAGAATATTATAATATCTTGAATCTTCTTCGTTATTTAGTATAATTATAAATATATAGAGTTACTATTAATAATAATTTAACTTTAGTATTCTAGGAATCGTTATTATACTATAACTACGAGAATTATTAAGGTAAGCGATTTTCGCGAATATAATAGCGCGTTCTCATATATTATTATAAATATATTTATATAAATAATTATTATTAAGTTTTTTAAAGTTAGGAAGGTAATTAATAAATATAATACTATTAAAGAAGATATCGATTAACCGTTATTTATATATTATAGTTAATTTTATCTTCTCTTCTTTAACCCCGTTATTATCTTTATTATTATTAATAACTAGTTCGGAGGATTCTTTAAATATGAATTTATTCTTTTAATTTAATTACTCGAAGGACTCCTCTAAAGGCTTAAGGGATTCGTAAGGTTTCTTAAATAAAAACTTCTTCGGAGGATATTTTTATAATAATAATAATAGATCGTCTTTATTATTACTAGAGCCTAAAAGCTTCGTCCGGCTCTTTAACCTTTTTATTATTAATAAATAAATTAAATCTTAATAAGAAGTATTAGGAGAAGGGCGATATTTTAAAACTATAAAAAAGAGAGGTTAATCTCGAAATAAAGAAAACGGGAAATAATAGGTAAATACGAATATACTCTCGGTATTAATTTCTATAATAGCTCCTTTTTTTCGAGCTCCTTCGGGCGCGATAGTAAATTTTTATTTATAATATATTAAATACCTAAAAAAGGGAAGAACGGAGGAGGAAAGGAATAAATTTAAGGTTTTAATAAAAATAAATTTATTTTTTAAATTAGATTTATATTAAAGGATAGAGGATATAGTTAATTAAAATTATTATTTATAATAAATTTACTTTTTATTAAATTTATACCCCGGTCCTAGAAATATTAAATATTATTTTATAGGTCTTTATCTTCTAGAATATCTATATAATACGCGTCCTCCTCCGTTATATAGAAGAGATAATCGAGTATTTAATCCGCTATAAAATAACGAGTTATTTAATATCCTTAAAGTAGCGCGAATCGTAAATAAATTATATTAAATTCTTCGTCCGGTAAATACGCGGAGATTATTAAAAACCGGATCTCGTATATAAAATTCCGTAATATAAACTGGCTTAGTATATAGTCGATCTTAAAGATTTAGAAAGACCGAAAAGAGGAAAGATTATAAATAATATTAATTTTTTATTTAAGAAAAGTATCGTTCGAGCCGGCTATTATTATTATTTAACTTTATAGGTTAAAAGATAGTACGTTATTAAAGTTATTTTTAATTTTAATTATTTAATTAAAGTCCCCCTAATATATAATAATATTAATATATATTTATTCGCCGAAGCCTAAATAGCTTTAAACCTCGATTTACTCTTTAAAATTAAATATTAAATATTAATCTTATTAAGTTCTTTTTATTTTAAGCGCGTCTCTATAATTCCGCTAGTATTTAATTATATCCTTTAAATAACGATATTTATTAATAAACTCTTTAACTTATAATAGTATATTATTAATATTCGTATAATAAATTAATATAGATATTCTTCTAATATCTTAAATAATCTAGTTAACTTTAAGTAGTTTTTTATTATATTTAAATAATACGCGCCGGGGCCGTAGCGCGATAGTAGTAATAAATAAATAAATTTAATAATAATTATTAAATAAGGAGGGTATAACGATTTATATAATTTAAATAACTAGTTATAGTAAGATTACGCTTCGGATTAGCGTGGGGTAGGGTAGAGATCGAGGTATAATCCCTACCCTAGCCTAGCGTAGAGATTTATTAACGTGGGGCTTAGGGTAGGGTAGGGTAGAGTAGAGATTTACTAAAGGATCCCTACTACGTTAAGACGGATTTCTAGTAATTATTATAATAACCCTAGGGACGTATTATAGCTACTACTACTCTTATAAATATACGCACTTATAACTACTATTACCTTTATAGATATATATACTCATAGCTACTACTACCTCTATAAATATATATACTCATAGCTACTACTACCTCTATAGATATATATATTTATAGCTACTACTGCCCCTATAGATACGCGTATTTATAGCTACTACTACTGCTGCCTCTATAGATATATATACTCATAGCTACTACTACCTCTATAGATATATATACTCATAGCTACTACTGCCCCTATAGATACGCGTATTTATAACTACTACTACTGCTACCTCTATAGATATATATATTTATAACTGCTACTGCCTCTATAGATATATATATTTATAATTACTACTACCTCTATAGATACGCGTACTCATGGCTACTACTACCTCTATAGATATATATACTTATAGCTACTACTACCCTTATAGATACGGGTATTTATAGAATAAACACTCGGACCTAATAATTATTTAAATTAATATTAAAATTAAAACTATTATTAGCCTAAAATTAGATATAACCGAAGATTTTATTAAAGACGTAGTTTAATTCGTTTATTTTAAAATTAAGAGGACGTTTAAATAATAGTTTAATTTTAAATTTAAAACTAACTCTTTTAAATATTTATTAATACGTTTTAATATTAGTATTTTCCTTTAAATTTAATATTTTATTCTAAAGAATATTTCGATTCAAAATTAGTTAAAAGGTAAAGAGTAGAGAATAATAATAAATATTAATTATAATAATTATTATAATAATCGTCTCTCTATAGTATAATTTATAATATATCTTATTATTAATCTATAATAGGGGTAGTAATAACTATAAGTATATATATCTATAAAGGTAATAGTAGTCATGAGTATATATATTTATAGGGGTAGTAGTAGCTATAAATATATATATCTATAGAGGTAGTAGTAGCCATGAGTATATATATCTATAGGGGTAGTAGTAGTAGTAGTAGTTATAAATACGTATATCTATAGAGGTAGTAGTAGCTATGAGTATATATATCTATAGAGGTAGTAGTAGCTATGAGTATATATATCTATAGGGGCAGTAGTAGCCATGAGTATATATATCTATAGAGGTAGTAGTAGTAGTAGTAGCTATGAGTACGTATATCTATAGAGGTAGTAATAGCCATGAGTATATATATCTATAGGGGTAGTAGTAGTAGTAGTAGTTATAAATATATATATTTATAGGGGTAATAGTAGTAGTAGCTATAAATACGCGTATCTATAGAGGTAGTAGTAACTATGAGTATATATATCTATAGAGGTAGTAGTAGCTATAAGTATATATATCTATAGGGGTAGTAGTAGTTATGAGTATATATATCTATAAAAGTAGTAGCGTTATTAGAATAATTATTAGAAATCCGCTTTAGTGTAGTAGAGATCCTTAAGGGATCCCTACCCTACCCTACCCTAGTTTAGAATAGAGATCGAACCGCGATCTTTACTCTACGCTTTACCCTATTTTATTTTATACTAGTATTCCCTTCAAAGATCCCCACACTAATCCGAAGCGTAAATAAAATATAATAGATTTTATAATAAATCAAATTAGATCTAGCCTAATATATTGTAAATATCGGGCGATATTTAAATAAGATTATTAAAAGAATAAGATAATAAGTAAAGAGGTCTTTAGGTTATTATATACGAGTATATTTAAAGAAATCGTCTTTAAAATAATAACTAATATTTAATATTTAAACCTATATACTAACCGTTTATACTATTATAATTTTATATAATATAGTTACTAAACCGTACTAGAAATGACCTAGAGTACGGTTTATAGTATAATTAATATCGTAATTAACGGATTTCTAGGTCTTATATAACGGGCTTGAATAAAAGTAAATATTAAAAAATAATAAAGAAAAGCGTTTATATTTATAATATATTAATATTAAACTAGCCTTCTAGCGCTCTAAATCTAGTCTAAATCTAGCCTAAATTTTCTTTAAATTTTATTTAAATTTAGGCCAGATCTAGGCTAAATCCTTTACGTATTATTAAACGAGGATAATTTCTTATAAATTAAGGGTAGATTATATAAAGCTTTCGATATTATTTTCGCGCTCTCGATAATTAAAATTATATCCGATAATAATAGATTATCCTCCGTCCGCGGCCTTAATTATAATAAAGTACCGGAGACGGTAATAATTAAAGCGGAAGACTTAATTAATCTTTCGGCTTCTAGTAACGAAGACGTTAAAGAGACGAAATATTCGGAGGAGGATATAACTCTACTCGATAATAATTATAATAATTTATCTAATTTTAAAGGACTACTAGAGAACGCTTAGCTGGTATTAAAATTAATTAACTTATTCTTATTAAACTCTATAGAGGACTCGGCCTATATTCGTTATTTTATTAATAATAATAGTAGTAAAAAGTTAAATAAGACTATTAAGATAATTAAAATAGTAGTAGTATTAGTTATTAAAAATATCCGTATACCCTCTTTAGAATTTAATAATTCTTCGGAGTAATATTCGTTATCGCCTAGTAAATTAATCTCGGCGTCGATATCTTTCTCGTTTAATAATTAGGGTAAAATTATTACCGTTAATATATAAAAAGAGGCTACGTTTAACGCCGAGGTAAATAATATAGGTTTATTACTTTAGAGGTAGAACGTAAATAAAGTACTAAAGATAATAAAGGCGTTAAATTATTTATTACTTTTAATAGATATTATTAAAGAAGCGGGAATAATCCTTAAGGCTTTAAAGAAAACTACCGATATACTAGTCTTATTAAATTATATTACTTTAAGGAGAAGTACGGAGTTCTTCGACTTTAAGAAGTATTATTAGGTTATAAAAATTAACCGGCGAGAAACTAGAGTAAAGAATTTATAATTCTTTAATCTTTTTAAATATAAAGTATACTTTACCCTTAATAATAATAAATATAACGTTTATTATACTATCCGTATCTTAGGTCTCCCCTCCGATACTATTATAATAAAATTCTTAAAGAAAGTTCGAGGTAGTATAATATTTAATACGAAGTTATTAAATACTAAAAGTATTATTAGTAATATAACTAGGCTCGTTATATTCCTTTACGAGTACGTAGTTATAGTTTATAAAGAGTACACTTAATAATATTTAATTTCCTTTGACGGTCTCGTAGCCCGAATCGAAATTATATTAACTCCGATTTAGTTTATCCCGATTAATTAACGAAAGATTATTAACGATAGAATTAAGTATTATTTTAAAGTATATAATTTTCCTCGTATTATTATATTAGTAATATTAAATAGAGAACTAGCGGTCTCTTAAATAATTAAATTTAATACGGTCGAGAGTATAAATATAAATAGTAATAATATTTTAAATTTACGTTTTTCTTCCGTTTATACTACTAGATAAACTTCTATATTATTTAATTATACCGGTCGATATAAGGGCTATATTATTATATTTATATTAAATTTATATACTTAGCCTTTAGAGACCCTTCTCGATAATAATAATAATTAACTCGCGGTCGTTAATTATCGGTAAAATATTCCGTTTATTTTAAAATAACTAGGAGAGTAAACCCTCTCCTATACTTCTATAATTTAAAGCGGCGATATAATTAAAAGTTTAGGCGGGGGCTATACTAGCGATAACTCTTAAAATAGCGAGGATAATAATAATTAAAAAGGGGGTATAAATAAGGGCGAGGATAATAATAAATAAAATAGAAATAAAAGTAACGGCGAATAATAATACTCGCTCGGTTAATAAAGAATTATTATTTATATCGTTTATAATCGTAGCTTATAAGGGCCGGACGGCTTTAACCGGTAATAATCTCTAATTATCCACTCCGATACTTATAATATAGATATTAATTATAGATTTTTTCGGTATTAACCGTAGAGGAAAAGTAAAAGGGTTAAAAATAAAAGTATATATTATAGACTTGTAGGGAGGCTTAATAAAAGTATTATCGACTTTAATATAAATAAAGTTAAAGTATAAAGAGTTTAAAGGGTTTAAGAGTTTTATTAATAATAAAGCCGCCGTTATTATCTACCCGCTTTAAGGTATAAATAATATCTTACTATTAATAACCACCTTATTCGAATATTAAAAATATTATATATTAATTATTTAGTAGAGGAGCTCGAAAGATAAGTTTTATATTAATATTATTTTAAGTATTATTCGCCCCGTTATTATCTTCCCTTTTATTATCCTTAGAATTAAGAATCTCTAGTACCTTTTACTTTTAATTAATAATATAATTTATATATTTATATTCTTAAGTCGAGGGTAATATATTCTTTAGCGATTAAAAAAACGGTATTTCTTTCTTCTTTATAAAAGTTATAAATATATTAAATAATATTTTTATAGATTAATATTCCTTTTCCGTTATTATTTTAAAGGTCTTCGTTAATAACTCTTAATTTCCGGGGTCCTATATCGATCGTAAATCTAAAAGAAGGCTAAGAAATATATAATTAAATACCGCGTTAAATAATGGTAGATATAATTAAAATATTAAAAGCGTAGGCCCTTAATAACGAGTTTAAGGATTAAATAGAATTTAAATTAAATCTAGAGGGTATTTAAAAAATATCTAGGCTAGATATAATACTCGGTTTTTTATTATCGTTCCTAAATATAGTAGAATAGAGAATTAAAATCGTAAGCGATAATAACGTACTATAGTAAATATTATTATATAGAAAATAAGTATTATTATATAGAAAAGCGCGTAGAGGGGTAATAAACTTCTTAGTTCTTATTTAAATCTAAATATCTATGTCACGGGGTGGACTTTGGTAGGAGTATTACTATAGATATCTACTAAAACGGCGGGCTGAGCCCTACCGCTAGCCCTATCGGGACTAGGGTAACTCTAGGATTCTAGTATATTAGGGCCAAATCCTCTATAGAATAATTAATATCTTTTATATTATATACTATTATATTAACCCCTTATCAAATAGTAGTAACGGCTATACTAACGTAGAACCATACCTCTTCTATATTAGTGAGAACGATTATACTAGTTATAAATAGTAAAATAATCTCTAAAACGGCTAATACACTCCCTATTAATTACTATATTCAAAATAATTTACTCCGTATCGATAACGAGCCTTACCTATATTATACCTATTTAGCGCTTCCGCACCGTACTCTACTACCTTAAATAAATATTTTTAAACTCTTTATTAAGTTATTAAAACAGCCTATTTAGTACCCTTTTTATTTAGGGTATTTATAGTAAATACTAAACTAAGTATTTAGAACGTCCTTTTATTTATTTCTCTTTTATTAATATAGTTACTTATCCTAGTAAACTACCTATTAAATAAACGTCTAGCCTAGTAAATATATTACTAGTTATATCTCTTACGCTTCCGCTACAGAAAAAAGAATACTAGAATATTAGTCTTTTAATACTACTCTTATTATTCGCCTAGTATTACTACTTTTAGTATTTATTATTAATTATTACCTTGGTTATTACCCTAGAAGAAACTTAGCTGAGCCTTATTATAATTAATTTTACTTTCTATTTATAAGAATTTCTATTATTAAGTAAATATATCCTAAAATAGGTAAAAATTACTTTTAATATTAAACGAGTAGTTACCTAGATAATTATATAATCTCTTTATCCTCCTACTAAAATACCCCTTTAATATTTATTAAAGAGGGGCCGGAAAGCGAAGTAATTTAATAACGACTTTTCGGAGTACACTAAATTTAAGTGGCCTACTATATAACTGCCTTAGGTTATAAATAAAACGTCCGTAATACCGTTTATCGGTATCTTTTAAAGGGATATTAAAGAGCTACGTTAACGCCTATAAAAGGAGTAGCCTTTAGAGGACGAATTTAAAAACGAAAAAACTATAGCTCCTTTTAAGCCCGAGTAACCTACTATAAATTCCGAATAAATAATATAATTTATAGAATCGCTAGAAATTTAGGCCTTTATTATTAGGCTAGTAATTAGGATAAAGGAAGACCTAATAGGACCTTAAGGCTTATTAAAAATAAATAATTTAACTAGCTAAAACGGTATTAATACTAGGGTAAACACCTAGAATAAATTAAAGTTCGAAAAGATTAAATTCTTCGACCCTAAAGGCGATAAGAAGGATAACTTATTTATTTTAAAAAGATATATTATATATAAGAATATTTTCGACTTTAAGGATCGCGTTAACGATATAATTAAATAATATAACGAAGAGGAGGTGCGAAAGTTTCTACTTTTATATCTTAAGGGAGTAACCCTTAAATAGTTCTCGAATAAATTAAATATTAATATTAAGGCGTTAATACGTACCTTCGTTAACCCTAAATAAATAGGTCGTTTTATTAAACGATTTAAAATAAAGACGCTAGAAGTTATATATAAACTTCGTTTTAATAAATATAAATTTATTTAAATACGTACTAGTAAAACGCCTAGGTAGTATATAAATAAGATATTTAATCTAACTAAGGCCGCCGACATTCCTAGCGTATATTAACAAATATTTATAATCTACGATTATATTAATTTTAATTTTAAGTCTTTTATTAATCCGCCTAAACCTAGCGTTTTATTAGATAAATTCTTTAATTTATTTAACGCTAAGGAAGAAGCCTAACTAGGAATAATACGAAGTAATAAAATAACTAGGCCTCTACCGCCTTTTAAACTAGAGGGTTTACGGTAAGGCTAGTAAAATTATTAATAACCTAACTAATTCCGCCTATAATAGAACTAGTTACCTTAGGCTACTTTTTATTAATTTATTAATCCGGCCTATTAGAATATACTAAATATCCCTTAAACGTAGTAGCAGCCTCGTTAAATTTAACCGTTATTTATTTAATTATAGATTACTAGTAGTAATACTAAAAACGTATCTTTCCCTCCTAGAAATAAAAATCGTCCTAACTATTAACCGCGCTAAGAAAACCGCGGGCCTATAACCGGTAGTTATAATTTTAATTATTTCGGGTAATAATAAATACCCTCTAGGTGTATAACTATTTACTATAAAACCGAGGTATAAGAGGACCGCTCTTAAGAAGACGGTGCTATAGAGTTATAAATAAAAGAATAATCCACGCCTAATATTAATTATACTAATAAATAGAGCCAGGATTAGTAGTAAAAGGATTATTATAATAAATAAGACGAAATAGCCGGTTATTAAATAATTATTATTAATTCGCCTAAATAAATCGAGTGCCGTATTTATAAGGAGTTATTCTCTTTTAAAAACGTATTATATATATATTTTAGAAGTTAAAGTTTAGGTAGGAACCCTACTAAAGCCTTTTACTTTAAACGTTTAATTATAAATATTATTTAGAAAAATAAATAGCCTTTAATAATAAACGAGAATACGGAAGCCTATTACTAGGTTAAAACGAATAACGAATTATTAAAATAGAAATTTATTATTAAATCAAACTACGACTCTTCCAAAAACATGGGAATAGGATAAGCGTTTAAGAAATACCGGTATACCGGTATTCGGGTCGGTTTAGACTTTAGAATTAAAGTAGAAAAGAGCTATAAAAATACTAGCTATAAAATAATTATCGTTAACTATAAATTTATAGTACGCTTTTTTTTAAAAACTAAAATCCGTACTATAATACCCCTACTCTAAGTTACCGGTATTAATATTAACCGCTATACTATTTTTAAATATATCGTTACCTCCTTATACTTCCCCGGGAAAGATAAGAGCGGTAATAAAATAATAACCGAAACCGCCCCTAAGGAAGTCCATATTATAGATAATCTTAAAGTAGGTATATTTATTAATATGGACGTTATAGCCCCTAAAGGGATTAATATATTAGTATCTCGGTAAATCGCCCGTATCGGTAGCTGCGATATAAAGTACCCTATCGATATTTATTTAAGAGGTACAAGTATAAACCGGCCGATATATATTACGAAAATAAAGATTATCCCCCTATAAGTTATTATAATTATCGAAGTCTATAAGTTTAATCTACTAGCACGAGACTACTTCTTTAAACCGGTAGATACTAACCTATATCTCTTTACCGGAATCGTTAACGATAGAATAAAATCAGTACTTATAAAGAATAAAACGGATAAGTTCGTTAAAATCCTAAGAAATATAAGGCTTAGCTAGGTACTAGAGGTTTAATTTAATAACTACTATAGTATTACTATAAACGATAACGACGTTCGCGAGCTCGCTATACGAAGGCCTCCTTAAGAGTATAAAGAAGCTTTTATTAAAAACGCTTTTAATAGTACGGTTACCGTTAGTACTAGCTTATTACTTCTTAAGTAGCCTTTAAGGGGTAAAGATATAAAGAACTTAACTAGTTCCCGGCCTTCTATTCTATTAATAGAGGTAACTACTTCGGTAAAAAATAATATCCTCCTAAACAATATTATTATTCATAGTAAATAACCGGAGCTAGTAAAGATTATTAATTAATTCCTTATACTCTAGGTAGAAGGAGGCTTTATTAATATTCTAGAAAATAAATAAATACGTATACTACTTCGCGCCGACTAGGAAGATAAAGTACTTAAAACGGTACGTATTTATCCTATAGGTAATAAGAGCCGGAAGATTATTAACGAAACCTTTAATAAACTATATATTCAGGGACGACTTAAATAAACGATATAAACTACTTTATTTAGCTTCCTAATCTTCGTTATTTATACTATAAGATTAGACGGTACTAAGAAGGGCCGTACCGTTATTAATATTTAAGATTTAAATACTATAGTTATAATAGATATCTACTATTTACCTTTATAGAATAATATAATTAGCGCCGTCAAGGGTTATCGTTAGATTACCGTTATCGACGCGGCTAGCTTCTTCTATTAATAGCGAGTATACCCTAAAAATAAATATAAGTTCACCGTCGTATTACACCGCGGCTAAAAGACTTTTAATATTACGGTAATAAGATTTAAGAACTCGCCTACGTACGTATAACGGTAAAAAACCGGATCCTATATATCTATAAGGTATTCGCCCGAGTATATATCGATAATATTATAATATTCTTTTAGACCCTCGAGGATTATATTTAGTACCTATATACAATATTTTCCTTATTCGCTAAATTTAATATTTTAATTAACCCTAAAAAGGCGTTTATCGGCTATCCGTTAGTTATACTATTTAGTTAGAAAGTTAACTCGTTCGGGCTATTAACTTCTAAAGAAAAACTTATAATTATTAAATAACTAGTTTTCCCTTAAACGTTAATAGTATTTAAGACGTACCTAGGAATAACTAGTTAACTAAAAGATTATATTAAAGATTATACTACTCTAGCTAGGCCTTTATAAGATAAGAAAACCGTATTATTAAATAAAGTACCCCCTATAGGCGCTTAGCGATAGGAATATATTAAAAAGATTAATTTTAAATTACCTTCCTTATAGGAGATCCGTTTATTTAAAATTATTTAAAATACCCTTTCTAAGCCTTCCTTTTTATATTACTTCGATAATAAAAAGGAACTATTTATCGACCTTAATATTAATAAAGAATTCGGTTACGGGGCTATAATTTATTATATTATAAAAGAGTTAAAAGACTTTTATCCCGATTAGAAGTAGGTTTAATTTATTCTTTTCCTTAGCCGACTCTTTAAGGATATAGAAATATACTATTAACCTACTAAAAAAAAAACTAGTAGGAATAGTATAGATACTTATTAAAATTAAATATATAATCGAATTAACTTTTAAGACGGTCGTTTATATTAATTATAAAACTACGATCAATATAGTTAAATAAATAAGTATAACTACCTCATCTACGGTAAAGATTAATTTATATATCGTACGGGCCTTAGATTATATTCAGTGTTTTTAAAATATAAAGATTTATTATAAACCTAGCGTTAAGTATATAGTACTAGATACTCTATCCCGATTATAGTAGAAGGACGTAGTTAGGGACTTTTTAGAAGGCGAGCTAGATATATTTTAAATATATATATATAAGGTCTATATATTAATAGAAATAAATACGTAGTTTAAATAAAAATTACTTTAAGGGTACTAAAATAACGATTATTAGGCCAAAATAAATTATATACTTAACTATAATATAGAAACTAGCGAGGACGCCGTAAATCTTCCTTTTTCGAAGGGGGATAACGGCTTAATATAATATACTAATAGTTTGGTTATTAATCGCGTATATATACCGGAGCGCCTATATATACCTTTTTTATATATTAAAGTTATATTTAACGTCGTATATTCTAGCTTATATATAGGAAGATATAAATACTATAAGATAATAACTAGGTACTAGTATATATATAAACTAAATAAAAAGCTAGGGGAGTATTTACGATATTATTTATAATATTAATTATTTAGTACTCCTAGGTATAAACCTTATAAAGTATTATAACTTATTCTTATACCGCCCTCTCCTTCTTATACGATTTTTATCGATTTTATCCTAGCCTTACCCCTTTCGCAGGAAGGATTCGATAATATTATAATTATTATATATAAATTTTCCCGAAAGGTGACCGCGATTCTAGGAAAATTAATATAAAAAGTAGAGTAATAAATATATATACTTTTACGTCGCCTATATTTAGTAGACTAAGGTATTCCGAAAACTATTCTTTCCGACCGCGACCGGAAGTTTATAAATACTCTATAGAAGGCTCTATTTAATAAATTTAAAGTAAATTTAATATTTTCTACCGCCTATTATCTATAAACGGATAGATTAAGCGAGTGTATAAATTAAATTATTAAAATTATATTACGATTTTGGATCGTTACCTTATAAAACCTTAAAGCCTAGGAAGAGGTACTACCTTTTATAATTATATAATATAATAATATATTCTCCTAGCCTATTAACTATACCCTAAATAAAATAGCTTTCGGTTTTACCGTTAATAACGCGTTAGACCTAGGAAACTAGGAGAATAACGTTTTACTAAAGAAGTTAATACGTATTTAAACTTCGGATATAATTACCTATATTTAAATATATAATAAAGAGTATTATAATTATACCTATTACCTTTATTACTTCCGTTAAAGGGACTAGGCCTTACTACGCCTATATAA
>JAABUW010000375.1_pt1 | contig 90658 bp, 83 predicted proteins | sample 5560081 | NCBI WGS metagenome assembly JAABUW01 (sample SAMN10711882, study PRJNA513363) | rock metagenome | isolation source: Antarctica rocks | place: Antarctica: Victoria Land, Knobhead sud
ATAGATACGCGCATACATGGCCACTGCTGCTGCCATAGATACGCGCATACATGGCCACTGCTGCTGCCATAGATACGCGCATACATGGCCACTGCTGCTGCCATAGATACGCGCATACATGGCCACTGCTGCTGCCATAGATACGCGCATACATGGCCACTACTGCTGCCATAGATATGCGCATACATGGCCACTACTGCTGCCATAGATATGCGCATACATGGCCACTACTGCTGCCATAGATATGCGCATACATGGCCACTACTGCTGCCATAGATATGCGCATATATGGCCATTCTTGCCCCCATAGATGCGCGCATACCCCCATTTATGGCCTATACATACGCGTATATATGATGTTCCATGATCGCCCCTATCGACGGCAGCGACCCCCCGGAACCACCCCCAACGCCAGTAACTTTTGATTCCCGGATTCAATCGATTCGCGCGAAATTTACGCGGGGGTGATGCGCAGGCCATGCGCCAGGGTATGCGCCAGGGCATGCGCCAGGGGTTTGGGGGTGCAACAGTGACAGTTATGGGGGTGCGACAGCGACAGGACCATGGCCATGAATGGAATGCGCCATGGCCATGAATGGAATAGGGCCATGGCCATGAACAGGGGCCTTGGACGGGGGTTAATGTTGGTAGCGCACCCCTAATTTAGCGCCCGTTAGTGGCGGTTTTAGGCTTGCTCGGTATGCGCCCGAGTGGCCCTAGGCCCGCTGGCTGTATGCCTCGGGCGCACCTCGAGTCGGTAGATAGGTGTCGCGTTGGAGGCTCCCGGGGCGCCCGTCGAGCGCCCTGAGCCATAATCGAGCCACTTTTCGTTTTGCCGACGTATATATCTATAAAGTATTGACTTAAATATATATTAATAATATTATAATATTCTCTTAGACCCTCGAGGATTATATTTAATACCTATATATAGTATTTTCTTTATTCGCTAAATTTAATATTTTAATTAACCCTAAAAAGGCGTTTATCGGTTATTCGTTAATTATACTATTTAACTAGAAAGTTAACTCGTTCGGGTTATTAATTTCTAAAGAAAAGTTTATAATTATTTAATAACTAGTTTTCCCTTAAATACTAATAGTATTTAAAATATACCTAGGAATAACTAGTTAACTAAAAGATTATATTAAAGATTATACTACTCTAGCTAGGCCTTTATAAAATAAAAAAACCGTATTATTAAATAAAATACCCCCTATAGGCGCTTAACGATAGGAATATATTAAGAAGACTAGTTTTAAATTACCTTCTTTATAGGAGATCCGTTCGTTTAAAGTTATTTAAAATACCCTTTTTAAATCTTTCTTTTTATACTACTTCGACGATAAAAAAGAACTATTTATCGACCTTAACACTAGTAAGGAATTCGGTTACGGGGCTATAATTTATTATATTATAAGAGAGTTAAAAGACCTTTATCCCGACTAGAAGTAAATTTAATCTATCCTTTTTCTTAACCGACTCTTTAAGAATATAAAAATACGTTATTAATTTATTAAAATAGAACTAGTAGGAATAATATAAGTATTTACTAAAGTTAAGTATATAGTCGAATTAGCCTCTAAGACGGTCGTCTATATTAATTATAAAGCTACGCTTAATATAATTAAATAAATAAATATAATTACTTTATTTATAGTAAAGATTAATTTATATATTATACGGGCCTTAGATTATATTCAGTGTTTTTAAAATATAGAGATTTATTATAAACCTAGTATTAAGTATATAATATTAAACGCTCTATCCCGATTATAGTAGAAGAATATAATTAGGGACTTTTTAGAAGGCGAGCTAGATATACTTTAAGTATATATATATAAAGTCTATATATTAATAGAAATAAACGTATAGTTTAAATAAGAATTACTTTAAAGGTACTAGAATAACGACTTTTAGGCTAAAATAAATTGTATATTTAACTATAATATAAAAACTAATAAGAATATCGTAGATCTTCCTTTTTCGAAGGGGAATAACGGCTTAATATAATATACTAATAATTTGATTATTAATCGAGTATATACGCCGGAATATTTATATATACCTTCTTTATACGTTAAAATCTTATTTAACGTCGTATATTCTAATTTATATATAAGAAGATATAAATACTATAAGATTATAACTAGGTATTAATATATATATAAACTAGATAAGAAGCTGGGGGAGTATTTACGATACTATTTATAATACTAATTATTCGGTACTCCTAGGTATAAACTTTATAGAGTACTATAACTTATTTTTATACCGCCCTCTTTTTTTTATATAATTTCTATCGATTTTATCCTAGCCTTACCCCTTTTATAAGAAGGATTCGATAATATTATAACCGTTATATATAAATTTTCTTAAAAAGTAACCGCGATTCTAGGAAAATTAATATAAAAGGTAGAGTAATAAATAGATATATTATTACGTCGCTTATATTTAATAAACTAGGGTATTCCGAAGATTATTCTTTCCGACCGCGACCGTAAATTTATAAATACCCTATAGAAGGCTCTATTTAATAAACTTAGGGTAAATTTAATATTCTCTATTATTTATTATCTATAAACGGATAAATTAAGCGAGTATATAAATTAGATTATTAAAATTATATTACGATTCTAGATTGTTACTTTATAAAACCTTAAAGCCTAGGAAGAGATACTACTTTTTATAACTATATAATATAATAATATATTTTCCTAGCTTATTAACTATACCCTAAATAAAATAAATTTCGGTTTTACTATTAATAATACGTTAGACCTAGGAAATTAAGAGAATAATATCTTATTAAGGGAGCTAGTACGTATTTAAACTTCGGATATAATTACCTTTATTTAAATATACGATAAGGAGTATTATAATTATATTTATTACCCTTAATACTTCTATAAAGGGGACTAGGCCTTATTATATTTATATAAAGATTATAATATTCCGGTAAATAAATTTACTAGTCGTAAATATAGTTAATAAATAACTAGTTTATTTAAGGTTCTTAACTATATCGGAAAGTTTATATATTATCTTAATATCTCGGAAAATTAGAAGATTTATAATATATTTTTAATAATATAATTAAAGTAGTACCTACCGCTAGATTAGGACCCTTTTAAATATCTACGGCCTATAAACCTTAAAGTAGTAAAAACCGAGCGAGACGACTTAAAGTTAGAATAGGAACTAGAGTATATCTTTAATAACCGCGTTATTAAAAAGGGGAAGGGTTATACTACCGAATACCTCCTATTTTAAAAAGACTAGGGATTTATATAAAACCGTTAAATAAACGTAAAGAATATTTTCGCGGACGAATTTATTAAGGAATACGAATAATAGGCTAGATATTAAACTAAATTCTTCTTTTAAGGTCGATAACTCTAGAAATATAACTATATTTCTCTTTTACGTTACCGCCCTTTACCTACCTTTACTAGGAAATAACTACTATATTAAATCTACCTATCGAGCTCTATTTAGAGTACGGGTACTATAATAATATTAAAGGGGTATTATACCGAGAACCGGTAAAACTACTTCTTTATAGTTTTAAATTATTCGCCTAGTCGTATATAAAGTTATATAGCCCGAATATCTTAGTAGTATATTACCTATATACTCCCTTATATAGACTTAGGTATATACCCCTCGTTATCGCTATTTCTTAATTAAATAGTATATTTATAAAAGAAAGAGCTTCGGATTAATTAAATCGGGACTAGCTCCGCGCTAAAATAGTTTTATTCTAAAAGTACTATTAAACGACTTTCCTTAGCTAGCTAGATTTACACTAAAACTTTACTTTTCTAATATATACTTAGGGTCTTAGTCCTTTAGTACTAATACTTTTATAATACTATATATATACGCCCTTATTTTATTAATACTATAGTTTTTACCGTTAACTACCTACGTTATCCCTATACCCCCCTATCGCTTTATCTCGTTATCGCGATTTTAATACTAAGCTTTACGGCTCTATTTACGCTAAACTTTAAGGCTCTACGGGTTTACCCGTAATTCGGTCGATAATTTAAAATATATATTTCTTACTTATTTACTTCTATATATAGATACTATTTACGTTATTAATTATAATACCCTATATAAACGTATTAACGAGGGCGTTAACTTCTTTTTTTTAAAAGGGGCGATTTATTACGGGGTAGACTTTAGTAGGAGTATTACTATAGATATTTACTAAGACGGCGGGCTAAGCCCTACCGCTAGCCCTATCGGGACTAGGGTAATACTAGGATTCTAGTATATCAGGGCCAAATCCTCCATAGAATAATCAATATCTTTTATACTATATACTATTATATTAACTCCGTGTTACTCTAAAAAGTATACGGGCTAGTATAATAAAGTATTTAAATAAAAATATATATAAATATACTACCTAGGCGGGCTTAACTATAGTCTATACTTTTATATAATAATTAAAATTAATAAGTTATATAAGTTAGTAATATTTTAATAAACTATTTATATAATTAAAGCGAGGATAGATTAATATATATCTTATTTAATTAAATAATCCTAATTTATTTACTATACGAGAGGTTAAGCTCTCGAATAATATTTCTATCTAAATTTATTTACTATACGAGAGGTTAAGCTCTCGAATAATACTTCTATTTAAACCTATTTATTATACGAGAGGTTAAGCTCTCGAATAGTATTTTTATTCAAATTTATTTATTATACGAGAGGTTAAACTCTCGAATAATACTTTTATTTAAATCTATTTATTATACGAGAGATTAAACTCTCGAATAATACTTTTATTTAAATTTATTTACTATATAAAAAGTTAAGTTTTTAAAATATATTATCTTCTATTTTTTTTTATTTCCCTCGCTCTTTTTATTACTTTAAATTATAATCTTCTTTATTATTTTCGTCTAATTTCTTATACGACTAGGTAGCGAAGTATTATCTATTTTTATATAATTAAATTAGCGAGTATTCCTAGTTATTATATAATTAAATTACCGAGTATTCCTAATTACTATATAATTAAATTACCGAGTATTTATCGTTATATAAATAATAGGCGTAATTTTATTAACTCTTATATAAAAGACGATAGGAGTAGTCTCGATTTATTATAATATAGACTTTAAAGTTTATTATAGAGTAATATTAGAAAAGAATTTCTTAATAAGGACTTTTTAATAAAGATAACTATATTTACTTCGTTCGTAATAAACTCTAAACTTCGATTTTATAGTATTATATAAATCCGATTACTTAACGAGAGAGGTATTAAAAATAATATTATATAATCGAGGTAGTAGCGAATTAGATCCTTAAGAAGTTTATTATCGCTCTAAAAAAACTTTATACGAGACCGTTTCCGGGTTAATATCTAGGGCTTTAGTTCTAGCTCTAGATTTTATATATAAAATATATTTTTAAATATTATACGAGGTTTATTTTTAATTATTATATAAAACTCGTTTTTAATTATTATATAAGACTCGTTTTTAATTATTATATAAAGCTTATTTTTAACTACTATATAAGACTCGTTTTTAATTATTATATAAGGTTTATTTTTAATTACTATAAAAGGTTTAAATTTAGATTTTATTATATAATAATAAAATTTCTTTACTATATAAAGACTAGATTCCTATTTAATAGGCCGTTTATCTTCTTCCTTAAATTAGAATTCCGGTTTAATTTTCGATAAATTAAATTACTTAAGAGGTACTAGTTTTTAATAAATTAAAATAATTATATACTTTTTATCTTTATTCGTTTTTTTAAACTAATTACCCTCGAAGAGTTATTTTATTATACGAATATATAAAGTACTTTTAAGTAACTCGTATAAAATCTTATTCATTAATTATTTAAATAAAGAACTATTTATTAATAAGAATTCGGTAGTCGTAGTATAATTTCCGAAAGTATATTCGCTCTAGTAGAAAAGTATTCTCGATAAAATCGAAATAATTTTAAATTTCGTATTATAGGATATAGATAGTCACCGAATCTAAAAAATATATAACGTAAATATATTATATAATTAAGAAATTAAAGAGCCTAAATACCTAAATACTTAATATCGAGTTAATATATAATATTATTATTTAGGATACCTCCGATTAAAGTAGATTATTGTCAAGGTGTATATACAGAATGTATGGTTTTATTGGTTTTGTAAAAGATGTTGATTATCTATAGAGGATTTGGCCCTAATATACCAGAATCCAGCCAAGGCGCTAGTCCTAATATGGAAGTACCGAGGCTTAGTTTAGTAATACTATACTAGAGTCTACCCCGTGACAGTTATACCTCGCGTAATTATATTTATATATTAACCCGAGTTTTTTAATTAATTAATAAAGCCTTCGCCTTTTAACCTAGTAAAGAGTACTAAATAAAAATAATTTATTATTCTAATTTAATAATATAATTTTAATTATACGACGCGAACCTCTTCTTTTACTCTAGCCTCTCGTATATATAGGAGGATATAAATAATTATTAAAAACTAGCGCTCCGTCCGTTATTTTAATCGGCTAGAGGTAATTTTAATTAATATATTCGCTACTTAATTTATTCGAATTTAGGTAGAACCGGCTTTAGTTACTATATACGAGTAAAAAGCTCGTTTATACGGCGTTTAACCCTATAAATAAAAGAGTCGGCTAGTAATAAAATAAATTAAATACGGTTTAGTTTAGGTAAATTATCGATATTAATTACTTAATAAACTTAATTATATAATAATAAGAAAATAAGGATAAGCCTAGCTCGTATTAATTAAGAATTTATAATATCGTAGGCTCTATAATATCGAAGATCCCGAGTATATATTTATTAAGAGTAGAGATATATACGTATTTATATCCGAGGCTCGTCTTTATTTAATTTTATTATATAATAAAGTTAAAAGGAAGTTAAAGAGAAAATAAATTATTATATAACGGAATCCAAATCTTAAAAACTATTATATAAAAAGGTTTAAAAACTACTATATAAAAAAGTCTAAAAACTACTATATAAAAAGATTTAAAGACTACTATATAAGAAAATTTAAAGGCTACTATATAAGAAGGTCTAAATATTATTATATAAAAAAATTCAAATACTATTATATAAAAAGGTCTAAAGGCTATTATATAAAAAGATTTAAATATTATTATATAAAAAACTTTAAAGATAAGACGAGAGATTAAGTAAATTATTATATAAGAAAATATTTATATAATATTTATTAGAGCCTTTAGCTAGGCCTTAAAGGATTCGGATAAAACTTCTTTATATAATAAATTCCTTAATAATATATTATAAATCGGTCGCTAATTTAGTTTATCTTAATTAAATCTATTTTCTAGCTTCGAATACTATTTTAATCTAGGCTCGTATTTATTAATTTCGTAATTATTAATTACTATATAAAGAGTTTAATAGTATTTAAATTAAAATAATTCGCGCTAATATTTAAAGATTACTAATAATAAATAGAGATTAAAGCCTCGATTATATAAAAAACTATTATATTATATAAGGGTAAATAATAGAAAATATATATCTTTATCTATATAAAAAAGTTAGCCTCGTACTATTAATTTAAAATAATAAAAATCTTTATAATTATTAATTATATAATTTAAATACTTAAACGGAAAAGGTTTAGTATTTATTATATAATATATATATAAAGATAGAAAGAGTTAAATAATATTATATAATATAAATCTTTAAAACGAAAGGGCTCGATTATAATTATATAATATATATATAAAGATAGAAAGAGTTAGATATTATTATATAATATAAATCTTAAAGATAAAAGGCTTTATCGTTATTATATAATATAAACGTTTAAATAAAAAGAAATTAATTTACCTTAATTAATAATATCCCGCCGAAACTCTTTAAATTTCTCGGTATTTATTTTAAAATTATAGTTTTTAATCCCTATTTTTAATTATTAGAATAGGTTATATAATCTCCCCGAAATCGTTTTTAGGCGGTAGGGTTATTTACGAATTTAATATATATTTTAATTATCTACGAATTACTCGATTTATAGACGGATAACGAGAAAGTAAATTATAAAGAGAGTAATTATATCCGTATTCTTATCCTTCGAGAATTAATCTATTATACGAAGATTTCTAAAGAATTAAATCTATATCCCGGTTACGGATTTAATTAATTAGGCCTACTACGACTCGATCCGTTAATTCGAAGTACTTATATCGTATATATAATATTTTTTAAATTCGAGGTTTAGTTCGAAAATCTACTATAATATAATATATATATAAATTATTACTTTTATTTCTAATCTACGGTTTAATTATATAAAGCGAGGTTATAATCTAAAGTTAAAAATAATATTAAAATAATCTTATAAAATACTAACCTATATATAGTTCGTAATACCGTATTAAAATTAAGGGATATAATATATATAAGTATTAATTTTAATATAAATCTTAATTCTAAAATCGGTTAATTTATTATAATTATTAATTAACTATATAAGATTTAGATTAAAGACGATAAATTCTCCTCTTTTTCGTTATATATTTTATAGTCGTTATTCTACGATAGTTAGAAATAGATCCCGGTATTATTTAAATAATCGATCCCTAAGATTATTAATATACGATATAAAAAGAGAGTAAAGCTTTATTATATAATATAAGAAAAAAGTAAAACTTTATTATATAATATACCTAAAGACTAGCTAGCCTTTCTTTTAGAAATATTCTATTAAATACCCTCGTTTTATATCTTATATAATATTTTTCCTAAACTCCTATTATATAAATTAATATATTATATTATTCGTTTATTTTTAAGCCTCTCGGTTATTCTTCCTTCGTTATAAATTTATATCTAGTCGAATTTATATAAAATTATCCTTTAATATCTTATAGTCTTTATTTTTTAATTAATTAAATATCTCTTAATTATAAACTCCGAGTCGATAAATTATATATTAAATATAATTTTATAACTTTTCTAAATCTTTTATATAAATAATTTATAAAGCCTCCTATATTTAAAGGCGCCGGCGGAGTATATAAGAATTAATCTAAATAAATTTATAATTTTTAAACTATTTAATAACTTATAGTTATATTTCTTTTAATATAAAATAATAATAAAGAATCTTATCCTTATAGTCTTTAAAAAGTATAATTATATAACTACTAGTATTATATTTAAATATCTTATTCCTATTATATAATAAATAAAATAGATATAAAAGAGGGAATTATACGAGTAACGATTAACCTTTAGTATTAATAATAAGGTAAGGTAGTTAATAAAACTAGATTTTAAAGCCTGCGCGGTGGGGCCGCAGATCATTTTTTGGTTTTTAAAATTTTGGTTTTTGGATTTTTGATTGTGTCCTACCCTGGCCTATCGTCCGCCGTATTCCGGGCTCCGAGCTTCATCTTACACACACACACACCAAAAAAACCCCTCTTCACAACGAACAAAACATCCCATTCCATACAACTCCAACCTACAAATCCCCCATCACCAGCATACTAAAATTCTTACATTCCCGTCCCATAGCATCCAAAGGAGCCTTCTCCTCCAAAGAATTCCCAAACACGCATACACATGCAGCAAATGCCGCAAGAAGTCTCAAGTGACAGCTAGCGACGTAATACACTTTATATGTATGCGCTGCACGACGAAAAACATGTCTTATCCGATGTCATTTCAAAATCGCATCGTTCATTCTTATCTTTTTCCGCGTTCGCTTCTTGATTCTTGCTTCTTATATTCAGCTAGCCCGGTTGCAACACGGAAGCAGCTTTGATTTCGTAACCCAAGATTTGTGCCAGCGAGCTTCGAGAGCCGAATCGATGCAGGTAGTGTACATGTATGATGTTCTCATAATTGTTCCTGGAGTGCGTGAGTGCGATTATGGGACAGTGTTGATCAGTAGACATCTAGATTTTTTTGAATACAACTTTTGACTGGAGGCTCTTGGAAACAGACGTCCTGTGCACCATTCTGGCTATCTCAAGTACCACTTGGCCAGAATCAGTCTGAAAGGATTTGCAGATATTTTTCCGACGGACGCATGTATCATAGCTTCCTTATTGACGATGACTTCCGTCTACAGCTTCGGATGCTATCTATCCTCCTCAAGCCCAGCCAGTCTCTCAATCCGTCGTCTTATCACAAGTAAGCTATGGAACACATTACGCACATATCCACCCATTTCCGCTCACAACGCCGCTAAACCTTGCGCCTCTAGAACCAACCAGCCGGCCATGCTTACCACTATCGCCCAAGATGAATCTAAGGTTCTGTCTCAAACGCTGGTATCTCCTCTTCCTATTCGGCCATACCTCCTCTTTTTGTCCCGGCTCCGGAACGTCCTTCCCATGCCTGACAAGCACAGCCCTGACCCCAAAAGCACAAGTCTTAGCGTATCCCACCAACTTGCTCGGCACCCTCTTAATACTAGCACCACTCCGTTTCCTAACCCGGAAGCAATAAAAAAGCAGTACAGCCATAGCAATATTGAGGACAACATATACAAACCCTAATCTATAATTTCTCCATCTTCTACCTCAGCTTATCGCCGCGCTCGCCGAAGACTGATCCCAGTCGACCAGTGGACAATATTCGCATTGCGTCGTCGCTGCGGGACTGAGGAGGGCGCCGCCCGGGTTGGTTGCGAGGTAGTCTGCGAGGTATGCACCACATGTTCGGCCAGGGGGGGAATCGAAGCGGGAGTATTCGTTTGTAGCGCAGACGACGGCGCGGTCGTGCATGCCAGTTGCCGCTATACCGTCTACTAGATAAGTGAGCGGCGAGACTCTGTACATGAAGACCCAGAAGCCTGGGAGAGTTTGGGGTGGTTGCATGACGCCTATATTGTAAGGTTAGCTGAGTGGAGGGGGTGGGGTTGCAAGAGGTGTACCGTTGAAGGTCAGTGAGAGAGAGAACATGGGTGTTGCGATGTTGCCTGCTATCTTGGCGTCGGGAAGAGCAGCTGTGAGCATGTGGGCGAACGTCAAGGCGAAAAGGAAGAACTGCATACTGAAAAGGAGTATCGGTCCTCGGCGCTCGGCTGATTGGTTTTTGCCATAGATCGAATAGTAGTAACCGGCCTGACGAAAACTTTCGCGTCAATTTTTCTCTTTGAAGCGCTCTCCAGGGGTCGCAGGGTATTTCCCATGAGTAGGGACAAGTAATCTTCCATCACATGATTCCTAGACAAGGCTCACACGCAACCCAGGAGATAAGACAGATCGGAACATGCACTAACGTAGGCTAGTATCTCTAACAGTATTTGCCACGGGATCTCGACGAACATTTTCGCAATGATGCAGGCTTTCCAGCTGTACGCCTTGCTTAGTCGTTCGCGGACCTTGTAGAGGTCTCTTTGCAGGATAAAGCGAGGTATTATTTGCTGTACCAGTGTCGACAAGATGGCCGTCAACATGAAGACGCTGAAGATTTCATCCTGTAGGCCTTATTGCCATGAATTCTGTTTGTAGAACGAGAAACCGATAAATAGGGCAGACGCGAATCCTAGCATCAATTTGCCCCAAATGTGTGATGGAGTCCGGTAGTATCTGCTTGAAATCAGCCGCTGCGATGCCGTTTCAACGCGATCCAAGGGGTGAGTAGACTCGGAGTTGTCGCTGACTGATGAAAAGCGAGAGTAGTAACATATTGCAGTTGCGTGAGGGAAGGCACTGCGAACTCTTGCTGGGCTTGCTTGCTTTCGCCTCCGCCGACTTCTTCATGAACCTTTCCCTAGTGAATTTTGTCCAGCTCGGCCTGAACTTCCACAGATTCTTTGGAATCCTTCCAGATATCGTGCCAGTCTTGCTTTGCTTTTCCACTTGCGCCGGCACCGACTATCTCCAACATATATTCAGCAGGCTTTTCAGCTTCGCCGCGGTGTCTAGTTCCATTGTTATCGAAATAATCCAGTAACGTTTGAGGATTGTGCTCAATGTCCCCGAAACAGACTGTTCTCCCGCCTTTGGCAAGAAACAAAAGTCGGTCAAATTTTTGAGATAGAATACTGCTGGGTTGATGGATGGTGGGGAGAGAACGGCTCGTCCATGGTCGGCAAGTTTTCGTAGAAATGCGATGATAGCCCATGACGATTGACTATCCAGGCCTGATGTAGGCTCGTCGAGGAAGAGAAGGAGGACTGGTTTGGCAGCAAGTTCCACTCTAATCGTCAGCAATTTACGCTACGAAGGCCAAGTTTGTTAGCTCTACATATCCAACATCGAATATGGAGTGCGAACCACGTTTGGGGAGGCCTTTTTGTTCACAAAATGTGTCTTGCTGCCCAAGCATAGAGCGTGGACGAAATCCTTCCTTGCTCAACGTTCAAGCCTTCGCCAGGAACGCCAACAACGGCTTCGGCGAAGTTGCGCTCGTTCAACATATCAACGACTTCTTTGGCGACATCGTACTTTTCAGCTTTGGAGACTGACTTAGGCTGTCAAAGCAAGGCACTGAATCGAAAGGCTTCGCGCACAGTTGTGGTTTCGAAATGCAAGTCTTGCTGTTGAACGTATCCAGACTTTCGCTGTAAGGGTGAGTCGAGAGATTTCCCATTGACAAACAGGTTCCCAGTAATGACAACGGTAGACGTCCCTTCGATTGATTAGCAACGTGTTTTGGATTTCGAGGTGGGCATTATCTCAATTTTGGTCCACTTACGTTGGGCTGGAGCATCCAGGAGCGTTGTTCTACCCGTACCAGAGACTCCCATTGAATATGGAAGAGTTCCAGGCTTTACCCATCCAGATACAAGGCCAAGTAAAAGGCAAGGTTCACCTTTGATCGTGATATCGTAAACGACATCTCGCCAAGTGAAAACATCTTTCTGCAGCGGTATAGTTATGATCTCTTATCCTTGTGTTTCTCCTATTTTCACTGGAATCGGGGTGTGTCTGTTCCTCAATGCTTGGCCGCTTTTTCCGAAATGTACTTCGGCACAGACCACGTCGGAACACCAGTACTTCGGCAGAGGAAGAAGTCGCGGAGTTCATTTCCCGTTGCTTTGAGATAAAAAAACAGGAACAAAGACTGAGAAGCGAACATGAAGCCTATATCTCTTAGCGATTGGGGCTAACGCTCATGCAAAGATTCATACCGCGATTTGGCCATATATGAGCGTAGCTATACTGGTAGCTTGACTCTACCCAAGCATCTCTGGATACATCTGTTTCGCCGGCAACTGCTCTAGCGATAGAACAGATGAAATATGATCCTGACTGGAATTGTGCAGTTGGAACGAAGCTGGCGCAAGGAAATCGTCGACAATGGACCTCATTGTCCAGAATTGCTTCGAAGGCATACGCAATTGGGTTGATCTATGATATTCTGCTTAGAATGGGTATTACTACTTCCAGGTAAGAAGCCGAGCTGTAAGATATATACAAGCTAGGACACCAAGCAGGAAACTCATTTGGTAGAAAAGAGCCAAACAAATGCTCACAAAACATGTCTTGCAAACCAAAAAAATACACTGGTACGGATGTACGTACCAATTCTTCCACAAGCACCGGGCGTGGCAAGGTGAAACCAGGATAGTTCAAAATTGCCAGGACCATTACCCCCGCGAACGCCATTGCCTGTGATAATGTCTCGGTCAATGCTGCCAGCGATCGAAAGATAGAGGACATCGTCAGAGTCGCCACGAAAACGAATAGGAAAAAATATGAAGAACTGGCTTGGTTCTGTCAGCAATCCTGCGAGGAAGTAGGAGATCATGTTGAAGCATATCGAGATGAGGAGCTTGACAGGAACGTCAGATACAACCCCGCCATTGCTTCAGTCCAAGGGTGGTAGAAGGCGTGCTTTCCGACAATTGGACGCTGACTATAGAGTACGTTGATTTCGAATATTGAAATGAGAGCGTTCAGGAGGATGGCGAGAAAGAGTGTGGTACCTGTCTCATCTCAGCAAATGTTCTAGTAGACGCCTTTCATCAGACGTCTCTCTTTACTAAAGAAGGAACCGGTCGTGTTGGGGTTCCGTAGACACAGAGCCGACAACCAAAGCCATCACAGTCTGTCCGATCCGTTCACTGTCAGCCGTTGAACATGTTCAAGTGGGGGGAAACTTTTTCAAACACGTAGAGTACCACAGTCGTGATACTGCTGACTTTATCATTGATCAGCCGCTAGTAAGCTCTCCTGACACACAGGCGTATCTGCACCCAGATGCTGATGACATATGGTGACTTGGGCCGTACATGCTGAGAATGCCTTTGATGTGCGCTTTTCTCATGCCACCTAAAGCTTGATCTCCTACCTCGGCTTCGTGTTCTCGGATTCCCTGAGGGACGTTTGCATACTCCCTGAACTTGTGCCAATAGGCTTCAAACTCGTCGGGTGTGCGAGAGACCTTCTGTTCGAATCCTTGGCGTGGCTTGCGTTCCTGAAAATTGGTGACCAGTTGTAGGTAGATCTCTTCGTTATTTTTGCACTTCGATATAATTGTAATTGTTGTCAAGGGGGCGAAAAAAAACTTTGATCTGTAACATGCTTTCTACCTAGCATAGCATTCGGAGTGCGGGAAATGCGTACGTATCGATGTAAGAAAGTCACCAGTAGTTGGTTGTTAGGGACAAAACCAGCCCATCTCGAAATATTGCTCGGCGACCCCAATCGAACCGAAGAAAATTTACCTTCCTTCATACAAGACGATGGCCTTATCAAAGATGTCAAAGATGGCTTGAGATGCTTGATAGACCCTGCAATCGTAACACGGAGTGACCTTGTGAACTCAAGTGCAGTAGCTGCGTCGAGACCTCGTGTGCTTTTATCCCAGCAGGCGATCGGGCTACCTGTGAGAATCATTTCAGCGATGCTGACTCGTTTGCGTTCGCCGCCGGAAACACCCCCGATGTACTCGTTGCCGACGTTTCAAAGATTCTCCCCAGCTGCCCGTCCCAAATTTCCACCACCAGTCCGGCATAGTAGCAAAAGGCGTATGCCCCGCCTGACACCTCTCCACCCTCTCAAGCACCAGAACAAATCTTCTTCGCATCCCTCGACTCCTTCTCAATTTTCTCCACAGGCAACGCCACATCTTTTTCACAATTTACAAACATCGCAGGCGTATCCGCCCAAGCCGTCCTCGTAAGTTCACTTCTCATCGCACCAGTACTCATCGGCCGCATTTCCTTTGCCAGTACAGCCACCAGAGCTGGTTCATCGAGATCATTACAGAAGAGAAAAGCTGGCACTTCGGGTCTGAGTGTTACTGTCCCCCCTTCTAGGTCATAGTCTGCTAACATACCATCTCCTAGTATCTCATTCTCACCTATAACACTGTGGCCTATTTACAACGCCAAAGCGGTTATATAGACGACATGGAGTACCCCGCCTTATCGCCTTTAGCTTCACGGTTCGATTTCAGCATTGCTGGTAGGACAGCTTGTGTCCCTACGACGCCGCCGTAGGACCAGAGCACGATGATCAAGTCTTGGCCGGCTGAAGTGAGCTTGCTGATGAGGTTTGTAGAGCGGTGACGTCGGCGTCGAAGTTGGGGAGGCCGGGGGAAGCGCCGACGGAGGGGAAGACGACGAGGTGGGAAGTGTAGTTGTGGGAGGAGAGGCGGGTTGTTACGGCGTAGAAGACGGTCGGTGTGTGCCAAGCGCTGGGGACGAAGATGACGGTTGGGTTTGAGGTCATGGTGGTGGTGGAGAGGGGCAGTGGAGGAACGGACGTATGGAGGGAAGCATGATGAAGAGATGGATTTGAGTTTTCTTCCTAATGGCTGAGAGGGAGGTTCAAAGATTTGTAGAGAGCTGCTGGACTAAATAGGAATAATCTGTAACCTCGATGCTTGCGCGCCAAAAAGCAAAAAAGAAAAACCCTATCTTCTAACAAGATCTTGCCTTATACAATTGGAGCAAGTCCATCCTGAACTTTTCCCATAAGCCAAGGTCTTTCGCGATGACTGTTCTGTGGGGATTTATATCAGATCAGCGCTACCCTTTTTGAGACAATGCTTCCCAGCATTGCTGACACAGCAAGAAGCGACGGGGAATTGAATATCACGTAGTCATGACTACTCATCTTGTAAGATACCAACGAAGACTAGGATTGATGGGCAGATGGCGACTCTCTGTCATCAATTTCAGAGTGTCAATGAGTGAGGCTGTCCGGCGCACAGTCTTATCTTGGCGCACAGCTATGGACCTTGTCATTGAGCTATTTCAATTTCGCTTAGGATGACAGTGCAAAAAAGATAGACAATACACAATGATGATTAGATTGCCTATCGGGCGGCAACTGGGACACCTTCTCAGTTCGTCATCCATTCAATAATCCTCATTATCTTCGTCGTCATCAATCTCATCCTCATACTCTTGTTCATCATCATCATCGTCATCGTCCTCTGGAGGCCAATCTTCCCCCTTTCTTTTCGCGGCAAGCATAGAATCCCAATCATCTCTCGTAAAAGCGGGCTTGCAGTACTCCAGTATCACGTTATACTTAGTCACTGCTTGCACGGCTTGCTCCACATAATCCCATGGCCAAAGCGCGTTCTCGAATTCGTCCGGAGCACCCCATAGTATATTACTGGGGTTGAAATCAATGAAGATCGTCCCCAGCTTGCTGGCCGTTGTTTTTCCCGACGGCTTGAGAAGGGCAACTAATTCCTCGAGCCAGCGGACTTGGGCTGCAGCGAAGTCTCTCGCAGCAGGAGATTCCTGATACGGGTCTCCAGTGCCGAAATCTATGCGAAAGTGACGCAATGAAGGAGCTGCCAGTCTTTTGGATACTGCGTGTGGCGTTTGGCTACGGAGATTGTGTTGTGATATTTGCAGTTTTCGAAGGTGTGAAAATTTGGTGAAATTGGGAATACCGTCTATCGGCCCACTGGGAAATCTGGAAAGTTGAATGTGCTGTAACGAATCGCGGTGTACATTCAAGATCTCTTGAAGAGCGTCGACCGTGTATTGCTCTGTACAAGTCTTGTAGATGATTTGGCATATGGAAAGGCTCACAAGATGTGCAGGCCATTGCATAAGATTTTTGATGTCGCGCGGCGAAGCACATGGATCAGATAATTCTAGTGTGCTTAGATTGCCCTGACGAGTAGGAGGAAGTGCAGCCTCCCCTAATCTGCCATGAGTAGACTGGGCAGGGATTTCCTGTGAATTTCACGGTTCCCCATAATTCTCATCTGCACCTAGTCCATAGCGACGTAACTCCAGTTTCCTGAGCCTTGGTAGGTCAAAATGTGCTAGCACCACGGGTAAGGAAGGACCTCGCTCAAAACCTGTGAGCCCTAGAGACCTGGCACATTCCGAGTCAGCATCACTGCTTCAAGCCGAAACTTTGGGTAAGAAGACATGTCTCGGGAGTGGTTCTGATGCATGAACACACGAGCTCGCTCCGAAACTATGCCTTGAGACTCCAGAAAGGGTAATCAAACAGGGAAGAAAGACTCTGGAAAGAGCCTTACTCGAGGCGAGGTAGCTTTGCAGCCGCGTTGATAATGAGCCATGTTGAGGATTGCCAAATTGTGTACAACGAAACTCCGCGGATGTTCTTGCAAGACAAGAGGACCTTAGCAACTAGATCACACGTAGCGTAAGACACAATACGTATGTTGATATGGAAGTATCGAATGTAATCGCGAAGGTGAGGCCGTTGTAGCAGGAGCGAATAAGCTTTGAAGTATGGAGGTTTGTTTTCAGATTCGAGAGACGAATATCGATCTCGCGGTACAGGATCGGGTGGTAGATACGTTCCCAATGCTGGGAGACAAGTGGAATGCGGATGAAATTTTCCGGATAGAATCCGTGGGCCGCTGGAGCAAAATACTCGAGTACCTCAGTGACGAGCTCATCTGGCAGTCTGGCAATGAAGCATTCTCCTAGCGGCTCAAGCAGCGGTCGTTGCGCAGAGTTCACTTTTTACAAGCAGAAGAATTTGGAGCTCTGTAAGCTTAGGAAGAACTATTGTTTTCGGAATCTTGAGTCGACGAGTGCTAGATATAAATCGAAGTAGGACGGTGCTTTCGTAGGTCAGATAGGAATTGAGTAGATGAGGTTGTGTCAGGGAATGTGACCTCGAATATACCTCAACCTAATGTATCCGGCGCCGCGGTATATTGGATTATTCTCACCTTTCTGGGTTGTTAAAGTACCTTAGCGGAGGGCTATGATTGCTGGCAGCGGTATAAATACTGTATTGAATATCCGATACCGTCAGTAGACCGTATACTTAATAGATTAGTAAGATAGTGCGTATTTAGAATCTTACGTCTACCAGCTTAGAGGTCTTCGAAAGATCACGGTAAAATAAAGAGGCGTTATATATATACTAACGTACTTATTCTAACACCGTAAAACTACCGTTTAACCTACGACTAATGGTTAGGTAGCTCGGTACGGTCGTATTACTTATTAAAACGCCAAGGCTAGCGCTCGGGAATATGTGTAGTAGAGAAATATCAACGTTTTCGTTATTTTAAGGCCAGAATCTTTCGATTCAGCCGATTTTCTCGCGGGGGTGTATCTGCAGTTCTACGCCTGGTGAAGGTGGGGGCTGATATACCTATATCCCTGTGTCCCTGTACCTAAGCTACTGGTGCCTGTACCTACCTTAAGTACCTGATAGGCTGGTACGGGTAGTCTGTTTTGAAACTGGACCCTGTTTCGTATTTTATAGCTGACTAAGCAGAACCAAGCCCCGGTTAAAAATAGAATAACGTATTATCGGTATAGGCGTGTCATAAACAAAATGGTCTATAGGCATGAATAAAAAACGATTACAGGCTGATACGTAGAACCGTTACGACACCGTGTATATACTGTAATCTACTTCCTTAGCCCTCTGTCAAGGAATGTGACCTCGAATATGCCTCAACCTAATGTATCCGGCGCCGCGGTACCAAAGTCTTTTGGATTATTCTCACCTTTTCTGGCGACCACGGTGCGATTTCCGGCCACTAAAATCTACGGAACCAATGCCGCCCCAAGTTCGAGACCCCCAACGTACGAAGAAAGAATATATACCTTCGGGAATGACCCCGTTGATTATTACCATGTTTTCGCAGCTAGTGCCAGCTGCCGAATGAGTAAGATTGCCTACTCCACCTAGGTTTTCTGACGGTTCGGGCTTGCCGGGAGGGTTAGAAGGTCCTCTAACTCGTTACCGGACTGTCGCGGTGAATTTATACTAGCCGGAGTTACGACGATCAGAAACAGTTAGTGTGCATATGGCTGCGGGGGCGCGCCACTCGATGAAGGGGTGCTGTCAAGGAATGTGACCTCGAATATGCCTCAACCTAATGTATCCGGCGCCGCGGTACCAAAGTCTTTTGGATTATTCTCACCTTTTCTCCCTCCCCTAAGAGACGCTTCAGAGCTAGTCCTAATTTAGGCTCTCATCGACGCTTTGCCCATGCTAAGACCTTCAGATACTTCGATAACTTCTTGATCATTGATTTTGATACAAAAGCTCTGACTACAATAATGGAGAATAGGTCATTTACGAAGCCTTCCTAGCCTAGAGCTTGGCTCTATCTCCTATGGTTGTTAAGCTATCACAAATCGAAAGGAGGAGGGCTGGGCCAGTCCTCCACTCATACTGCGCTTGGGGATAGTAAATCTTTGACTCATGAGTAAGGGCTATACTACATGATCACGAGCTCATAGTGAACACGAAAAAATCTTGGGACGCGCTATTCGAAGGCGGCAAATCACAGAATGAATTCAAGCTAATATGCACAACGTAACCAGTCTCAGGAAAATATATTCACGCAACAATGCCCTCATCTCTTACATGCTAGGGCTCGTAGGGACGACCACCTGTCCTCCCGGTCCTCCTAGACTAACAGGCAGCGGAATTTCAATAGCCCCCAGCACCGCCCCTCCTTTCCCGCTTGCACAAGCCACCGGCGTCGGCGGTGCCTTCCAATACGGCACCGGATCGCAATTACTCGCATCGCTCAGATTGCGCAACTGCCTATCCGCCACGATATAAGACCCGTACCCCACATTCACTGCGGCTCCAGTTCCGATTACTTGATTGCTTCCTTGTCCGATGTTTTGGGGCAGTTCTTTCAGATTCACGGAGGCGATGTTGTAGGGGATACCGCTGTATGCGCATTCGTTGACCATGGATGCGTAGATTAGCAACTCGCAGTCTATTGCGGAGGGCCATTGCGCGGAGCCGTTGTAAGGGGAAAGAAAGGAGCCGAGTGAGCACTCGTTGTTGCTAATCCAGAGCCATTGCCCAGGTTGCTGCCATTCTTGCGCGCACATAATTGGAATCAGTTCCCCACAGCTCGTAACATTGAGCGGAGTGGAAATGGTATCGTTCTGGCATAGTACACCGTAGGCGCTGGGGGTGTCAACTCGTTGGACCGGACTGTAGCAGGAGTCTTCGACGTTGGGATCGGGGATTTTGGGGCCACATTCGTCGACGACGGGGCCGGTGGCGGAGGCGTAGGCAGCGCCGGAGACGGCGGCGGCGGCATCGGAGACGGCGGCGGCGGATTCGGCTGGTGCGAGGGAAGCGGACGCGGCGGCGGAGTTGGCAGCGGGGCCAGTAGCGATGGCGGTGTTCACATTGGTGGGAGGTGCGGTCGCGGTCGCGGTGTTGGTGAGGGCGGCTGCTGAGGCAAGGGTGAGGAAGGAGAGGAGAGAAAGGAGAGAAAGCATCTTTGCGTTATGGACAAATGAAGCTAGGCTGCTGAAAACAACGAATGGATAAGGAATGAGGCTCACGAAGCATAGCATTGGGAGGATTGCGTGTTATATGTATAGATGATGTGCGAAAAGGCAGCGCGTTCTGTCTATCGGAAGTCGCAATGTTGTTTCAGTGTATTACCGGGATTTAAGCGCTTCCCGTTGTGGGGGAAGAAAAACAATTCATCTGACGGATCGGGTATGGCGTCGCGTCTGATGATTCAGCGTATAGCATTGCTTGGAGAACATGGACAAGGCCTGCTGAGTCTCAGTTGTCACAGAAACATCGTGGTAATTGATGTTCAGGCACAAGGTTGGGTATCCGCAAAACATGACATTGGGAACATTCTGAAGAAAACCGTCAGTACCTGGGACAATTTTGGTAGTAACTTTAGTCGGTTCTATTGCTTGCCATCAGGGCTGTCAAGCATGTTCTATGCCTTTTGCGTTCTTGATATACGACACTCTACCTTCGTGTCAAGCTCGCTTTTTCGTGCCAAATGCCGCTATGGCTTATGCATCGTATCTCGGACAAGGGTATCATGGACCAGGCCTAAAATTCGTTTTCATCACTTCCGGCAATAATGACATTATTGATCTTGAGAACCATGCGGCACAGCTGCGTAGCTAGTAATAGCTGCTGGCGTTTGCCAATCAAAGGATCAATGACAAAGTTCTCCCGCATGTCTAAGAGTTTATTAGCCCTGCCGAATATCGAGGCGGAAGCGGAAAAGATTCCACAAAGTCGGAAGTAAATACCGTTGCTACCGCTCTGCATACAGTCTACCCCTAACCTGGAGTTCTTTTCCTTTACTTGTCTTGATTTGATCGAGGCCAAGGTTTCGATGGGGCTCAGTCCGGAATTCTCAGCTAAGGCCATTGGAACTGAATCGAGCGCATCTGCGAATGCTCGCATGGCGTATTGCTCAAGGCCAGGACTCTGCGGAGGGGTCAGCGGTATAGAGTCTCTGGGATTGTTCTTGGAAGACAGACCTTGACAGCGGCCTCCTCAACGGCTAATGAACAAGCAATTTCCGCTGCGCCTCCTCCATAGACTACACGGTTATCTTTGACCAGATTGCGGACGACGCATAGAGCGTCATGTAATGAGCGCTTGGCCTCATCAATAATCTAAGTGGCCGTGCGGTCAGCGGAATGTTCGACCCGAAGGAAAAAGAGTTACTCACCATCTTGTTGCTTCCTCTAACAAACACCGTGACTGCTCTTGTATTCGCGCACTCCTCAATAACCAGCATCTTCTCTCGCGTGGTGCCGAAACTCATTTCTCGAACAAGGCCAGCTTTTCCAAGCTTTGCTGCGCTGAGATCCTCAAATCTTGGCACGATGCGCCCATTCGTTGCGATTGCGATGAGTTCGATCTCTGGACCGCCAACCCATCTCACCGCAGGAAGCTTGTTCTGAAGGAGTAAATGATTCGCCTCGTCGTCGAATCCCCACTGGCATATCACGAGGTTCGCACCGGTATCCTTGATCTGCTGGATCATCTCTGTAAACTTGTTCTTTTCGTAGCTCTGAAGCTTTTTGAACTCTTCAACAGTCGTTATATCCAGCTTATGCTTGGTCTTTGGCTTCGGTGGCTCGAATGCACAAGTTAGAATAGCTAACTTGGCGTCTCGCACTTCGTCCGGCATCTGGGGATGTGAGAAGTCCTTGTCCACTATGACGCCCTTCACGAGCAATGTATCTTCTAAGGAGCCGCCAACTTTCCCATCAACCTTGATCAACTCGAAGTCGACATCTTTTCTCTCGAGATCAGCAACGGAAAGGACAGCATCGACAGCTATCTGAGCGAACTGATCGTGGGCTTTGGATACGCTAGAGAATGTTAGCCTGACAATTCCTCGAGTGTTTGAGAAGTGAAAACATTTTGCTCCCCAGACTTGTCTTTGCAACCTCGAACAGGTTCTGTCTGTCATGCTTCGTGAATTCAACCTTGTCGCTGATTCGATCTAGCTCGGAGACCGCGACCTCACAGGCTTGATCGTAGCCGTCTGCTATCCGGATAGGATGTATGCCCTTATCAATGAGGTCTGCTGCTTGTTCTAACAAAGCCCCAGCAAGGACTACGACGCCGGTAGTGCCATCTCCTATCTCTTCATCTTGTGACTTGGATAGCTCGACTAATAATTTTGCAACATGATTCGATATCTCCATCTGTGACAATATTGTAGCTCCATCGTTCGTAACTGTGATATCTCCGTCCGGCGAGATCAAGATCTTATCCAGACCTCGGGGTCCTAATGAAGTCCTAACAATGTTCGCTACGGTCCTTGCTGCGAGTATGTGCGACTTGACTGCGTCGTTGCCATGCTGCCTCTTCTTCTTGCCTTGATCTCTCACAACGATGAAAGGTCGGCCTTGCTCATCCTTCACAACAGAGGCATTTGACATATCAAGCTGCATGGCCATCTTGGATTGTGTACGGCTGCCTCAGCAGTCTCGAGCTATTTGGATCGACAAATGAGGTCTAAGTGACTCGACAGCCTCGTGTTGATAAAAGGGCCAGATTTTGTCGAAGGAGAACTTATATTCGTAAATTCCAACACGATCTCACGACTTGCAGACCGTTCGAAAAGATTTAGGGAGACGTGCCCGCGCGCTAGCGGCTTTTCTCCACGCGACTTGAAAAACCGCCGATCATCAACCTCCAAACCTCACCTTCACTTTGCGCCAACAATAGTCCAAGGCAGCACCCGTCTTTTACATCACTCTCGGCTACGTCAAGCTACGGCTTACCACTTGTACTTGCCATTGACCTCTAACTTCTACTCTGTACCTACGTTTCAGCCCTGAAACCACCTCGACGTCACAATGCCTCGTGAGTCCGTCCCAGTCTTATAAGTTCACTCGAATAGCACAATCGATGTGTTACTGACTCACCTCTGCCGTAGCACCTCTACCAGTAGAGAACGAGAGTGAGAACGAATCTGTGGCGGAAGAGATCCCCGCAAAAGCCAAGGAGGAGGCTACAGACACGAAGATGAAGGACGACGAAGAGGACGTCGAGGACGAGGATGATGAGGACGAAGAGACGTGAGATAGAATTGCAGTAACATGGAGTGGCATTTGGTTAACTCTACACAGGTTCATTGTCGAGTCGATTCTAGACCACCGCTCGGATTTCGAGGATGTGAGTGACCTTGCTACAGCTCTACTAAAAAAATGCTACTGACGCGATATCTTACTAGGGCCAAATGCGCTATGAAGTCAAGTGGAAGGGATATGAGAAAAAGGCCGATCGCACCTGGGAGGTCGAAGAGAACCTGGAGTGAGTCACCTAGCCCCTGAGCTGTCCGCCTAGAAGAGCGCTGAAGCATGACTTCTAGCGGCGCACGCGAGATTCTCGAAGAATATTGGAAGAGTATAGGCGGCAAGCCCGTTGCTGGTGCCGCGAACGCCGAGAAGAGCAAGAAGCGCGGCCGCCAAAGCACACAGGGAGCCAAGCCTGATACCTCGAAGCGTCCAAAGATGAGCAAGTCCAAGGGCAGGAAGAGCAACGGTGCTATAGACCAGGACACTTCACCCGCGCCGCTCACTGGATACACCGAAGAAGGCGATGATGCCTGGAGAGCGCCTCCACCCAAGGATGGCGCATGGGACCCATTGGTGCAGTCGGTGGATACCGTAGTGCGCGAGAACGCTGATGGGGAGCTTTGGGGATACTTGATCTGGAATGAGAAGAATGGCGATGGGCGCTTCTATCGTTCAAAGGCGAAGCTTCCTACCATCTACCGAGCTTGCCCACAACGAGTACGTCGAGATCTCTTATTAGGATCTATATGTGGTATAAGCTGACTGTTCGTGTAGATGTTGCATTTCTACGAGAAGCATCTGTGAGCATTCTCTGATCCTGGTACACGAATATAAATTGCTGACCAAGTTCTAGCGTTTTCTCGACAAACAACATTGACGCGGTGGCCGATGATAATGCTGAGTAGACAGCCAGCATCATCCTTCTAGCATGGAGCCCTCAATTTTTAACGGCTTCAATACAGCCACTCAGACCCCTGGAAACCTCCAAAATGCGATTTTGCAGCAAAGGCGTACGGAGGACTTATCATCTCTATAATCGTGTGATTCAGCATTCGTATTACCGTGGCGTGCTTACACAAATGTACTCTAGTTCCCTTTATTCAGCATACTTGGCAGGCCAGCTGCTGAGGAAAGTCCTGAATCCATCATCTATCCGGAAACTGAGGTTGGTTTTTGAGAGGACTGCTACACAATCCGTCTATAGAGCGAAATTCGCAGATATCAAATTATCTAAGACCTTTGTCATTGACTTGTCGTTCACTTCCCTAGCTACGGTCCATGCATAGCATGGCGAATCATCGTCCCTTATATTTCTCATGACACGTAGCTTAAAGCTGTTCGCAAATGGGGTATCTCAAATAGATCAAAGCGTAGATGTTCAGCATAGAAGCATAGCAAAAACACCCTAGATTCGCCAGTAGTATAGCACGGTCTCAGCACTTGATCCCGGTGCAATACTGTCTTCTCGATCAGTCCTCGAGTCAAGAGCAAACAATCCCCTTCGCAGCTCCAACATCCTCCCAATCGACCTCCCAAATACTCATAATCGTCATTTCGCAGCCGCCTCCCTTGTCGCGTCTCTTGATCCTGCCCATAATTCTTGCCAACTTCCCTTTACCGGCCTTTCCCAAGAATACCTTCGAATCAAGATTCCACAATCCTACTCCCTTCCAGAGGCTGTATGTGGCGCTCAGGTAAGGGGGTTTGTCCGTGAAAAGGTCTCCAAACTGGAAAAATTGCTTGAGGCCACACTCGTTTTCGCGTTCAGAGGAAACAACGCGAGCATAAAGCTCAACGATTGCATCGGTATTTACCCTGCTGGCAACAGCTGCGGCATTCAGCGCCTCGCCAATCCGGAAACAAGTCCTCAGAACGGTGCGATTACTAAGGCCCAAGATCGGAGAGCGGTCTCTGATGAGCTCGGGAAATGGTGGTCGCAAGAAGGGCAGAGCTTCACCATTGGCGTTCGTTGGGACCAGATGTGGGACATCTACTAGTGAAACTGGTACTTGAGACGATTTACCCGGAGTGTACATTTTAGGCGGCATCCATTGCAGCTTTGGCGTTGTAGGCTTCTCTGGCGATGTTAGAGGCGTCGGTGGTTGCAAGACGTCGGAGCTGTGCGCAGCGAGCCCTTCGTCGAGGTCGTCATCGTCGAAACAATTCTCGGAGCCTTCCGGAGTCCCTAGGTGGTTTGATTTTGCACTGAAAGCGTTTCCAGATACCTGGATCAGAACGCATGGAGACTGTGAGGCTTGCGACGGTAAAGAGGTGATATCCTCTTCATGGGTTGCCGACTTCTTGGGCTCAACATGCCTAGATAGATTGTCCGAGCAAGGTTTTGCATGAGGCAGAATCAAAAAGTCATCTGTGAGTTCGACATCATCCAGGAAAAAATCGTCGTCAAAGAAATTCGGCCTCCAGTCATCAACAAGGTCTGCTCGTGCTATGGGAGCAGGAGATGTGATGGATTGCATGATCTCTTCCAGACCGTCATCGTCCATGGGAAACTCGTCATGACTATTCTGGTCTTCGAAAATGTCGTCACTGTCGAAGAAAGGACTCGACGCTGGACTAATGCGAGACAGGTCTCTCACTTCCTCCCGAACATTTGCGAAATCTGTTCCACCCGACCGCGCCTCCCCTTGCGCAGACTGGGGCACCACAAAGTCTGCGAATGATTCGCTGTCATCGTTCCACGGCTCAGGCTGTACGAGAGATTCTGGATTGATACTTGACCCATTATGACCCGGCATCGCGTCGTGGAGGAAAACATCTTCGCCTGCAACAGTACGCATAGAACTTGGAACTCTGTCATCAACGAAAGCGTCTGGATTAGGGCCATTTCTTCTTCCCTTGGCGTAAGTAGCCTGGTAGCTATCACCTATACCTAAAGATCGGATGCTCCTCTCAGTCTGCTCAACGTTTTCGCCGTCCTCAGGCACTGTCAAGGCACCCAGGACCCGTGCTGCATCGGCCTGCTCCTCTTGGTCTTCCACAACTAACGGTAGTACGCTCTTGATTCGAACCTTTTTGCGACCAGGAGTTACCGGCTTAGTCCTTGTGAAGCTCTTTGATATGTCTTGACACTGCAACTCATGTGCTTTACCACTTTTCTTTGACTTCCTTGGCCCCGTGGCTTTATCCACTTTCGTCGCCGAACCAGGAGCAGCGGCCTGTGTCTTACGTTTTCTCGGAGCCTTCGCCTTTCCCTGTGTTTCAGGTTCATTCAAAGCAGATCTTTGCTCTAGCCTCCCCTGGACGCTAGTCGATGGTCTTGGTGGATTGATCGGGGTAAAGCCCGAGACAATCGGCACAGGAAGGGGACACTGTCTGACCAATTGTTAATTACAACTCATAAAATTCCACCACCAATATCATCAACCGCACCCGATCGTATGATCTTCTTGCTCTTCGTCCGTAATTGCTCCAGCGCTCTGCATCTCGTCTAAATTCCATGCCCAACCTCTTCCCGTAGCCATCCTTCTCACTCCCTCCCAATTATGCTTTCTTCCTACCTCCACCTTCGCGACGCCCACCACAATCACTCCAGACCTGTAATACACAGTATGTTCACAACATTGGCGATAAATTGAGAAGAAAGGCAACGTCGTGGGGCACGACTTTGGAGAAATTTCGGCTGTTGGGAAAAGGCTTGGCAAAAGGTCAGCCGAGCCATATCCGGACATTCCCAAAACAGCTCCAGCATGCACGGTAGGGTGCAACTTCTTTCATTTATCATCACTACTATCTAAAAGTGCAAGCTCTCGAAGCCCAGTGGGCCTGGGGTTCCTCTGCTGCCTCGAGAGAAGCTTGGGTACCCCTTTCATCAGCTCACCCTTCACCTGGTGCAACTCCTTGGCATCTGCCTGCAGTGCCAAGAGCCCAATTGCTTAAGATCATAGGAATTACTTTCTCAATGATCTTGCACTGACAGACCTGGCTGCTGAGCTCTTTGGTGTAGACTTATTCACAGAGTGAGAGGCCAATATGTTCTCAACCTCGGTAGGTGATACGAGCGTACCTGTGCAAGTCATTATGTTACTTATTTTCGTACATGTTGTCAAGTCTGTCCGCATCCACTCAGAGAAGAAATCGGTCGTGTTTCTATGAGATCGTTCAGCACTATAAATGCTGACACAGATTTATCATTACTCAAGAGCAAGCCGTACTCGGCCATCACGGTTCAAATCAATCGCTTGGCGAGTGAACAATATGAAGCGGATGATATGAGCGGGATCGTAGATCTCATAGAGGTCATAAGACTGCAGACTGGCGGTCCGACAGAGGCCGCCCGAGCAATTCGCAAGAAGCTGTAAGCTCAATAGTAGAATGAGATTCTATGACTGTGGGCTTACTGCAAGCTCAGGAAGTACGGGAGTGTCGACCAGCAGCTCCGTGCTCTAACCATCCTTGACGGTCTCATCGAGAACGCTGGACCTCGCTTCCAACGTGTGTTCGCTGACGAGCCTCTGCTCGAGCGTCTCCGAGTCTGCGCCACGGACTCCTTATCGGATTCAGAGGTGAAGAAGAGATGTCAGATCCTTTTCAGGCAGTGGGCCGCGTCCTATCAATCCATTCCAGGCATGGACCGTATCGTTGCCTTACATTTGCAATTACCGAAACGGAAGAAGCCCGCGACGCAAGCGCGATCGAGAGTGCTCCTAGAAACAGAACGAGAAGCCAATGAAGATCCCTTTGGTAATGAAGATGAGGAAGTTACCCCTGCCATAGGAACTATGAGAGGATCGCTCAATTCGCCAACGAGAAGCTCGTTTGCCTCAGGTGCTACCCCTGGAGTAGGATTGGCTTCAACGCCAAAGCAAGCGAAGAAGTCCAAACCGGACAAGTCGTCCAATGAACATAAGCACAGGGCATTCAACCTGGAGAAAGAGAAACCTCAGCTCCTCCAGACAATTGCTTCATCCTCCGTTGCAAGCACTAACCTCATGAATGCTCTCAAGCTACTGAACAGAGAGAACACTCGAGTAAGCGAGCACGCCGAAACAGTCAATCAGTTCGAAACGTGCAAAGCGCTGAGACGACAAATTCTGCGGTATATCCAGCACGTCGAAAGCGAACAGTGGCTGGGAAGCCTGCTCAATGCTAATGACAGTCTCATTGAAGCTTTGATGGCATTCGAAATCTTAGACAAGAGCGTCGACGATGACAGTGACAGTGATGGCACTGAGTGGAGCGACAATGAGGCGGCACTACCAAAGCTAGCAGGGCCTGGACCTTCGAGACCAAAGGCCAGCGAAGAAGCTTTTGCTGGCCTGAATCTAGGCAAGGCCCTCGCGAAGCCACATCCCACGATGCTCCTAAACGGTCAGGGTGGCATAAGGCACGCTGAGGGCGAAGGTTCGGAGGAAGAAGATGGAGATGACCCTTTTGCGGACAGTAACGCCGTGCATACACCGAAAGGTGAAAGGCCCGGCATGACCTGGTAAGAAATCGCTCTCGCAATCATTTCAAACGACGCTAATGTATACGTAGGAGGGAGGTATAGCACCTCTTTTCGGCCACTTGAAACAAATAATGATAGCGTGCAATGTACACTTAAGAGACGATGCTTGCGATGGAATCCCTGGAGCATCCACGATGAGTTTCTCTTCAGAGGAGCTTAGTTCTTTGTGCTTTAGAAAATACCGACCATGCAAATGCTATTCACAGCGAAGCATCGACCTTTGCCATGGGAACAAGATCGTCTAATCCCTTCAATGACCCCCTTCAGCGATCCCAATATGTCGAACTCCTATCCCATCAATTTCCTCCCCACTCCCCACTCCCCCTCACCTCCATCCCTCCCCTCCCCGCACGAAATTCTTCCAACGTTAATCCACCTCATCCACAACAATCTCGCCCTTCTCCATCGCGCTTCCACCCCTCACATCTGGGTGTTCCCATTCCACCTCCCTAAAACTCGGCCTCTCAACCCCACTCTCACGATACGTATCTCTAATCGCAACGCACAGCAATCCGAATGCTGTAAGGAAGACCATCCAGAGGAGTATATACAAGCAGGCATGAGCTGGAAAATGTACCGCGTGCGCTAATGAGGTTTGGATTCCGGAGAGCGCAGGTGGGTGTAGCCAGAGGGACATTACGGTTGTGTCTTGGTGATGTATCTGTGTTGGGAGGGAGGGATGGGGGTTAGGAGGCATGGATCGTTGGTTTGCTGGGCTTGGAGCCAGAAGCTGGCTTCCTGCAAGAGAAGATGGGGGAGGGAAGCCATGATGCTTTGTAGGGAGGGAATAAGTCTGGCCCAGGCCTCGTGTGTTTCCGGATGCGGAGAAGTGGATCTTGGAGAACAATGGAGTGCGAGGACCACGTTGCTCGAAATAGAGACGCAGGCCTGAGCACGAGGAGTGATTTCTTTGTGCGTGCCATGTGGCCATACCGCATCCGAATTCAGCGACTGATGGCGCAAAGGGCCATTATGAGAACTCAATGACCTGGATCTTGGAACTTGCACAGTTCGAGTAGCTGGCCAATCAGTATCAGCCTTGGTGTGAGATTGGATGGCAATTGCGTCACAGAGCGTAGGGGAAAAAGAACAGAGACGCGACTCATCATGGGCTTCGAGTCCAATCAGGTGCTCAGGTCAACTATGCCTGACAACTGTGCGTGACACCCAAGACCACGAGGGTGCACAACCAAAACTAAGGGCAAAAGTATTTTTTCTCGACAACTGATCATTCGTTGCTAGTCATTTCGCTGAGAGGACAAATTACGATAAAATATGTTCTAATCTCAGGAGCGTAGTGCGATGAATAAAGAAACATTGAAGCACACGCATTGAATGCAAGACTTCGCTCCAGCCTTGGGTGATGAGCCACGAGCCATTGCAACGCCGATGCTGAATCGTAGATAACCCTTAAATACCCTCAGGACTTCCAGTCATTCAAAAAGTCCCACCGTGTCTTTATACCCTCTTTACCGTGTTTATCTTCCACCCACTGAATCTTCCTCGCATCCGTTGACTGCAAATTATCGTCATCGAGCTCCGTCCAGACACCTCTCCGGCGTTGTGGTAATTGCCCATTCTGTACAAGATATCTCACCACTTCTTCCGCTAGCTCCGTATCCAGGCTCGTACATGTGAGCACCCAAGCCGCCTTATCTGCTGTGACGCCTGCCGCAACCTGTTCATCTATCCAGACTTGCATTTGGGCATCAGTATCTGACGAGCCTTCACTCTCCGCGCGCGGAAAATCGGACATAGGCGGTGGTGAGGGAGGAATCAAGTTCTCCCAGCCACCGTCCGGCTCTGCGATGGTGAAATCTGGGGGTTCGGTTTGCGCTCGCAAGATAGCTTGGGTTTCTTGGATGATGATCTGTCGGTCCTGCGCTTCTGTAATGAAGGATTCGGGCTCGGATCCAGACCCAGCCTTAGATGCGTCGGCTCCCGAATTCTTGTCATTCATCAATCCATCATCTTTGTTAGGAACATGAAGCCCGAGTTCCTGAGTTTCACCAGGGAGCAGCATTCCGAGCTCCTCGGCCTTATCAGGAACCAGAAAATCAGGCTGCTCCGTCTCCGGGATTTCCGGATCGGTGGCGTCCCATTCGCCACCGTCCTCAAGATCATCCCATCCTTCCTCGGGCGGGGGGACGTCGAAGTCTAATGGTTGGGTTGGCGCTCTGAATACGGTTTGGGTGTCATCAAATCGATGACAAGGTTCGGAAAGAGTATCAGAGAGCTGTTGGCCAAGCGGACTCCCACTCTCGTCTATACCATCTTCAGAAGAGTCAACATCTCTGTTAGCTTGCTCTCCAAAATCGAACAACAAAGGCGAAGAGTGGTTTCCGCCGCGAGCTAATGGACTTCCTTCAGGGGTCGATGCTATCTCTAAAGGTAGTCCGGCAGCGCTTTGGCGCCTACGCTTTGGAGAGAAACTCGGTTGTAGGGGCGAGCTCGACGGAATCTCTTCCTCCAGGGCCACACGTTTCCTCTTTATCCTCTCCTTTTGAGGCGATGGTGCTCCTTTCTCTGCCTGGATAAAGTCTCGGGCAGCGTGTAGGGCTTGCGAAGTCGAAATCTGTACAGCCACTTTAGATGGAGATTTTGAGGCTTCTTGAAATAGTGCACGACCTGTCAGCTGCTTACTGGTCCCTGGCTGGTAGGATGGGATGGCTGCTTGAGCAATTTCCAGGCCAGACCGCACGGCTTCCGCGGTTCTCGTTTGAATTGCCTCTTTAGTCGGGGATCTGAAAGCTTCTTGAACCAGCGTGCGACCCGTGAGCTGCATGCTGGGCGACTCCAGATGGTAAGAAGAGCTTCTCGAGGCGGCTTCAGTGTTTCGGTGGCTCTTGGCGAAGGGCGAGAAGATAGAGGGCGAAGTAGCATCAAGCTTTTTTGATGGAGACGGCGTGTATGACTTGGACACCAGACTCTGTGCAGAAGCAGCTTTCCTGATCTGTTTGGCCTTTCTTCTGAGGTACCTTGGACGAACGTACTCCTCCCAAAATGCCTGCCACTGTTGTGCCGTATGAGCGTTGTCCTTCTATATGAGGGTTAGCTATTATGTTTGAGTCAGATAGAGATATGATGTGCCTACGTCTATCTGGCTCGCCCATGAATTCCACGCCTTTGTCGTATTGTCCTCGTGAATGTTCAGGATGTCTTCACCTTGAGACAATAGAGCGTCTGCATCCGCTTCTGTGAACGAATCGAAGGGATCTGCGTCCCCTCCCACCAACACGGGTGATTCCTTGCGTCGTGGTTTCTTGGTTGTCAGTTTTTGGGATAGCGGTGCTTTGGGATGTTCGACCAATGCAGGGACATCGGAGGGCGGTGTAGGCGGAGCATTATGTGGGAGTGGAAATGGCCGTGGTTTGCCTTCAAGGTACTTTACCCAGCGATCTCGCCATGACTGCCACGGATGGTGTGGATGCTGCCTAACTTTTAGCCACAGCCCTTCGGTAGTATTGAACGAGCTTGAATCACCTTCTCTTCGAGCTGCTTGTAAATCTCGTTACCTCGCGTGCCACCACCCTTCTGAGGCTTTTCGTGTACCCAGTTCCACAGTATACGGTCGTCGTCTGCTGTGAACTTTTGGCGAGTTTCCTTAGCGGGTTGTATTACAGAACCAATGCTTCTTGTTTGGCCCTGAGGAGGTCCCACTTGGTGATCATCTAGATCCTCGAGTTCACCATTGCGTAACGATTTTTCCACGAATCTATACGAATGACTGAACGGCCTTGATTAGCCGATTTTCGAGAATTAAAATTTTCTAGAGCCACCAGACTGACCCACCTTCCTGGGGGAATTTCTTTACGAGCATGATCCACAATCCTCACGTCGGCTTGCTTCTCGAGGGGCACGACCTCGCCGCCGTTTGCCTGTGAAGACGTCAGCTTAAGCTTTCGCGTAGAACCTATCAAATCGGTGAATGCCTACCCGGACATCATTAACGAACCTCGATCGTTGAGGCACCTTGTGTGAGAGCCAGAATTTGATGCCTCGAAAAAGCTTTGCTTGGAGGCCAGCGTCCTCATCAATCCCACTGAAGACTATCTCTGCCATGGTAGTCTGCGTATTGAATGCGCTGAGGACGTTTGTGGTGTTGATGAGGGGCAAGATCTTGAGGCGAAGAGGCTCCCGCCAAGTCGCGTTGGACCCCTTTTTTAGTGTCACAAAGTCACCATGTCACCCCTATATTGAATTATCTCTCTAGTGATGGTACCTTATTTGCCATAGTCTTACGCATACTCCCTGACCAGTATTCGGTAGTCAAGTTTCTCCAATCAGGGTCGACTTCTTTGCATCAGTGCGTTAAGAATGCATCAGAATAGGCAATCAATGTGTTGATTACTTGTCACTGCTCGAGATGAACAGTATTAAGAAGATCGCTGCTGCAATCCTGGTGTTTTCAATCTTTGTCTTCGTCGCATTTTTTGGCCGTCTTCCTGCATTGAGGTAGTTTAAAATCATCGCTGACCCGTCTTATGTCTGACCTCTCTTAGAAAGACACCAGTCGGGTCGCTCCATCGCCTGTTGTGGATCAAATTGCCTGCTGAATTTCGCAAAGCGGCTATACGTCTGACTGGAGGACGAATAAATCCTGCTATCCGAAGATGGGGCCACTACCTCATGGAGGAGAACCACCCGATAATCTTGGTAAGGACTGTGGATTGGGAGGCAGATTCCCCGGTTGACGGTACCAGATCTTCTACCTCTCGGTTCTGTCCGTCTCTGAAGTGCTGTTTTTATCAACGGCCTTCGTACGGCTGAGCTCTACTCACCGAGTGTTTGTTCTTTTGACGTGTAGTGCACCGTACATATGCACATACAAAGCCGTTACATCCACTTCGTCCGTGGTCACCCCGGAGAATCATTGGCGAGAGATGCGGAGGTATCCGTATGATCACGTGCTGTATCAACCAGGGCAGATTTGTCGAACATGTCATTTCCTCAAGCCAGCCAGGAGCAAGCACTGCAGTATCTGCAATGTCTGCATCGCCAAGGCTGATCATCACTGCATTTGGGTGATGAACTGTCTCGGGAAGGAAAACTATATCTACTTTGTAGGGCTAATGGCTAGTCTCGCGGTCTTGCTGTCTTATGGGGCATTTCTTTCGTACATCTTGTTGACCGAGACTTTGCAAGCCGACACCATTCGCAGATCAGAGGGATTTGATTCGAGGGCGCATTGGAGTGCAGGAAAGACATGGTCACAATATTCACACTCGTGGCTTTGGGCATTCGCCAACAACGTTCGCATTGGTGGAGTGGGTATGTTGGCCCTGCTGACTGCGCCGTTGGCTTGGGCCTTGTGCCTTTACCACGTGTATCTCGTCTGGGCGGGGATTACTACAAACGAAAGTGGAAAGTGGGCCGATTGGAGAGACGACATCACAGAGGGCTTCGTCTTTAGGACAGAAAGGAGTATAAATGTCATACAAGGCGGCCAGAAACAGGGAAGCACCGAACCAATGGTTGACTGGCCAATCTCAAGCACACAACAACTCATAAGCACCGAGAATGGCCAACCGCCAGATGCTGAAGTCAATGGTAGCAGTGTTAGTGCAAGGTCTTCCCCCATTAAGAGGAACACTGTAAAACAACGATGGCGACAAATACAGAGCCTGGACGAAGTTGACAATATTTATGATTTGGGATTCTGGGACAACGTTCTTGATGTACTGCCAACAAAGTAAGCTGTCGAGTAGGTGGCCGTTGACAGGGCCGATAGAAACGAAAAGTTGCATCATGGGAAAGCAGAACAGTAAATCATCTGGCTCTTAAATGTCAGCCTAATGCGCTGTTGGTTAAGTGGCTGTTACATGTGAGCTTGAATGCCAAATTTGCTGCTCAAATTGAGGACATCTTATGCTGAACTTGATTGCACTGATGATGCAAGACTGCCACTGATATCGGCACCAAGCCTCCAACATATTCTTGTCAAACTGCGTCAATAGGCCACCCTGCTTGTCTGGCTTCTCTACAGATCTACAGCCTTCTCCGAAATACACATGAAAGCTGGTCTCCACTTTAGAGGCGAGCATATTCATTTGTCATGGAGAATTTTAATAGCTTCATGACATACTGCTTCTATCCGGCCAATCACAAGCAGGCTAGCCTTTCCGCAGAGGCTCCACTTTGTATTACAAGTACTCTTCACTTTGTATTTGAAGACTTGCCACTTCACCCTCTTCAGCTGAGGACCTTGTAAGGAGGATTGCCAACTTGCTTGCCCACGAAGCTTCCAAGATGGCATCGAACGAAGCATTCACGCTGTCGGAAGTGGACCTTAATGCGTCGTCTGGGTCGGAGAACGAGATGGCCGACACATACAACAGGGAATTGCAACGAAGAGATCGTGAGCACCAGCATGCTCTCGTACCTCCAGCTGATGGTGGAAAGGAGGCATGGCTATTCTTGGTAGGGGCTTTCTGTGTGGAAGGCTTGATCTGGGGGTTTCCCTACTCTTTTGGCGTCTTCCAGGAATACTATACAACACGGGCTCCTTTCTCAGAGGCGCCTTCAGGCATTGCATCTATTGGTACATCCGCGATGGTAAGATATTATCAGACACTTAGCACACCATTTGAGCCTGGCAACTGACAAGGATCTTAGGGAATAATGTATCTCGGTGGTACGTTCTTTCGGAGCTGTTTCCACCTTCCCATACTTACAGGGTGCCTCATGCATCATTTGACGGGAGTAAGAAGTGGTGTCTTGCCTCTTCTATAGCACGTTTCAGAACCCAGTTAACGTCCGTAGTCAGGAATGCTGATACCGAATCGTCGAACAGCTCCCTTCATCTTCGCTTTACTCCATCGGTTCCCAAATCACCGACGTTACTTCACGGTCGCCGGCCAAATTATCACCGTCATTGCGCTGATCGGGGCTTCCTTCGCAAGCAAGGTGTGGCACCTCATATTGACCCAAGGCGTCCTGTACGCTGTTGGTGGCTCACTGCTGTATTTCCCGACCGTGGCCTTCCTAGACGAATGGTTCATCAAACGCAAGGGCTTCGCTTTTGGGGTCATGTGGGCTGGAGCCGGCGGTATAAATGATCAATACCTCGGTCAAGTCCATGCTGACTTCACACACAGTCAGCGGTGTATGCATACCATTCGTTATGACTTGGGGCCTCGACAGATATGACTTCAGTATCATGCTTCGGGCTTGGGCTATTACCCTCGTCTGCTTGAATTGCCCTCTGCTGTTTTTCATCAAGCCCCGCATACCAGTCTCTTGCTATCGCCGGCCACTCAGCTTTACCTTCTTGAGAAAACCAACCTTTTGGATCTATTCAATGGATAATGTAATGGAAAGCTTAGGCTTTTTCATCCCAGCCATCTATCTGCCCTCTTACGCCCGTACACTTGGACTTTCCACGATCTCAGGCAGTGTCGCTGTCTCGCTATTCAACGCAGCGTCCGTGCTCGGCGCCTTGATCCTCGGACATCTGGTACGTCATCCTTCTGGAGTCCGTGTTTAAGAAGCATCTTACTGCGGAGATGTCTCTTACAACTCGCCTCTAGACACGCGTGAGAAATACTGACTTCACAATCACCCCCAGACTGACAAACACCACGTGACAACCGCCATACTCGTTTCTACTATCGGCACCACGTTCTCTGTCTTTCTGCTCTGGGGGTTTGCAGTATCGCTACCAACGCTTTGGGTTTTCGCTCTGGTTTACGGATTGTCGGCAGGCGGTTACAGTTGCACATGGACGGGCTCGATACGCGAAGTGAAGAAAAAAGATGAAAATGCGGACGGCGGTATGATATTCGGACTGCTGGCTGTTGGGAGGGGAATCGGGTGTGTTGTCACCGGACCTTTGAGTGAGGCACTGCTGAGGAGGAGGCCATGGGCCGGCGAACCAATGTTAGGTTATGGTACTGGGTATTTGACAGGGTATGGGGGGTTGATCGTCCTCACCGGTGTAAGTGCACTGTTGGGTGGGATGAGCTGGGCTGCAAGAAGGCTCACCCACCATGTACCAAATCCCAGCCATGTAGCCCCACTTTATTACCCTTTGCTGCTCTTTGGAGGAAGATGGCCTTCACTTCGTGCCAAAGATCCCAGCTATGCCTTCTAAACTTTTCCGCTGACTGTATCATACCCATCCTTCCGTCGGAAAAGTTATGTTTGTGGGACTGAAAATTACGTTGAACCCGGTTAGATCAGGTGGGCTATTTAGCTATAAACTCGTATCTGCATTTCTTTGGTAATGTACTCTGCTTCACTGCATCCTTTCATTCTAAGACACAAATCTCTTGAGCTTCTGTTGTCTATCAATTTTGGGTTCAAGTGAGACGCAACAAGAACAATGCCCTACGCCGAGAGTCCTAAGCTGTCGGAAAAGAAGCTGGAGGAAACAAACACAATGCCACACGCTGAAAGTCGTAAGCTCTCAGGGAAGAAGCTTGAGGAAACAAACACCGTTGCACAGAAATGAAAAACGAAAGTCGAAGACCTGCTAAGAGTAATTACGGCCGCGGGCTGCTCCGTAACCTACGGCAGATACGATGAGGCTATCTTACCTGGATTGTCTCTTGAAGATGGAGTATCTCTTAAGAGAGCTGGTCCGATTCCGCTTCTATTGCAGCATCGCGACGGAGTCGCTATCATAAGGGCTTATGAACATTATGCAACATGCAAAGGTCTTTCGCGGCTCACATGTGCCAAAAACGAACACGGGGGTTAAGATTGTGCAGTGGAGAATGATTAGCCAATTGAGCAACCTGCGAAGAACTTCTACGAGATGAAGAAAGAACAGACAGCGTTTCAGAGTCCTTCTTGGAACTTCTTTCTTGAGGAGACCATCATTCAAGAACAAGGCATTGGATACTGTGGCGAAGTCATACCCACGTTTGATGGAAATCAGCTCCATTGTGAAGACACTTCAACCCAATTGCTTGAATTGTGAGCATGGTGCCATCCCGCGTACTGTATCTCCAGCTAATACAAAAAAACAGCAATGAACAAGATGAGCGGACATCTGCAAAGCTCTTGACCTGTTTGTCGTCAAAACATGAAGGGGGTGACTTTCGCGCGACCCATATAGGTTTGCCTCAATGATTTTCAATTGATAGCTCATCAGATTTTGGCTATTCCTACATTGCATGGTGCGTAGGGAACCCTTCGAACCGATGTTGTAACAAATTTTCGTATCCTAATTCGGCACTAGGTATTCTGCCGTGTCTTACGAACTCGCGCCCCTGACATCCGATTATCGCCTCATACTCGAGTATGGCTTGCTATAGCCGAGTACGGAAGATGTTGAAGGAGCTGCAGCAAAACACAGCGACAAGGACGAACCCGGAGGCCTCGTTGCTGCCTGGGGCGAGGATGTGCGGAAGGGATATAAGAATTGTCCAATCGTTCTTCCTGCAGTGTGCGATCAACGCTACAAAGACATTCTCCCTACTATTAAAAATCTTAAGGAGCAAGACCGACAACGCGCAGAATGCCTCGCACAGCTTTGCCCCAAGTAGGCGATGCTTTCTACATTGACAAGCTCGAGCGGACGGAAGAATGTTATGCCAACGGAGTTGCTGATCCTTCTATCGACTCCAACGCTTTCGATAAAACTACGCTAGAGTTGCTCGCTGGGCAAGGGCGCCGGGTTGCGGAGGTTGTACGTCTCGATGCGAATGAGACTATTCAGCTCGACCCCTTCGGTGCTGGGTATGATATACTTGAAGTAGATCAAGAAAATGGCAGTATCACTTACGAACATGTTCTGGCGGTAAGGCAAGCTGGGTCCAATGAGCCGAGCGAACTCGATGCTGACCGCAACTAGGTTCTGGTCGTGTTCCCGGAGAAGTCAAGCAACAAGTTCTATTGGTATGACGTGAGTGCCATGAAGGGATTGAAGAGGTCATTGTCGGTCATGGTTTAATGGGATAGTGGACGAGGAGCTTTCGGGGCCTGGCAGTACTTCCATATTGCTATCGCTCGGAACTGTAGTAGTAAAATTAAACTCGGCTGGAATACGAGATTCTACAAACACTGGATGATTGGCTATCAAATGTGCTCGAACAAAATCTAGTTTGAGTGAGCCTGTACGAAATTATAGATCACCTTGGCGGCCTGGGCAGCGGACATGTTGGAGTTATTCAGGGTGAATTCCATGTTTCCCCCAAAATGGTGGATATCCTCCGTTTCTCGGATAGATCGGAATATACCCGTATCTGTCAGCTTCCTCTTCGTGCCCTCGCCTCGATCTACTGCTTGAAGGCGCCTGAGATTCTCTCCGAATTCGCAGTCCAGAATGACTGAAAGAAAGATCGAGTTTCTCCTTCTGGCAGCGTCTGCATATTCACGAGATGTAGCATACCCTATATCATCGGATGATTGCTGATCGGTGAAAATGAAGGTTTCCCCCATTGGGGAAGCCATGATAGACTCGAACATCTCACTGCGCTGTGTTCGGAATATCAGCCTCTTTCGAGGTGGAAAGATGGAGGAGTATATCTCATACCACGCGCTTTCTTTCCGACTGATACTCTGGATGAGATCTTTCGTATTTGAGAGCCACGGGGTCGACAAGGGTGTGGTTGTCGATTAGTCGAGCCTCCGGCATCAATTTGCTGAATGACAGATCAATACGAAGGCTGTGAACATGATGCTGATGCTCACTTGACTTCCCGTGCAACAGTCAATTTTCCAACGCCTGGATAGCCATTAATGTAGATGAAAGCCATGGTCAAATTAAGAGCGATTCTATCTGGTAGGAAGAGACCAAGCCTGAGGAGTGTGTACACAAATGTGGCACCGAATCGATCACATAGGTCGCTGATACCGGACTTCAGAACTAGCGGGGCAGTTTCTACTTAGTAATTTTCGAGGTAAGCATCCAAATCGTTTACTCGTAGCAATTTGGTGATTTCAGCAGAAATGCCCCCGGCCAGGCCAGAGGACTATCTTGAAGAAAATCACCATCTCATCAAATTATCCAGTATCTGATTGACAGGAACGTGAGGAACATTCTTCGTAGGCGCTTGGCACTGGCTGCAGGCTACTCCGCTGACGTAATCAAAGAGACCTCCGCCAACAGCGTCAAAATTCTTACGAGTATTGTACTCACCCTTGTACTGATGCACATCTACTCCAACTGAAATTGACCGGACAATATGCTCCGGGAGCGACCGACTAATATGCCGGATCCCAAAGACTTTCGGAAGAGACATGGAGGAAGAGACGCTGAAGATGTTGGGTTGGAAACGGTCTTGATATGCACACACGCCCTTTACAAGAGCAGCAAGACCTTGACCGAGAATTGCTTTGACGGAGCTATGTTCACATGCAAGAAGATCGTCAAGGCAACAAATGAAAGCGAACGTGTCAGGAATGATATCGGTTCTAGATCTCAGCACTGGAAGGACATATACGAGGTCTTCAACCTTGCTATCCCAGTCTTGGAGGCTCAGTCGCTCGCAGTGGAAGACCCTGCGACCGGAAGCATAGGATCTACATCGGCTTTGATGGCGCTGAATCATCATGTACTCATGAAGGATTTGGAACGACTGAATGATATCCTGGTGCTTGCGAGGAACGTTCTTGCAACTTCACAAGTAGTGCAAAACCTTGCTGGGGAAAGCCTCGTCGATCAGCAAGTCACTACACTCATCGATCTCTGCGTACGAGTCACTGCGAGGGGCTATGATGGCGAGGCAGGGAGCCGTACTGAGCAGCAGTGGGGCAATGTAATCAACTCTTGTGAGTAAATACCGATGTTGGACTTTTACTCTAGAGCATTTTGTTCATCATTACCGATGGAGACTGACTATTTACTAGATAAGAAGCTGCTGATCACCTGCCTTCAATTTCTGTACAACTTCGTCCAGGAAAATGAACAGCGAAAGCTTCTACTATGGCTCGATCTCTTTGCTAACGCCAAGGTCGCTAATGAATACAATGCTGGCACACTGCCTCCTGACTTAGGTCGCGAACATCTTGCAGCCAAGCTTGGAGAAACTCACGGTAAAGATAGAATAGACACCGCATCATCAGGTCAGACGTTTGACATGAAATCTGGACATGTGGACAAGCCGGGACCAGGATGGACAGCTAGTGACGAAACAACACATAGACATGAGAACGGTCGATCATCATATGACCGTGATATCGGTGAAGAGATAAATGATATAACCGAGTCTGTGAACTCTATGAAGCAAATGTCCACCAGTGATCCAAGCAAAGAGTCGAGTAGGGAACAAAACGGCCAGGAGCAAGATACGAATGCTGGCCCTGCTGCGCCTGCACAAGGTCAGGCTACGGGCGCCTCATCACAAGCAGCCGCACAGAAAGAGCTCTTGTTTGGAGCTGTGAAGACCGAGCGTGGTGACGAGTTTGGGGCATTACGCACGCCTCAATCTGCAGCAATAACATTACAACAAGCAAAGGATCAATTGATGGCGCGATTGGCTGACCCTGATACATTGCCAGGCTCTATAGTCGACGATGGGCAAGAGGTCCTAGCTACTGAAGGATTTGGAGAGAACGATTTTCAACCCCCAAGCGACGAAGAAGAGGAGTACCGAAGCCCTGGTGAACCTGGGGACCAAGAACGGGGGTTACTGACTGACATCCCCCTTGTGCTTGGGCCCCAAGAGATCGAAGCCTTACCAATGCTTATTCAGATAGGCATCTGTGCAGGACAAGGAGCAGTAATGCATGGAAGGGACATGCAAGGTATGAGATGCAACATCTTACTCGCAGGCGAACCCGGTCGGAATCTTCTTAGAGAGCTACTCATATTCATTGCTGCATGGGATCTTCAGGATGACGAGATGTACTTCAAACTCATGATGCAGGTCATGGAGGCAATCCTGGAAAATGGACTGATGCCGTACGCATATCAGACATTCGCTGAAGTAAAGGACATTGTATCGCCAGCGCAGTCTATGGTCATCAAGATTCTTACTCAAATTTTTCGTGGCAAGCAAGGTCTGCCTCCCACCACAGGAAAAGCAGCCTGGACAGCTGGCAACGTGCACGCAGACGCTTCCCGCCGTGTAGATATCTACATCGTGCGCTACATCTTCACCATCTTCCGCCAATGCATTATCCCCGAGACCTGCGCTCTCATCTACCTACAAGGCCAAATCAAAGCCGGTCACGCACTCCCAGAAGACTTCCCCCTCAATCTATGGGATATGGAACGAGTTTACGAAGGCGTATATCAATTCCTCGAATTTTTCGCCGTCCTCACTGAGAGCGACGAGTGGAAAGACCTTCTCGTAAACTGGGAAATCGTCTCCGAACTTGTTACCCTACTCCGCGAGCTTGAAGCCAGCATCCCCAAATCACCCTTGAACGCCGTCCCTCAGACCGCAGCAGAAGCGCAGCAAGTGGCGATGCAACAAGCGCAAGCTAAGGCGTCTCAACCAATTGCCTCAGCTACTTCAGCACCCACCCCCGTCGCAGTCGAGCGACCTTTTGATGTTGCAATTGAACGACCGTTCGAAATACCCACTGGGCCAGTCGGCGACGGCCCCTTCCCTCTCCCTTCTCCCATCTCCCAAACCGACAGCCAAGACCCCGAAAACCTCGACACGGCGGACCCGAGCGACTTCGAATGGCGCAACCTCAAAAAACTTGTCATCCTTGTCCTCTCATCTTTAGTCTGGAAAAGCCCTACGGTACAGAGACAGATTAGACAGTATGGAGGTGTGGAAATGGTACTGGCTTGTTGTAATTATGATGGTAATAATCCGTATATTAGGGAACATGCGGTTATGTGTTTGAGATTTTTGCTTGAGGGGAGTGATGAGAATAGAGCGTTGGTGAAGGGGTTTGAGGAGATGAGGATGAGGAATGGAGGAAGGGCAGAGGGAGTTTTGGGAGAGTTGAGGGCGAAACCTAGTGTGGTCCGGGTGGAGAACGGAGGGCATGTGGAGGAGCAGGAGGAGCTCTGATACTGTGAAGATCATTGAAGTGCATACTCACGGGGCATTTGGGTACAGAGTCCATCAAGTGCTGACGGCTCTCGGGGCTTTGCTTGCAGAATGAGGCTGGATACTTAAATTCACAAATTTGCTTGGAGAAGGTGGATACTCGGCATGATGCTCTCATGAAGAAAAGTCCACGATAGAAAATGAAATTTTTCGCTTGCAGATTCAATGAAGACCATCCGGTTTTCCATATGTGATCCTTAGCTTTCTTCCAATTATAGCAAACACCCACTTCTACAGCAGACGACGTTCGCTTATCCTATCTCCATCGTCGAAGATGTAGAAACGACTCAAAACCCTTCCCAATCCCGATCACTAGCCAAATAATTGATGAAAGATCAAGCCAATTGATCAAAGTCACCACAAGCCCCTCACACTCCCTCGTCCAGTTCTACTCAAAAGTCCTGCATCCGAAGGAGTAGGTGAGTTTCGTCATGCCCCTCAATCGTGCCATCGTCCTCAATGAGTTAACGACCGGGCCGTGGTCCCCTCTCAGCCCCTCAGAGCCTATCATCCCACTCATGCCCCCCACCTCCTCCATAACTCGTCTGCCCCTCCGGCTGCGCGTACCCAAATCGTCCCGCCTCAATCGGCCTCTGTACTTTGTACGGTCTTTGTAAATCCGCACTCGGTTCCCGCACGTTGATATGTGGCGTCGACGCATCCAGATCGTCATTCTGGTGGAACGGGCTCGAGCTCCGTAGGTCCGTAGGCCCTTTGATATCTAACATCTGATTATACACCCCTCGTTCCTTCGTCTTGCGCTGGACTCGGAGGTCTAATGCGAGGGCGAGGAGGGTGGAGACGGCACCTGTTACGGTGAAGGCGGTGCAGGCTTTGTACATGCGGCATACCATTATTCCGTCGGAGTTGTGCCATCTGTGGGTTGTGCAGCGGTGGCCGAGGGTCCAGCCTAGGTTCCAGGTGAGTAGGGCGAGGCCGAGGAGCCAGAGGATTGAGAGTATGAGGTTGGCGAGGAGAGAGGTGCGTGGAGGGAGGTGGCTGGTGAAGTGGAGCATGGTTGTGAGGAAGAGGGAGAGAATGGAGAGGAGGGAGACGGTTAGGAGCTGTGAGTGGTGGTGTTAGTGGTTGTAGTGGGTCAGGCTGGGGTGGTTTGTTTGCGTACCAGGAAGAAGGTCCATGGGATGTAGTAGTGCTCGAGATGGAGCTGGTGGACGAAGAATACCAAGATACTGGAGACGATGAGGGCGGAGAGTAGTTGGCCGGTTCTGATAAGGTGGAAGGCGAGTGGTGGGTAGGAAGAAGGTTTCGTGGAGATCTTATCTCGGCCCTGGCCAAGAGTAGGACGCATTTTGAAGGAATGTTTGTTTATCAACGAGAGTGCGCAGTCAATGAGAGCAGCGCGACGAGATAATGAAGAGTGTGAAGAGGTTGAAAGGAGGCTGCGAGGGCGCTGAAGGATTGATCTGCGGGTATCAGGTATCAGACCTGTTATTGGCGACAAAACTAGCCGTTACATCTTTAATCATCAATTCTAGTAAACATAGGGCGCTAGGAGTATTAATCTCCCTAGTCTCCGGTCAAAAAGTCGTTGATGCGGGTCGATGTTTGGCTTTTCCTATCCAATATAATTTTGCCTTCACTCTCCATCTTTTCTCAGGGCAATTAACATTGTCTGTCTAGAGACCTCCCCTACCCTTGAATGTCCGGCTTCATCTCTGAATCATCACAAACAGGGGAAGAACAGCTCGCCACCTCAAGGCATGGAGATTCGGAGCAATCACCGGAAGAGCAATACCATACATTATCAGGCACAAAAAGCCATTCCTCGATGACAATGGAAGAGAACAACGAACCTGAGATCGAGGATGCTGAGATTGACATATCTGCTGGACAGAAGATGCTCTCTGCTGTCTCGGGCAGTCTCCTCACATCCCTCCTCGGTAGCTGTCTCTCGAGCCAAACAAAAAAGAAAAGTGTCTAACACATTTTCGATCCAGTCACCCCTCTGGACGTAGTTCGAGTCCGCCTTCAGTCCCAACCAAATACCTCTGCTTCCTCCCTCCCCAAAACCTCCTCACAATTCGCCAACCTCCCACCAAACCTTGGAGTCACATCCTGCTGCCGCGAAGTCTTCTGGGTCAACAACACCTCTCCCTTCTGCATAGCCACTAACCCCGCCAATCTCTCCTCCTCCGCCACCCTCGCAACGCTCAACCCCTCCCTCTCCTCTACCTCCACACCCGCAGCAGACTGTGCCGTTGACGAGGCACGCCGAAAAACTTTCACCTCCACTCTCGATGGCCTCCGCAAGATCGCCCGCAACGAAGGCCCCACATCCCTCTGGCGCGGCCTCTCCCCCACCCTCATCATGGCCATCCCGGCAAATGTCATCTACTTCACCGGCTACGATTCTCTCCGTACCAACCCCCGCAGTCCGATACGAAATTACATCCCAGACGCCTACGCCCCCCTGATCGCAGGCTCAATAGCTCGAGTTGCAGCAGCTAGCGTTATAAGCCCCATCGAGATGTTACGAACGCGGATGCAAGCAGCGACGTCTGGCAGCGGCACAGGGGTCTTCGCGGAGACAGTTGGGGGTCTGCGGAAGATGGTCCACGCAGAGGGATATACGTCATTGTGGCGGGGACTTACGCTGACCATGTGGAGAGATGTGCCCTTCAGTGGGATATATTGGTGGGGTTACGAGACGGTACGGAATGCACTGACTGACTTGCGAGATCCACCACACTCGAGAACACGCCCGAGGTCGAGATCGAGATCACGCAGTGACGAAAACCACACTTCTACTTTCGTCGACAGCTTCATGGCAGGTGCTGTATCTGGAGGTGTTGCTTCCGTCGTCACTACTCCCTTTGACGTTGGCAAGACACGGCAGCAGGTGCTACAACATGAACCCAAAGAGACCGGAGCGAATGCAAAAGCAGGGCTACTACGACCAGAAGACCGATCGATGCCGCGCTTCCTCTACCACATACTAAAAGAAGAAGGCATGGCAGGCCTATTCCGAGGCTGGGTACCCCGAACACTAAAAGTCGCACCAGCGTGTGCAATCATGATCAGTAGCTATGAGGTCGGGAAGAAGATGGCCAAGGGACACAACGAGAAAAAGCGGGATGCAGTTGAGCAGTGACAGAGTTCCATTAATTGATTCCTGGTTTAAGGCATAGCGAGGCGTTGCATGTCACCACCAGTATCTGGTACGAGGTTTTGGAAGCACTAGGGAAGGTAGATATGTGTACAATAGGACTTTTCCGAATGTAAGACTCGATGTGATCGAACAGCGCCCACACTTGATCTCTATCATAATAGTGAGAGCCGAATGTTGCCAAGGGGAAGCAACTTCTAGTCAGACCGCGAAGCTCACGTTGAGATTAGTGAGGTAGATACCAAATACTTTGATTTTCTATGTGAAGATGCGATACGCTGGTCAATGGCCATGATGCATTATGTTCCTCGCATGCAATCTCATACATACAACGTATTAGTTCCTCACCCCCTGAACGCCATCGCTAGTACGCTTCCGGTTTTCCAGAACCAATCACGAAAGCACGGTAAAACTTCCCCTTTCACATTAAGGCTGCGCTTCCATTCGCCGAAATATTTCATTGATCGTCAAGATCCAATCATGCCCTCATCGTACTCTACCGAGCGTCCTGCTGTCTTTCCCCTTTGAAGTAGGCCTTGGTCCCATAGAGCTGTCCCTTCCGTTCGAGACTGGCCTCACTCCCAGAGAGCTCTGCCTTCCGTGAGCATAAGGGTTAGTCATACCGCTTGGGGTCTCGCCTATGTTTGCCAGTGGCGAAGCAGAATTCTTGGGTAGGGGCAGCATGCTAATGCCGCGGCTGCTGGCCATAGAGGTATTTGGCCTCTGTGGTCTTGGTCGGGCAGAAGGGCTCTCCTCGGCTGGAGGACTTGGTATGTTATCAAGACGAATGGTCTCCTTCTTGGACGAGGCTGTGTTGGGGGGTGTCTTGTCTTTGACCTTCACCCAATCGGCCCCGTTCGCTGGAGAAGATGTTGAAGGCTTGCGCATACCTAGAGAGCTTTGAGCACCAGAAGAGAGACGAGGGCGGTTGTAGATCGTCGCGGATGTGGGTGTAGGTGCAGGAGAGGAGAGACCTAGTGGGCTGGGCAAGGGACCAGACGCCTGGTAGGAACCAGCACTGCTGGGAGAACGGAAAGCCATGGAGCTCCTATTGCCGGGCGTGGAAAATGGCAAAGGTCTCGGCCGCTGACCAAACTCGAAATAGTCAACCTTTGGGGAAGAATTCCACCGAGGTTTATTGTCGACAGAAAGGCTTGGCCGTTGATGTCTGCCACCAGGCGTTGGTGTGGCGGACGCCGGGTTGCCATATGGCGACGGTGAAGCGCCTCGAAAATCGGATGTGACAGACCTCAGCGTTGGCGTCTTGCGTGGTAGTTGGGTTGAGCCTGCTGAGCCAGGTGGCATGCTGACATAGCGCTTACCTCCGTTTGGGCGGGACAAGCTGATACTGCTTCGTCGGCTTGCTCCGTTCATGCCAGGTGAGGCGTCCCTCTTGTGGCCACTCGTTGGGCCCATGACGACTGAGGATGCGGGTGAGCTTCCAGGAGTGTCGATAGTGCTACCGGTAGCTGAGCGATCCATTGAAACGATGCTTGAGATAGAATCCCTTAGCTGTTGGTTCTTGTTCATCGTCAGGTCATCCAAGGCTAGATCCATGCCCTTAATATCTGCTTTGATGTTCTCCCATCTTGCTTTGACGTCCAGATGCAACCGAAGTATCTCACCATTGACTGTCAGACGATCAGTGACACCCTTCTGGATGATGCTCAGGACTTTCTCAATAGCAGGGCCATAGTGACTTTTCTTCGCTTCGTAGGCCTCAACTTTCTTGGTCAGCAATGGAGGATTGCTGTGCTGCATACCAGCATCGATTGACTCTTGGAGCTTGGTGATGGCCCGCTCAACCGATTCACACAGCTTTTGTGCCTGCCGCCCAGCATTCCTGAATACGGTCACCCATCGATCTTCGCCAAGCTCTTGCCTCAACCCTTCTGCGTCGCTCTCCAAGTCCTTCCATTTCTTTTCCAGGCTTCTCCTCCGAGACTCAAGCTCCTGACATGCAGTAGGGAGAACAGTCTCCGCTCTTGTTTGAAAGCCCGACAGTGTCATTGGAAGGAAATCTAATGAGGCCCGAAGAGGCTGCATCCGAGCGAAAAGAGCCAGTAGCCTTGTGTCGTCTGGCGCGATGCCAATTGTGGGCGAATTTACCGTCGGACTCGCTGGTAAGGCAGACGGTAGGCTCATTCTATTCACCAACGATTCCTTCTCGCCCTCCTCAGCGATCGTATCCAGTTCCTGGATGTCGAAAGATGCACTGCTGTCTAGCAATGGGTCCGAGAGCAAGGCTTTGTGCCTAGCTTCTTCCATTTCGAACACCAGTCTGGACAAATTTTCCATCTCCAGGCCAATATCTCCAAGAACAACGTTCCAAAGCTCTTCCCATTCCATTGCTAACTCAACCTGCGATTTAATGTTTTTCAACGACCTCTTCACGTTACCCCAGTGCCCAAGAATAGTCTCCATCTGCTCCACTACATCTTTCAGCTGCTCAGCAGGTACGTTAGAGATATCAGGCCGCTCTTGCAGATCTTCAATGGCGGTGACATAGACGCCTATGAGTCCTTCGAACGTCCCAATAGCCACATCGACCTCCCCGAGCCCTTCCCGACCTCCAGCAGCAGCCCATTCGACATCATCTTCAGCATCTAAGCCGCCCAAGACCTCGGTTGCCTTATGAAGCCACTTTCTGATTTGGTCTGCGGCGTTGCCAAGAGTATTTGCTGCCACGGGAGCCGTTGGTATCGAGGATATGCTTGTTGAAAGGGATGTTGCGTTCGGCAAAGCGAGAGATGTCAACTGTGATAGCTGGCTCGAAAGTGATATGCGTGAAAGGGAATAGACGGAATTTGCTCGTGATGATCGTAGCGAGTTGAGAGAATTGAAATAAGATTCTGCATCCATCGAAGATCCTGGAGTCTGGGGTTTGTGCTGTTTGCTGGGAGATACCAGTGGTTCTTCGTCCTCCGAGCTGCTAACAGGGAAGTGGGTGTCTTCTGACTTTTGGATTATAGATGTTGGTGGCATAGCAGGTTCGGTGGCATCTTTCTTGCTCCTGAACGCAAAGATGTTGTGGCCAGCCATCGAGTCGGTCAACGTTGGTAAGGTTCCTGCCGTGAATGTCGTGGTCTCGTGGTCCCGTAATGGATAGAGAGCGTTTGTGATCGTAAGTGTAGCCTCGACCTTTTCTAGTCCCCAAGCCGGACGTTATATTCTATTCACACCTCTTCTGGTGAATGCTGAATCCCTTGTCAGCTGTAGCCTCTGGTCTAGAAGTGATCCCTGCTACAAACGCTGCGACTGGGGTTCAGCTAAGGTCGCAAGATTCCATCTTGTATCGGTGTCCTTGTCCTGTGCTAGAGTTGTGGGAGGGGCTGTAGCGTGATTCTACCAGGGCCAACTGTGAAGCCTCGTGAGATTCCAGTGTAGCCAAAGGTTGGGAGGAGGAGCTTCTATAGGACGATAGCAAGCGGTCTTTAATACAAAAGCGGTGAATATCACTGCTATAAGTAGAGAATCTCGGGGGGTTGGCGGCGGAAGAAGAAGGTATTCTTGCGGCAGGAGGAAGGGGCTTTGTTGTAACGCCGTGCCTGTGCTCACCGACGCGTTTGAGGTGCAGTAAGAGCTTTGATGGCTGATTGGGAGCCAGGCAGAGCAAACACGCAATGTCTCGGATACCAGCGAGAAAAATTTGGTGCGGAGATGAAGTCGATCTCTGAAGCAAGGGTTGAATGTTTCTGGTAGGAGTAGCCGGTGTTGACAAACGTGTCGCGGTAAGGCTGACCCCGGTTTCATAACAAATTCGCATCATTTGCTCCTTGTTTTAGGCACGAAGTTAGTCTTTTACAGCATGTGTATGTTTGTTGTCTAAGACAATGGCCAACAGAAAGAGATTTATGGGTGTCAATTGGATCCTTTGAGGATACTAGTACATTTGGAAGGCAAATGCACGGAACAGAGGGTATCAAGAAACGCCATGCCATCTACACAAGCCCCAAGCAGAGAAGATCCCCTCAAAATAATTTCCTTCTCCCCTAGACATGAATCATAGCCATCATAAGGTTCGTGAGTCGTCCTGCTCTACAGCCCCAGCCTCCACTGGCTGTTCCTCGGGATAGATCGCTATAGGAGGCGATCGTACTGCAGGCTCCTTCCATTCTCTCGTAAGCTCTTCCCTAACCACTTTGCTCCATTGAAGGATGGCAGCATCGAAATCTGGCCATGCCTCGCTCTTATTATTCACCACCCCGGAAACGTTGACTTTCAGCTTCGTCTCCCAGCGTATGTCAGCGGCTTTGATCCAGTAGCGAAGATTTTCTGCGCAGCGGTAGGGTTTCGCTAGATCGGTATGGAAAGCCTTGATATCACCCAACTGGCGTTTTGATTTCTTCAAGAGAGCATTGTGCAGACGCACCAGGGTCAGTCCCGTGCGTAGTGTTTCAAGGAACGGAGTCGGTGTCTGGCTGGTAGTTTGAATTGGTGTCCACTCTGGTAGTGTTTTTTCGGATAGGAATGAGGATAGGAAGAGCCGTTCTCGTTCCCGCTCGCGACCCTCCCAGGAACCTTCGAGCCATTCCCAGCTGTCTCGCGTCTTCTTCTCTAGCTCCTCCATTTCCACCTCGTTCGCAAGGAAAGCATCGATTCCTTCCACCCAATGCTTGATCACGTTAAGCTCATCCTCCCTCATGCCACCTGCAAAGCTGCGGCTGACCATCCGTTTCAGGATATCAAGAACCTCGTAGAGTTCCTGACGTATCTGACGCTCTGACTTGATGCTATAGAGTCGCTGAGGATCTTCGTGTGAGGTGTAGTATATCTTAGCTGCACGTATGGCGAGGGTAACAACATCTAGTATATGGACACCCTGTATCTCATACCAGCCAGATGATTGAGAGAACGATGAAGGCATCTTGTTTTCAACATCTTCTCCAGATGGATCACTACCTTTGCTCTCTTGCTTCCTCCTATCGAGTTCCTCCTTCTCTTGGTCTTGAGCATTTTGAAGGGCCTTCTTAGCTTCACGCAAAGCGGTCTTGAGGTCATGCCTGAGGGTCTCTAGGTCTGGCGGGGGTGGTAGGTATTGAACCTTGTGACTATAGGTACTGACGGTTGGTGGCAGCATCAATGGCTCTTCGGGATCATGAATGCCTTCCACTTGGCTAGCATCCAGTGTTGGGCTTTGGTTCATTGCTGCGTTGTCGTATATCCTTGGCATGACATGTGTAAAACCAATTTTGGTCTTCGACTCCTTGGCCAGTTGGCCTCCTTTGCCATCTAGTAGACCTGTCCGAGCGAAGTAATACTGTAGATGAGCGATGCTACCCAGGCTGAGTACACTATCCCTGTTCCCTGCCGAAGGTGCAAAGGCAACGCCTTGGGGCCGTACATAGCCTCTCTGTCTGAGAGCAGCTGAAGCAGACGAGGACCGAGACGTTACAGAGGGCTGGGAGAAAGTCGATGCTGAGGATGTGACCGACGAGGCTGCTGAGAATGACCGACTCAACGGGGGACAGGCAAGTAAAGCAGGCGTAGGAGAAATTGATGGAGAAGGTGATGAGTCTCTCGTCAGAGGAGGGGAATTTGAGGCATTGCTTTCCGTCGCTGAGGACGGACTGATAGCCATTGTCGGCGTGACTGGAACATTGCTGGCGTGTTCATGCATTATGTATAAGCTTAGTGGAATGTAAACACTCCCGCAGAGATACCAGCGGAATGATCACGTGAATAATGCTCATTATTGAATGTTGAAGTTGTTGAAGCCACAGCCCTTCAGGGGCACGAAGGCCCAGATTCAGACGCGAACGGTTTCACGCGTTTCGTCCAAATCTGGACACATCGAGGTATAAACTTTCGATCTATCACAGCTTTCTTTGTTTACAGCCTCTATGATTATTCTGCGAAGCTCCAGGGAGCGATCGTGAGAAACATTTCAATGATTACAGGAATCCATCAATCCCACGGCTGTGGCTTCCCGTGCCCATCCACCATCTCGCTCTTCCTCGACATTTACTGGACATTGAATGAACGCTCGCCCCCCTTGACCTTGATTTCCTCCTTCTCGACTTTGACCACATGCGCAGCACTTGGTCCATTGTTGATCTCCTTCAGATATGACTTGATGCTATCTTCTGAGCCTTGTACTTCTCCGGCCACCTAGATACCATTGCCATGTTAGAACTAGTCGAACGGACTCGATTAAAGCAGAGAAGTCGCAATATCTGCGGAGTGTTTTGGCGTAGAGAATGAGCATACAGCACGAAGGCTCAAACATAACAGAGAGGAAGGTTTACCTTGCCATCAGAAGTGTTCGATACATAGCCCGTGAGATTGAGCGACTGGGCTTTCTTCGAAGCAAAGTTCCTATCAAAGACGCTTCAGTCATGGCCCGCTTCCTCTGATCATGAAGGCATACCGGAAATTCACACCTGCGCACTGTCAATACCTCAGCGAGAATAATGGACTCCTTGTTGGTCACGAACCTTGCACTTCGCCGTGGACTTTGTAGGAAATCTATTATGGGGCCAAAAGTCAATCCTCGGGCTGTGGTGCGATTTCATGGAGAGTAAAATACATACACGCTGCGTAGACATCTTGGCGACAGTGGTGGAGAAGAGTCTTTGCATCAATGTTATGGAGGAAGTTATCAACCGCAGCCGTAATAGAAGGCTAGAAGGAGAAACGTCGGTGTTGGGTTGTAACTGGGATGCTCGTAGGAGTCTGACGTCAACTGGCTACGGATTTCTCTATCGTTTCTGAAGGGACTTGTGTACAAGCATAGAGCTAGCTTTTACGGGCGTTTTGTAATATACTACTATTGTCATCAATGGTCGTCTGCTACGTTCTGTCTACAGATATCCTGGACAGAATGCCTGGTGGCAAAAATTGGCATGCTGTATTCACGGCTGCTGTGCATACATCATAAAGTCCATTGACTTGCAAGAGAAACCCCAACCAGACGTTCGAATTCGAGAGCTCGGTGCCATATCAGCCGTCTGTTAATGGTTCCAGAGTGGATATATGAGAATGCTGCATTTTATGCTTTGCTCCCAGTCGCACTTGGCATTGGTCTCTCTTCAAGGATAGCTTGGGAATTTCAGGCTGTAGAGCTCGACAACGATCTTTTTGAAATGTATCGTAAATTGCCAGTCTTCCCTTCTCCATCTCGATGCCTTCCCGAAAATGGCAGTATTCATTTCTTCTTCTCAGCCGCTTCCAGTCTCTCCTCCAACTTTGCCACCAAGGTGTGTATCCGTTGAACCGCCGCCTGAAGAGCCTATACAACCGTGAGACACGTCAGCTTCTGAATGTAGGATATAATGAGATATATTTGAGTCACGGAAATTAATGCCATTCGAAGTCTATCGACAAAAGACGAACGAGCTATAGCTCCTCCCAATCACCTTTCAAACGTCTTTCAGAAATTTTCTCGCCTTCTTTCGCCATCTTGAAATCATCTATCATCTATGCATGACTTGTTTGCGCGTTGATAAACGCCATTTCCCGCCGCTATGCGCCATCCCCATCGTACAACATTATCCCGCCCCCAAGCCCTCAAGATGCAGCGCAATGCCATGCAAATATATGCAACGTAGTACCGCGGTGACAAGAAAGTCAAGTGTACTCAGATCGCCACGCGCTCGTACAACTCGTCAACGGAATCTCTACTGACATAGATATCCTCAGTGAGCAGCTCGTTCGAAACCTTGTATTCCTCCAGGATATAGTAATAAGTCCCTGCACCAGCGAGGGTCGAGCCGAGTAGGAAGCCAAAGATTCTACATAACACAATTCCATTAGCTAGGGCTCTGTGCGTTAAGAGGCAAAGGGGCACTCTGGCACTTACCCTCCTCTAAACGCGCCAACAGGTCTCCGAGCCGGTGCACCAGTAACAGCTGAATCTAACATGCGAGCTGAGGTTTGAAATTTTCTTGAGGTGCGGAGAGGCGATGAGGCTGTTGACTGGCGGAAAGCGAGCATCGAAGGGGCGAGGATTCTAGAGGCCATGATTGCTGTACTATGGCTTTTGATGGCGGAATGGGCGGTGGCACGATTATGGGACTGGCACGAGCAGTGGAGGGAGTGGAAAAGAGAATGGGTTCGAGATGAGTGTCGATAGTGATCGAATGTGAGGAGTGAAGCACGAGGGAATTGAGAGATCAGGGGAGAGGCGCGAAAATTCTGGCGCTAGCGTGGACCCCAGAAAAACTTCTCCAGAAAATATGATATTGATCCGTTATAGGTGCTCAGCACTACTCACTTCTACGGCCTTTCAAACATAGTTAGCTTAATTGCTACATGGGTATCGTTACAATAACAAGCTGTTTTCCCAAACATCGAGATCAGAGCTACGTCTCTAAACAATCGTACTGTCGTCGAATACATCTTGTAGAAGATCTTGAACGCATGCCTCCCTGTCGGCTGCTTCCATCCGATATGTGCTTTCGAAAGCATTGATAGATAATTGTCGCAAGAAAGGACGTAAAATTCTATCGACCATGCTCTCTTTTGGTGTTTCGTGAACGTTTTCCCACGTGAGTAAAGGCTTTCGCCCTACCTGAGAGGTGGCAAATGTAGTGGTTGCACTTTGCGGCGCGATAGCCTTGGTATCCAACCCTTCTGCAAGACCTTCCACCAGGGCCACAGGCTTCCAGTCCGACGGTCTGTATACGGCATCGATCGTGTCCGTGACGAACAGCCATTCACGCAATTGAAAGTCATCAGGTGCTACCGTCAACAGCGTGTCGAGAAGCTTCGCAGCTTGTAATACACAATTGATGCTGTACGTATCATGCGTACTTGTCCGGCTGAGAGACGATAGGGCATCGCACAGTTCTGTATCGACTACGGGCCAGAATGATGATAGGTGCACCGGTGTATTTTTGAGGACCAAAGCTCGGAGGACCATGTAGACCTCAGCTCGCGTTGCCGACGATGGTGAAGAGGCCGCAGTCGCGGCCATCAAGTCAACAAGCTTCTCCTGAAGCCCACTCAAATGGACGACAAAGGTGTCGCTATCAGAAGATAACATCAGGAGGGCCATCCTGCGGAGGTTAAGCTGCGTTTTTCTGTCAGCTTCCAGGCGGGCCGAGGAAGCTCCAACGCCAAACACGATACCGGCAGATGCTGGAGGCGATAAGCGAGACAGCAGCTCTGGCATTCGTTCTTTTTCTTGGAGCACCCATTGTCGTAATACCGGCATCCAGCCATTTCGGACCAAGTCCAAGGAATCTATGTTAAAGAATTTGGAGTCATTGAAAGCCTCTGCGACGTCCCTTCTCCACGTCTTCGATGCTTCGGAAATCCTTGACATGGCCTTCAGTATGTTGATAGTATTCAAAGTAACATTTCGCGGAAAATTCTTCCATTTAAACGTTGGTATTAGGACCTGCGTGGAAATTGTCGTCGTAGCAGCGGCTATACGGTCGGTATCAACCAAGATCTTAGAAATATTGGGCAGAATCGCAGCAATTATAGCGACAACATCATCACGATCAAAATTTCTACGAGGAGCCATATTCCCACCAGCAGCCTTTTCATCGTTTGCCACCGCGGGCGGGTCTGGAGAAAAGGCCAGAGGCTTGGTCGCGAACGTAGCAGCGAGCAGGCGGACGAAGAGTTCCTAAATCGATTAGCATACCTATGGGGAAATATCTTGTAACAACTTACGCCAATATCTCGGCGCATCTTACGCTGCTCGCCAAAGTTAGTATTGTCGATTTTCTCTCCCAAAATTGCCGTAAATTCTAGTAGCGTTGGTAACGTTTGCCTTTGAGGCAATGGATTGCCAAGCACATCTCTCAAGAACGTCATGCAGTCAATCCATATCTCGTCGAGGGCGTCGTCTTCCATTGACCTTGTATAGGCAGCAAGGAAGGTGGCCAGGCTGACATCAGACAGCTCCGACGTCAAAGTTGATTTGCGAACAGGGTCTAGAACGTTCGGGTTGGTCCGGCTATAGATGGCATTGAACAAAGCTGGGATGGTATTCTTTGGTCTTGATCCTTCCAAGGCATGCAGAAGATTGAACACAGTGCTAGACTGAGCCGAGCCATCTGCCAGGTCTGCTCTGTGCCAAAATTCGACGAGAGTCTCCAGACATTCCAGGGCCTCTGCGGCGAAAAGGTGCTCCAGCATCCGACGAGTACGGTTTCTCAGTCGAAGCGATGTATAATTGAAAGATGCCGCCGTGGTGGCACCGCGTGCCGAGGTCCCTAGCCCAACATCCCCCCATGACCACATACTGAAGCAGACTCGTACCGTATCTTTGAAGCATAGTAACACAGTCAATCGATTGTTCGCCGTCGCCGATCTTGATTTCTGACCCTCAGGCGCAAAAACGCCGGAAACCATGTTGCCAAAGAAGCCTTGAACTTGTTCGGGGCTTTTGATAGACGGCGTATGCCCCTCGTCTTGGAGCAATTGATCATGACCTCTAGCGAGGACCTGTTCAAGACCATTGAGAAGCGCATTGAGAATGGTGATGGGCTCACTAGTGCTGAAATCCCCAGTAGATTCATCCTCAAATATGGCTCGCAAGGCCTGAAAGACGAACTCGATACTCTTGGTGAAACAGTCGACCAGCGGCATGAGTGTCTGGAATGCGTTGCTAGCATAGAAGGGCAAACAAGAATCCAGGAAGCGAATCCAATGATCGATAATGGGATGACTATTAGGGGAGCTTATGCCAAGGATCAGACAATCAAGTAGTGCTGCTGGTGGTGCAGCCGAACCTGGAGATACGCCATCCCTTTCGCCTCGATCGATGGACAAAGAAAGCTGAGACACACTGCGAACAGTTTCTCGGGACGTGGTCCTTCTATGCGTACTTGGTGATGCGTCTCTTTTGGATGATTGCGAGTTGAGAAGTACTGATATGAGTTCCATTAATGGCATCTGCAGCATAATGTCCGACTGCTCCACCGACAAGGAGAGCGTCCCGAGGAGAGGAAGGTCGAGGCTCAATCCCACAATTGCCATCGAAGACTGTCCAAGGACTAGTTGTTGGAGAAGTGAAACGGACGTTTGGCGTAGCTCTGCTATCCTGAGATAGCAATCGTCATGCTTTTTAGGATGTTTCTCTAAGGTTCTCATGCACAGTTGTGCCAGGTAGATCTGAACAGTCGTCGCAGGATTTCCATCGCTGTCAGGTGCCTTTGCTGGCCCAGTAACGGCGGAATTTTGCGTACTTGTTTGGGAATCTGCTAAATCGACTGGACTGTTCATTGAAGCCCAAACGTTCGTCTTGGATTGTTTCACAAGGTTTAAAATCGTCCGTAGGTAGTAAACGCTTTGAGAAACATCCAGTGAGGACTCGCTGGTAGTTTGAACGACCTCTTTGTCATCACACGACTGCGACTTCCAAAAGTCTTCATTGTTTATGTACGGGGAACTTCTCAAACGATAGATCAGAAATTCCATAATCCTGCCAAACAGAATGAGCCCTGATTTCTAGTTTTGGGTTCCCGAACGCCATTACCTTTGTAAGCTCGAAAGTGATTGCAGCCAGCTGGTCACGAAGATGAAAAGTTCGGTCTTCGCATCCATCAGCGAGTCGAGAAGTATCAACAAGGGTCGTGCCAGGACGAAAGGTTCTCCGGGCTTGCTCGTTGTCTTCCCATCCGAGCTGCGCATTGGATGGCCAAAGCTCGCCCGGCGATCTGTCTGAGCATTCAAAGTGGAGCCGCTGTGAGCCCATATTGTGGCAAAACGACGAGCACCTATGAACATTCAAGGTCAGCAAGCTCTAACGAAGCAGAAGATTCGCAAAACGCCGTCTTCGCTCTGCGAACATTCACTCAAGTCGTGATGGAGATCGAGGGTAACATACCCTCAATATGGACTTTCTGTGTAACTTTGCCACCACCGGACTCGAATATAAGCGTTGCGAAAGACCCTTCCACAAGTTGGCTGTCCGGTGATATCAAATGAATGCGCCAGAGGCAGCGCACCGCCTCAACGTTGTGCTTCAGTTGGGAAGGGGAGGTGTATGCCCAGAGTTGTGTCAGTAAGCCTGGTAATATCTGACGAACACGATGATCCGAATTCCAAGAATTACCACCGTCCCGAGATGCTTTGTAAGTAATTTCAGCTGTCGAGACGAGCGCCGCCACAGTAGGAAAAGGTACGAATCTGCCTTCGTTGACCCTGCAATTGTTTGACGCGCGCAGAAGACTCAACATCAATCCTTCGTAATCGGCGTCTGCCAATCCAGGCGCTTTGTGTATTAATTTGTCAAAGAAGGCTAGTCCCTGTTCTAGGTATTCAGAGCGAGTGTCTAATGCCTGGACAATAATTTGGCTAGCGTTGTATTGCAGCGCCCACTTGATGTCCTGAATTTCCATCGGAGGCGTCACATCCTCTGTACCAGACCGCACCTTTCGGTAGAAGGCTCGGATATTCTCCAGCTTTTGGCTATTACCGTTGGCTGGCAACCCCTTCTCTGAAGATCCGGCTGTGAGGACTCGTTGCGGGAGCAGGTCGAGCAGTTGTGTAGCGACCCTAAAAGCACTAGGAAAGAGAATGTTTTTCTCGTTCGAAGACTGTACATTCTTGGGAGTGTCCCCTGTCAATTGGCGCAAGCGTATGATTAGCGTAAGTGTAGCAAGTGGTATATGAATTGTAAGCATCTCCTCTTCCTTCACATTGAAGTTTGTTATAATGAAAAGAGCGAGGTCTAAACGATTCTGTTGCCCAATCTCAAGAGACTCAACGAGGATTATCACCAACTCTGCCCAGATCGAGCTGGATTCAATACCATCGAAGAATACGTTTGCACTGCGCAAAACCTCGGAAAATGCTTCTTTGGAAGCTGCAATTCTCTGATATCTCCAGACGCTTTCCATAGCAGGCAAAAAGACACGTGGGATCACTAGGCTGCCCACTTCCCAGCGGTCCATCAATGAGAGGCATATTCGATAAGGTCGCGCCATCTCGGAGGGCATAATCCCCACTTTGGTAAACATCTTGAGTATGGCACTTACTAGAGTTGCCATTCCGTAGAGCTCGAAGTGATCTATTTGAGACATTACGGGGTGCATCTTTCCGTTGAGGTTGGGGGAGCTAGGGGAGTTTGGAGCACTGTCTGCGCCCGCTGATGGCTCGGGCCCCAAAAACCATGTCCATAGTCGTCTGTTTAGACTCATTTCTCTCCGGACTACAACAGAAGAGGCCGCGGCGACCAGTAGCTCTAGGTCCCCTGAAACGACCTTCTGGTGAAGTACGGCTGACTGCAGCGGCAAATGGGTGACCAGTAGATCCAAAAAACCCCTTTGAATTAGTAGTTGCTCGTCCTGTAATCCCGCAGCGAAACAACGTATTAGCAAGCCCGGTTCTGGCGATGTCACCGCTTCAATCTCGGGAGGTAGTTGTCCATTGGCGGGTCCCCTTTCTCTGCTATCCGAATGATCTGATTCCTCAGAGGGCCCCGTTGGCTTTCCCAAGCGTGGAAGTTCTCGCATCATGAACGCCAAAGCACCCTGACGTCGACTCGAGCCTGTAATGGAAGCTAAAAATAGGCTTTGCCAGAAGTACTGGTCACCCGTGACGCTTGAGAAACTAGCATTGGAGCTCAGCCCTCTTCCTACGGCATTGCGAAACTTATTAAGAAGAGCAAGCGTGCGTTCGAATTCTTCACTTGTCTCTTCTTCAAGACCTGGAAGGAGGGCAAGGACAATAGCCTTTGAGGCTGATCGTAACATGGTCGGATGAAGAGGTACAATGAACGTTTCGAAAAGCGAGAGAAGAGCCGGTTTGACTGAAAGCGCTGCAAATGACAGAGTGGGCGATAGTCCAGGTAAATAGAGAGGCAAGTCCTTGGAGAGACCCTCGTTGTCTAGAATCGCAAACACATAGGCGTAAATTTCCAGTGTCTTTTGGTGCACTCCCGAAGGCAAAACTGGGTCCAGACATTGTGCTAGACGTTTTGCTACAGTAGCTTTGTGCGGTATCTCAGCTGTGTCTGGCGGCTTCGATTGTAATGCCTTTAGTAGACGCCCTAGAAAAGCGATGTAATCAGCCCATTCCTGTAGTGCTGTATCAAATAGCGACAGGGCTCTTTCGACGTTCGAGGCATATCGGCGAAAATTCTTGTCCTTGCGCGGTCCCTCGTCGACTGTAGCAGGCGAGTCGGGTGGCGGAGCCGGGGGGTTGACTGGCATGCTGAGTCTAAGTGGTAATCACACATCTCGCAAAAGAAGAAATATTGTCATCTTGGAGGGTACCCTGTCAAAAACAAAGATTTGGCTGCTGGCAGGAGCGATGCTACAATACCGCGCTAGTGTAATTTCAATAACAGAGTGTCTTCCCCTCGTATCTCTTGCTCTTCAACCATTGACAGCCAATGGCCCACGAATACTGACGTTCACTACACGGCCTTCTGGGATATCAATTGGCAGACTAAACGTCTATGGGACATGACGGTGAGGAGTCTGTGGCCACCAGTGATGGAGGCGAGGTGGCATCTGAGCGGAGGAGTTCTCTGCCCCGGGTCGTCGAGGGCGACGGCGCGACAATGAAGGCAGCAGAAGAAGACGAAAAGTCAGGATCTAAGGCGGACTCAGTTTCCACTTCTGGAAGAGCGTTGTCAAGCTCAATTGCCGAATCAGGGCATCGTCCTCCACTGCCGCCAAGACTAACGAACTTGGATCTTCTTCAAGAAAGCAAATACAGCCCAGGTAGCAGCCTACATGTGCCGAAGAAGTCTTCCAGACCTCGCGTAATATCCACCGCAACTACAGCGCTCTCCCGTACCGATATACATACCCAGTCCTACCAAGATGGATTTCGAGAGACGTTCGCGGCGTCTGCACAGACGACGCCGCTTACGAAATCTATAGGAGGCTTTGGCAGTTTGAAGAGATTTAGAGGGTTTGGTGGGAGTGATACGGGTGATTCTGCCAGCATCAGAAGCTATGCGCCAACGTTGGAGGCTGGTGGAGATGTTGAGAGCCTGATGGGTGAAGTCCTTGGGTCGTCTCAGGAAAGTCCAGCATGGAAACTATTCAGCAGAAAGACGGAAGGGTCAGACCCTTTTGAATCAATCAAATACGAGGCAGATGAGGTGACTGCGTACTTCTATCGCGAATTTGATGAGATCCCCGGCATAGATACGGATGGGGGTAACGAAGGTCAAAGGATCCCATAGAGTCAGGATGTGTCTAAAGGATATGCTGACTTGCGTGGGTAGAGCAAGTACTGGAGCTATGGAAATCGAAGCGAAAACACTTCCTTATACTGTCCTCTGCAGGAAAGCCAATCTACAATCGGCACGGTGACGATAATTTGATCTCTGGGTACATAGGAATCATCCAGACAATCATCTCTTTCTACGAAGGCGCAAAAGATCAATTGAAAGGGTTCACAGCCGCAGGTGCCAGATTTGTGATTATGACTCAAGGTCCTCTTCATCTCGTTGCTATCAGCAAGCTTGATGAGAGTGACGCTCAGCTCCGTGTACAGCTGGAAGCTTTGTACATGCAGATTCTTTCAACTCTGACGTTGCCTACTCTAACTCATCTCTTCGCAAGTCGAGCTTCCACCGACCTGAGGCGTCCATTGCAAGGAACGGAGCCATTACTTTCAGCCCTTGCAGACACCTTCACACGTGGCTCTCCACCTACTTTACTCTCTGCCCTAGAATGCCTGAAAATCCGCAAGTCTCAACGTCAGGTTATCAATGACACGTTGCTACGCACACGATGTGATACTCTGTTGTATGGTCTGATTGTCGCCAGTGGTAGACTTGTGAGCGTCGTAAGGCCAAGAAAGCATTCACTGCATCCTAGCGACCTTCAGCTCATCTTCAACATGCTATTCGAAGCTCGAGGTGTCAAGGCTGGTGGCGGCGAAAACTGGATACCACTCTGCCTGCCTGGTTTCAACAAGAACGGTTACTTGTACATGTATGTCAGCTTCGTCAGAGCTTCGGAAAGCGACTCGAAACAGCCCGACGAGGAACGAAACGAGCTTGTGAAGCAAGAGGAAATCGCAATCCTGCTTATCAGCGCGAACAAAGAAAGCTTCTATGATCTGCGAAAGATGAGGGACGCTGTAGTGGAGGAACTTGACAAGAACGGCAGCATGTCTATCATCAAAGAGGCAGTACGGCGCGGCCGACCCACGGCTACAGATATTGTGCCAGGTACTGTTCTGCGACATTTTCTATACAAGTCCCGAGGCAATGTTCAATTTGTGATGCCAGCCTACGAGCCTCAGTTTACCACTCTACTGGCGAGAAGGCGGTCCGTGCTCCACCGCCCCAATTCCAGGTACTCCGTCTGATGTCCTCTAGTCTGCTCTCACTGTACCACACGCTCCACGCCAGCGTACACGCAAAGAATGCCCATCTGAGAGTTCACCATTGCATCAGTAGAGAATCAATATCACTAGCATGGGTAACGCCACTCTTCGAGCTCTACTGTGTCGCTGGTCCCCACGTCAGTCGCAATGCTCTAGCTCAGAGCGCGAACAAAGTTATACAATGGATTCGTCGAGAGGAGGAACGAGTATTTATCATTGGTGGTGCAGTGAGTAAACAACGATTGTTGGTGCTGAACCAATTAATTGACTATTCAATAGGTATTTTAGTTCAATAGTAGTGCAATCAGATCAGCTCCAGATCACGTTCCCAGATTCTCATAGTATCCAAACTCCAACCCGATGCTCATCCAAATACTCCTCACATCCTCCAAAATCCCGGTATCCAACCCTCCCCGGTGCTCAAATCCCGACTTATCAAAAAGACTCTCTGTGAAAGAGCGATTTGACCCCCTCCTTGATACCATGAACGATACGTCTGGCCCCCACTTCCTCCCTCTCCGCTGGGTAGGGACTCGGATCCCTGCTGCTGATGAGCCTAAGCTCACGCCGAGAATGAGCAAGTTTCCGGGGTACTTACCTCTCCTGGGCCTCTTCCACCGACTCCCCGCCCTCCCTGCCCTCCCTTTCCGGTTCGTCCAGCGCAAATCTGACCCTCTTCTTGTTTGTTATTCTAGGGTGAGGTTCCGGTTTGTACCCTTCGGCTACAGATACCATGGCTCAGCGTTGTCATTTGCGGGTGAAGTTTGGGTAAGAAGACATCTCTAGTGACCCACTGCGGAGCACAGTGCTCCCAATAAAGCCTCTGAGGCACTTCTAGCTACCGTGAGTGTACTTACCCCACCAAACCTTTTCCTTCGCCTTATAATCCCCTTTTATAGCTCTAGTGCCGACAGCGATGTCGGGTTCAATGATCCAGATACCTCTCAGCTCCAGCATTAGGGGGCTTTTGCCCATGGTGTCTGGATTCATTAACGGGCTGTTACCCTACAATATGTACGATGTTTCTTACCTTCGATCGCAAGCTCGGTGTTCCATCTGGCGCCGAAGGGCTTGTTACCCTTGATGGTGTACATAATTGAGGGGTGGCGATGTCGAGATGTTGAGTGTGGTAGTTGTTTAGGTAAGATGCTTTGATGATGTTCGTTGTGGGTTTGATGGAATGAGAGAATGTGTAATTTGGATGGGCGATTTACCGTAAGGTTTTCGATGTTATGGTTGAAATGGTGTGAGAATGTATGATATTGGAGGGTAAAGTACCGTGAAAGTTCCCAAACTTTGTACTGGAGGTGAGCAGAGTATGTGTGATGATGAAGCGTAAGATACCCCCAGTGGGTATTTATATATCAATTGCATGCCTAGACAATGCCACAAGAATCTGAGTCACCGCCATTGAAAAGCTTCCTTATATTCGAAATTTATGATGTAAGCTAAAAAGCCACAGCGCCTCTGTTCTACCTGTTTCTATTCCCCATTTGATAGCTAAAGCAAGTCGCCCCGACATGTATCTAAAGCAGGTAAGAATATAGCGGTAAAAACGATACTAAATATGTCTTCGGGCGCACAACCTTGCGAAACATGAGATCTCTTGTCCTTGCTTCCAGCCCAACTAACAGGCAAAGAGCAAAGAAAAGGGCTAATATGCCGACTAGTCAACTGAGCAAAAAGTGGATGTCTGAGTCAGACCCCAGCGTAGAGCGGAGTGCTGGTGGCGGCGCGGGTTCTGTCCCTCCTGTATCTAATTCTCCATCTCCAATCCCGAACTCTATCCTCTAATGGCTGGAAAAGCCAAAACTTCAGCTTTTCCACGACATTAAAACGCGCACGCTTCGCCCTCGATGCACGGGATGATGCTCCGGCTGTACGCTCACTCTGCCTACTGCTGCGTCCACTGGCCCTCGACATGGCGAACGCAGAACTCAGCAGACCACGGTCATAGCCTCGACCTTGATCCATTGATGCAGCTCTGGAGGTCCGTGCTCTAAAGTCCGAGAAGCGCTTCCTCAAGCTCCCTTTCGGGCCTTGAAGGGAGCTGTCATCCGAGAAGAAGCTGCGTACCTCATGGGCTGGAGACGGTGGCATGAGTTTGACAGTCGGGGACGGTTCCTCGAAGCTCTCAACAAAGCGTGTCCGTTGTAGACTTGACCTTAAAATGTCATGGCTGCTGTTGATGTTGGTTGGGAAGACAGCCATATTAAGATCCTTGTTTTGTCTGAAGGACGGTCCTGGAAAGATATCCGACGAACCGAACGCGCTTGACGTGTTTTCTGCATCTGACATGCGCTTGCTACGTCTTCTTGCTACACCTCCCAGTGTCGACGCTCGCTGGAGTCTAAACTTGAATCGAGGAAACTTTTCTGTCGGCTCCGGAAAATCGTCGGCTTCTTTGGGCAATTTGACCATAAGCTCCGGTACTTGATCGTCCCAAGGATAGCTAGTTTCGAGATTCCATGGCCGTGAGCTCAGAGGAGAAGCGGCAGATGCTCTGTCAGATTGCAAATCCAGCTTCGTGCTCAAAAGCGAAACCGCAGATTTCCTCTTAGGAAGTACTTTGGGCTTTATTTGTGTGGATTGAAATTCGTCAGGCTCGATTGTCTTTTCCTCCTGTGCTAGGTATGACGAAGTGACAGCCTCGAGCTCTGCGATAGTGAGTTCCTCTCTTCTCTTCTGGGCTAATGGAGAGAAAGAAAATGGGAGAGCAGACGGGCTTGTCTGAGCGGGAGGTGAACATGATACGATAGATCGTCGTTCTTTCGGTAACGGTGGTAGCTCTTTGTCGACGGGTGGGGGTTGCTTCATGTCTGCATTTGAGACCTTGTGAGCTAGGCTTTGTGAAGGGGCCCTCACTGCCATATTTGGCGTGATAGGGACCGTGTCTTGCAAAGTGGGCGGACTGGTGCTGGAATCCCTCATGGCGAGGGCCCTGCCTATGCTCAAAGGTGTCACGGATCTACAAAATGATCGCTGAGAGGGTAGGGTGTTGAGAGACGAGCCTTCAGAGTACCCTGGGATCGGCGATTCAGTCTTGCAGAAGGTGGCTCGCAACGCATTCGTCAACTCTGGCTCGTCTTCAGAGTCTGATGTCTCAACCAATACCTTACTTGCTGGGCTAGACTGCATCGGCTTGTCCCGGAAATACGACGAGCGTTTCCGCCATGGGTGTTCAGCACCTGTTGGAATTGTGCTGCAACTTCTTATCTCTTGCATTGGACTATCGATTCGTTCTTCTTTTTTGTTCTTTGTCCCTATGTGATCCAGGCCCAAGTGGTTCTCGTCAATTGACAAGATTTTGCTGAATCTGTCACGAGCAATGGACGAAGTTATGGACCGTTCTGGTGTTGGCGAGAGGATCTCCACAACCTCAGCTCTCGAGTGGACTTCGGAGGACGGGCCTTGAATAGACTCTGCTCGATGAGCACTTCGCACCTCAATTGGTGTAGCACTAGTACCAGCCTCCACGATTGAGGCGTCGATTGCGAGACGCGGAGCTGGAGTAGTGTCAGGACCACAATTTATCGGCTCAGGGGTAAGAAACGTCTCTTCGAGGCGCGGAGAAGGCTTGGCTGAGACCATTGAGCCTGTCGGCGGCGATGAATTATTGTTGGATGCTCGGGAAACTGTGAGATCACCGATGTTGAGAGCCAGCTCTGGCTGAGACTGCTGCACACCGGTTTCTTCATACGGGAGGACCTGTTGTACGAGCGTTTCACCACAGGATGTAATGTGCCGAGGAAATGCGTGTTCGAAGCGTCTTCGGTTGCGGCTATCATGGTCAGCTTCTGATCGAGTTTCCCCTTGGTCACTTGGTGCATCCTTCTCCGACATCTCAAGGACATCACTCAGATCTTGTCCAGTCGCCCGAATCCATCCTCCTCCAACGGATTCAATTCGAGATACACCTTGGTTGGAAGAGTGCTCTTTGCGTTGTGTGGCATTCTTCGGAGGACTGTTGTCAACCGGCAGCTCATCGGGTTGCGTACCTTCCGGGCTTTCGTCAAATTCGGAGTAAGTGTTGCTAGCAGCCTCAGGAGTTGATTGCTCAAATAGGATCGCAGTCGAAACACTCATGTTCGTGTATTCATCTTGCTCGTCGAAACCCTCGGTGTAATCATAGAACATGGGTGAAGGGGGTTGAGACTGTGGATGAAGCCTGCCTAGGTTGGCCCCAGACCGGGTGCGAGGGAGCTGCGATGAGCTTGCCACACTCTTCAGGCTAGATGATGGCTTTGGTGTTGTGAGATAAGTGGATGCCAATGACGGGCTCCTAGCTCTGTTCAATCCTGTGGCCATAGCTGATGGATAGTGATGAAGCATGGGGTCCGATCGATTGAAGCCGTATTGCCAGGGCGAAGGAGTTCGAGTAGGATAGTAACCCGATGACGGAGATGCTGCACGAGAGCTTGGATCCCGTGGGAGGCCTGGACTTCGCTGAGCGTATGATTTGCTTAGCTCGCTGAGAGATGGTGACGAAGGTCGGTACCCAGGACGCTTGAGTCTGGTGGGATAGGCAAAAGGCGAATGTGCTCTCCCATTGTACAAATCTGTCCGACTGTGATGAGACCCATTGCCGTAAGGATGACGATGGGTTAGGCTATGGCTTGTGTAAGAGCTTTGTGTCATTGAAAACGAATGGTAATCTTCGAAAGAAGGAGCTCGATGTGGACCTCGAATAGGTCTTGGGCCGTGGCTCGAAGACCCAGAGCCATTGGGCGACGGCATGCGGCCGTGGAGCCCATTGTATCCGATATCTCCATAATAGTATGGCATTGGTTGCCGTGATTTGCTGGGCGTATTCCGCGCCTTGCTGGAGGATGCTGGCGAGGGTCGAGAAGTTGCAGTGGGCACTCGAGAAGGCTTGATTGAGAATTGACCCACATCTCCAGTCTCCGTGGTATTCCTCAGCATGCTCTGGATGGAAGATGGCTTTTGCATAAAGTTGACATTCTCATTTCCGTTTGGTGTTTGTGGGCGAAGTCTGCCTTCGTGTGTGTGAATCTGAGGCCGGCCTATCTGGGCATTCCTTCTGGCGTGATTGAAGGGAACCTCAGAAAGAGGCATTGCTGTTCCCATCTTTCTAACACGATGCCCGCAGTGGCTCTCTCCAGCTCCGTCCGACGGACGTGTCTGGAAGACTTTGAAGCGTTCTAAGATCAAAAATTTGGGAATGATAGATTAGGCAGGAACGCTAGTCCCGAATAGCATACTTAGACTACGTTGATGGAAGCCATGTACACCTACCTTATTCGCTGCGTAAAGGAGACTTCCAGACCTTGATTCTCACTTGTTGATCTCTTCGGGTAAGATTTCTTTGCGCTGTTGTGGGCCTGGATCCATGTGACTGGAGTCAGACTCCCCTCACAACTATAAGAATCAAAACCCAAGCACACACCATCAAAGCCTCGGATCCATGGCTGCAAGCCGTCCAAGGAACTCGATCCAGAGCACACGAAGCAACTTTCGTTTCGGCGGCAGTCCAAATATTGAGATACTGAGAGGATTTCTCAGGCCTCAAGCCATTCTGGGAACTCGATCATGACTGTTCTCGGACAAGCGGGCAAGATCAGTCCTGTCAATGCATCAAAGAGACATTGCTGATGGTCTCCCTGGCTTTCTTCCTCATGAGCTTCGTGGCTTCATTCTAACCATTCACAGCAGTCAAGATCTCGATGAGCTGCTACATTTCGAGCGGATCCGGACTTCGCACCTATTGCATCAGCCAATGGCCGGGTAACTCACCATTGCTGTCAACAATTTGAACCATGGGAAGTGCTGAGCACGTGAGGTTCAGCAGCTATCGCTGACGAGAAGGGTTCACCCCCGAGTCGGCCACACCCCTAAGTCGGCCATCCTGCTATAACTCCACAACTGTCGCTTTTGATGTTATGATTCCGAATGCAAATTTATAGCGATTACCAATGCTTACAACTTTCGTACCAAACCCTTTGTTCATACTAGTATGGTTTGAATGTTATGGTATTCGACCGTTTGGCCCCGTAAAAGATCCCCAAAGCTAGACCCGGGAGTAAGGAGTCCCCTCACAGGGTGGCCGACTTAGGGGTGAGGGTGCCGAAACCCAATCAAATTGAGGCGAGGACGATATCTACCCTATCAGATATTCCCCACTTATTGGATGGCATGGCATAGTCGCAAATCCCATCCCATCGTCTCGACGTTGGCATTTATTATCTTTTGGATTGGAAAGCATACCTAAATGCTTGATGTCACAGAAATGAGAAGAAGCATCATGGCTTCCATCCTCTACCCTCCCTAACTGCACCACTCCGACCCACCACGAACTCCCATCAACTACTACAGAAACCACACATCCCGATTCAGAGCAAATACAATCACAATGGCTTCAACAGATAGCACCATTCCAGATACCAAAATGGGAGACTCTGCCGGCGGGCAAGCTGGCCAGAGCGTCACTGACAAGGCTAAGACTGCCCTCAAAGGCAATATCCCGGTATTTCACATCGCTGCGCGCTCCTTCGACTTCCATGAGCTGAAACATCTTGTAATAGACCGTCAGTGACGTGAAGCCTCAAGACACAGCCACCAAGGGATTAGATGATGCCGGAGATGCGGGCAAAGAGTCTGGATCGGGATTGGAGCAGAACAAAATACTGTGAGCAAGCTTAGTGCCAAAACAAGTGTCGGCTGCGAGACCTCTAAAGCGCTAAAGTGACAGAAGCAAGGCGTAGAGGAGCAGATACGTCGTCAATCATGGGCTCCAGCCCTAATTGGTGCTCAAGTCGACCGCTCCAGGACCTAGAACTGCCACTTATTTAGACAGCTAGCATGTGAGGTGGACTAATGAGATGGAGCAAATAAACATGGGATCTCAACGTTATAACATACCCTATCCAGCAGCATGCTCTCATAAAGCGTCAAGCCCAAAAATGTCTCGTCTTAGTGCGGAAGCCATGAAGCAATGCGTGAAACGCTACAGAAAGTGCTCATCTAGATGCCATCAAACCCCAAACACCACCGCTCCCAGTGGAAGCAAAGCAACAAGCATTCATACATTGCCTTCATGTCGGCATCATGCCAATGCCACCATGTGCAAACCCTACTCCACCCACCCCGCGTTTGTTTGGGCTAGGACCAAAGCTGCTTCCACTGCTCCTGTTGCTCGTAGACTTGCTCTTGCTGACGCCAGCAGGTGCTTTACCTTTATTAGAGCCAGCGGAGGCTTTTCTGCGGCCTTTGCTATACCCGCCTCCTGGACCGCGAAAAGTGCTCTTGCCGCCCCTGCTAGCACCGCGATTTTTCATATCGTTATTTGCAGACTCTGCTCTGGAAGTAGGCGCTGCTGGTGCAAGCCCTTGGAGAGTGGCGTTGAAGGTGTCTACTTCAATTGATGGTCGAAAGAACTTGCTGATTTCTTCCTGGGACTCGTCCTCGACGTCGAGATCGTCATCATCAAATTCGTCGTCGTCATCTCCGGCCTCGTCATCGCTGATGAGGTCAATGACGTTCTGGTGGTTAGGATCTTGTGGCCGGTCTTCGTAGTGCTGCATCATGTCTTCGTAACTGCGCTGAACATTTCTCACGAGCTTGAGGAATAGTGTGCCGTATCGATCAAGTTTGTCTTGAGTTACGCCTGGGATACTGAGCATTTGGTCTTCGTCTAGATACCATTAATGTGAGCTTATCGTGACAATGTCCCGAGGCATCGAGTGACCTACCTTCAGGGAATGTGATTGCCATTTCGCGGAGCATAGTGTCTGTGAATGGATGTCGTGTCAAACCCTTACTTATCAAGAGCTAAAACTGCTTAGCATCGTTGCGTTCATTGTCGAAGGACAAAGGCCTACCTTCTGACTTTGCTCTTTAGCAGTAATCAAGAAACCCTCCACCACCCGTTGGTGCATCTCGGGTAAATTGGCAATCCTCTCATCGATGGTAATAGGTGGCCCAAGCGGTCTTTTGGTTGTACCTCGGGATGTCCCCTTCTCACGTACAGGCTCGAAAGCATCCGATTCATCGTCATCTGCAACTACAAAGTCGTCTCGGGCGTATCCATTTGTATGGAGGTCGAGTTCTGGTGTTGCTTTAGGCGTGTTCCTGATTCGCCGTCTAGAGGCCGCTTGAATGGGCGACGAGACATTTGTGGATGCTGGATAGTCCGGCTGGGCTGGAGCCACACCAGTCCCGCTCTTCTTTGGCGCCTTCTTTGAGGACTTCTGAGGAGCCTTCAGCGGTCCCTTGCTCTTCCCAGTGGGAGACATGCGAATCTGGATCTTTAGCTTTCGTCGACCTTTGGAGAAATCATAGCTGTTTTTGCCAATCTATACTAGATTAGCCTCTGGAAACGTATGGTTCAATTGGCCGCAATAACTCACATGAATGTATTGTAGGGCAAAGCCTGCCTTGTTGACGAAATTGTGTTCCGACAATGCATCCTCACTCAGGAGCCTATAGAACAAGCGCTCAACGTTTCCCCTATCTATCTCTGAACCAGCCCCGTGCTCTTTAAGCTTTTCATGATGCATATCAGTAATCTTTTTGGTCTTGCTTCCGCGGAAAACATCAACGCAGTGAAGTAAAGTTACGCTATCTTTCTCGATCTTCTTCACCATACTCAAAGCAGCAATGGCGTATTCGCTAAAGTCCTGCATCTCAAAGGTACTGTTAGAGTTGCAATTGTCACAGAAACCTCGGCAAGCTTCGCGGTCGAAGGACTCATTGAAATAGTTGAGGACCTGTACTCTTCGGCAGTCGCTTTTGTTCTCGCAAAATTGGATCACGTTTCTCAACATTTGTCGTTGGCGCTCCTTGTGGTCATAACTACCTTCTCCATCATCGATCATTCGCTTTATCATACTGGTGTCCTGGTATCCGTAATACATAAAACAGCCCGATCGTTTGCCGTCTCGTCCTGCGCGACCGGTCTCTTGATAGTAACCTTCAAGGCTTTTTGGGATGGTATGGTGGATGACAAAACGTACATCAGGCTTATCGATACCCATACCAAACGCGATAGTTGCAACAATGACATGAAATTTGCCAGCCTGCCATTGTTTTTGGACCCCCTTTTTCTCCTCTGGTTCCATTCCAGCATGGTAATGATGCGCGATGATGTTGTAGTCATCTCGGAGCTTTCTTGCGACATCTTCACAATTCTTCTTGGAAAGACAGTATATGATGCCGGACTGGCCTCGGTAAGATGTGTTGATAGTGTTTGCTATGCTTTCAAGTACCTCTTTTGCCTTCGTCTTACTCCTCACTTCGTAGCTAAGGTTGGGTCGATTGAAACTTTGAGTGAAGACCTCACAATTCTGGATGCCGAGATTGTGAATCACGTCAACTTTCACATTCTCGGTTGCGGTAGCAGTCAACGCGATGACCGGCACGCCACGAAATTGCTGCCGTACTTCGCCTAGCAGCTTGTAGTCTGGTCTGAAGTCATGACCCCATTGACTGACACAATGCGCCTCGTCTATGACTATTCGTGCTAGTCTCTGTCGTTGCCACAAATCGCGGAAAGCGCTGACCATGGCTTGGCTCTTGTTTATCATCTCGGGGGTAATGTAAAGCAATTGGCAAAACTTCTGGGGATGTGGATCTTTGAGAGCGCCCATGACTAGCCGCCGATGATCTGCTGTGACCTCGCTATTTACGAGAAGAGCCTGGATGTTTAGCTTCTTCAAATGATCCACCTGATCTTGCATGAGACTGAGCAATGGTGATATGACCACTGTGACACCCTGTGTTTTTCCGGAATCGACGATGGCTGGAAGCTGGTAGCAGAGAGACTTGCCGCCTCCAGTTGGCATCAGGACAAACGCATCCTTACCAGCCAAAGTGGCATTTATAGCCTCAAGCTGATTCGGCCGGAAGCCTCGTAGATGAAAGCGATGTTTTAAAGCGGCCTTGACATCACCAGACCATGGGTGCTGCATTTGTGAATGCTGAGACGGAGCGTGAGCGAACGCAGGTGCAGCCTTAGGCCCTTCAGACCGCATCACATTGCCAGAAGTCTCGGCGAAAACGTTTCGCTGTCCATGCTCATGGCGAAGAGAGGACTTAAGATTGCGATTCTCAGCCTCCTGTGCGGCGGCTTCAAAACCCTCCATGTCGTCGTCATCATCTCCGTAATCATCGTTATCGTTCTCTGGCTGGAACGGACTGCCCATATTGGTCGTGAAGATGTTTTCATCCTCTTCAATGTCATCAAAGTTGTTTGCCTTCGAAGCATGGTCAAGTTGAGCCCTGTTGTGACGGGAAGTCTCATAATTAGGTTCCTGCGGTCCCAGGGTTGGTTCGCTTCGTCGCAAGGTTTCCTTAGATACGGAAAAGTAGGTATTCTTGTCTCTCTTCGTCGGCGAAGAGGTGTAGGTTTGCAATTCATATGGATATTTCTTGGGAGTCCGCGGTGGGTCAATTGGCGCCTGCGTTTGTTGGATATACTGAGTCGTAGGAGGGCCACTAGAGAAAATGGCCCTCGTGTTGGGGATTGTGGGTATGTGTTTATGTTGAGATGCTTGTGTAGATTTAACAAGGGTAGTAGAACGCTCGCTGGGCCCATGTTCAACAGAAGCTGAAGCCCCGTGATCCGTGTGACATTCCTCTGACCTGTATGACGCAGCAAGGTCTGCTTGGACTAGGAGTTGGGAGATCTCTTTTTCAATCTGCGACAATTGGCGAGTAGCATTTTCTTTATCCTTCATGTCCTGAGCATAGAGATGCTCATCCAGATCCGCATGTAAAGCAGCTATCACACGAGCTTTGCTTTCCTGCTTGCGCTTAGAGAGCTTCAAGTGTTCTTCTCGAAGGGAAAGCAGTCTATCCATGGCGTTGATCTTGGCAGTTATTGCAGCTGGTTGACGTTGCAGCTCATCAGGGGGTAACCTGCCCTCCAAGTTACAATTGAAAATAGCGTGGGCAGCGTCTCTGCGAGCACAATGCAACTCATCGAGGATGGCCGGAATACGACGAGGTTGGAAACTTAGGAAAGCCTGGATAGCTTCCTTGTCTCCTCGATCTGTAGCCGAATTGGAGAGATCAGATGAACTGACACACTGTTGTGGCTGCGAAGCATGGTGTACAGGGGGTATCTTAGTCGGCGAGTCCCGTTGAAAAGGGGAACCTCCAGCCGCTGGTGCAAGGTGCTGCGTTGGCCAAGTGTTGAATTTGGGTGGATCGGTGAACTTGCTCTCCTCTTCTTGAGTAATTTCTCTTTTCGGGGACTTAAGAAGCCGTGCTTCTGAAGAAACAGGAGCCACGAAATCAGAATAGTCAACTTCATCGTATTCGCGCTTCAATGGTTGGAGTGGGTCTTTGTACTCAGCCTCATCGTCTTCATCTTCCGAATCTGCGATTGCCCTAGTGTGGCAATTGTTCCAATTGTCACCTCCCTGATTGAGCCCCTCTTCTAATCTAGAATGTGGTTGGGGGACCTTGGGTGTCCGCGTCTCCTTCTGACCGGAGTGCTTGCCTAGAGTGCTAGGTGAGTTGAGATCATCGTCGTAAACCTGATCCGTAGCAGAAAAGCGTGGAGAACGCGTTTGGCCCGTGCTGACCCTTTTGGTTAGTCTACTGTCAGACTTGGCCGGAGATACCTTTGGCTTCGGCGGGCTAGGGTCATCGGAAAAGCAGTCTATATCGTTAAAGCTGCTTTGTGACATCCTCGGTGGCAAGCTGGCTTGCAATTCGTCCTCCTCGAATTCATCACTCTTCCTCTTCTTTCCCTTGTTGAGCAGCGGCTCTTTACGTGTGGCACTATCCTCCCTCCATATTGGCCGGGAGTCTCCAAATGTCTCTACCGTACTGGAAGAAGATGTATGCGGCTCGTCCCGGGTAAGATCCAGGGCTTTCGGCTGATTGTAGATAGGTTGACTCCTTGAGACAGCTGACGTAGGCGTTCCCAACTGGCGCTTGCTGGAGGGGGTCGCACCCAAGGCTGTTCGCTCCCATTGAGCATTGTATTGATCTCTGAGCGATGTACCGACTGATCGAATTGAGGAAGGTGTGGGCGGCTGCAGGGACAGCGGGATCGACTCGCTCAGCAATCGAGTTTTGTGACTAGGCTTTGGCCCAGACTGCAATCGTGCCATCGCATCCCCGATCTGGGCATTCAGTACACTTGCTGGTAACGAAGGTCTGGCGAATACTTGTTGTCGCACGGGTCCATCCGTATTTTTTGTGGCTCTGGGAGTCGGGCTCGGGGGTGTCGTAAGATTTGAAGAGGCTAGTGATGGCGAAGGCTCGTCCAAAGAAGAGTATAACCCATTCGCATTTTCAGTGGATGGTGGGGCGTACGCTGGTTGTGGTGGTTGTAAATGAGCGGAAACCATTAGCCAATTCAGATGCTCCCTCAAATTATGTCTCGTCATAGACGGCTAGCATGTCTACTTGCAGCGAAGCAGCCATCAACGCAGGATCGGAGTCTGATAGTGAGTGAGCCGCTTGATCGATTTGAAGTTCCAAGCGCGTCTGGTTAACACGCTACAAAAAGGTTCACGTGATCTGAAGACGGCTTGGCAGAAAGCTAGCATAAGGACAAGCTTGTGCTACATTCTGAACAGTTTTATCGTAGAGAAAGTCAATGTTAATAGGATACTTTATGGTAGACTTTGAGGGAATAATACTATTGGTACTCACATTCATGGTATTCTCCAGACCTTTGATCGAGGGCTCTGGGCGAATTGTCACACCTTATATTGGCTGTGCCGTTCAAGATTTCTCATTACATGGTGTGCAGTATTGAATATTTGAATAGTCGTCAGACCTCCTTGCTCTACTGCTACAGTAAACATCATGGTGAAAAAGGACAAGAAATCCAAGACAGCAGAGCAGAAAGCTCGAGTTGCTGCAAAGCTGAACAAGAAGGCAGCCCAGAAAGAGAAAAAGACCAAAAGCAAAGGAGCTGACGATAGTGATGCTGAAGATGTAGATCTAGAATCTGTACTTGAGGAATATGCTAAGAAGGTTGGTGAAAATGCCATGATTTTCTTCCGAACTGAATAGGATACTCATGATTCTAGCAAGCGCAATTCATGAAGGTTACGGAGACACCATGCGAACCACCATCTCCACGCTCGTCAGCTACCCTCATTGGCTCACCCTCGAACGCAAAGGAGCTTTTCCTGTTTGGTGGGGAGTATTACAATGGCGCTCTTGCTACGTTTTACAACGATCTTCTGATCTACAACATCGATAGGGACGAGTGGCGTAAAGTGACAAGTCCTAATTGTCCACTGCCAAGGAGTGGGCATGCCTGGTGCAGAGGCGGTAATTCTGGGGGAATATATCTTTTCGGAGGTATGCGTTGGTCTTTGCCAAGGTTCTGTGCCAGAGACACTGACATCCATTGATAGGAGAATTTTCTTCACCGAAGCAGGGCACTTTCTACCACTATAACGACTTTTGGAGGCTAGAGCCTGCTACAAAAGAGTGGACCAGACTGGAGACCAAAGGAAGAAGTCCGCCAGCAAGAAGTGGACACAGGCTAGTCTACTACAAAGTAAGTCTCTGTGGCTGCTGCTCGTCCACTTAATTCACTCACTCGTGTCTAGAATTATATTGTCCTGTTTGGAGGCTTCCAGGACACGTCCCAGCAGACCAAATATTTGCAGGATTTATGGATCTATGATTGTCAGAACTTTGCATGGTATAATCCAGTCCTCCCATCCGCAACACAAAAGCCTGACGCTAGGTCATCCTTCTCATTTCATCCGCACGATTCTGGAGCTGTCTTGTATGGCGGTTACTCACGAGTCAAGTCTAATACTGTGGTCCCGAAACAAACCAAGGGAGGAGGTCAGGCCTCAAAATCAGTCTTGAAGCCTACAATTCATCAAGACACATGGTTTTTGCGAATATCACAACCACTTGCTGATGCACTTGCAAGCACTGCGCCAATAGTCAGATGGGAGCGGCGCAAGAAGCCAGTGAACTCGCCCAACCCTCCGAGAGCAGGCGTGACCCAAGCTTACCACAAAGGTCGTGGGATCATGTTTGGAGGTGTGCATGATGTCGAGGAGAGCGAGGAAGGTATCGAGAGTGAATTCTTTGACCAATTATTTGCATTGAACCTCGAGCGTAACCGCTTCTTCCCCTTAGCGCTGAGACGTGCGAGGACTGCTCCGAGGAAACAGCAGGCCGACGATCGTGGCACAAAAAGAGGAAGAGGAAAGGCAGATGAGGCCAAGCTGCTTCGTAATCTGGCCGCTTTGGAATCGAATGGTACTATTGGAGACTTGGATGCTATGGACATAGACCCCATAGAAGAGGCCGAGGAGACACCGGCAAAGCCAGCGCAGCCAATTCTCAGCACCATGCCTCACCCGAGATTTAATACCCAATTAGCTGTGCAAGGCGATGTACTTTATATATTCGGAGGAACATACGAGCAAGGAGATCGAGAGTATACATTCGACGAGATGTTTGCCATTGATCTTGGCAAGTTGGACGGAGTCCAAGAGGTCTACAGGAGAGAGCTTGATAATTGGCAAGGTGATGAAGCTGATAGTGACTCTGAGGGTGACGAAGATGACGAGTCCGAGGATGAGGACATGGAAGGAGACGGGATGTCAGGCGTCTCTCTGCCTCTGTCCACCGCTCCAATCACGGCTCCCGAGCCCGCCCCATCAGTGGCTGACTCAATAGCAGCCGAGGAAGAGCAGCCTGAATCAACCATGTCTGATACTCGACCGTATCCAAGACCGTTTGAGAGCCTGCGCGACTTCTTTGTCAGGACTACCAACCCGTGGCAAGAGCTCGTTCTCGAAAGCTTGCAGAGCAAAGATTCTGCGAGTAATCAGTCTATCAAGGAATTACGAAAGGTTGCATTTGATTTGGCAGAAACGAAATGGTGGGATTGTAGAGAAGAAATCACCGCTGAAGAAGAACGGCAAGAAGAAGCTGGCATTGGCGATGTTGTCAGCATTGCAGACCGCACCAACGAGGTAGGCAGCTCAGGTCGGAGAAGGTAGGCCGTAATGGTAATGGCTATGTCACTTGACTGAGCTTGGCTGTACTCGATGGATACAATCTTATGTCTCCTGGGACCAGCTCCTCAGTACGTCGTCAAGCACAGACTTGACTATAGAAAAATCGCGCTCAGGGTTGACCTGCCAATTCGATACTGCTATTCGGCTTGCCGGCGAACCATCCCATACCGTTCCGGATACGTACATCTTTGAGCCTGTATTTATTCGTTTGACAAGCTCATTGTTTAACTCCTTATCTTTAGCTCTGAAAATAACGATGATGAAGATGTCCTGGAGAACACGGTCTTTAGAATGGAAGACAATCTCAGGGAGTAGCTCCAATGCGTCATGATCATAGACGTACATAGCCACTGCTCGAGCAAACCGGATCTGCCTCTTCAACATGTCCCGATACCCATCGCGGCCGTAAGCCATCAGGGAAGCATAGACGGGCAGAGCCCTAAATCGACGAGAATTTTCGATGCCAGTATTCAAGGGGGACTGTATTGCGTCTGTGACAGCGTTCGCGGTATTCAAATAAGCAGCATTGGGATTTTGAAAAACCTGCTGTGAGACACCTTTATGATGGGAGAAGAAGAAGCCGCAGTCGTAAGGGACATTGAGCAGCTTGTGCCCGTCGCCAGCAATCGAGTCTGCGAGCTCCATGCCTTCAGCACCTTGAGCCACCTTCTCGAATTCAGGGAACTCGTGCAGTAATCTGGCAAAAAGCCCGAACGCTACGGGAGGTATCAGCTGCTGATGTCGCTCTAGCCCATGGTGCAGGACTTCATGATGCTTACCTCCATCGACATGGAGCCAAGCTCCATATTTGTCACATAAGGTTCTCAAGACTTGTAGTTGCTCATACCCATCAGTCGCAAAGAGGCCAGTGTTGACTTCGGCACAAGAGACCACGACGATGGACACACTGTTGAGATGATTTATTTCCAAGTTTCGTTCGAGTTCCCGGAGATCGAACGCAATATCACTTGACGATCTCCCAACATGTTGAACACGTGATCGGCCTAAACCCAGTATACTTGAAGCCTTACACAAGGACGAGTGTGCCATGGTCGTATAGATATGAACGTCTTCTACTCCGGCAATACTGCAAGCTCGAAGCAAGCCTAGCGATCCTACAGTATCTGGCGGATTCTCGCCTTGCCGGCTCCTGATACGTTGATTGATAACATACTCGCGGCCGCAGGCCAACCCCAAGATGTTACTTGCAGTGCCACCTGTACTCAACACCCCTGACCAGGCATTCTGGTCGAGATGCAAAAGATCCATTAGAAGCCGCAAAGCCTTGTCTTCAACGTTACTGGCTACGGTCTGATCTGGGAGATGGACTTGAGGATTCTGATCATACAGAGAGACAATACTTTCAGCAATCCGAGCAGCTGGTGTGATCCCTCCAGTGACGAAGCCATAATAATTGGGCGACAGGCTGGATCCATTGAGTGAAGGAGCGATGTCTTGGAGGAGGTGATCCGTGGTCTTTTCGATCCCCAGACCATGGTCCGGAAGTTTCAAAGTGAGCGTAGCCCGTGCATCGACTAAAGTCCAGGGTTCAGGCAATAGTGGAATATTCTGCTTTTGCAGCGTAGCTAAGGTGTGAGCATGAACCCGTTCCAAGCAAGCACGGTCACCACAGTTTTCCATTTTCTCCATGCTTTCGTCAAGGTTAAGTAAGGAGGAGGGCAGTAGTATGCACGAACCACACGCAAATGGAAGCTTTAGAACTCAAAGGATTCGGTCTTTTGAGCCATTCAAGAGGCAGCACCAACACGGACTAAAATCCTTCTTCAGTCATCAAGAGAGTATACACGTAGAAATTGATAGCCATGCACGACATCTGAACTATGCTCCTCTTCCCTTCACATTTCTCTTCTGCCTTCTATACTTATTATGCGAAATTCCGCTAGGGTACTAGTGGCTGCCACGTTTCCGTCGTCTCATGTCGACCAAATGGGACGCTTGGCAACTGTTCCGGAGCGCTTAATTGGCGGGTGGGCAGCTCTTCAGCTGTCGACATTCGACAAGGCGGACTGATCCCGGGCTTACATTCCATCCTCAAGCATGTCGGAAACATCAAAGTCGCACAGGTCTTCGATCTTCTCAATGCACTGACAAAAATTTGGCGCCTCATGAGCATCAATGGCGCAGATTGAACTTTCTGGATCGCAGGCCGAGGCGCCGCTGCCAAACCAAATGACCCACGAAGAGCACGAAAATGGCAACCACGACCCGCGAATCTTGACAGTCGAGGAGGAACAACCCCCAAATACTACAAGAAAGAGAAGGCCTTGGTCTTCTCAGGACTTCAAATCTATACTATCTCCAAGCCCATCGTTTGTCGAGAGCCGTCGCTCCTCTAAGGATGACCTCAGTGTAACTTCCGGCCCTGTCACACCTAAAAGACCTGCTGTCGCGCCCCGAGGTCTGAGTTTGCAGATGCCCCCGAGAGATCTTACCAGCACCAGCACGGCCAATCTATCCAAGCGCATCCCCCTCTCGCCAAAACCCGAGTCCTCCGCCTCCTACCCTTCTCCTGCGTCCGTTCTACCTCGTCGATCCAGAGGCTTGGATTTCTCCAGAGCAGCTACGAATCTACATCACTCCACTTTGGCGGAGTCGTCACCGGAATCTTCTCCCATAGTTGGATCTCGAGGTGGTATATTCCCCAGGAAAGGCCTTTTCAGTCCGCAGAGTAGCTTGACCATGCCTGAGTCTCCGAGCAACCTAAGTAGCTCTCTTTGGTCGACTATGCCGAATGCAGAAAGATCCGGTCTTTCAAGCTCTGTTGGTAGCTCAAGCATGATGGAGTATGAGTCGGGAAGTTCCTCGTCAGATGACGGAGACGCGCTGATGGAAAGCGAGAACGACGATACCATTCACATGACCCCACATGTGAATAACAAAGGGGATGGCTTCATGAACCCGTTCGGCGGGCCGCTAGTGTCAAGTCCAGGTGGGGATGGTGTTGGAGAGTTTTCACCTGCAGCACAGAAATTGGTGAGCTACCAACGTGCTCGAGTGAAGTCGCGGAAAAAGAGAATGAGCTCGAGTAGCGCCAGCGGACACAGTTCAATGCATTCACCAGGACCTTCGTCACCCCCGATACTGAGAAGCATTGAGAGTAGTTTGAGCATAAGTTCTGGATTCTTCCTGGACGAACAAATCAAGAAAGAAGTGAAGTCAAGAAGGGAAAGCCTCAGTCTTGGAACAAACGCTATGCAGCTTTCAGACGCTGAAGAGAGTGAGGATGGGCGAGACTTGCGGCAGATGCGCTCTCATGAGGACGTGCCTATTCCTACACCTGTTACGCCAAGTATGGAGGATCGAAGGAGTGTTATTCGGAGAGCCGTTACTCGAAGGACTAACATGCTGGTATGTCTTACATCCTCAATACGTAGGTATACTTTTGTTGTAACATGGTGTAATGACACTTGCCTCAGCCGAAGCCAAAGGGGTTTGCTCGCATACGGGCTGCACTGCTCGAAGAGGGAGCACCCGTTGATACCGAAACCAAGCGCGAAGCGGAGGTCGTTCGTCAGGTCCGCGAGAGCGACGCTGACGGTGACCTGAATCTACATCCTTCGCAGCCAACTACGACTGCATCTTCGCCAAATCTAGCCGCTGTGACAGCGGGTCCACTGGACAGATTGGATAGTCTTGAGCACCTGCCCGAAGATGACTCGATGAATAGCGAAGACTCGCTCAGGCGTCGCTCTTCGACTACCTTCACTACTCAAGCGATCAAAAATTCCACGGGAGGACCAGCATTCTGGAACAACTTTGATGAACGAATGCGAACTCCTCCACCGCAGCTAATGCCCAGGGAGAGCTCCTCTGGGATGAGCGACGACATGGGCATGGAAACACCCGGCTCGTCTCTTCCGTCGACTGCTCCACAACTAAGACCCACTCAGTTTCAAGATTCCACAACTCAGACTACCATGATCGAGGTCCCAAGGAAAGGCAACAAACGCATGCGTGATGATGACTTTGATCCCAACTACTTCAAGCGTCGCGCTGTCTCACCAGGATTGAGCTTGCAGAATAGTCCTGTTCTACCACAATCGCCGTTGCAACGAGAAGGTGGGTCATGGGCATGGGGCCCGCCGAAGAGCAGTCGTGAGGTGCCGAGTGTCCACGTTTCGGGGGAGAGGGTGAGCAGCAATGGCAGCAACGGCAGTATGAGCGCGCCTGGAGGAACGCCCAAGCGGGTCGGGCTCCAGGGTATGACTGATACACATGATGGCTTTATGAATATGAGTATTGAGTGAAGCTTGCTCTACGATATTTGGCCGGTGGACATTTGTATCTTCAATGCTTCATTGTCATATGATTTAGATACCCCATTCGCGAAACGTTATAGACCAGAAACTCTGATCATGAATGTAATGTTCCTTTCGAGACAAGCAGTTGTTTCGTCTGAGATTTGACCTCTTCAAAGCCCTCTTTAGAACTACAGCCTCGTAGAATTAGGTGGGCGTCTTTTTCCGGAGATCTTCCCATCGAAACTACCACTTTGCGCCCAAGCTTCTTCCAAACCTTGTGCTACGTTCCCTGCTTTCCTAATGCTACTCATTGAGTAGCTATAAGATCTTGCCTTTCTCATGTCTTCTAATAACGTCGTAGCGGTCTCCGCGTTCATTGAAGGCGCCCCGCCTGGAGAGGTATGTCCGTTCCTCAATTGCAATACCATCAACATCTGACCAACTTACCTAGCTAGCAGACGTTGTGAACGGTACGCCTACCTAGCCCTCCTAGATAGGAGCTACTTAGCTCACGCAGAGCAGATATAAAAGCCTTGACGACCGAAGACCGTAACCTGCTCGAATCGGCAAGACCAGCTTTTAAGAAATACAATGAAGAGCAATTGACCACTGTCAAGCTGCCTGGGAGCGGGAATAATGTCCGTCCATGCTTCAAGCACTTTCCGTCTACCTGACCACGGTCTCTGACCAGAGGATCAGGTTCTGATCAGCTCATATAACTCACTCGGAGATGGGCGATACTACGACGTCGAGAGCAAGAGCTCCTTCGCTATCGACCATATAACACAAGTACGAGCGTCCCATACAACGAAAGACACAGGGGTCGGAGCTAAAGGGGACATAGAAGGCATCCGACGTTCAACCGCACACCCTTGACTCACCACACACAGACCTGATGTACGTCTCGCTCCCCAGCTCCCCAGTTCCATGCCCCTCACACATCACCCTCATTACGCCAGCATTATAACACACTCCAGCACCTCCCTATCCCGTACCCTCACAACCCACGCCCTCGAACACTACCCCACCTCCGTCTCTGCCGTCCTTCCCACCCCCAATCCCTCCCAACTGGCCCTTCTCCTCTCCGCCTCCAGATTCTCTCCCTCCAACTTCTGGAACGGCCGCCTTCGCACAATCTACCTCTACACCCCCTCCGCCAACACCCTAACTGGTACACTGAAATGTGACGTGCACTACTACGAAGACGGGAACGTGCGGTTGCTTACGAAGAAGGATGTGCTGGAGACGAGCATTGCTTCTGGTGGGGCGGCAGAGGTTATGAGGGTTATTGCAAAGATTGAAAAGGGGTGGCAGGAGGAGTTGAATCGGGGTTTTAGCAGGTTGAGCGAGGGGGAATTTAAGGGGTTAAGGAGGCGGTTGCCGGTTACGAGGCAGAAATTTGAGTGGGAGAAGATTAGGGGATATAGGGCTGGGAAGGACATTGGTGGTGGGAGGCGGTGAAGAATAGAGAACTATATGGCAAGAAGCACGTGGATGATTTTGACGGCATGCTTTGTGAACGGAATCGGGTCGGATTCTGAAACGTTCACATTACTGGGATATCAACGCTATGCACCAAAGGCCATGGCTTCCCAAGCCAGACTCTACGTAAACGCCATTCCAATGCATCAAATGCCCCCTGGCATAGCTGTTCTCGTCAATAATCCCAAGAAGTCACCTCCAAAAGCAGCGGAGGTTATCTGGCGATAGCCCTCGCGTAAAACACCAAATACGCCTGCTCATTCTGAAGCCTGTGATCCGGCTTCAGCTTATTAGGATCAAAATCAGTGACCCTATCATCATCAAACTTGCGCCAAATATTTCCCCTTGCTGCATCTCTGACAAGTGATATATAATGCCCTCCATTTCCTGAAGAGCCGATGTGTCTCATTACAGCGTAAGCATCATAAGAGTAAGGTGGCGTCGTAGCCATCTCAGCAGGCCCATCAGGGTCTTTCCGCGACGCAACCATGTATTGGTCCATGTTTAGTCCGAAGAGGGGAAAGCCGATTGGTGTGTGGACCTTTTTCGCACTCTGTCCCTTTTGCATATCGAAGCGCTTGAAGTGTATTACCAGGCACCACGGCGCACGTGTGATGGTGATTTGCTTCGTTGCTTCTCTTTCGCATTTGCAGTAGGGGCACTTCCAGACCTCATCACCGCTTAGCTTCTCCTCTTTGCAGTAGCTGCGCAGGCAATCATAGATATCCCAAGGACGTTTGCCAGCCGCACGTGGGATCTCGACACTGATGCTGTAGAAAGCTTCGTAAGTCGTGGAAGTATTGCCGCATGTTGTACATCGTAGGCGTGAGGCGTGCTGGCCAGCGAATATATCGGCGATGTGAGAACTTTCGCGATGGTTATAACGGTCCCACTCCATTCTCGAGACCTTGGCAACGGGCATGCGCTCGCGGTCCATTTCCTGTCTGGGAGTGAGTGGGTCGAGTGGCGTACGCTGCCAATTCACGTTCAGATCCTCATGCAGACAGTCGACGAGGAAATCAAAGAATTCCTTAGCGTCCTGCTGCCTATCGACACCCCATTCGCGGTTTAGGCGGGAACAGATATCGCGAAGAGACCTTGGGCGGACGGCTGCTACATCGTCTCTCCAGAGACTGCGGATGAGGTTTGCATAGACCATGGGCATGACTCCGTCTGATCCTTTCCAATTTCTTTGCGTTAGGTCTTTCCAACCGGTGCCAAGGAAGAGGTTGGACAGTGGCACAGTCGCTACAAGGCATTGAATTGTAGCGTTCATGTAGCATGTCACACTAAAGTTAATGAGTCCTGTACGCGGAAGCTTTTTGTATAGCGAGGCAGATCTGGACTGATAGAGGGGATACTGAGCTGACGATTGCTGGCGGACTAGGGGTGAAGATTGGGAATTGTCTCTTTCAGACACTCCACTGTAGCTAGGTCGTGGCACCGCAGGGGCTGGTCGTGAGGGTATGCTGGGCAATGACTGAGGTGGTTGTTGTGGTAGTGGCGGTTCTGGTGGGCGAGATCGTGGGGGTGGAGGTATCGATACCATCATCGACTGCTGTACCGGCGAAGCCTCAGGGAACCTCCTCAAGAAGTCCTCGATGTTGTGAACGAATGGCGATGGGGGCATCTCACCGTCCGAGTCGGTGTCACCATCGCTCTGGGCGTTCTGATAGTCTGCTGGGTCGACCTCTTCTTTGCGTGCCTTCTCAAGCCACCTCTTCTTCTCCTCTGCATTGAGTGGCTTCTGGTCTCTTAATCGACGCTTGCGTACTTCTAAGCTCGAATTCGCACTGGCCATGGGAACACGTCCAATCGGCCTTCCTGGCTTTCGTGCTGGACCTCGAGATCTCATGGAGCCTACTAATGCAGCAGTACTCGATGTTGCAAGGGCTTGAGGTCCTACAAGATCAGTCCACGCGTCAAGGCCTCCTTTGAGCGTGACTGGCGACTTTCGCAGTGGCTTGGAATCGTTGAATTCATACAGTGTATCATGCAGAGCTCTCAAAGCATCAGCTATGGTACCAATTGGAGGACCTGTGAGAAAACGATCCGAGGCTGTTCCCAGGTCATAGTACACGACTAGTTCGAAGGAGCCTCTGGACTCGAAGAAAGATTGCTCCATCTCTGGGGAAACGATCAATCTTTCTTCCAGTTCTTCAGCGGACAATCCTGGTTTTAATCCTATTGGTTCAATGCACATGATTGATTTTGCAAATATATGACCTTGGTCATAGTCTTCACGACTCCGCACGTCAATCAAGAGGATATTGGAAGTTTGGAGCCGTTCGTAAAGCTCAGCTGCCGTCATTGATTTCATGGGATTCGTGTCCGCATTCATAGACTTCCTGAGCGGCGACCCAGTATCGCTTTTGTTTGATAACATGCATTGAGAATAGCTATTCGAGATTGAAGAGCCGGAGAGATGCTTGGCAGACTGCGGAGATGTCACATCTTGGCCAGTAATACTAGGTTTTCTATTCAGACTTGGCATGCTGGTCTTGGTGGGCGAGATGTTGCCCCGCGAAGGATTATAGGCAGGGCTTGGTGCTCGTGGCAGCTGGGGCTCTATCCGAGCGTTCAAAGGTATCTTGGGAGGAGGCGGCGGGTATTTGGTCGGTGGTGGTGGCAGCATTTCACGCGGACCAGAAGGCTTAGGGGGCGAGGGTAGACCTTCAGACCTTGACTGGGGTCCGTAATGGAGCGAGTTTGAATCTTCAGATAACGGCGGGGTGTATTTGGTAGGAGAGGGCACCCCAACAAAACCATTCTGTGGCGCGGCCTGGATCCCAGACCCATTGCTCGTTGGAGTGTCCTTGCGCTGTACACGAAGTTGTGAAAACCTCTCTGCAAGCTCATCGCAACGAATGGGGCGCGGAGAATGATCACGCAGTATCTCTGGCTTGGGCTGTACTATTGGTCGGCCTCTCCGAGCTATTGAAGGTTGCTGATGCGGAGGAGGGGAATGAGACGCTGTGCCATTGCCTGCCAGAAATAATTCATCTGCCTGCCTGGATGCTGTTGTCGGAGTGTCCGGCATCGAGAGCGGCCGAGAATGTCCGTTTGCAATCCGAAGCTTTCCATTTGACGAGCTTGACAATGGACGGGACATCGAGGACTGGCCTGAAGGCTTAACACCACTTCTTTCGTTGTCCTCGACGATGACATTGTAGATTTGCTTGCACATCTCATGCTGTGTATCGATCTGTTTGCAGCTTTTCCGATAGAGCTGTGCCCACTCCCCTCGATTTGCTATCACAGAAGGGTAGTCCTTGTGCTGGGGTATAACATTAAGTAGCAGCTCCGAGCCGATAAGGTACTCGACGTAGGCTCGATCTGGACGCTTGAAGCTAACGTCTGTGCCGACTTGTCTTGTAGATTGCTGAGCATTATTCAATAGACTTCTAATTGGGATGCGCGGATCAATGGTCTTCACTGCGAAATCTGCCTTCTCTTGCAAGTCTTTGATATGCGGGTATCGAGCTCTTTCAGGTCCGCCCCCATTTACGCTAGCATTCACATTTGGGCTCGAGCTCCAGCTTGTGACACTGGAGTAAACAGCGCTATGCCGGTTTGGTGGAGGCGGTGGAGGGAAGCCACTGATTCGAGATGGAACTTGGCCATTTATAGTTCCTTTGACCGTCATGGCTGGTAGAATCTGACCTTACCAGCGGTCGTGCTCACACTGCCATCAGGTATTCAACGTCTTGTCCCATGGCGCAACACCAAAGAAATAGCCCAGGATGTATTGAGGCGAAAGATTATGTTGACGCTGGTGCGACTCGTCAATCTATTTTAAAAGGGTGCATGCACAATGCCATTTTCTGCAATGGGCAGTAAATACAACTCGGAGCTCTCGTCTCGCACAAGGCTGTAGGATAGGGGAGATGACTCGCGTATGGCTGTGTGTAGTCACTCCATGTTTACTTTAACCTGCCAGAGGCATCACCTTTACCGCGGCGGGCGCTAGAACATGCTTCGTCATGCCAAGCGCCAAGCCTTCAAGCTCCGGTCACCTCTTGGAATGATGAAAGCCTAGGTTCCCCCATCAGAATTCTCACATACCAGATTTCTCCCACTTTAGAGGCTCCTCCTGTCAACGAGATAGGCTCGTTGAGCGCAGACTATAGCTACACTCTTGTATGCTAACATACTATACACTGGTCCCAAGGAATCTGCACCAATATGGCGGGCTGGTTTGCGTCCAACTCCGCCCTCGACGAGCAGATCGAGAGGGCAACAGCTTCGAGCCTAGAAGACATGGCGCTAAACCTAGAGATCTCCGACATAATTCGGTCCAAGACTGTCCAACCAAAAGAGGCTATGAGATCACTAAAGAGGCGGATAGGACACAAGAACCCAAATGTCCAGCTGGCAACGTTGAAGGTAAGGCTGCTACCAGGCTGCTCCCAAAGACTGTCATGACACAATACTCATATTTCAAATAGCTTACGGACACATGTGTCAAGAATGGAGGGTCACATTTTCTAGCAGAAATAGCTTCAAGAGAGTTTATGGACAACCTGACGTCCCTATTGAAAGCTTACGGGACAGCTGCACCTAACGACGACGTAAAAGGCAAAATCTTGGAACTCATACAGATCTGGGCGAGCGGTACGGAAGGAAGGCACGACGTGTCTTATATCGGAGACACATACAGAATTCTCCAGAGAGAAGGCTTCCGATTCCCTCCTAAGGTCGAGATGTCTAGCAGTATGCTCGATAGCAGCGCAGTAAGTTTTGAGGCTTTCAGAGCTGCAGAATGAAGCTGATGGTAACGTTAGCCACCCGAGTGGGTAGACTCTGACGTTTGTATGCGCTGCCGGACTGCATTCAGCTTCACGAACCGCAAACACCACTGTCGAAATTGTGGCAATGTTTTCGATGCTCAGTGTTCAACGCATAACATACCGTTACCACATTTAGGAATCATGCAAGCCGTGCGGGTAGACGATGGATGTTATGCGAAGCTGACCGACAAGTCACGGACTGGACCTCTCCCAGAGCGGTCACTTGCAAAGGGGAATGCTAGCATAATAAGGAACCGCAGCTCTATGCAACCTCGGGATGCCCGAGTTGATGAAAGCTTCGACGATGATCTTAAGAAAGCGCTACAAATGAGTCTCGAAGAGGTTAAAGGACACTCTGGTGCTGGCTACGTTCCGCAATCGCAATTGCATACGCATCGTAAGCCTTCGGTAACGAGTGGTACCTCGAAGGCGGCAAAGCCCCGAGAAGAGGAGGAGGACCCTGATTTGAAGGCTGCCATCGCCGCATCAATCAAAGAGATGGAAGAACAAAAGAAGGAGCATGCCACAAACCTGAGAAAACAAGCTTCGAGCGCTGTATCGAATGCCTCATCCGAGGTAGTAATGCCGAACAAAAAACACGAATTGACGCCTGTGGAAGCCGAGAACATTAATCTATTCTCCACTCTTGTAGATCGACTGCAGCACCAGCCACCAGGCACGATTTTGAGGGAACCACAAATTCAAGAGCTGTACGATGGTATAGGAGCTTTGAGACCCAAACTAGCAAGATCGTACGGGGAGACTATGAGCAAACATGGTACACAGCCACATTTCCATATTGACTCATCTCGCTGACATTCTCAGACACGCTGCTTGACCTGCATGCTAAATTGGCTACCGTTGTACGTTATTATGATCGGATGCTTGAAGACCGTCTCTCGCACACCTATAGCCAACATAATCTAGGAGGCTATCGATCACAAGCACCACAATCATCCATGTATCCTACCATCCCAACGGAACCATCCATCGCTCAAGAAGAAGCAGAAAGCTATTACAATATGAATAGCACTCCGCAGGATGCATATCCACCAGCACAACACCAATACAACAAGTATCCACCTCCTCAGTCACCGTACAAGCAGCGTGATAGAGCTCCCTCGAATACCTCTTCAGGCTACGAACGATCACAGCACAATGCCCAGATCCCGCAAAGAGCGTCCAGCCTGCAAAATTACCCACATTCGCCCGCTAGGCAGAAGCAGAACAACTACAATATGTCGAATCAACCGCAAGGCTATCCACAATATCAACAGCCTTCGATGGAACCACCTCCTCTGACATCCACCATGCACAACCCTCAAAATCCAGCTGCAGCGTATTACAACGAAAATCAATCGCAGGTCTCACCTCCTCGCGCTTACCCTCAGCAGCAACCCGAGCAAAACTATGGCTCCGCACCATCGCCAGAGCAGCCTCATCAGCCTCTAGCTCAACAGCAATCTCTGTACCCTGGGCTCCCCCAGCAGAATGCGCCTGCACCACAGCCACAACAAGCATACTGGCAGCAACAGCAAGCCATGCCTCCATCTCAACAACAGAACGACGCGGCGCCTTACCCGTCAATGAATTCGTTCACCCAAGAATCGTTTCCCACAGCACCAAATCATCAGCCACAGCCTAAGCAAGTTGAAGAGCAATTGATCGAGCTTTGAGCATTTGATACCCTGCATGGCACGGCTTTACACTTGCGCCCACAGTAACTTGCAACACATTGCTGCTAGGGGCGAATACTAGAAGACGTGCCAAAAAGATGAATCAGATCTGCTCGGTTGATATGTTACCGTATTTACTGTATCAATCTTAACGCGAGGACGCTAAATTCCGTCAATGAAAATGGATTTTGTGGATCCAACTTTGAACATCGCGGATTCTGAAAAGCTTCACTTCCTAGAAAAAGTGGAAACTGCTATACTGACGAGAGCAGGAAGAGTGAATGTCAAGGCTCGAAGCGGAAATGAGGTGAAAGCAGATTTTTTGACGGCGAGCAAGAGCAAAGCATGTTCTGGCTTGGTCAAACACCTCGGTTGACGTTTGTTGAAGGAAGATGACACAGCCATGGCTTCTATCTTTACCCATTCTACCTTGACGGGTTTTGCTTTGGGACTAGTTGTACATACCTGCCCTACATGATGTTGACGACCAATGTCACGACCGAGGCTGAGCCAGGCAATGTGGGAACCTAGTTTACACTTTCTGGGAGTAAGGTAGCTCATGCTTGGTGACTTTCGAAATTCTAGGAGGGCGGACCTGGAAGCAATCTACGATCCATGTATGTAGGACTAGAGCACGATGATTGGAATTGCTTTGTGCTGAATACCTCCTTCACGTAGAGTACCGTACTGCGGTATCCAGCCATCAAATTGTTACTTTGATGAGCAAATACAGAGTGTCTAGTTGGCCAACGCACAAAGATATACCCCTTTGGAATGTGAGGAACGACTTGGTTGTTTATCTATGGAGGTTTGCTGCTACTTATGGTATATGCCAAGCATAGTAGGGCTGAGGCTGATATCCAACGCTCCCCTATCAACGAAAAACCGTATGTG
>JAABUW010000376.1_pt1 | contig 90406 bp, 11 predicted proteins | sample 5560081 | NCBI WGS metagenome assembly JAABUW01 (sample SAMN10711882, study PRJNA513363) | rock metagenome | isolation source: Antarctica rocks | place: Antarctica: Victoria Land, Knobhead sud
AAGCTATTATTTGTTAGAGATTAGTAGATCTAATGCAGATATAATAGGTAAAGTAATTCTAATTCCAACTATCTAAGATGTCTAAGACAGATATCTAGATAGATCGGCCGGGATTAAGGATATAAGGTCGACGCTAAGCCTAATTAGACAATAGTGTCGCAGGCCTCCATGGAATCCGTAACAACAACGCTCAAAATATTATTTAATATTAAAATATAAGCAAATTATACAAAATGTAATTTCTCTCTTGCAAATTACAATTGTTTGTAACAATACTAAATTTAAGAGTTGCGACTTTTGAACAAATTCTAAATAGAGAGCAAAGCTATCTAAACTAATAAGAAAGTTATAAAGAAAAATAATTGTTTAAATAAGCAACTTTAAATATTAACAAAACAAGAATATTGTTAATACTTTAGCATTAAAAGAGACAAAAAAGATAGTTATTTTAGTTTGTTAATGTCGATTCAAAATTAATTTGTTATAGTTGTTCAATTTAATAAGCAATATTCGATTATATATAATAAAGCAAATACGCGAGATAATTAAGAATTATTACAATTTTAGCAATAACAAAAAGTTATGTAATTATATTGTAATATTGTTACGAAATTGCGTCTTCTTAAATATAAATTATTAATAAACAAAAATACTATTTAAAATGTTTTAAGCTTTAATAATTGTTAAGATTTTCGTATTATTATTTTTTAACAACAATCGAAAAAGTTTTAAAACAAATTTCTTAATTAGATATTTATTTACGAAACTAAGCTTAAAGATAATCAAAATAATATATATTATAATTTGTTATTGTATAGAGGAATTTTATTACAAAGTATATATTACAATCAAATTTAAAGAAAATTGAATTAACAATAAATAGCTTATAATGCAAATTATATAATTATATATATTAAGTTAATAATATTAGAAATCTAGAATATTATACAAAAGCTATAAAATAATTAAAGTACAACAAAAATCGAATTAGAATTGCGCAAATTGCGAGAGAAAATAATATTTTACAATAAAGAAATAGATTGCAATTTAGAACTTAAAGCAAAAATATACTTTTTTTTAAAAGACTTTTTGTTTAATTTAAATAGTTTCGAGTTTAAATTTAAAATAGCATTATAACAATATAGAATACTAAACAATAAAAATATATTTATTAACAATAAAGCTAACAAATCTATATTAAAATATTTAATAAAAAATAGAATAAATAAAATTAAGTTTATTAATATTAGAAGCTAACAATTGTCGCAAAGTACTAGCTACAATTTAGAAGAAAAAAAATCTTAAAATATAGATTCAAATTTTAGAGAAATTTTGATTTAATTTAATTTAATTTGATTTAAGATCTATAAAACGCGTTAACTAACTATAATATATTTTATAAAAAAATAGTAAAAGAAATAATATTACAAAAGTAAGTTACTCTTTTCGAAGAAACTTATTTTAATTTAAGCTATTTTAATGTAATCTAATATCTATATATTGTATTAACTAATTGCGATAACATTTGTAAAACAATAAAATAAAAGATAATTCAAAGATAAGTATCTTGTACAAAAAGAATAAAATTGTCTATTAATTGTTTAAGATCAATATAATATACTAACTAATTATATTGACGCTTTTAGAAAAATTCTAGAAATAAAACTAGTACAAAGATAGATAAAACTTTTAAAGATAACTTAATCTAGCTTAATCTAGTTTAATTTAATTCAATTTAACTTAATTTAAAATATAATTAATTAATTGCAACTTGTACGCAAGAGACAATTAAATTTAATAATAATATTAAAATAGATTTTTCTTTAAAAATCGAACTCAACAAATGTTTTGTTAAAAGTATATTAAAAATACTAATGTTTCGAACTTAACGCAATAATTATAACTTAACAATTAATTTGACGAATAAACAAGCAAATAAGATACGTAGAGACTATCTACTATATTTAACTTCTAAATAGCGTTAATTAAAAGACGTTTGACAAACAAACAATATTAAGGAAGAGAAGTATAAATATTGTAAATTGTGTTTAATATCTTTTTGATATTATTAAAACTAATATAGATTGTAAACAAGTTAATTAATACAATTAAAATTGTCGATTAAAAGAATTTAAATTAAGATAAGTACAAAACTTAAGTAAAATTCGAGAGTTAAACAAAGACTATAATGTTGAAGTTAACACTTAATTGAACTACTTAAAAGAAGAAGCTAAAAATAAGAAAAAACTATACAATATAATATAAGATAAATAAGACAAATAACATATAAAATCTACTTTCTAGTACTATAAAAACTAGAAAGAGATAGTTTAAGAGTTGCTTTAAGTAGCTCGAGTATCGTGCAAGCTAATTGTTAGTACGAACAAGAGCTTTTAGGCTTTTAATTCTGTCGCACTAACAATTAATCTTATCAAATAAACTATAACTCTTGTTAGTATCTAGTGTTTCTTTAAGACGTTTGAATTATTTTTGAGACAACAAATATAAATTAGATCTAGAGTTTATTACTTTTCTTCTTTATATTTTCTTGTTTTCTTATTTTTATTTCTTAGCAATACTACACTTGTATTATTTGCTCTTATTGTTGTTATTTTTCTAGTTACTTAATTGCAACTATTTGCTTATTACTAATAGTATAGAATTAATATATCGCAAAAAGATTAGACTATCTTTGAGCTTTTACATTTAGCAAAGCATATAGCTTGTTGCAAAAGAAAAAATTAAACAAAAGAATATTGTTAACACAAGAAAGAATTTCGAATCGATATTAAGAAAGTAAAAGTAGTAATTTGTTCTTTATCGAATTATGCGATGCTATTATTAACAAATTATTATCTAGGTTTTGCAACAAGCTCGAATACAATTGTTGAATCTTTCTTAAAGACGCACAAATATTAAATTTCAAAATATTCTAAAAATAAATAATAAATTATTACAACAAGATCGAAGCAATCTTAAATGTATAAATCTATTAACAAATTCTAAAAATGTATTCTCTTAACGTCGCTAATTAAGATTTCGATCTTTGTAAAAGATAAAATATACGCAATATAAAATATTAGTTTTTGCGAACTTCGAAATCCACGCTAATATTGCAAATATATTAATATATTAATTTGCTTATTCGCGAATACAATTTTTGCGTTTTTTCAAAAAAGAAATCTATTATTGATTTTGACAATCTCTATTTTCTTCTTTATATATACTAGATGTTTAATAATTTAATATTTAAGAATAAGCAACAACAAGTTCAAGTTGTTATCGATTTACTTACAATTGTTTTCTTCGATTGCTAATTATATTTCTTATTTAATATATAAGTTAAATTTGACAATTTTAATAATTTGAACAAAATCGTAATTGTTAATTTTCCTAAAGTTAGAAAAGTTTTAAACAATGTTTATATAGACAAAATTAACAATTCGAAGAGTAATCGTAACAATAATATTAGATTGTTTGGCAAAATTAACAACGATATTAACAAATATTAAGATAATAATAGTAATAGCAATTTTGACTCTTTTTGTAATTACAATAAGAATTGCAAGACTAATAACAATTGTTATGCAAGATTCGAAGAAACTTGATTGTTTCTATATTGTTATTTTATTATTAACATTGTTGTTAATTTAATTGCTAAGAAATTTAATTTAGTCTTTATAAAGACGACTCTTCTTTATATTAAAGAAGAGAATAATAATTTGCGAACATAAGTTAATTTGTATGTCGCGTTTTTCTTTCTCTCTTAAGTCTTATGTTGATTCGTCGCTTATCTATATACTCTTATAGAAAAACGTTAGTTATTAATAGAGAAGAAGACAATTCGCTATTCTTTTTTCTTGATTATTTTATATCTTTCGCGATATACAATAACGCTTTTGAAGCTACGTATACGAAAAACGTAAAGAATATATTTCGAGTGCAAGTATTGTTCGACAAGAAGAGTTTAATATTGAAATAAAAAAGTTAAGTTTTAGATTTTTTAATCTTTTAAGAGTTAATGTGCGATACAAGTAAAGTAAACACATTGTTAACAACATTGCTACAAGCTAGCACGTAAATTTGTTATCTTAAATATCTTAATCAAAAAGCTAGCTTCGAACAATCTTTTACTTAATATAAACTTCGACGTAAACTTCTAAATATTGTTAACAATATATCTATTTATAAATTCTCGCTTTCGATTTGCTTTTCGAGAATTGCTCAATAACTAATTATATATGTTTTTAACAAATAGCGCTTTTGCTTCGATGCAAAATTAATTCTTTAATTATTAGCAAGAAGCAATTAGCTACTATTTGAATTAAAAGATTTAATTCGACATTGAATCTTGCTATCTTAAAAGACTATTTAACAAGATAATTTAAAAGATAACTAGATTTGCTAGTTTAACAATCGATGCAAACGCGTCGACAAAGTTGTCGTTCGAACAAACAACTAAGTTAAGACAACATTTTTGAGTAATTTAATTCGATCAACAAAATAAGACACTTATGTCGCAAATTTACGATACAAGATACAAAACTATAAATAATATTAAAAAAACAACTCTTTATTAAAAAAAGAAAAGAATCGAAGTCTAATTAAGTTGTTTAAAAGTTAAATTGCAAAATTACTTTATTGTGCAATCTTATAAACAATACTTTCGAAAGACTAATATTTAAGTCTTTAATACTTAATTTTTCGTAATCAAAGTCTCTTTTATAATCGAATTAGATATTTAATTTATAACGTTAATCGAATACAATATTTTTGAACAAGCTAAAGTAATTTAATTTACTTGCAACTTTGTTAATAATTTAAGCAATTAAGAAAAGCTTCGACGAAGACTTTAAATTATCAAAGTTAGAGCAACTTTATGCAATCGACAAGAAATCTAGTATCGCGATCGATTTAAAATTATTGTCGAATTATAGAAGTTGAAGAGAGCGACAAATAAGTTAAAGAAAAACAAATTCTTGTTCAAACTAAAATGCTTGTTTACTCAATATTTGTTTTGCTTAAGTAATAAAAGTCTACTTTATCTTTATTAAATTTACTTGTTTTCCAAACCAAACAAAATAATAAACAAGATTAAGAAGTATCTAGAAAGATTTGTTTCAAAGAATTAGATTCTATGCTCGCATCTACAATGCAAAGCAGCAAAACTAATTTTGCTTAACGTAATTAATTTTAAGAATTATATTAAGATTGTGCACAAAATTTGTTTGCGAGAATAGATTCGATTTATATTGTCTATTAATCTTAAAGAAAAAGCAATAAGTACTAAATTGAAGACGTTTGTCTCTTGTAACTCTCTTTCTATTATAGTATCTATTCTAATTGACGATTAAAGAATTGCAATTGTCGACTATATTAAACTAGATATATTCTATTTGAACAAAACAATAAAGAGTAGATTGCGTTATATATAAAGCAAGAAGAACTTGTTATCTTAGAGTTAGACTTCTTAGCTATAGCTTTATTCTTCGTATTATCGTTAAAAAATTTTTCGACAATAGTATTATTGTTAGATTCGATAATACTACTATTCTCTTTTGTAGTATTAGATTTGTTTGAAATAAACTTGCTATCTTCGACAAAGAGATTAAGAGTAGAAGTTTGCAACAATTGTTATAGTAAAATAGTTATTAATGCAATCCACATATTAATACAATTGCTAGTAACACAAATCCCTAGAATTGCTGCTTATAATTCTAATTTTTGCACTAAAAATTACTAGCGATTGCATTTATAGATAGATTGCATTAATAGACAAAAGCAAGTAAGATACAATTGGAGCTCGATTGCTCTTGCACTCCCCTTGCATTGTCTAATCAAGAGATCTAGCATTACCAAAAACGAGCTTCGTAAAATTAGTAGCATTAAGTAATTGAGTTTGCATATTCGACATTACTAAATCTTGTAACTTTTGTGCATTAATAACAATTTCTAATAGTAGAAAATCAAAATCTCTTGTTCGATCTATTTAAAAAATAATACTATTGTCTTAGTTTAGAAATTCAATATTCGTAGTCTCTAGATTTGATTATTTGTATTTTGTTAATTTAGTCGTTATATTTGTTGCTTTACTTAAAATTGTCTTCTCGCAATAGCATTTCCTTTATAAAATAGAGAATTGCTTTGATTGTATAATTGTTGATCAAATACTATTATTAATTATAATATATTATTATTAGTAATATATTACGTTGTTTCTACTTGCAAATAGAAAAGCGCCAATAAGTACTTCTATAAGAACAATTTAATTCTTGACTTATTAACTCGATGTCTTATGCAAGATCAAGTGCTTTTTGTTGAGACAAGTAATTTTGTCTTGTTGTTTAAGAACAATTAATCTACGAGCTTAAGCTATAAGTGCGAGACATAAATTTTCGATACAATGTTCAATAGAAGTCAAGTATCTTTTAACTTAACAATGTTAAACGCTCTTGTTGTTATAGCTTATAAAGATCGCTCTTTTTGTATAACTTTTTATTAACTACTAGATTATGTAGCTCTTCTTTTAATTAGACGTAGTTGCCATATTGTGCTAGAATAAAACTCTAATTCTTCCTAGCTTAATGCTTTGATTTTTGCGTTGCACTAATTCTCAATTAGATATTCGACTTACGTTATATTGTTGGCTCTACGCTCTTTGTCTTTCTTGACTTCGCATTCTCTTCTTGTTCTTCTTATTAAATTGTTAGAGAAGCATAATTAAGAAGATCGAAAGCACAAAGCATAATTGACTTTATTAATTAACAATTTGAAGTGCTACTTATACGACATTCTCGATTTGTAGACAAGATTCTCTCGTTAATCCTTAGAGCGCGTTGAGTTATCTCAATATTTCAAAGAATAAATGGGACTCGATATTTTGATAAGTGCTATACAATCGAGCAGTTGAGTACGATGTTCTGGTAGCATGGAACGGAGTGAAGGGTGGTAGGATTAACTAAGACTAGTAAGATAAAGATAAGTTGACAAATTTGGGATTCTTGCGCGAAGGATTATATACCAAAAGCAATAAACCGCATAATAGCTGATTGCATAGCAGGAAGAACGATGTGTTACCATAGTCGTAGATCTAACTTCTTTCGGACAACGAAACAATCTAGCTCGTCGCGTTTAGCAACGTCTTAATCCTTAGTTAGTATTGACATATCTAAGAATCTAGATTTAGTGATTCGACTTCATGAAAGATAAGCACAACTATTGCTTCTTAGATTCTCCAAATATATAAACTAACTTTCTCTATACAAAAACAATGTTAAGATAAACTTCAATAATTCGAATCAATTGCATCTTTCTTACTAGCGTATAAAGATGCAATCAAACAACAATAAAAATAATATTAAATTTCTTTCGAAATGCAATAGATTTAAACTTTAGTCTTTTTAGAATCTAAATACAATTATTGAATTCAAAGATCTTATTAGTAAGAGTAATCTAACAAATTTATTTGCTAGACTTGAAGAATATGCGCATGTATTCGAAATCTCGATACAATTTAAGACGTATACGTTGAAAATTGTAAAATAGCAATTATAATATAATTTTAAGAGATGCTAACTATATATTAGTTCAAATTCTATAATAACTTAGACAATTGTGCAACTTTATCTATTTGTTAACGTCAAATTTTCTTTATTGCTTTAATTTGCGATTATATAAATTTATTTTTTAATAAATGTCGCGTTTACGAACGATTGATCGAAAAAAATATTAACAAAATAGTTGCAATTTGTTGTTATAATTATTTGATAATTCTAGTCAACAAAGAGAACAAACTAAGAGAACTCTTTAAAGTTACGAGTTGAAATTGTTCAAACAAAGAATATTTAGAGTCAATTTTAAGAAAACAATTATTTCGTGCTATTGTAGAAGATTTAATTATCAAGAATATTTCTTTTATTGCAAGAATTGCTAAGAAAATGTTGTTTAATTTGCAAAAAATGTGCAACTTCGAAGTCTATAATATAAATATTTAAGCTCGCAATTATAAAGACAAACGTTTAGTCGACTTTAATGTTGCAATAATTATATTATATTATTTGTTCGTTATTAAACCTGCTTGACGCAAAGAAGACTATTAGTATAATAACTTAAGATCTTTTAATTACATGTTAGACAAGACAAAAATTGTAACATTAAACAAAGCAATATCAAATCAAGAGTATTTAAGTAAGCTTAAATCAAGAGACAACAAAGATAAAGTAATAAAGTAGACGTCGATTTGACAACGCAAAGCAATCGAAAGAGAGATTGAAAGCTTAACAAAAAATAGAAGAATTGTAACAACTCTTTAATAATAACAAAAATAACAAACTTACAAAAGCAAGACGTTGAAGTTGACGCTACAAGAAAGACTATAAAGAAAGAAAAGACAAGAATTAAGATAACGTCTAGTTAGCAAAACTTTTTGCGAAACAATAGCTATTTACTATATTACAAGCATTTCTTAATGTTGTCGAAATAAAATTAATAATTAACAAAACATAGCTATTGTTAAAATTCTCTCTTTATAAACTCAATAAGCGAATTATTTGCAAACCCTATAATTCAATTATAAAATTAATACTTATCTTCTCTCTTCTTGTCTTTTAACATGTTCTTATAATTGTCATTCGTTATCTTTCTACTCGCAACTCTTATATTATAGCGATATATCAAATAAAACAATGCAAGCTAAATTCCAAAATACGTTATCGTTTGTCTAAAGTATATACGCAAGTCTTTTAGAAACAAATAAAATGTCGCTTGCATGCAACAATTCTGCGACTATTACAACTAGCAATTAGAATTGTATGCAAAAAAATTGGAATAGATATTTAAATTGTAATACAATGCGTAGAAGCTAGTGTCAATCGTTATATCTCTAAGCACGTATATGTCGTCGATAGTAATATTGTCTTGTATTATCTTATAAGAGACGCTGCTAGCTTTAGATAAGAAAAGACGCATAATTTTATCAACGCAAGCACGAAGATAGCAAAGAAAGCTAAGCGTAGAGTCGTTAATTTGTTCTATTAATATAACGTTAAAACGTATCTCTTTCGCAATCTTGTCGAAGACAACGCAATTCTTAAGTTAATAAAAGATTGTTGCAATTATAATAAAACATACGACATCGCTATTTGCGACTATTAATAGCAAGCTATCAACTAAGAGCTTATACTTGCTATAAAGATTGACGCTAATTAGATGCTAAAAGATATTTAAGTTTTTCAAGTTAGCATTGTTCTTAACATACAATCTCTTTGCTTAACTTGCAAATATTTTCTTCGCAAAACTATTATAGATTTACGTATTAACAATTGTTTGCATACGTAGCAAAGAAGACAAATTCAAGTTTAAGAATTATTACTAGAATTGCACAACAAAAGTATAGTTAACTTAATAATAAAAAATGCTCGTGCTTTTAAGACAATCTAGAACTTAACAATATTCTAAACTCTACAATATATTAAGAGACTTCTTAAAAGCAATAGTATCGATAAGATCGAAGCTATACTAGTTAATTATTGTACTAATCTCGACAAATATTGTCTAAACTTGCTTTTTCTTTTTTGCTCTTATTAAAATATAAGAGTAGCTTTTTGCTATATTTGCGAATTTTTAAGCAATTTAGTCGATGTTTCGAAAGACTTGTTCTTTAATTAACAATATTCGATTAAGCATTTTACATTATGTTGTATACTCTTTGTTGTTAATTGTTATTTGTACGTTTTTGTCGCTCTTTGCTCTCTTATTAAGAAATTCATAGAACTTGTTGCCTTTAAAGACATTTAATTCTTTAGCATAAATTTTTTGAAAAGTTAAAAAAGAGCTAAACGTTATTTGTTGCCAAAATTAATTACGTCTTTTATCGAACAACGCGCATTTAAGTCTTAAGAGTTTATCTATAATATTGATCGCATTTGAGACACTTCTAATTATACTATTTATATTTTCGCAATTAATTGATTTATTGAAGCGAGCCAAGTCGATATTAAGAATGCAGCTAGAACAATATCGTAATTCTTATAAATTTTTTATTCTTTTATATAACAATTCTTTTTGTAACACTATTATATACGCAATACATTAGATATTCTTTGCGTTAGAGGGCCAAAAATGCGAGCTAAAGAATAGAAGAATAAACAATATATAGTCAAAAACTTAAGCTAAGATCTTATTAGTAGATACTTTTGACATATTGTTGATTTGCGTCTACATAGAAAGTTATAGATAGCGTCAAGACAACAACAATTAGAATAATGCTTGGCGTTAAATATATGTTGTTGATCTTAATTAGTGCAAAGAAAAAGAGAAACACTTAATTATATAAATAAACAATTGAATACACTCGAAGAGAGATATAGTACTTAATCAAGTACAACATTAGAGACGCGAAGCAAGAGAAGAAAATATTATATACAAGTTTCTTATAATATATACGTCTTCGTAGTAGCTCTTTCGATTGCATAATATAATGCAATAAAGTTGCGAAATTATTGTATTACTTGACTAGCAAAGACTTGCAACGCTAATATACGTCGTCTATATTAAGCTTAATGTATAATAAGTTGTTCTTTTTATTGCAAGTCGTGGCGTCTATCTTTTTGCATTTGCTAGAATATCAAATTGAGCTTCGCGTTATAAAATTAGCTTACTAAGATCAAAAACTTAACAATCTATTTTACAACTTACACATTTAATACATAGTAGTATTGTATAAGTCTAAGAAAGCTCTTTTAGTATATTAATTGCAAGTAGCTTTAATAGAGTTCTTTACTTTCTAGAATAAAATATACACTTATAGTAGTTCTAAATAATGTAACACACTACTATAGCGCGTTAATCTCTTAACAATTGTTGTATCAATTAACTTGTAATAAAAATTCAATTGTTCGATAAATAATATTATTACTATTTTAATTATTATTAACTTTATTTTGTGCTACTTTTATTAAATTGTACAAGTCTTATACTTTTGTCTTCGAGCTTTTATATTCTTTATGCAAACGCTAAAACAACTTTTGCTAAAAATTCTTGTTTGCTCTTTGCGATCGCGTTGTTGTAGTTAAATAAACAAATTTATTCTTTAAGAAACGTTGTTTCGATCTAGTATTAAAAACTTGTTTAAAATAACGTAAAGATAACTTGTATTAATTGTCGTTACTAAATTCGAAGTTGTTAATATTAATAATTTGTATTTTGTTAAATTAAAGATTATTCTAAAATTGTTGCAAACATAGTACGATTGCGCAAATAATTAAGAAAAAGATTACAAAAATCTCTTAGACGTTTTGAGTCGCACATTCTTAAGTCTTATTCGTAGTATATTGCGTATATCGAATAACAATTATTTGATTAATAGCAACAAAGAAAACACTATTATAAATTAGTTCAATACTTCTTACAATAGTACGTTCGACACAAAAGTCTTTTGAAATCTTAAAGAAATCAAACTTATATCAATCTCAAGAACAAAAAAAGCATAATTTGGATTTTTCTCTTATATAATATCTTTTGTGTCTAGATTAGATACAACAAAGCAAATACTAACTAGACGTCAATTGTTATATTTAATGCTATTATCGCATATTGTATAATTTCGTTGTTTAGATATATATCGACAACTAGATTAATAAGTTTCTATATTAATTGTAAACACTAAAAAGCTAGTAGAAGCAAGCAAATTGCGTCTCAAATCCTAGTTATAAGAAGAGAAACTTTAAAGCTTTAAAACAATCGACTATTATTATTCGACTCTATATATTAGTTAAAGTTGACACTAGAAAGCTTTGCAATTTATATTGCTATTATATCTAGAAGTTGCGTTGCGTAAATCAACTAATTGCAATATTAATTCTTCTTAATTGTAATTCGAACAAAAAAGTGCAATATCTAAAATGTCTAAATAATATTTTGCGAAAATTGATTAGCTTAATAAGTGTTAAAATCTAATAAAATAGCTTTTGCGTAAAGTATATAAGTTGCGATCGAAAATATCTAGTTGTATATTTATAAGTTTAACTATTTTTTAATTTGCACAATCGAAGATCTAATTAATATAAACTTACAATAGCAAAAGTCGCACTTGTATTGTCGAAAAAAAACTTAATTTTAGATTTTCTTTCTATGTAGAAACGCACTACAATAGCATAGATTATATATATAATTAAGATATTTAACATAATAATTATGCTTGTCTCTTAATGCTTCAAATCTATGGAAAAGTATAAGATATAGAAGTTTATTATAGTAGTAGCTTCTTATTGTAAGCTAGTAAATTATATAGTATAGATTGCAATTAAGAAAATATTATAGTAAGATACAATTAAAGTAATATATAATTCTTCTATATTACGAAAGACAATAATTGTAATTTAAGACATAAGTTTTTAATGCTAGTTGTAACAAGATCTTCTTAGCAAAATATATACGTAAAGATCGATCTTCTAGTCTTCTCAATAGATTGAAGAGCAATTTGATCAATCAAAATATATTCTTTTTAAGTTATCGATTTTTAGTTCGAATAAAAATTCTTAGACGTTTAGCGAGAAGTCTAGTTATTAAATCGATTTTCTATTTGTATATAGCAAAGTACTAGATCTTAATATAAAGATTAATTGTCTTAAAAAGCGTAAGATATAACGAGATTTAAACTTGATACTTTGTATTAGAAAGATTAAGTATTAGTATAACAAAAAAAAATTTGTTTAACTTTTATATACTTTGTATACAATATATTAATTGTTAGTACAAACAAGAATTTCTAAACAAATAAAATCTATTACGCTAACAATTAATATGTTGTATACAAACTACAAAGCAAACAAAGTGTTTGTTTTTTACTCTAAATTTGCGAAGACTTTTCAAACAATCGTAGTACTACAATATTAATCTATATAAAATATCTTAGTGCAAAGCGAATATAATCGACAAAAAGTTACAATTCTTGTAATGTTTACTCTTTGAATCAAATATTTTATAATTGAAATTTAGACTTAATCAAGAAACAAATTCTTCGAATCTTTAATTAAAGTCGTCGTTTAGTTTTATACTACTATATAGCGCGTCTTTTAATAAATAGTGCTATAGAATCAACATATATATATCGAAGCTTTTGTAAAGCACTTTTAAAGTTGCTAGAATTTTAATATTTTATAGTAGTACAAACTTAAGAAATAATGTCTTTCTATCTTTAGAAGCTTTCTAATGTTTAATATCGCTATAAGATTGAAGTTTGCTACAAAGATTTTTATTCAAATAGCTCAAAGTTAAATCTAGCAATTACACTTTAACATTGCGCTACTATAAGTTACATTCCTATTCACGATTTGTTATTAACAATCTCTATAAGAATTATTTATTGTAAAAGATATTTGCAATTTCTGCAACTTAGAATATTAGTTAATATAGAGCAGCATCTTCGTGCATACTAGCTAGCAACTCTTGTAGTATAAGAGAGATCGTCGCAACAAACGTTAATTGCTAGAAGATATATTTTATATTTTGTCTTGTCTTCAAATGCAAATCTAGATTATTTTGTTGTAAAAACGCTCTCTTATTTTCTTCAATTCTTTTTCGTACAATCGTAGATCAATTGACAAGAGTCTTTTTATTAAAATAACAAACAAAAAGTATTTCGAGATAACAATAGTCGAGAAATCGAATTCTTCGATCGACTTAAAAGCGTCTTATATTAAGTAGAGAAATAAAATTAATTTTTATTAAATTAAGAGTTACAACTCTAATAAAGACTTGATCGAGATACGTAAATTGCAAAATTTAGATATACAATATTAATTTGCAATTGACTATCGCGTCTTAGAGATACATTTAACTTCTTGTTATTATTAACTTTAACTTTACTTTGCAAGCAACATAAGAAGCTTTCGATCTCTTTATTTAATTTAATTTGCTTAATAGCGATCTAGCATTATTGCTTTATAGCAATTTGTTAATTAGCTATAAATCTTGTCTTATTGTATTGTTACTAGTAGAAATAGCATTTATGTAAGTTAACATTGGATTTGCTCTCGCATTTCGCGATATAGCTATGCTAACTTATATTAGTAATTCGATTGTAGATACTTAATATTGTTGATTTGCGCAATTCGCTCTAGTATAGCTACGTTTCTAAAACTTGTTCCAAGATTAAATAATTGTTTTTGTCTAGATTACAACTACAACTATCTCGTCTATCTATCTTGTCTAGAGCGCTTAAGCTCTTATAGTATTTAACAATCTCAATTATATCTTTTATTTATAGTATATTATACTATTAATGTGCGCTTTTGTTATTTCTCTTGTTGCGATCAATCTATAATTTAAGAAGATTCTTAATTTAATAAAGACAATTGACGCAATCGAATATAGAACATTCTAAATTGTAACAATAATTACGTTCGATATCGTAGACGCGAGAAGCTTCGACATATTTGTTTGAGAAACGTTAACGAACAATCGAAGCAACTAAACTTAATTAGATGTAACTTTCGATATTAACTTGCTACTTATTGCGTTTTTACTAACTTGCTTCGACGAAATTCTTTATATAAGTAAGCAAACTTTAATTCTTTAAGATATAATTTAAAATTAATTAGAATGCGTTGCAAACAAGAAAGTAAAGAAACTTAAAATTAACTTCTTTTGTACTATAATCTTTGCTATATTTCTTAATAGCATCGTACAATTTGTGTAACTTCTTGTTGTCTTATATTGCTTTAACAATCCTAACGTTGTTGTTAACGCGTTCGACAACTTAATTATTATTGACGTATATATTAACGTTACGCATTCTAGAGTTGTAACGACGCTTTTTGTTATCTTTTATATAATTATTCTCTTTATTTTGCTCTTTAATATCTTTGCATTTATTGCGCAATTAATGTAGACGTTTAGCTAGAACAACGATTTGTCGTTGTCTAAGTACTTCTTATTTGTGTGTAATCTCTTTCTTTACAAAAGAGATATAAGTAGATTGTTAACAAACTCTTAATCGCAAGTCTTAATTCGCTAGCATATATTAATTTGCGCTCTTATGTTTATCGTTATTATCTATTGTCTCTTGTTTATTATTAACATTAATAGCACAACAATATTTAACGCGCTTATTTTATTGTCTCTTATTGCTCTATATATTAGCTACATTATCTCTATTGTCTTTCTATTGCTTTGCAAACTTCGAGATTGTATATCTAAGCTAAATTTGTTCAATCTAGATCGATAAGATATAGCTGTAAATTCGATTGCTATTTTATATATTATATATGTGCTCTTCTTTATAACTTTGTTGACTATTATGCTAGTGTTTGCTAGTAATATAAATTATGCGAGTTTGCTAATTTTGACAATAGCGATGCTTGCGCTTAGTAATTAAATTGTAAGTAACAAAAAGAGATTTAAGATTCTTAACGTTTTAATAATTTTTTAAAGAAGAAAAAATCTATTAAAGATAAGATAAAGACATTTGCGCTCTTTAAACAAATAGTCAAGTTATAATATTCGATAATAAGTAAAAGTATATAAATTGTATAGCTTTTGTAAAGATTTTAATTAACAACTTACTTTCTAGTAGTTCTCGCTTAAGAACTAAACTATCTCTAGATTTACAATTTTGTTTCGAATTATATTACAATTTATAGCTTTTTAAACTTGAGTTCTTCTAGAATTTCTAATTTACGAATTATAGAATTTGCAAATTTAAGAATTGTTTATCTAAGTATTTGCGTAGACGTAACTCCTAATATATTACTAATATATAAGAAATCGCTCGTAACATATATAGTTATCGAGAAAAGACAAACAATAATTATAAGTCTAGTTGTGTAAGAAAATATACGCGTTCGAAGTAAGTAAATTTGTAGATAACAATTTCTACAAGCAATACAATTATTTTTTTTGTTTCTATTCGATTATTTCTTCTTGCGAGACTTACAATTACTAGAAGTTAATATAAGAACGTTCAAAGATATATAAGTTTATCTTAACTTTTCAAGTTGCAAAGATTGTGTAACATAAGACTCTTTGTATACTTTTTAGTTTTAACATTACGCTTTAACTAGTTTGCAAAAATCAATATCGATCTTCTTTTTATTTCTATAATCGAAAGATATTTATTAAAATCTTTTTATACATTTTGTATTGCAAGACGTAAGCTTAGCTTTATTTACTTTTTAATTATTGCAATAGAATAAGCTTTAATATCTTTTTCGATACTTAAAATTGTATTAAAGTTGTTTCGAACGCAATAAATAAATCAAGCTTGTAATTAATTATCTTTTTTTGTACTTAGCTAGCTATTGTTGTCTATGCTTTTTTCTAATATAAGAATCTATAGTTTCTATTATTATTTAAGAGTCTATATAATTGAATACAACAACAAATTACACTTTATATTTTTTTAGTTTTCTTTGAAGAAAGATAAGTTTAATTTTACAATTTGTCTATATAACAACAACAATAAAAATTAACTTTTTGACAAGATTAAAATTGCATAGAAGTAATATTTAATAATAATATTTATAACATCAAGCATTTACATAATAGATCGAATAATTATATTTATACTTAATTTTTTTGTGTTTATACATTTTGTTTGCAGAAGATTCGAACGTATTTATTGAGCAATACTATAATTAAAAAGTTAATTGTAATAAGAACGATTTCTCTTTTATAAAATTAAGAATATAGAGTTACATTTCGTTAAAATTCGAATTGTATAAAATATGTATATCTCGATATTTAAAACATTAAAACTTGGGTTACATTCTTATAATTAAATATATAAGAAATATAGTATATAGTAATCTAAAGCTTGTCAAAACATTAAAAATTGTCGTTTAATAACATCAATTATTTATGCGTATTATAAAATGTTTATAAAATTAGTAGCTATTAATTAACTCTCTTTAACTATTCTTTTTGCTCTCTTAATAAACAACTACTCGCATAACGTCTTTGTTACATTATAACTTAAATTCTTTATTTCGTTAATTGTAGATTTAGTAGAGTTGTAAATTAAGTCGATATTCGAGTTAGAAAATATCTTATTAAGCAAAATCTATAAAGTAGAACAATACAACTTAAGTATAGTTATTTTTTATAACTTATTATTCAACTTCTTAGATATTAAGCAATTTATTTAATGTTTTGATCTTTGTATTTAATACGTCTTCTAAGAGAGAAACTAGCATCGAAAGTCTCTTAACTTTTATTTAAAAAAAATTTCTTATTAAAAGCAAATATATTTTGTAATTGTCGTTCTTAAACAAGCTTTTGTCGTAGATCTTCTATTATCTTCTTAAAAATTATCTTTTGTCGCGTATTGCTAGAAGAGAAAGTACGATAATTGTTTGATATACGAGATCGACAACTCTTTGAACTAGAATACAAAACTAATTTCTTATTATTTCTATATATCAATTTGATAAGTAGTAAGTATTGTAAAACCACTATTAATTTTGTTTGTAAAAACTTTTTATCGAACTTTACAATATTGTTAGACTTGTCGCATTCTTTATTGTTTGTTTTTTCTTACTTAGAATCTTCGCTCTCTTCAATTGTCTTCTTGTACATTATAGCTTAAATAATAATTTTAGTTCGAGTAATTTGATTAATTGTTGCTTGTTAAGATTATAATTAGCTTATACAAAAGATAAATTAATAAAGAGTCTTATTTTGCTAGCGTTTACTAGCAAAGAAGAAGGGAAAGAAGCAGCTAAAACGCAATGTGTGTTTATAAGAAATAACATAATTAGCGAAATCTTAAAAGACGATCAAGTTAGACAAAAAAAAGCTTTGCAAAAATAGTTATTTCGATATATCTATATAGTTATTAGCTATTAGTTGTAGCAAAGCTAAATATTAATATTTTTCGAAATTTTAAGTAGCTAGGATTCAAATAATCGCAAGTTATCGAATTATCTTTATTAATTACATTGCATCAAAAGCATGTAGTAGAGCTATTTGTAAAACTATTTAATATAAATAGTATTAAGCTATGTCTAAAGTTGTGAAAAAGAAATAGTATAAAATAGATAGACACGTTGATTCAAGAATTTACAAAGTACAAATTTACGTCAATTTAAATCTAGATTTGCGAAGAAGATTCTTTGTGCACATTGTTTGTTCTTTCTTATTATATTGTTCGAAAACTCTTATTGTTTTAAGTAAAGAAAAAAGTTTTTGTTGTTTTTTAAACGTTACAATTGATTACTAGCGAGTAAAATTTTTTATAATAAATATAGTTGAGCGCAAAACCCTAAAAGAATATTAATTTGCTAATAACATAAAAGAGATTTAAATTACAATATAAGTTATTTTACTCTAATTATCTTATCTTGTTCTTTAATCTATATTTTTCTTCTTTATTTATTAAAGTTACAACAATAGTAACAACATCTATATTTGCAATATTGCTTAACGCACTTCTTTTCGATAAAAATTGTGATTATCTTGCAACAACAATATTACTTTGCTTTAACGCAATTAATAATTTCTTTCTTAAGTTATCTTTTTGTTCTCTTTGCACATTGTTGTTTGTAATTAAAGTAAAGATTACAAAGCATATCTAAGTTTAAATTACATAATATAGTATTTTAGTTAACAATACTTAATGTCAATTAATTGCTTCTTTCTCTCTTTAATGCTTTAGTTTTACAAAAATAAATACTAACACTCTTCTATTAACTAGAATCGAGATTAATTATTTTTAGTTCTAGTATTTCTAGCTTCTTTGCTACTTAAATCTAGCTTTACGCGTAAAACTCTATAGAATTATTTGTATTATAACTTAATAATTTTTTTAATAAGAATATAGATATTTCTTTATAGTTAATATTATAATTGAGAACACGTATTAATTGATTTAATACTTTGTTCGATACTTCTTTACAATCTTTAATAGAAGTTTAAATTATAAGACTATTTTTAATATAAACGCAACGTAGCGAAATTTGTATCAAGATAAACAATAGCAAGATCTATGTTTATCGTTAATACTTTTTTATAATTGTAAGCTTTCTTTGTTATCTTAAGAAGTAAAGATCGAATCTATAATAGCTTTTATTCTATTATCGAAGAGATTAATATTGCGAAAATAATTACAAAACAAAGTATAAAACTTTTAACAAAATCAAATCTTTATTTTTAATAATCTTTAAAAACAATAAGAGTTTATTAATAAATTAAATTAAGAAGCAAAAACTTTAGAAAGTTTGCGCTAAAAACAATTCAAAAATATAAGATATTTTTACGCAAATTGAGTTCGAATTAGCATATATAAGTTTTACGATGCTAATATAATTGTATTCGATAAAAGATAAAAACTTCAAGAGTATAAGAATAAGAATAGCAACAAAATTAAATTTACGCTATTATTATTCAAAATAACGTAAGTTTACGTTTAAGAAAATTTGTCGCATAAATAAGAGCTATAAATAAATATTAGCATTTAAATAATATATTTCTCTAATAGAAGACATATCTTTGAAATTGATATATATGTAAGAGAGAAGCGAAGAAGTAGTTTAATAGCAAGACTAGCCTATTCTTTTAAATTAAACAATTAGTTGTTATAAGCGTACTATTCGCAAATTTATACTTATTGTTGCTAATCCTTTTTAAGATATCTAGCGTTAATAGATTAACTAGAGCGAAGTTTAATGCGCATTTTAATATTATAATTTATATTTATAATTAACGAAATAGCTAAGATTTTGAACTTAAATAAATAAGTTGTTAACGCAAAAGAGAAAGTATCGCAACATTAGCGATAAAAATACAACTAAGAACGCTTAGATAAGCTTTCGATAAAACTCTTTGCATATTAAAAAATTACAATAAATATAAGCGTACAAGAAAGATTATAAGAGACAAAGCAATACTTAACAAACAAAACAAAGAAGACAAATATATTTACAAAGAAATTGCAAGATTTATAAGTTCTATATAGAAATTATATATATTTTCTTGTCTTGTTGTTCGTAAATTTGTAGTAATAATAGTATTGTCGTTTACGCTAAGTATTAAAAGTTATAATTGATTTAGATAGACTAGCTTATAGAGATAAATCTCCATAAGTTAGCTACAAATAGAGATAATCAATATAGAGACAAATCTTTAATTGAGAAAGCACAAATCGAAGCCAACAATGTAAAAAACACATCTAATTAATACTTTATATCTAGAAAATTATTTATTAGTGCGACAGAATTTATATTGTCTAGCTCTTACTTACATAAACTCTATCGCTAACAAATAACTCTTCAAAGAAAAAGTAGATAAATTTTCTTTTCTTCCCTCTTTTTTAAGAAAGTGTTTAATAGATTTAATTTATATTGTTGTTAAGAACTTAAAACAATTGCTCGAATAAAACAAAATAAGACTTTCTTCTTAATTATTTTAATTTAATTATTTGCTAATTACTTAAAGAATTTTAGTTGTCTTTATCTCTATATAAAAAATTATTCTTTTAAACTCTTTATTGTTTAGAAATCTCTATTGCAAGAAACATAGTCTTTATAGATTTTTACTAGATTATATACATTTAAATATAATTAATTAGCTATCTTCTATTGTAGTAATATATTACAATTAAATAATTGCAACAATAAAAGATCTATTGTTAAGAACAACGTTAACAAAAATAATACAAAGATTAATAAAAATATTAACAAAGTTTGTTCTAACAACAAAGACAATTATTCTTTCTCTTTATATTAGTAGAATAGTAATACTTATAAGCTAAATAATTTTAATAAAAATTGTTTGCAAGATTAGAGTAATACAAATAGCAACAATATTAATACTTAAAAGATTCGAAGTAATTAAAATTGTAACAACAAAAATAATTGTAAGCACAACAATAAAGACAAAGCTATTAATAATATAGATTATAACAAGATTTGTAAACTTATTAAGAAGATTAAAATATTTGTCAAATATAAAAACAATTATAATAAATATATTTGTACACAAATTTAAAACTTGTAAAAGAAGACTAATTATCTAACACTTACACAATAGATTTTCGATTTACTAGTTAACTCGAAGAAAAATAACTTAATTCGAAGAGTCTTTCTTAAATTAAATTTGCATCGAAATCTAAATGCAAGAATCAAACAAAATATTTTTCTTAAATATACTAGCTTACAATTTAAGAAACAATTTAAAAAGAATATAATTTAAGAGTTATTAATATTTTGTAACAATAATAGCAATTTTTAAGAGACAAATTGTTAATATTTCGACTACTACTTGCAACAAGATACAATTATCGACAAATTATATATACTTTGTGCAAAACTTGTAGCTCTAGTTGCTTCTATTTTAACAAACACAAAATACAATTTGTAATTTATTAATATAAATATGTTAATCTTTTTATTAAAACTCTAATTATAGATAGAAACTTCGAAACATTTTTAGAATTATAAGAAAAATCTAACGTACGTAAAATTGTCTCTTAATTTTCCAACGTTGTATTAATTGCTATATCTTCTTAAAAACAAACAAAAAAAACAAGCAAGTTCTTCTAGTAATTGTCGAAAGACAATAGCGTAATTAATATATAAATTTAATATATAGCAAAGCAAATAAACAAAATTCTTATACTAGACAAAAGAATCTTAAAACAAAGAAGAATATGTTTGAACAATAGTATTATAATATTTTCGTTAATATTATTAACTTTAGTTGCAACGCATACTATATCGAAGAAAACTTATTTATTTGAGCAAAGTTAGCAATCTTTAGTATTACGCGTTCTTTTATTGAAGTACATTCTTATTTATACAAATTCTTTATACTTCTTTAATTGCTAAGCTAGCTCTAATTAATATAATAATACAAATACAAATAGCACGTGTTAAATAACAACAAACAACACTTTTTGTTAAAGCTTTAATTATTTTAATTTAGCGTCTTTATAGAACAAGCTTATACAAGAAACTTTAAAACTTACTTTAAGTTAATATTTGCAATATAAAAAGTTTATCGACAAATCAATAAATAAAAATAAGAATAATAAATTGTTAAAAAGCAACAATTTTGCATTGTTATATACAACTATCTTTACTTAAGAATATTATTAAAATCGAAAGCATATCTATTAAGTCGACATTAAAGTTAGCAATTTTATATAGATTAACAAACAAGATTAATCTTATTAGTTAATATTGTTATTTAATAATAAATAGTTAAATAGTATGTTATTAAATTTTTAGAAACTTAACACTACGTTAATAAAGAAGCTATAAGTAAAGATTTATTAAAGAAGATTCTATTAAATGCAGCAAATATTATATTTTATCGTAGATTGTAATCTCTTATATACGAACGTTATATTTATAAGAGCAAAGAATAGACAACAAAACAAAGAATATTATTTCGTAACTATAGTCTAGCTCTTTCAAAATATATTTTCGAATACTTTGTTTATTATTGTTATAGATCTTGAACAACTTTATAATTTAGAAACAAATAAATTAAGCAAATTATATAATTCTTTTACATTACTAAAACAACAAAGCATTAAAACTACTAACAACAAATATTGCAAAAAACTTCGATTTACACGATTACATCTTAATAGAAGACACTTTTATAAACTTTAATTTCTTAAGCTATACATATAATAAATTTTTATTTATTAATATACAATATTTGTTTAATTTTGTCTAGCATTATATTAAAGAACATTTATAGTTTTAAGAAAATCTATTTTATTTTATCTAGTATTATACTAAAGAATATTTACAATTTCAAGAGAATTTATTTGATTTTGTCGAACATTATATTGAAGAATATCTATTTTTTAACACATTGTCTCAACAATTGATTAAAAACACAAGCTTCAATATTTCAAGTTATTAACATAATAAGACTTCGAACTTCGATATACTATTCTCAAAGAATCTATTTAACTTTGTCGATTTTTATATTAAAGAATATTTATTTTTTAATATATTGTCTTAATAGTTAATTAGAAACATAAACTCTAGTTGTTGAAATTATTAACAAAATATTCTAAACTTAAATATACTTAATCAAGAACAATATATACAATAGAACAATTTCTTAATTTAATATATTAAGTTAAGAGCACACAATAAACTTTTTACGTTTTTTAATTCTTTGCGTCTATAAGTAATAAAGAAACTCTTTTAAAGCAACTTGTTGCTCTTGCACTTTTCCAAGTATAAAATTATACATATTTATTAGTTTTTTTTTCTAGTTTTCTCAACAAATATATAGTCCAATTTTAGAACAAACTAGATATCGATTATGTAACATATATATTATCTAGATTGTTGTAAATCTCTAAACTTAAGACTTGAACTTCCAAATATATAGATTAAAACAAAATACTTAAGATCTATTGTGTTTCGAATAGTTATAAAATTCGATATTTGCTATATAATATATCTTAAATACTATTACTATTAAGTAACTAAAAAGTTAAAGCAATAGTATCGACATATATACTTAGTCGCAAATCTATTAATAGCGATATAATCTTTGCGTCTAGCATTTGATTTAACTTATATTTTTGATTTTTAGAATTGTTTTAATCGCGTAGTTTGATACGAAAAAGCTTTTTCTTAATTTTCTTTAATAATTTTTTGCTCTTAGAAATAATCTCGTAGATCTTAATGTTAAATATAGTAATATTGTACTATTATTAATAGCTAAGATCTTGTAGAAGTAACGCTTTGTACAACTATCTCTTTTAACAATATATTAACTTAAGATCTTTCAATTGCAAAAGAGATTGTAACTAAATATTTATAAATTCTATTTATCGAAGTATATGCGCAACTCTATAGGCAAAATTTAAACTTGTTTATAATAAGTTGTCAAAAGTAATTAAGAGATATAAAGACTTATTTTATAGCAATTAGAGTCTTAGATGCGAAGTTTATCTCTAGCGTTAAAACTTAATAAAATTGCTTAACATTTTGCTTGTTATAGCGTCTATAAACAAACGAAGATTTGTAAAGTATATTGTTATTGTTACTTTTAAAGTTAACGCAATAGTTTAAACTTGTTGTAGAGTAATTTATATATCTCGATCTAAAAGATAACTCTTAATAAGTAAGATATTGCAATTGCTATATTAAGAAGACTATAGATAGCTTGTTTACAATAGCAAGAGAATATTGCTTTAAATAAGTATTCTCTTAGTTGTTTTTGAACAAATGCTATATATCTTTAATACTAGTAGAAGACTAGTTATTGTTATTATTATATAATCTCTACTTTTTCGCGTCGATTAATAAGATAACTTATTAAGAGTCTATTGTTTATGCTTGCTAGCTAGAAGCTTTTAACAATTCTTTGTTCTACACAATTCTTTTTAAGACTTTTAACGCATAAAGAATTTAGTTTCTATCTAGACAAATAATATAAAAAATAATAGACAACAAAGTAGAATACAAGAAGTATATAACAACAATAACTCGACAATCTTGTTAATATCTATATAATAGATTGCAAGTGCAAAAGATAATATTTAAAATAAATAAAGCTTTAGATCTACGCAAGAATGTTAATACTTCTTTTAACAATTTTATCGCAACTTTTCTTAATACTAGCTTGTCTATCTTTAGAGTCTTATAAGCTAGAAATAGTTCTTTCAAAATACTTCGCAAATAATCTTTGAAGCTTTGCTATACAATAATATGTCTTTGTATTTGTTATAACAATCGATAGTTGTCAAAGTTGTTTTACAACAATATTTAATTGCACTCTATTAACAATCTTTGCAATATAATTATATTATTAATCTTAAATATTTTATACTTGCTTTTTCGAATTTTAGTGCAAAACTAAAACAAGTTGTTAAAGCTAAATTTATTAATTAATTGCAACAAAAAATCTATAGCTACAATTATATATATAATTAATTAAGAAAAACAAATAAGAATACGTTTTACAACAAACTAATTGCAACAATAAAGACTTTATTCGAAATCTTCAAATAGCTTTCTAGTTATGTTGCGAATCTAGATATGTTAAGAACAATTTTACATTGTGTCTATAATTAATATTTTCAAGAACTTGCGCAAAACAATTAAGAGTTTTATAATTGTTGTCTTAAGCTCTTGAAAGAATTCAATTATTGTTAACTAGCTTTACTTTAGCGTCAACTAAGTAAAACATAGAAAATGCAAAAATTATAGCAAGAATCAATTGATGCTTAAAATACTTTTTCGAAAGAAATTTTTAAAAAATTAAGTAATAGAATAACGTTGCAATGCAATAAATTAAAAGACTTGAAATTTGTCGATTATTAGATAAATGTTTAGAAAGAAAAAATTGTCGACAATAAACAAATAATTGTTATTTTCGAAGACTTAAATATAGGTTCTACTAACTTTTAATCAATAGTATTGAAATGTATTTATAATCTCTTTAGTCGTAATAGCAATAATAAAAATAACAAAAACAACAATAATAAATCTTTTAAAGCTAAATTAATATAGAGATAGAACTCTTAAGTTAAGTTGCTAGCAATTAATAAATTGTTGCATAAAACGTTGGCTTCAACTTCGATTTACGCGATAACTAACGTTAGAAAGAAAGAGATTTAAAAAAAGAGTTATTTATTGTTACAATTTGTAAGAGCCTTATTTGGAGAAAAATCAAAATTTTTATTTATTTCTCTTCTTGTCCTTCTATTGTTGCTACTACTATATAACAAGTCTTTCTACTATTAATAACTAACTAAAAATCTTAATTACAAAAACAAGACATAACTGTTTCTAAAAGAAGCATAGACTCAAACTAGACTTTACACAATACTCGTTAATTACTTATCTCTAGAACGTATAGCACTTAATTAGATATTGCGATAATAGATTTATATAGATTGGAAGTCTAAAAGTCCTTAATTATAAACTTTATTTTCTTGACAAAAAGATATTTATTAATATAGACTATTTAAATAGTTTGTAAATTAAGTTCGCTTTATAAAGACATTACAATCTTTATCTTAAACTAGATTGTGCTCTACTTCTTATCTTCTAAACAATATAAGAATCTTAAATCTAGAATTGAAGAACTTTTTTAGTGCTATTTTATTAATAGATTCTATATAGTATCGTGCGATATATTCTTATTAATCTTAAATAGTAAAATCGAGATTATTTCGAAGAAGCACTTCTATTATTGCAAGATTAACTTGTTACTTAAAAGCTAGATGCAAAGCACTCTCTTTATTAAGATTAATAATATTGATTGTAGCGTTATAGATAATTAGTTCTTTTATATTAGCGTTAATAAAATATCTAGACATTAATGTTGTTTTCTCTTGCTTATTCGAAATATTTATATTAATATAATAACGCAATAGCGCTTCTATTAAAATTAGTCTATAATTGTTGTCAAGTTCGCAAACAATTCTTAACGCAAAATCTTCGTTGAAGTCAATATTGTTAATATTGACTTTATTTCGAAATAAGTTCTTAAGATTTCTATATTAGAGCTTCAAGTAGTAGTTGTTTTTACAATTACATATTTTTGCTTTTTTGCTTTAACAATATATTAAAAAGCTTTCTAATATTATTTGATTAATTTTGTTCTTAGCAATTAAGAGTCTTAATAGTATCGTCTTAATATAGTTTAGATTATTTGTATTAAAGAGCGAATAAAGCGTCTTATAGATATTAGCTTCTTAATTTAAAAGAAGTTCAACAAGTTTTTACAAGTCGATCTATATTGTATCTAGTAAAGAGATACTTTTATAAATATTAATTTTATAATCTAGTAATACTATAGCGATATCGCTATACTTATTTTATATTGTAGCAACAAGTAAACTTTCGAATAGATTGTCTCTTTTATTGATATTAACATCGATTATACTAGCTAACTTCTCGATTTTATATAGTCGAATAGACGCAAATTGAATAATGTCTATTAGAGATGTTTTGTCTTCTCTTTTATAATTGACATTAGCTTCTATATTGAGCAAATATCGTTAAGATTGCTTCTTTCGCAAAGCAACGTAAAGAGAATAGAATTCTACGTTGTTTATATTAGCACTATAATCTTTTACAAGAAGCTTTACGACATTGCGATATTCGTGCGCAACAACTATTATTATCAATAATTCTTTCTACAAACTAGAGAATAGTTTATTAATATCTTAATCAATTGCAACAAGCAACTTTATAACACGCATTTTTCTTGCAACTACAACAATCGTTAGTTCTTTACAAAAAAATAGTCCAAAATCTATTGCGCTATATTTGTGCAATTTCATTACAACTTTAAGAGCAAAGATATTGTTTATGTTATTTTATGTTATTATTTGCTTTGTAAGATCTTTGCGAGAATCTTTGTCAATATATTTGCAAAGCTAAAGAAGTATATCTTGTCGAATAAAAGTATTTTAAAAGTCTATATATTGTTACTCTTATTTAAAAGCTATTAATGTTTAAACTTACAACAAACGCAAATATAAAAATAGAGCTTCTTGCATAGCTTCGTATACTTTGCAATATTATTAACGTTAAACGTTTAACATTTACAAGAATTTAAAAAGACAATAAAAAGAAGCTTTGTAGACAACGTATTTATACTTGTTGTTGTTAACTATTTGCACATTTGTTTTAATAATTAACGTTTCTACTTAAGCAAAATATCTTGTATCGCAATTCTATTTAATTTAATTTCGAGATCTAGCTAGTAGAAAAGTATTTGTCTTTATTGTTTCTTTCTATATTAGTAGTATATAATTATAGAGCAAAAAATTAGTTTTAGCGTATCGACAAAATCGAATCTTTTTTAATCGAGTTAAATTGCATTCGTGTATTATAGCATAGCATGCAAACTTCTTCGACAATTAAAAATATACTACTTAATATAATTTGCTCGTGCGCATAACTCTTATAAAGTTTATTATATAATCTTTCGAAGTTGCGATTATCTTTGCAAATAATTTAGTACAATAATAGCATATTTTATTTAATTAGCGCAAACATTAATTAAGCTTTAGCGCAACTTGTATTGCATTAAGCTTGAAACAATTTATTAATAATAATATACGTTTTTCGTTAGTAATCTTTTCTAATTCGCAAACAACTAGATAAGAAGACTTTCTTTTGCTTAACTATATTGTTGTATTTGCGCATCTCTTTTAATTCGACTAGCTAATCGTTGGGAATTAAGTCGTAAAAGTAGCATTTATCGTAGAAATATAATAATCTTATCTCGCTTTTTAATTATAAAGAATATTTATCGTAGAATTATAGTAATTGTACTCTTGATTGCCTCGAATTAAGTTGTAGAAGAATATTTGTTGTAGAACTATAATAGCATTATAGCAATTAACGTTTATTGTAAAACTATAATAACTCTACTTTTAACTATCTCGTAAAAGAAGTTAGATCGTAGGAAAATATTTGTTGTAGAACTATAGTAATCTTATTAGCAATTAGATTGTAAAAAATTGTTTATTATAAAATCTTGTTCGACTAGATTATACAACTTTTGTTTGTTATATTTTATAAAAAAAACTATCTAGATCGTACAATCTCTTATTGTAATAAAATATATTATCTTTCTAGCTCGTAGTTCTTGCATCAATATGTCTCTAGACTTAAAGTACTATATCTTCTTGCTCTTAAGTATATAGATAGAAATTGTTATTATTTTTGACAAGAATTAGAATATTATTATTACGCGTTTGTTATTATTTTGATTTAGTAATCTTTGTCGCATATTATTGCGTTTACTTTGTTATTATATTGACAAAAATAAAACGCTATATACAACATAAAAGAACAACAATTAGCTAAGATTTAAACTATTAGAATCTAAATCTACTTTATTAATTGTTGTCTTGTATTGTTAATTACAATCTTAACATTTTTAAAATTCTTTTTCTATAAGATTTTAACAATTATTTGTAAATTATTTTTGTACACAACGTACTTAACAAGATCGCGAAATTTATTAAGAAAAGACACTACTTATCTATTGTAATTTTTTAGATTTTTTAAGTTTCTAAAAATTAACGTTAACTTGTATTAAATAGAAGCAATTGTAACACATATTTTGCAAAATTAATAATTCTACGTTGTGTTAGCGTTTGCGAAGCTTGTATATATTTAAACTTATTATTTATTTAGCGTTCTAATTTGTTGTATAAGATCGAAATACTTTTGTTGCATAATTCTTTGTTTATATTCGTAGAAGAAGTCGTTTATAAATTAGTTAATACTTATAGTATTCTACTATAATTCGATATTGTAACTTGAGTCTATTATTATAAAGATAATATTATATTCGAAGTTGTTGTTGCTTGTTATGTTAAAAATATTTTAATTGTTAATAAACTTTATTCTTAAGTACTAAGAAACAATAAAAAGTAAATAAAAGATACGTCGATTTATAAAATAATAAAAGTTGTTAGAAAACTAAAAATAAAGACTAAAAATATAAAGATTAAAAGATAAAAATTTAATAAAAGCTACATGTCGATCTTTATGTTCGTAAAATAAAGCTAAAAAATAACTAGTATTCTTTGTATAAGTTTTAATTTTGTATTTACTCTTTGCTTTTAACGTACTTAAGAATATTGCAAATAGTTTAAAGCGTTTAATTTACGTACTAGTTTTAACTTCAAATTATTCTTTTAGTTTTAACAATTAGCTCTCGAAACAATAAGTATTACAAAAAATAAAAAATAGATATTGTCTTAATTTAACTTGCTAAAGACAATATATTTTGTTATTTATAACAAGAAGATAAGATCTAATTAAGATTGAATCGAGAAACAATACAATTTTGTTGCGTTGCATTATAACTTTTCTAAGAGAATTAATATAGACTTGCGCAAGCAATAGAGTCGTCTATAACTTAATTATTTGCAACACAATTTTAATTAAGTTGCAAATTACACTTCGCTTATTCGACAATTTATAAATAACTAGACGCTAAGTTCTTTAATTACAAATTTTCTAATTTAAGATTTAGCAAAGAGACATCTAGAAGTTAATATTGAGAAATTGTTTAAAACTATTAATAACAAATACATTTACGACGTAAGTTGTAGACTAATCTATATTTTTAACATTTCGAAATTAATTGACGTATAGTAATCTTCGCTCTTTTCGACTTTGTTTTATGCGTTTCTTAGATAAAGACACGAATCGCAATAGAGTTTTAATCAAGAATTCTTTTAAAAGAATGTCTAGAAGCAAAAAACAACTTGATTATTATAATTATTGTAGAATTTTTACAAATAACTTTAAGCGTTAGATTATCTTGTGTTAATATAGACGAATTAGATAGTTTACAAGTATAGATCTTTATCAATTGTACATAGTACTTAGTTGTATTTAATAGTAGTTGCTACAAATATTCTTCGTCTATAAGATAGTCTTCTTCTTGTAAACATTATAATGTTAATTGCAATTCTTGCAAGAATCTTTATTACTAGTTTGATTTAAACGTCAATACGTTTTCTTTCTTAGTTGATCGAATTATTGAAGCTTTTCTATTGTATTTTTATATTAAGTTTGTTGACCAATTAAATATGTTTAAATCGAAGAACGTGTTGCAAATATACTTATAATTCTTAATATACTAAAATTGATTACTAATTAGAACAAATAGTTGTCGACAAATAATAGCTTTCTTTGAGAATTCTTTAAGAAATGTGCACATTAAAAAGAAGAACTTTTTTAACAAAATTAAGCGCTTATTCTTTAGATTAACAAGCAAAATGCGAATTTGCATTAAACGAATTTTTAATTGTAGCAAACATAAGTAAATCTAAATATAACAATTTGTCAATGCCAAGAACTTAAGACTCTTTATTTGGAATTCCAAAAATTTTACGCTAGATTAGAAAATTAGCTTTAGAAGAAAAAACAAAACTATAAGAATATTCGTAATTCTCTAGAAACAAAGATAAAAAAGCTAGCAAAAACAAAGAAAAATCTTGAACGCTATTGATTAACGCTTAAAGATTTTTCGAAGTTCTTAACTATAATACAAGTAATATCTAGCAAAAATAAGACAATTGTTATAAAAACTTTGCTATTAAAAGATAACAATATTAGAAGTTTATTAATTGATATTAAGAACAAGAAAGAGTATATATAAATTTTAAAAGACAAATATCGACAATACAAGCACGTTGTAAAGCAAGAGAACTACTTGCATTTCAATAATACTTTGAAGATCTTAAATTGATTTGTTGCCAAGTTTAACAATAGAAAACGTGTCGATATCGATAGATCTAACTAGTTAAATTAGAAGATAATCGAAATTAAGCAAGAGTTGTTTTTTAAGAAAAGAGTACGCTCTAATTGAAAGTTAGCTAGAAAAAATAACTACTAAGTTTTCTTAACATTTTATGCGACGTATTTGCATTTATTAACTATTCTATAAAATAACTTGTTAAGTTATTGTTTTATATTGATGCTTTAGTTTATTTACAATATCGAGAGAAATTTTGAAGATAATTTGCTTTTTAGTTTTATAAGCTTGTTGTACAATTGTTTTGTTATTAATAAATTTGAGTTTAATTATATTATTGTAACTTATGTAGATATGTTTCACGTTTTGCTTACGAACATCTAGAATCTTCGCTATTTATAGAATCTTCTTTATACTTAATTTTTCAACTTGAAACAAAGTTTAATTGTAGAGCAATATAAAAAATATAATAATTAAAATATTGTTTAACAAAGACTTTGAATATAGTTGAGCTAATTATTACGCAAATTAAGAGTAAACAATTTTAGTTAAAGATTAAGTCGTATACGTAAATCTTAATTAAGCAAAGATTAAAAACAATAGAATTGTTAGTTTTGTTATTAAAGAAAAAGCAAATTTCGATTGCGATTTGTGTTCAAACAAGTAAGATATTAAGTTTAGATTTTGTATTGAAGATAACAATAAGCGTGCAAATAAATAAGACAATAAGTTAGTTCTTTGTTGTAGCAATAGTTGCAAAACTAATACTCGAGATATAAAAGTTAACAAGATTGTTATTGACGTACATTCGAAGAAAGTTTAGAAGATATCTTGTTTTATCGCAAATGTTGTTAAGTATTTTGCGAAACACTTATTGGAAGACTTATACTTACAATAGATATATTGCAAAAAAAGACAATTAATATTGTTTTCGAAAGATTGCTAAAAGAGTCTTTTATAACAAGCTATAATATTAGCAATATACGTGTTAATGTTTAAGAACAATAATAGAATTGTAATTTTGCACAAGCAATACTAGATATTCGCAAGAATTGCTTTAAGACATTTAGTCTTCTTATTAAGATCTTGTTAATTTAATTGATAGAACTAAGATAATCGAACATTGCGAAGAAATTCTCTAATAATAAGATTGTTAATATTAGAATATATGTTATATATGTTTTTATAGTTGCAAGTCGATACAAATCTAGAAAACTTAGATTATTATTTACACTATAATTTGTTTCTAATTTTGTGCGTTTTTTTGATATTTTTGCGAGATACTTAGTTAATTATAACTAGGAAATAATGTTAAGTAAATAGTTAAAGTTGTCGATATAAATATTATTGCGTTTGAAGATTGCTATAGCTTTTATAAGACGTTTAATTATATTCGATAAGCTATTTGTTTTAATTAAGATACTTGTTGTATTAGTATATAAAAGATTTACAAATAAAGTCTTTAAAATTGATCAATAGTATACTCTTTATAATTTTGACACAAAATTCAAGATATTTCGTGTTCTTTAAAAAGATATATAGAAAAGAAATAATATATTTAATAAATTTCAAGCGCGCTAATATCGAGAAACGTTAATTTTTAAATATGTTAAAAGAGAAAACTTCTTGTTGCAATATTAGCTTTTTAATCTAATTAAAGTCTACGAAGAAGTAATATGCATTTTTGTCTTAAAGAATAATAACTATATAAGAATTTAAATACGTAAAGCTTGCTATACATTTGTCAAAAATATAATATTAGATTTCTTGTATACGTACAAGATATTGTGTTATTTTCTTTAAACAACAAAAAATTAAGATTCTATAAAACGTTTTTATTTTAAGCGTCGATCAAAGATTAAAAAAGAGCAAAAAACTATTAAGTGTGTTTTGAAATTCTTTTATTTGTTTATTCTTGATCGCAAGACATTGTATTTATAAGATATTTTTTCTTTTGCTCTTAAAAAGTCTAGCTAGCTACAATTTCTCGCAAACAATATCTTTGATTAAGTTGCATTAACGTATATAACAAAATATATTTCTATTAAAGAAGTTAAAAATATTGAAGTAAACTTCTCTTATAATACGTTTTGTTTGTTTATCGAAGACTAGAAGCTAGTTAGAGTCTAGTAGCAATTAAACAAGAAATAAACTTAAGTTCTTCTAGATAGAGATTTATTATCTATTATTTGTTGTTAGAATACAAAAATCTTTAACTTGCTTTTAATTAATAAGTATTTTGTAAATATATAACACTTGTACAAAGCAATAGAAATTAAGACTCTTAAATAGAGCGCAAAGCGTCAAAAGAAATCTAATTTGTACGTAGAGTATTATTAAAATTCTATCTACGTATTACAATTAAAATGTAATGCTCTAAAGCAAGTTACAAGCAATCTTCAAGTTTAAAAATCTAAATTAATCGAAATAAATTTTTGAAATCGAATTGTCGAAAATTAGTAAGCAAATCTTTTGAAGAAAAATATTTAATCTAGAACTTTATAATGTCGCGAAAAGTTTAATTCTTCGTTAGCTTAAAACTCTCTTTATAAGAGCGCTAATTATTTATATCTTCTTTGTTAGTTATTACTTTCTATAAATTGTTAGACAACAAAATATAAATAAGAGTTTTTTTATAGCTTTTCGAAAGAGACGTTAAGTTGTTTTCGAAAGAGATCTTATCGCAAAGAATTCGAAACAAATTAGCAATCTTTAATTGACTTCGCACGTTAAATTCTATGCTACTATAATATTTAATAACAATACTTTATTCTCTTAGAATTTTTATACAATAGTTTCTTGCAATTATTTGTCTTAATTGCACGTATTTAATGTTAAAAAGTTTGCAATTTACAACAAAAATTGTTTTATTTAATTTCTTAATAATCTTAATAATGCGAGAATTTAACAATCTTTGTTGCTCTTCTTTGTTAATTAACAAGCAAAAGCTATAGTTTTTTGTAAATTGTTTTTATACAATATTTTTAAAAAGAAACGCAACAATAATAGCGTAAATTTTTGTTTAAACAATACAATAATTGCGTCGAACTATTTTATCTTTATAGCTAACAATAATTTAAAACTACTAGTCTTATTTACTTTGTCAAATTAATTTTGCTACAAATCTAAATTATATTATCTTCAATAAAAATACTTATCTTTATACAATATCTTGAACTTTTTATATATTCGAGTTCTTTTTTTGTTTACAAATATTATTTGCGTCTTTATAAATAACTTTAGTTGTTTGAAAAATATTATAGATCTTCTTAAAGCATAAGTTGTTGTTAATAGTGTTTTGCATTTATTTTATCTAATATGTTTAAAAATTGTAATAGTTGCTATTGGCGACAAAACTAATATTATCTTTAATATTCTTCAAGCTTAGAATTTTAAATTTGAGCTTAATTAGCAAAATTTAATTAACTTTTTTTCCTTTATTATTGTTCTCTATTTTATAGAGACGTCAATCTCTTTACTAGTTTATTATCGACAATTGAAAGAAGTTCTTTTAAGATACGCAAATAAGATGCGACAATTGCGTCAACAACTTCAATTACTCTATTTCGCTATATATTTAAATTGTTTTCTTTAAGAGATTGTTAAAGATATTGCTTTAAGTTCGAAGAAGATCTTCAACTTTATCTTAACTAGTCGTTTATTTAATTCTATTAATAATAAATATATTTAATATCTTTTTATCTTTGTACGTTTAACTAATAAACACAAATTTAGTTTTGAAGAACAAATATCTTTTATAGTCTTAAAAATACTTATAGACATTTATTCTTTTAACATACACAATAAACTAAGTTTTCTATAATTTAATTAATTTCGTTAATCTAGACTTAGATTTCGACCCTATAATAGTATATAAGTTTCTCTATTAATCTTTACTTTTTTAAACGCTTAATAGTTTTTTTGCTAAAATCTTAGTAGTTTAGCAATATAAAAATATATAAAAGCAATTTTGTCTTTTGAATTTTACGTTTCTTTTTTAGCAAATCGACGCAACTTAAGTACATCGAGAGAATTAAAAAAAATTTACTAGATAGAAGCTTCTTAAAAGTAATTTTATATATTTACACTATATATATTGTAGATCAAAGCATACTTTATTTTGTGCGCATACTATATGCGATATATGTTTTTGCATATTTAAGAAACTTATATTTGTCAAAGACTATCGATTCTTTATTCGAAATTATATTTTTTGCAAATTAGAAAGAATTATTGTAGAATACAAGTTGTTAACAACTAAAATACGCATTCTTTCGATTAATAAAAAAAGAATTTATAAAGTTGTTTTGCTAATCTTCTTAAATCTTTTGCAAAAAATTGTTAACTTGCAATTATATCTTTAAGATCTATTTAATTTTGCGTTCGAAATTAACTTAAGTAAAATAACGCACAAGATTTTGTAATAGAGCTCTAACATATTAGTCTAAAAATTTTTATTATTTTTAGTTTATTTAATAGTAAATAGAACATTTTGCAATGCAAGAATGTATTTGAGACTCTAAGTTAACAATTCTTTGATTAAAGTTATTAAAACAAGTTAAATATCTTGCAATATTTTTATTATTTGCTTAAGTGCTAGTTCTTAAATAGCTACTATAATATACGTAGTTTCGAAACTTTATTTAAAGAAAGCTTTAATGCTAACTAATAAATGTTTAGCTATTGTTAATATATAACTAATATCAAGTTTGCGATAATTGCTACTACTATCTCGAATACGTCTCTCTATCTTTTTTCAAATTACAATAACATTGATAAGAGACAAAAGAATTGTAGTAAAATTACTATATTTTTATTCCTAAAAACAAATAACTTAATATAGATAAATTACAAGCATGTTCGATCTTAAAGAATTAAAGATAAGTTCTTTGTATAAGAGACGTAAGTAATTTATTATTGTTTATGTTTTATACAACTAATTAAGCTAGTAAACAAGTAACTTTCGCAATATCTATATAAGTATACAACTATTATTTTAATTAGAGTTCTATTAATATTTCTTAAACTTTTCAAATTAACGCAATTGCTTGCTTTAGAAATATTTTAAGATAAAGATCTAAAGCATAACAATTTAATTAATCTAATACTATAAGAAAGTAACTATATATAATTAATAATCAATATCGACATAGTTCTATCTTTAAGTATCAATATTAATAAAGCTTTCGTATTCTCTAGCGTTTCAAATTTTCGTTATATTATTTTCGACAAATTTATTCTACAACTCTATCGATCTTTTATCTTCTCTCTAAATAGTTAAAGTATCTAGCAAAATTTGCAAAATTGTTTAGATTCTTAGTTACAAAGGAATTATTTTTAACTAAATATTATATTAACAAACAAACAATTTACAATTAATAACGTAAATCGTATATAAAAGCTACAAAATTATATAAAAGAGCAATCGAATCTTTTTCAAAACTATACAAAGATAATATATGCAATACTTTTGTTATCTTTGTTTTTCGAACTAAATTAAATGTTAATTTTTACTAATAGCGTTTATTGATATTCTAGTTTTATACAATCTTAATTAAATAATCGAATTATACTTAAAGTATTAAGTAGATTGCAATAGTCGCATTAGACTATTATAATAGACAAAAAAATTCTAGAATATCTCGAGTTAATACAAAATGTGTGCGAACGTTACAAATACTACAAGATATACATAAAAATTGTTGTTTATTATTTAACAAATTTAACAACTATTTATCTCTAAAGCGTTATTAAAGAGAGAAGAAAGATTAGCAAGTTTCTACAAACAATGCAATAATTTGTTGCGCAACAACAATTGAACGCTAACTTTAGTACGTCTTATTACAATGCTAAGATTTATTTACAATATAGAGCTTGCGAGCCAAATACTAAACACAACAATCAAAAACGTAAATCGAGCGACAACAAAAATAGTTCGATCTCTACAAAAAAGACTCGCTATCTATAATAAGACAACGTAATAAAAAGATAATTATTATATTTGTTTAATCTAAATCGAGATATATAAAATTAAGATTTGACTCTTTGTTCTTACTTTTAACTTGTAACTAAAAATAATTTTTGCTAGCTTAGATTTCGACGATAAGAGATTAAGAAAAGTATTAAAATCGAAATACGTCAATTTTAGTATACTATTTCTATATAGGCTTTGGCGTCAACTCTAGCTAGAGGCGCATAATAGTATTTAATAGAAAAGTCGCATTATCTTTATCAATCTTTTTGCATATTAATTTCTATTTATTTTCTACTTATCTTTCGCATCTTTTTTGTGTGCATATTAGCTTTTAATCTTTGCAAATGTCTTTTGCAACTTCGAGACAAAACAACAAAATATTTCGCAAACGCAAAAATATATTGTTACGAAAAATTTATAAACTTATTAGCTTTATCGAAGCTAATGTAATAATATTTCTTTGCTATAATTCTTAAGTAATTGCATATAACAACAATCGCAATAGTAATTAATCTATATTAGAAATAACACTTAATTTACTTAGATATTGTGAGATAGTTTTATACTTACAACGCCTCAAGAGACTAAGAGAGCTAAAGTATTGCTCGATTATTCTAATTTCAATTATTAAGTTTATAGACGTACAATTGATGCTAATCTTAATTAAAGAATATCTATCTTCAACAACAAATTATATTAATTAAACAAATTAAAAATTATTGTTGCAAATAATCTATTTTAAATTAACGCTATATTAAACAATGCAACTTCTCGCTTAATCGCAAATGTCTAATTCGATACAACTATAACTTTATATTAAATAATTACAAATTAGAATATTGCTTCTTTAGACAATTAATTACGTCTTAACAAAGACAATGCAATTAATAACAATAATTAGCAATCGACAAATCTTAAAAACACATATTAAAGCACAAAAAATCTATTGTTATTAAATTGTAAGCATCTATATCTCGCGTCTTAAAATTTAAGACTCTTATATTAAGATATAAGTAAGCTAATTGAGATTAGCAACGCACTATATTGTTCTAGTTAAAACTAATTAAAATTGATAAGAGTTTTTAAGATTAAAATCTTTGCACAACAATTATTGCTCTATCGATTAACAATTATGTATTAACAAAGATTCGATAATTAAACTTAATGCTCTTGTAATTAAGATCTTGTTACAATTAAAGACTTAAACAAACAAGTTAAATTAAGTTATTTTTTACAATTTATTCTTAAGTCTAAGTATAATTGATGCTATTCTTAATTGCGTCTTAAGACAAGCATTCTAGCTTAATAAAAAAATAGAGTTAATATAGATTAATTAATATTTTTAAACTTACAACAATAAAAAGACTTTAAAGAGACGAGATTTAAAAGTTTAAGACTTCAATTAAGACAAAATAATAAACATTTACTTAAATAACAATTGCGACGTAGAAGATTTACAAATTAATACACATTATTAGATACAAGCTTAAGCAAAGCGTAAACTAGATTTCTATAAATAGCGAAGAATCAAAAGATAGCAATAAGAAACAAAGATGCTTGAGATTATATTAATTTTTATTCGATTTTTCTACGCGTTTTATTTTATAATATATGCGTTCGATATTATGTTTAACTAAAAATTGTCCAATTTATTTATGCTAAGACTTGAGTTATTAGAATGTAAGATTTAAGATATATGCTAGTAGACTCTAGTAGTAAAAATAGATACTAAGACATATCAATATTCTTTTCGATCTCAATTTATATATAGACTTACATGTTCGAGATTTTGCAAATTAGATGTTTCGATAATATACAAAAAACTTTTAATGCTAGTAGCGTTTTGTTATTTTTTAGAATAGCATAAACTTAAAATCTCGAAATCTATAAAACTCGTTTTCAACTTTATTATCTTAATTATTATCAATTTTATATCTTTGATATTCTTACGTTCTTGCTACTTATTTGTTGAGCAATCTTTAAGCATACTTTCGCCAATATTGATTACAACAATTAGTTAAAGACTATAGTTTTCTTGTTATTTTAAACTTATTTATTTTGATTTAATTTACTCGATTTATTAGCACTTGTTTATAGTCAATAACTTTATAGATAATGTAAAAAATATTATATACAAAAAGCAATTTATGTATTACTTAAAATTATTAAATCTTGAAGTTAATAGAAGATTAACGTATCTCTTTGCAAATTGTTGCTATCTTGTGTAAAATAAGTTAATCTCTTAATATAATTAATATATATTGTACTACGACGTTTATATATTTATAAACAAAATATATGTCGACTACAATAGTATATACTTTAATAATAAAGATTATATAATTACTTTTAACTTTGAAGCAAATGCTCTAAATATAAAAAATAAAGTCTTACTTATACTTTTTGATTATAAAGAGTTTTAATTTGTTATTAAAAATTATAATAGCAAATCTAGTCTAATTTAGAATTATAAATTTGTAATAAAGAATTTGCGACTTAATGTTGTAAATTACTTTAATTTTTTTGAAACTTAACTTCGATAACTTAGTCGAAACAAACAAAAGTTTATTTGTGTTAATAAATATATTGCGTGTAGAAGAGTTGTTTGTTAAAGTATAACGTTTGAGTTTGCAAAACAATAGCAACAAATTCTTGTATTTAATTGCTAACTTAAGCTTAATTAATTTAGAATTATTAAAACAAATATCTTCGATTTAAGTCTCTTATTGTTGTACGTTAGCATTACTTATAATTACTTAAATACACACAAAACTTAATTAAACAAGCACTTATAACTTAATTAGCTTGCAAGTCTTATAATCTCTAATTAAATTAAAATTATTTTTAAAGAAGTCGATTTTAACAAGTTAATTTTCGTCAAAATAACTAGAAAATTAAATGCTTACTTGCGATACATAAGAGTTCTCTTAAATAAAGCGTTGCTATTTTGAAAAAAAATATTTTACTTATCTCTATTTACTAATATTTAACGTTAAAGTATAATAAAATTCGATACAATTTCTATTATTTTAGATCTATATCAATATAGAGAGCGAATCGCATTAAAACAAAACTTAAAAGCTAGAATAAAGTATTGCGTTAAGCTTGAAGCAAAAGATATATTAGTTTAACTTTGTCTTGTTTCTCTTAAAGACAATACAAAATTGTTAAAACTTAAATATTAAAGACTAAAGTATCAAAAGTTATTATTATGTTAATTAATAAAAGTTATGTTATTAAATTATGCTATTGCAAGATATTACAATACTACTTTAAATTTAGATTGTCTTTTATATTGTTTACAAATTAATAAAGAGCAAGTCTCGACTATCTTAATATAACAAATTTATAAGTTTATCTAAGAAAACAACTATTTACGCGAAGAGTTTGCAATATACAAAGACACACGCACGATGCTTCGAAAGCTACAAGAGAGAACAAAGCAAATATATCAAATATTAAATAATATATTTTAAGATATATTTCGAAGACTCGTTCGATCTAAGCGACGTCTCTTAAATTACTAGAATATTAACATTAATAATATCAATAAAAAAGTTATTATTTTCTAAGAAGGCTAGATGCTCAAAGCATTATTCAAATATTATAATAAAATACAAGATAAAGCTAGTTTATATAGAAGTATATTCGATTACTAAAGTACTTCTTATTAATGTCTAAACATACTTCAAGATTTTCGTTAAATCTAAGATTGAAATTCGAGCTCTATAAATTTTACGCTATTTTAAACACTCTCTTTAATTAGTAATTTAATTTGATTTCGCACTTTGTTGTCGATAGAGATTGTATTGTTAATTATCGATTATATTTTAATAAGATTGTAATACTTATTAATTATAAGCAACTTTTCTTTGTCTTTTAACGCATTGCTTATCGTTATATTTTTATTGTTAAAATAATTAGTATTATTTATTTGCAACATTAAAAGATAGTTAAGACTTATTAACTCTTTATAGTACTTAACTCGATTTCTTGTATTATTACTTGTTTTGTTTTAAAACTTGTCTTCGTCTTTAAAATAAATAAAGATTCGAAAAATCTACTTTGTATCAATAATTGTACATCGATGCTATTAACAACATTTTTATATAATCTTTATTAATAAGATTGTTATCGAACATTCTATTAATTATATTAATAGTCTTAAGTTTATTGTTTATAAATGTTAGTTTTTGTAATATTATAATAGAATTTGCTATTTATCGATGCAATCAACTTGTTATATAAGATAAATTCGACGCATACAAACTTAATAATAGTTGAAGTCTAAAATCAATTTCTTAAGATATAGAAGCTAGATAACAATATTAATGTTAATAGCAATTATTAAGACATTATTATATTTTTTAACAAACGCGTTCGAGTTGTAAGATTTGTTAAGTTAAGTACAATAAAAATTTTCAAACAAAATATAACGCTTCTCGCCTAGTTTTATTTAAAAGAAATCGATTTTATAGATACGTTCGAAAATTTTACAAGTAAAATTATCTTGCGCTTCTATTAGAAGACACAAAGATAAAAAGATTTCGTCAATTTAATATATAATTATATAGAAATAGCTTTAAAACAAGAAGCGAAGACTAAAAAACAATATTTATAGATTAATATATTGCTCAACTTAAATCTTTTAAGAGCGAACAACTATAATATCGATAAAAAATACTTTTTTATTTTTGTAGTTGTTCGTAATTTTCTTTAATTGTAGCTTGATAAAACTAGCTTTTTTGTTAATCTAAAATATAAAAAGATTGCAATAAATTATTTGTAACGTTTGTAGCATTGCCAAAATAGCAAACGTTATTACAAAGAGATATATTTATAGTTGTATTAATAGTTTGAAATTCTAAGTATAACATTATATCGCGTATTAAAAGAATATCGTTAACGTTTAATAAAATTAAAGAAAGACTTTGTAAAACAAATAACGCAATAACTAAGCTAAAAGAAATAGCAACAACGTTAAGAAAAAGACAATTTATATATTTGTAAATATAGTTCGCAAAGAATATTTTTGTACTTATTGTATATTTAAAAATTCTTGACAAAGACTAGATTAAATTGTTGCTCTTAAGATTTATATTAACATTTATGTATGCAACAATAAACGCATCGATTATAAGTTTTATTAAGTTATAAAGTTTACGAAATGCTATTAGTAATATACTAAGAGCGTTAATTAATACACTAAGATAAATTGTTACGTAAAAAGAAATAGCATTAATTAGAAATAGATTGCTTAAACAAATATTAATATTTGCTATATTCGAAGTCTTATATAACGCGCAAAATACTATTATAGCTTAATACAACATTTGCGTAAAAGCGTTTAATCTAATTTATAAATTTAGTACTTAATATTATCTTAAAAAAAACAAGTAGACAAAAAGTTTTAGAAGAAGTAAAGCAAATTTTTTCTATATTTAGCTTCGCAAGAAATATAAAAGTTGTAAAACAACAATAAGTACAAACAAATTGCTCGCAATTGCAACGTAAATCTAGAAAACTTGCATTAAATATAAATAGTAAAGAGAAAATATATTGTAAAACTTAAGATTTATTATTTTTATTTTAATATATCTTAGGTTTAACAACATATTTTATTTATTACTTTAAAAATATTATAATCTAAGAATAGTTGTAGTTTTAACAATCGTTTTAGAAGCAAACTTTACGTAAAGATTGTTTTAAATATTATCTATATATTGTAATTGAAATTTTTAATCTCGCAATTCAAAATTAATCTTAACTTTTCTTATTGTATCTTTTAATATCTAATTAATTTTTAACAACTTGCTATTCTTTCTTTGCGTAAACTTCTAGTCTCTTGCAAATTAATTTTATTTTAACTTTTATAAATTAAAGCACAATTAGTATTAAGAAATAAGAGATGTTTCGAAAACAAAATTGAATTGTTTTTAACAAAGCGAACGAATTAGCAAGAAAATATAATATTAAAGTATATTGCTTGCTTAAATGCGAAGACAAACTCTACAAATATAGTTTAAGCAACAATTCTATATAGTTGTTAACAACAAAAGAATTAATGTTGTTTATAATTATATTTTTTATATTATAATACTAACGCAAATATTAAGAGCATTCTTATTTAGTATTTGAAGTTTAGTAGCTCGCGAAGAGAGATACAAAGAAATAACAATCAAATCTACAAGTGTAAACGCAACAAATTATATAATTAACAAAAGATTTCTTAAAGATTTAAGAAAACAAGAAGATTAACATTTTATAAAACATTAAGAACGCTATTATATTAATCAAAAAACTAGCGTTTTTCGAAAGTAATTTGCTTTGATTACAATTAAAGAAATACAAATATAGTTTTAATGCTAGACAAGACACAATAAGCTTAAGTATCAAATATATAAATTTAACAAAGATTTAACATATATTAGACGTTTATAGCTTAGCAACGTTGATCTCAAGAATTAAATTCAAAATTATTACTATTAGTTTGTCGCCAATATTGCAAAACACGTTTAGAAGATCTAATTTTAATATAGTGTTTTAAAGATACGTAATTTGTATATTTGTAATATAAACTTAAAACATAATTTATCTAAATCTTGTTGCATCGACTTAAGACTTATAATTTAAAACAATTATAAATTTTTTAATAATAATAAGAGATAAATACTAATTTTTGCGATTAAGTGCAAAGTCGCTTCTAATTGATATATTATATAGTAAGATATTTGTTTTTAAAGAAAGACGCAAACTTTATAAGTAACTCGTGTACGCAAAAGCGAATACATTAGTGTTTTATAGTTAACATATTTTAACATCTAAATCTACGATTTAACACAACTAAACGCTTAGATTATCAATCAAATAGCTTCTATAAGTAGATCGTATATATGCAAATACATTATTGTTTCAAAGTTAATATAATTACTTGTCTAGAACTACAATTTAACACAACTAAACGCTTAAATTATTAATCAAATAGCTTTTGTAAATTAATTGTGCACACGCAAATATACTATTGTTTTAAAGCTAGTACAATTACTTGCTTAAAGTTAATTTGTATTGTTAAATTAATAATACGCTTTCTATTGTCAAGTACTTAAGAATTTTGAAATCTAGTGTTTTTGCTATATCTTTTAGCAACTACATAGAAAATCGAATCAATTAGACTTAAATATATATAACTACTAGTATATTTATCGTTACTCGCGATAGCGCTTTCAATAGCTCTATCTAAGACTATCTTAATAAACCTAGTTGTTTAGAAGACTCTTTTAACATAAGAAACTCTATATTAAATGTATATCTTTTTTACTAGATTTCTAGCAATAAGTTGAGCTAAAATTTTGTTGCTTAACATAAAGTCGAAGTTGTATTTCAATTCAATAATTAAAAAACTTAGACTTATAATCGAAACGCTTAAATCTAGCTTATAATTTATTAAGATATTTTATAGAAGATCGATCTTATTAATTAATAAAAGAGAATGCGCAATTAGTAACTTCGCGCAATAATTTATTGTTTTGCGATAGAGTATTGTTATTGTTAAACAAAACTTAAAGTTAAACATTATTAACTTTATATTAACTACTCTTCGACATAGTAGATTCTACAAACGTTAAAACAAAGTCGAACAAATCTTAAGAGATATGTTGAAGCATAATAACAAATTCTTTCGAATCTTGTTCGACTTTTTCAAATTCTTTGCTTTTATATTGTTGGAGATTAACTTTTTAAAAAAGATAGAAATATCGACGTTAACGCTCTTCTTTTAAAGAACAAGTATCTTCAATAAAGACTTAATTATCTACAATATCTTTTAATAAATAATATCGAGCGCCTTAAACAAGCACAAAGAGATATAGTTTTTTTTAAAAAAGTCTAGAAAGCACTTTTTAATATATTAAAAGATAGAAATAAGTTGCAAAAGAAGTTAATTAATACGTTGCAAATAAAAGATAAGTTTTAAGCAAGATTTGTTTACAATATAAATATAAGAAATTAAAGATTCGCGAATATACAAAGAAATTTAACTAAGACAAAGCAAGAGATACAAAGATTGCGCTTATCTTATTAACAAACTATTATCGCTTAAGTATTCTATTAATAAATCAATATAAGCATATATATATGTTCTTTGTACAATTAAATACTTGTAACAAGAAATTATAGTTTTTCTTCTTCTTTTTCTTCTTCTACTTGATAACTTAAATAAGAATTTACTTCTTTTCTTGATTAACAATCAAAATTTCGTCGAGACTTTTATCTCTTCTTAGAAGCTTTAACTCTTGTAGAAATTTCTTTTTTCTTAACAATTTAATTTGCTTTTGCTAGTAATAAGTTTGTTTCGAAATTGTAAATTCGTTAATTGTCTATTTTATTTCTTAATATAGAAATTTGTCGATAAAGTAAGTTTTGTCGAAACTTAACAATTTAATTTGCTTTTGCTATTAGATGTCTTTTAGAGACTCTTGTGTTTTAAAGACTCTTACAAAAGATTAATAAATAGAGCGCTTTAGCATACTTTTTTGCTCTAGAATCTTCGCATAAAGACTTTAATACTATTAGAGTATTGCTTAATAAGCAAATCTAATTAGTTACTATTATTTTTTGCTTTTCTTTCTTAATTGTTGCTATATATTATATTTGCTAATTGCGTTTTAAGTTTAGCAATCTTTAAATTTGTGCTTTTTCGATCTTTGCTTTTTTAATCTATATTAATAAGTTAAACACTATGTTTCGCAAAATTACAAAAAGTTTGTAATTTTCTAGCATTGCTAATATAGTTTCTATAGAAAAGAATCTTGTAACTACAATAGAAATTGCTTTATTGCAACTAAACTTGTGTCTAAATAGCAATAGAGTATTACTTTTGTAGATTTGGCAATTTATTGTTATAGACACTTAGATTAAGAAAATTAATCAAGACTTAAATAGCATAAGAGCGATACTTGTTCTAGTAGACGTACCTAGAATTTCGAGTAACTCGCTAGTATCTTGTTTGTTTATCTAAAAATTAGACGTGTTTGCAAGAGATATGCTCTAATTAATATAGAGAGTTAAGAACTTCTTCTTGTTCTTACAACGCTTTTAAGATTAATTCTCTTAAGACAATTGTAGAGCTATATTGTTGCTTAAACAAAAAAGAGTATTTAACAAATCAAAGCTCGACATTGTATTGTTAAAATTATTATCTCTAGATACATAACTTCTATCTAGTGTATTTGTAGAGAATTGTCGTTCTAAGTTAGACATTTTCTTATTTAATTTAATTGCTACAATAATTGTAAACATTATTGTAGAATTAAAATTAATAGAGAGCGACTTCTAGACTCTCTTAGTATATTGTAGATCGAAATTAAGAACAATTGTTGTTGCGAATCTTAAATTGTTATCAAAAAAGACGCAAAAAATAACACGATAAATGTAATAATAAGTTATATATCGCTCTTTAACAAGAGATACATTATATATTTATCGTATATACAAAGATTTTCGTGTCTCTCTTTGTAACACTTTATAAGAACGTTTATATCTATGTCGTAAATCTAAATTAAACTTGTTATTAACAAAAGAGAACTTCTTGTTGTTAGAAATTACATTTAATTTTGTCGTAATTAAATAACGCAATTGTTGCACAAGTTGCTCAACAAGTTATTAATTAAGCAAATGTTCTATAATTGGCAACAAAAAGTAGCGAAACAAGTTCTTAAACTTCTTCTTTAATTTTAATTGTTAAATAGAGTCGAATCTAAATCTTAATTCCATAGCTAACTAAATAAATAAAAACTAGATAATAGAATTCAATTCCTTAATAATAGGTTTATCTTTGTTTAGCTTCTTTCTAGATACAATATTTATTAACTTTGGAAAGTATCGATATACAAACGCTTATAACTATCTATAATTTTGCTTAAACAAATTATTCTCGTTCTATTGCAATAATTAATTGAAGATAACACGCATTGTATCTTGCACAATATCTTTAAAACTTAGCTCTAGAAGACGCTTTATAACATTAACGCATAGCTCTAGATATTTTGTGTTCTCGCAAAAGATATATAGTAATAAGATTAATTTATTTAACGTTAAGAGATTGATTAACAATTTGCTTTGTAGTAATAAATTTAAGATAATATCAAAAATTGATCTTTTATATATTTGCTCTTAGATAAGTCGTATATCTTTGTTTAAGTTTTCGAACGTTTATAACTTTAAGAGTTTAACAATAGCTTCGTTAATTAATCTTATTATAGTTAGATTATTGTTAGCGATTTTACACTAGATCTTGTAAATTAAATGCAAATAATTAGTTAGCTTCTTAGATTAAGTTAGTAAAAGAATGTAAACATTGTAGATTCTATCTTATCTTATAACATTTAAGCAAAAGATATTGTTGCATAGTATTAATATAAAAGACAAATTAAAGTCTCGTAATTTTCAAAAGTTAATTAAAGACGTCTCTTAGATTATAGATATTAAGAATGCGTTTCAAGTCTTTTAATTTGTCTCTTGTTAAACGTATCTATTACTTTTGCTTTTGCAATATCTTGTCGCTTTTTTAGTAATATCAAATATGTCTAAAGATTTTTTCGTTCGAAAAATTCGTTGCGTTTAAGTACTTTTTACGCAAATTTTTTCGCAAATAAGAATTAATATCTTGTAGATATTAGAAGAACACAACTATATGCGAAAGAAACAACTAATTGTCTAGATATAGATTTATCGTTTACTAGTTATTCTTGTAATTAAAAAACTTATATATAGCTTGAAGACAATAGCAATTATAAAGAATTGTTAGAGACGCAAAGAGTAGTTGTAGCTCTAGAGATACTTTATTTGTATTGTAGAATAGCGCACTCTAAGATGTACCCAAGCAATAGATAAAGACTTCTAGCTTCTTCTTAAATATTAATGTCGAAATATAATTTTTAGAAACAAGACGTTAATAGCTTTTTGTAATAAATATATCTTTTAATCTTTTGACATTTTTTGATCGCAAGAATTGCTTTTAATTAATCGATAATCGATTTGCTTGTAACGAGAAGAGTTTGACATAAGTTGTGTCTCAAAATTGCGTTTAACACTTATACGAGATTTGACAACAATTTGTTTCGATCTACAAAAAAAACAATCTCTATATAGCAATTGTTAGCGAGAAGACATCTAATATATAGAAATTAAATCAAATATCTTTAGATTATTACAAGTAAAATAATCTCGAATAGCTACTCTATATGTATTGTTATTTATATCTTATAATTACGCTTTTAACACAAATAAGAAATATCTAGTGCAATCGAAATTTTAACGTCTTGTTTAGATTTTAATATTAACAATTGTTATATCTATTGTATTGTTTTATAAGTCGAAATCGAAGATTCTCTATTGCTTTTCTTCTAATTGTATCGATTTACTCTTTATTCTATACTATGCGAAATTAGCGATTCGAACAATATTGTAATAAAGAATCTATCTTACTTTATCTTGTTTATATTGTCTTTTATCTTAGTTAAGTCTATTGCTTAACAACATTGTAGAAAGTCAAAAATTGTCTAGATTCTAAAAAATTTCGCTCTTTATTTGCATTTTTATCTTATTCTATTATATAAACTTATATTGTATAGATATGTTAACCTTGCAATAATTAGCAATAATAAAGATAATATAACATAAAAGATAGATTTAGAGAATAAGATAGCGCATTCTATATAATTACGTAAGCTAGTATAAAGTAAAGTCTTCGTCAAACAAGTTTATAATTTGTGCAATCTTATTCTTCTCTTTTAACAACTATTATAAAGATATAATACTACAATTAGAAGATAAGATAGCGTTTCAATTATATACAAAATGCTATTAGTAACTTCTTACGTATCTAGAAATAAAAGTAGATCTATCTTAATAAAATCTTTTAATATTAAGATAGAGTACGCATATCGAATAATTTTCTCTATACGATAAAGTAATTTTGAAGAAACGAATTACAACTTATTAGACGCATAGTATATCGACTAATTAACTTAATTCTATTCTACAATATTTAAATTTATAAAGACTAGAAAATAAATATAAATAGCTATTAGTTAAAAGATTCGAAAATTTAAGAGTAGCTTATTAAGCATTAGCAACGCAATTAAAATTGCTACACAATAATATTACAAAAATTTATAAAAAGAATCAAAGAATTAAGTTAAAAGAAACGACAAAACAAGCAAAGTATAATAATATCTAGAAACAAGAGAAGACAAATCTAGAAATGCTATTAACAACAATCGAGATAACAACTCTTACAAAATCTTAATCGAATTAAGAGAGAGTAAGATAAAATTTCTTAATCGCATGCAAAGTCTAATAACTAGCTCAAAAGTACTATTTTATTTCTTAATAATCTTCTTAATTTAGTATTGCTTCGCAAACAAGATATATATAACAAGTATTAATTAAAACGCGTTGTAGACTAAGACTCTAAAGCAATAGTTTTTGTACAAAAGATTAATCTATTGCTTTGCTTATAGTTAACAACTTTTAATATTTTGCAAGTATCGTTAATTAATTTTGTCTTACTTTATACTTTTTCTAAATTAGTATACAAAACGTGCAACAATACAATATTATAAAATTCTCGAACTTGTTTTCTCGAATACAATATTTCTTTTTAGTGTTTTCTCGACTAAGATATTGCAACACATTGTTAAGATTGCAACAAAATAAAGCGCATTAACTAAAATATTGTGCGTTCTATTAGTATTAACTTCGACAATAATATACTAGAGTAAAACGATGTTAAAAAGCTCTTACGTTGTTGTTGCACTTACTAGAATCGAGATTTTTCGAATTATTCTTGCGCGTTTGAGTCTTCTTGTACAAGAAACATAAACATTATATTGTTAGACAACCTAAGTAGCTTATAATATTAGCAACTATTATTATACTATTATTAAACAAACGATAAACTTATATGTTTTATATAAATTACAACAATTAAGCAGTAAGTAACTCCAAGACATCGAGCTAATATAGAGCGAAAAGTTATAAATAGATATTGTTTGAATAATAAAAATTAATTGTTCAATATATAGAATAATTAACAAGCTTATACTAAGACAAGATCTATAATAGCAAAATATAAATTGTAGATATTATCGATGTTTTATAACAACTATTATCGACAATATTTTAAAAACAAAGAAATTCTTCTTATAAAGTTATTAAGAGCTAAGAATGTTAAATTGTACTTCGCACTAAATTTTACAAAGCTCAATTTAATTTTGTTACTATATTCGTAAATTTATTTTTTACTTTAGTCTCTTTTGTTATCGAGTTTAGTAATTTTTGTTGAAGAAGATCTTTCTAGATTAGCAACTTAAATCTTGTATACTCTTGCAATACTTAAAGTTGTTGTCTTTACATTAAGATAAAATACAATTGAAGATATATTAACAACAAGAAAAAGCTAGCTATAATAATTATTTAATTTATTTTGCATACTTTTTAACACTTTTAATGTGTTGTAATGTTAAGACTTTCTAATAGATCTTAGATAAGTATAAGAGAATGCGAGTTGTTGTAAGTTATAATTGTAATATTGCTTATTTTCTTAATATTTTGTACAAAGAATTTGTAATCTTAATCTATATAATTAGCAATAGAAATTTGAGCTAACAATAAAGTTAAAGAAAGAGTTGTTTCTAAAATCGACTTTTAAAGCTTAAACTTATTATTTAAATTAATATAGACTATTCTAAAATCAAATAAAGATATCTTCGAGTTATTTTTTATAAGTTTTAGTATAATAAGCTATCTAAGTCTCTTGTTGATTAAGCTCTTAACAATAGTTCTTTCTAACACATTATAGGAATAAGAACAATATAATAATAATAATGCAATTTATCTAGCTTATAATAAGCTATACACGTATCGAAGAATCTATCGTAAGTCTTTCTATCTTAATTGCACGCCTCTACTTACGTTTGCTAGACTAGTAACAAACTATTATAGATAATCGAATAAATGCTACTATAAAAATCTAGAATAGATTAGAATATCTAACTAGATTTGTTACAGTCGCAAAGCGTAAATACTTATTGGCGATCAAATCTATCTTAATTGTCGAAAATTTATCTTTTTGAGCGACAAAATTGCAATACATGTCTTTAATAACTATTAAACAAGATTTTCTACATTTTGCGCAAATTGCGTTGCATTATGTTACACAAAAAGAATTTTTTAAGATTACAAGACTACTTTTGAAACATAGTGTTAACGTTAAAAGTAGATCTTAGAAATTTTATTCGCAATTCATAGCGCTTTACTAAACAATAGCGAAAAATAAAATAGCAACAACAAAAGTACTTTTAAACTATAGAGTCGATATTAACTTAACAATATTTTGTTAAGATAGAACAACACTTTATAACGCAATTGAATCTTGTGTTTACTAAATCAATTATATTTCTAAAATAGCTTTGTACAATATTAGCAATTTGCAAAGTTAAAAAAGTCTTGTTGTTATAATTCTTTTATTGTAATATGAAGTCTACGTTACTACAAAAGTATTAAAAGACAAGTTTGTTTTGCATCGAGTTATTTATAACAACTACAATAAGATTATAAAACTTCTTATTGCGCATAAAGTCGATTTTAAAGATTGATACAATTAAATAACGTCGTTAATAATAGTCGCAAAGTAGAATTGATTATATCTTATAAAATTACTTCTTTAACATAAAGTCGATGTTTATGCTTATATATTCGCTTTCGACTAGACGTCTTTGCTTATAATTGTAAAAGAATATATTAATATACGAGTTAATTAGATCGATTTAACGTACTTTTAAAGAGAGATTATTATAAAATTATTAACGCATAAAGCTTACATTAACGATGAAAATTGCGTCAATACGTCTCTTGCAATTGCAATCTTCTCTAATTTAATAGTAATTATAAAGCTCTTGCTAGAGCAAAGTATCAACGTCGACAAATTAGATTGCATAGATTTTACGTTATTGCAACTATTATATCGCTATTATACTTTAAGTAGAATCAAAAGAAAGCTTCGTATATTTGATTTTCTTCTAAAGCATAAAGTCAATTCAAATAGAAAAATCTCTTGCGAGAACACGTTACTTATTAAAATGTATTAAAGCTCTTAGCATTACTTTGTCTTAATAAAGATTTGTCTTTTTAAGACGTTGCTTTAAAAAGAAGTTAACGTTAATATAATTAACATTAACAACAAGACATTACTTTAAATTGTGTATAAACAATATAAAGATTCTTATTAAAGTAGACTAATACTAATGTTAATTCTTCTTGACATTAAGATTAATATAAAGACTATTAATTATTGAGAAGTTTTATTATTAAGATCGATTTGCACGAAATTCTTTCTAGATATAAAAAAGCAAGTTAACATTGTTTGTCTTCTATTCAAAAACATTGTGTCGAGATATTTATTAACAATTAAATATATTTTTATTAATATATCTCTTCTAGTAGATTTTATAATTAAACTATTAATAAGTTATAATGTTCTAGTAGATGCAACAAATAAAAAGAAAAAAACAATACTTTACTATATAGCTAGAAGTCGGAATTATAAGATATTTCGAACATTGCTTGTCTACAACGCAAACAAGGAAATTCGAAATTAGAAAGAGCTTTTTGCAAAGATACTATTTGATGTTATATAATACTAGAAACTATATATTATATACAATAGATCGAACGCATTGTTAATAAAAGCATAATTTATAAAATAATTACTATTCTAGTTTTATATTTATTATAAGTCTTTCACTCGACATCTAGAATCTAGTAATAATTAAAATCGCGATATAGTAAAGATAGAAATAGAGAAGACTTAATTGAAGATTTATAGTCAAAGAACGTTAGTAGTAAGACTATATACATTTTTAAGTTAAGTTGTACAAGCAATAATTTCTTCGATATTCTAGAGTTAAAGCTAATTCTCTTTGATATTGCTATTAAACACGCATAATATTTGTTTTTTTAACAAATCTTCTTTTAATATAGATACAATTGCAAGAATATTTAGAAAGTTAAATTGCTTGTATTTATATTGCTAGTCTAGCTTATAAAGTTTTAATTGTTAACATTTGCTTCAAATGCAATAATAGCTAGAAATTGCAAAATTGTCGATATTGCATTGTTAAATTTGTTTTAAGAATTAAAAAACGCAATAATACTTGTCTTTAAGTAACATCTTTTTTGTAAATTTTACGTAATAGCATTACAAAATTGTTCAAAAGTAGTTAACTTTTTTGCATATATTTGTCTTTAATTATACTAAGTATAGCTTTGCAAACAATTATCGAAAGAAAACTTTAAATAAACAATAAAATCAAAAACATAAAAGTTAATAATTAGAAAGACAAATATATTAATTTTACAAAAGATAGCAAACGACAATATATTAATTTTAATTACAAATAATTGTAGATTGTCTAATCTATCTAGAGCTATTAGAATTTAATATGTCTCGTAATATATAGAATATTAATCTAGCGTTATCGCAAGAAACGTAGTTACAAAATTTAAAAATGTAGTAGCAAGTATAGACGAGCTTGTTTTGGTTGGTATTTAAGTTATTAATGTGCTATAAGAATTAGCTATTGCAATCTAGTTCTTAAAGACTTGCAAACTTATAGTTATCTTTCACATGTATTTGTAATTAAGATAATGCTAATCGAGATAATACTAATTGTAATAATGTTAATCGAGATAATGCTAGTCGAAGTAGTGTTGATCAAGATAATATTAATCGAGATAATATTAATCGTAGTAATGTTGATCGAGATAATGCTAGTCAAGATAATGCTAGTTAAGATAATGTTGGTCGAGATAATGCTAGTCGAGATAACGCTAGTCGAAGTAGTGTTAATATTGATCGAGAGCATTCTAGTTGCGATTGTTGTTAAAGTTTAATAGAATAACAATTGCACAACAATTGCTATTACGAGAAAGACAATTTGTGTCAATCTATTAAATATTAGTGGACGCAATTTCGCAACTAGCATTAGATATATAATTAAACAATATAAGCAATCTTGTAAACAAATTAGACAATTTGATATATTAGTATAAGTATCTCTTGATTCTTATTAGAAGATTATAACTCTTATTTGAGAAATTGTAATTTAATTTAAATTTTAATGTAAGTTTAAATATTATCTAGTAATAACTTTATTAATATAAACTTGTAAATTAATAGATTACAACTTATATATAATTTCCTCTTTGTTAATAACGTACTTGGCTAAGACGTATTCTAACATTAATACAACGTATATAAATTAGCATAGAAATCAAAAGTAAAGAGCTTTTTAATAAAAAATCACGTAAAGAAATTCTTAACAACAAATTATAATCAATAATCTTGATCTTAACAAAGCATAACATATAATTACTTATAGAATGCATACTATTGTTGCTTCGACGTCTTCAAAAATAGCGATTTCGATATAGAAGAAGTAGAAAAGAGAAGACTTAATAAGATCAAAAGATCAATTCCGCTTTCGATCTCTATATAGTTGTAATTGTTTCTAGATTGCGAAGTAGAAAACAAAAAGAACAAGCAATATAGACTAGACTCAATAGATGTCTTAATTAAAAGAAAAGACTATATATTTTAAATCAATTAGAAAGAAGATAGATTTTCTTAAATCGAGAAGTTATAAAAACTCTATTTACAAAATTGCTAATCAACATTTTCTCAAATATATATTAGCGTTTGGTTTTCAATTTACGAGAGAAAGACTTAATAAAGATGCTATACAATTATATATACGTTTGTCGTAAGATTCTAGCACAACTTGTACTATTTATTGATAACAATTTGTAGATTTCTAGAAAACAATTGTACGAAAACAATTGCTCTTTGAACTTCGCAAACGTATCAACAAATATAGTAGCAAAAATCTAATTACACGAATAATAATCTAAAGTAGATTGAGCAATATGTTTGTGCTTAAGATTGCAATAGAGCTACGTAAAACAAATGCGTTAAATCTTGAACAATCGTTCTATAAAGAAATAAGGAGTGCTATAAAAACAAGAGAGATTTGTGCTTTAAAACTATTAATTGCGATTAACTTAAACGTTTATCAATTGTTTCTAAAGAAATTATTAATAACAATAGTTATCGCGCACGAAAGATCTAAAGTAGTAAAACTACTAATAAAAGAGTATAACATCACTTTAGAATCGTATCCCATTTATACTATTATATAGAAGCGAAAGTCTTAACGATACTTATTGAAATTAGATGTCAATTTAAACAAAAAAAGACAAAAACAAACATTATTTATATATATTGTAACAAACAAGTCGAACTATTTAGTCAAAAAGCTAACTAGCACAATTAATATTAACATTAATAAGAGAGACAACAAGTTCAAAAGCTTATTGAAGAGAACAATATAAGCAAAAAGCTATCTTTATTTTAGCAAAATATTGTTATATTACGAAGTCGACGTTCTAGTAAGTTTCTCTCTTTTAGATATTGTTGCTACAAATCGTTGCAAGCTTATTTAACAACTTTTGAATTAAGAAGTTGACATCAATATAATAAACAAATATAAGAAAACACTATTGCGACTATTGTTTAAACAAAAATACTTTAACTCGAAGATAAGTTATATTATATTGCAAATACTTATTGCTATCAAAATAGATATTAACAAAATATATAAGGAAATATCTTTTTTGTGCTTGCAAGCTCTCGAAGTCGAAGCGTGTAACTTCTTTAAAGATTATTATAACAAAAAATAATAACAAATTATCGAATTCTTATTACAAAATAGAATCAATATTAACAACGTTATATTAAATAACAACTTTATATTAAATCTTGCTTGCAATCTACTTAACAAATATTATAGAACTATATTGATCGACACACTATTGCAAAAGAATATTAATCTTAATATTTTAAATTAAAAGAGTTAAACAACATTAATATATAATTAATTTAACAACACTAAGATTTATAAACTCGTTGCTTAGGAAGTTAATCTTAAGACTGAAAATACTCTTGGGCAAAGTACTTTACACATAACAATTAAGACAAACAATTTCTTAATAGTCGAAGCACTTCTTAAATATTATATTAATACTTTAATTCGAAATAAAGAGAACAACACAATACACTCTTATCTAAATAAGACAAAGTGTTTGACAAACATAAATTTAAGAGTACAAATTTTGTAACTGTTCGACAAATAAAAGTTGAAAAACAAGTAAAAATCGAAGAATAAACAAGAGTTGAAGAACAAAATAATATAGAATATCAAATATCGAAGTTCTATATTAAGATAAACAACAATTTAATATTCTTATTAAATAGAAATTTCCAATATATCTTAATAAAGATATAGTAAAATTAACTAATATTTACTACTTTGCTAGCTAATACTATATTGCTTTTTAGTAATTGTAAGCTAAATAAAGATTTCTATTTTCAAGCGTACTACTCTTATTTGATAAGATTCTCTTGTAAGGAAAAGACTTGATATATTGGATATCTCGAATACAATAGCGCAAGAAAGAGTAATTCTAGATATAATTAAGTGTTTTTTGCAATCAACTTTGTATAGAGAGAGCTAACAACGTATATCAAAAAAGTATTTTGTTTAATTTGTAAAAACTTGAAGATAATTTTAAATTTGTTAAAACTTTTGTCTTGCGTTAATTGCTAGTTGCAAACTCAAATATATAATATATAACAATATTGTTCGAAGAAAGAGATCAACGATTTGCACTCTAAATTGTGCAAAATAAGAGTATAATAATATAAGTAGAATTTAGAGTAAAATGTTGCGAACAAAAGAAATTACAAAGACAATAACAAAAATAATAAATTGCTAGATAATAAAGTTTAAGCAAAGAATTTAAATTACAACTAGCTTTTTAACATATTAGATATTTTGAAGATATATTTTTGAAAATAGCATTTTTTGACACGCTATCTCTTTGTATCTAATTTTGTGCTATCTATCTATTATAGATTGTTATATATAATATACTTCTCTTATATATAAGATAGAACTAATTGAAGATGCGTATTCTTAGCTTTATTTTATGTTTCGTTGTATTAATGTTTAACTCTAAGTATTAAATTATATAACAATATATTCTTAGAACTAGTTAATTAATCTTGTTTCTATTTAACATTATAGATGCTCGTTTGTTCCAACTAGGGTTTGGCAAAGATTAAACTATAATTATTAATCAATGTAGTTTTCTTATATTTTTGAAATTCTATATTAACGATAATTCTTTATTATAGATACTTAAAGTCGACTACATTTATCGAAAGATATATTGATTAAATTTAGATAACAATAGAGTAACAATAAAGCTAGTCTCGAATTAAAGTATTGATGTCGCAAAAAATATTACAAAAGCTTTTGATAACAATTACATTACTTAATTCGAATACATATATATATTTTATATATTATTGAGTTTGTATCACGATATCTTTAATATTAACAAAAAAAAATTATAATTTTTTGCGATATATAAACTTGATTTTAATAGAACAAGTAGAGATTGTTAGCGAGTATTGTGTCTAGCAAGTAATTCGACGTGCGTCGCAATATATACGATTTTTATCGATAATTATGCAATATACAAATGTGCGAATAATAACACGTTTACTTTAATACTTTGTTTGTTAATCAATTATATTTGAAATAAACTAGTCCAAAATAGTTGTAACTTAAATATTGTTTAAGTTTAAAAATTTTATTAAGATAGAAGCATAATAAGTTATCGCAAACGCTATTAGATTTTGTAAAAAATATTTATTTATAATAACTTGAAACAATAGTCTTAAACACATTTGCAAATTTCGCGAACAAAAAGAATAAAATATTTTATCTCTAAAAATTACTTCTCGATTGCTAACAATTAATTTTGCTCGTCTTTTGCGTCTCGATTCTTGCATCTCGCAAACAAATAAGAACAAAATAGAATCAAAGAAATAAATAAATTCTTAATAAAGAAATTAAAGAGACGAGAAGTATAAGAAAGTAGATAAATAGAAACAAAAAAAAGCTATGCTATTATTTCTACTATTATCTTTTTGTTCTTTAACAATACTCTTTATTCTTATTTGTTATTTATATAGTTACGAAAGAAAATTGCAAGCATACTTTAATTTAGATATCTTACTTTGTGTTTTCAATTGCTAGCAAAGTTTTTCTATATATACTATATGCATCGCTATATGTGTTCTATATATTGTACAAAAACAACTAGAAGCGTTAGACTTGTTATATAATAACAAGAAATAGCAATTAAACTTGCATTGTGTTCTCGAAATACACTTATACTTGTTGTCGATCTAGCTTATATTGTAGATTCTAAAAGAAAATTCGATAATAATAATAGATTTGTGCAATATAACGTTGCTATTAAGAGAATATAGTGCGATCAACTTGTTAATAGCGAGAAATCAAAAGACGTTACTTATAAACTAAAGAATATATTAATAGAAATATCAATTTGTTTGACAACACTATTTGTCGATCGAATCTTTATTAATTCGAAAGTATTATAATAAAAGATTAACTATATCTTTATAACAATATTAACGTCAATAATAATTGTAACAAGTAAAGATTGTCTATTAAATGCAAGAATCGACGACGTTTGTAATATTAAAAATATATTAATTGCTTTAACATATTGCTAGCTTAAGACTTAAATTAGATAGATAAATCGCAAAATTATAAAAGATTGACGTATATTTTAATATAATAAAATTTACTATCTTTGTAATTATTAATTCGAGTAGAATTTGACAAAAGAGAGTTAGCTTTGCTACGCATTAATAATTTATAACAAGAAATTATAAAATTTAGTTTTAAGCTTGTTGCGAATTTTAAGCAAAAAACGTTATTTTAAGAATTGACAAAACATTTGTGAAATTATTGACAAACAATTATTTTAGAAAACGAAGAACAATTTTGTCAACTTTAATATATATTAAAAGAGCAATTGCTTTTTTCTAGAATCAATATAAAGAAAATCTAGCTTTTAAAAATTACAATTTAATATTTAGATTATACTTGTCTCTTATAGTATTATAAAGAATAAAGAGAACTCGTTAAACAAGAAACAATAGCGCACGAATAATAATAGCGAGAAACAATCTTTTAAGAAATCTTCTAAGACGTTTTTCTTATTAAATGCTTTGTTAAACTCAAATTAAGCTTTATTTTAGCAAGACAAAAGCAATAACACTTAAGATAATAGCAAGAGCAACAAATTTAATTCTAAAAAGTTAAAAGCAATCGAAAGTAACAATGCGCAATTAATTGTTAATAAGAACGAAAATTAAGTGCAAAAGCGTAAAACGCAAGCTAGAAAAAACATTGCAACAATTGCTTTCGATTCAAAAACGCAAAACAACAAATCAAACAATAAAGACAAAAACAAACAAAAGAATCTTAATTTATTAGCTCGTTTTTAGAATATATAGAGCAAATCGCAAGATATTATATCTTTAGACTTTCTAACAAAATTAAAAAGAATTGAGAAATACGTCAATACAAATTATTATAATATTCTTGATTTCTTAATTGATAATAACAACGTTAATATCGATATATAAACACAAAAATATATACAATTAACACAATTAATATATTCTAATAAGTTTAAGAAGAAATTTAAAACGTATGTTACGAGAGCTATATAAAGTAAAAAAAAGTTATATAAAATGCTTAATTTTGCTAACTTTTAACATAGAACTTAATGCTATAAAAGAGTACTTAAGAAAAGATAACAATAACTAAGCTTTTGTCTCAAATGCGTTAAAGAATAATAGCGATGCATTCTTTAACAAAAAAACTCAAAAAATCTAAACAACACAAAAGAGATATTCTATTTACAACTTAAGAGTGTCGAAAAAGTTAACAACAATAATAGCGATTAAGCAAAGAGAAACAAAGATTAAACAAATAGCAACAAGAATTAAAATAAGTCGAATTTAATAAATGTAAACTCTTTAGAGCAAGAAGATATAAAAACTACAAAGAAGAGAAAGACAACTACAAACAATAAACTAGACGCAAATATATTAAATAAAGACTTGTTTACTAATTAAGAACAACGAATTTACAAGTAACAAAAAAATAATACAAAGAATTATTAGTTTATTGTCGAAATAGAAAAAAATAGTTTCGAAGTTCTTCTAGATAATACTATAGACTATAAGTGTGTCGATCGATTTCTCGAAAACGTCGAGTCGATCGCTCAAATTAATTACAACAACATCTATTATACAAGAAAGCACGCAATAAAATTTGTAGAATTTAAAGACATTGCTTGCAAAGAGTTACAAATACAAAGCAAGAATTACAAAAGATTGTTAAATACATTCGCATAAGACTTCTTTAACAATAATACTAACAAATAATTAAATAGATCGATATATAGACACATATTTAAACTTAAATATGCAAACAATCTTATTACAAAGTAGTGTACAAAGAACGAGCAAATTCTATCAAAAAAATGTTTCTTAACAAATAACTTTACAATAATTCTAATAAAGTATCTTAAAAGTCGAGCAATCTAGTCTTGATAATAGATTTATTCAAGTTAATATTCAAGTCTATAATCGAAAAGCAACTCAATAAAACAACAAAGCTAGTTAATATATCAATAGAGTTACTAAGAATCTTGTCGAAGAAAACTAAGTTAAATAATATGTACATAAAGATGCTAAAGTTAAGCGTTAAACAAATATCGAATATAATAAAGACTTTAATAAAGCAATTAGCAACAATCAAGACAAGCAAGAGAGACATCAAGATATAGCAATAGTAAATTGAATTAACTAACTCTAATTTATCTAAGATTGTTATATAATCGAAGACAATAATTAAATTATTTAACAATTAAAATTTACAATTTTGTATAAAAGTTTGTAACATATTCAAATTCTATTTGTCAAAAATTTAATATTTTGTCAAATTTGTTTAAAACTAGTTATTGCTAAGAGACTAGTCTAATACAACAACTAGTTGTATCGATTCTCTTAGAACAAGAGTTTTGTAATTTATAATTAATTATTTAAACTTTATTCCAATTACAATAAGTTAATTTGTAACTAATTGTCCCAAATTGATTTAGTCTAACTTTTAAGATTAGTTAATAATATCTTAATCCTAATAGCATTTATAAGCGTTAAAATTTCTTATTTTATACGATTATCGATCGATAGAGGAAATTTTCGCTTCGAAATTTTTTAAAAAGTTTGAATTATTTTAATACATATAGTCTAGTTGTTATCTCAAGCTTAAGAAACGTATAAAAGCACTAATCTTACTAGTTAGACTTAAGAATTTCTATTGTAAAAAACAAGAATTATACGAATACATTATATATAATTTGTGCTACTTACTAAGAAGAAATATATCTTATTAAAAAGACATCTTTTTGGAAAAAAATTCTATTAATAAGCTTGTTAATTTTTAAAAAAGCAACTAGTCTTTTTACAAAGCTAAAAGAGCTTACACGCAAATAGTCAAAATCGAACAAAACTATCTTAGAGAAAATAGACAAAAAATCAATTAGTTAAAAAACAAATTAAGAGAAAGATTGATTCTAAAGATCGATCGAATAAAACGTTGTTATAGCTAATAATTGTTCGTGTAAAATAGCTACTTCTATATAGTTTATCAACAAACTAGTTAAAAATTTGCTAAGTTTACTTATATATTGCGTTAAAAAGTCTATCAATATACATTTTAACAACTATAGATTGTTTCTTATTCAAAAGATTATTTTGCTTAAGATTGCTCTTTGTTTTGTTGAACATTATCTTTAAAAGATTACTTTGCGAAATTGATAACAAAGTTGCAATTAAGAATTATAACAATATATTTTATAATTTTGCTTCGATTCAAATTTCGAATAAAATCAAAATTAAATAGCTTTTAACTAGAAGTTGTTAGTTTATATTTTGTTTTTTCTTGATGTCAAAAATCGATAAGCAATTGATTTCGAAACAAATATTTGTATATCTTTTAGATTAATAATATCTCTTAACAAAATTAATTAACAAACATATCTCTTAATAGCTAGATAGCATTTAAGCTTTTAAGATATTATAAATAACTTTATCGTGCAAGTAGATTAACTACGTTGTGCGTGTAGAAGTCGCTTAATATAAAGATTCTTTAAAAACTTTTAGCAACATTACGTTTGTAAAATATAATTACAAAGAACTATTAATCAAAGTATTAACATAACAAATATATAAAATAGAATATACTTCTTATAAAATATATTAGATCAACAAATTTCTAAATTACGCTTATCTTTATTTTTTCTATTCGAAATTCTAAATATTCTTTATTATATAGCGTGTTTCTTTTGTTGTTATTAATCTCTATTTTTGAAACTTTATTATTTGAAACTTTATTATTTGAAACTTTATTATTTGAAACTTGAATCTACTTGCGTAATCTTAATCGACAATTAATTAAACAATAATAATTTAAGAATTTATAAGTATATTAGAAGTAATGTGTCTTTACAAATTATAGCAAGTATATTATATAATATATATACAATTTAATATAACTTAATTGATGTGTATATTATATAAAGTAGCGTCGAGAACTATTAAATTCTAGACATTTTTTTTGTTTAGCAAGTAATTTATACTATTAAAGACGCTTCTAATCGAAGATTCTAAATATCTTAAGAATAATTTCTAAGCATTTCTATTAATGTTTACAATAAAATAGACAATCTATTAATATACGAAATCTTTGCGTTTAGATTCAAAAAGACATTTTTGTTATTAATTAATATTGTTGAACTCAATTAATAAGTTTTGCGAATTTTATATACGCTTATATCTAAATTATTCTTTAATAGTTATATTGTTAATAAATTCTTTTAAATAGCTTCGAACATAGCGTTAAATAACTTGATTTAAGATATTCTAATAATCTAATTTAATCTTAAACTTCTTTGTTAATCTTTAACAAAAACTTGTATTATTTTTAGCATTTCTAGCGTGTCTTTAACAACAAAAAATCGAAGTATTCTTTCAACTCTATTAAGAAAAAAAGACTTATTTAGAAAATCTAGTATTTAAGAGTTTGTCTTAAACTTTAATATAACACTATCTTAATTAACTTTCTTTGTATTGTAAATTAACAAATACTAAAAATACAATTGATATCTTTAATTAACAATTCTTTAATACATAATCGTAAATAGTGCGACAATAATTATAATAATAGCTTAATCTAGATAAGCAACTCGATTTTAACTATCTCTTACAAAAGAGAAGAAATCTATAAAATATATCTCTATAACGTAGAGATCTACAAATAACTAGTTTAAAGCTTTTAAATAAATTAGATCTTCTATATCAAGATTGCTCTTTAATATGTTAAAAATATTATATTGTTGCACAACGTAGAATAGAGCGAATGTAAAGATGTTAAACAAGAAAATTAAAAACAAAACAACAAAATAGATTATTTTTGATAAGTTGTTAGCAATAATATCTTAAAGATTATTGCGCAAGTCTAATTAATAATTGCGAGATTTATATATATTAGAAAGTAAGAATTCTAGCTAATCTTTGTCTTCTAGTTTTTTATTTATTGTTGTCTAGCAATGTTGTCGTAAAAGCACGCGACAAGTTGCGTAAAAACTTAATTTAACTACAAAAATATAGTTGTACTAACAAATAAATCTTGTAGAAATATATAGAAAAAGAAATAATTGTCAACTTTTAATAGATTGTCTATAACTAGAATCGCAATAAACTTAAAGTTTTGCGTTAATCTATTTAAGATTGTTGTCGCGTTTAAAGAGATAAAAATAACAACAAACAATTGAAGAAATAGAAAGATAAAGTAGTAACGTTGCATTAATAGCTTAACGATAATTTAAATATACTTCTCTTGCTTCGCGACTAGAAGTCGAAGAATTATAAATAATAGAATTATTATTATTGTCAACAAACAAAAAAATAGTGCGTCCTAGATTAACAACAAGAATTATATAAGCAAGTTAATAATTTATTCTAACTAAGAAAAGAACAAATAAAGATAATTGATCTAAGATAGAAAATTAATAAAGACTATAAATAGAATATAACTTGTGCAAAACGTCAAAATAAGACACTTAACAACGTAAGATTGTACGCAACGTTCTTATTAGCTTAAGACAATATATTTTCAAACAATTTAATAAACTACTTTCGAAACATAGCTCGCAATTATTGTACAAAACTAAGAATAAAAAATGTATTAAAAAGTTATATAAGCGTTACGTAACTCGTAAAACTAAACAAAAGCAAAGCTAACAATATTGAAAGTCTTCGAATTTGTCTTTGTTTAAAAAATGCTATAATTTAAAGAGTTTACTTTTGTACGACAATAATTAATAATGTTCTCAAAGTTAACAAAAAATAATACAAAGAACATTTATAAAAATTGTAATCTAATTATTTTTTTGCGATTCGAAGACTTTACAAACTTTAAAGATATAAGTTTTGTATCGATCTTGCTCTTATATTAAGTCTTTAAGAAGCTTGAACTATTATATTAATAGTTATTTACTAATATGTACTTTTGCTAGCGAAGATTTGCTCTACAAATTAATCGAGTCTTAATATTTTTAAGCTTGTTAATTAGTTAATTTTGTTTGTCGATATCTAATAGCAAACTATTATATTTCCAATTTAATATAATATTAAATACGCTATCTAGATAGACGTTATAAAGAGTTTTCAACTTCGATATATTACAAAGATAGAAAAATATATCTATAATTAATATAGTAGTATTAAAGAGATTAGATTGCTAAGAAGTAGCTATATTGTATTAGCGCAATCTTGTATAGAATTGCATCTCTTTAACAAATACATAAGCAATTCAAAGAATAACAATCAAGATTATTAACATATATACTTAATAACATATAGTGTAATTTAGAGTTATATTAATTTAGAAAAGTTAATCTAGATTTGTAATCTTAGATTTTGAGCTATTGCTACTAACAAGATTAATAGAAAGCAAAATAAAGAGAATAAGAAGTGCGAGAGACACAAATATAACAAGCAATAGACAAAAATAGCGCAAAAATAGATAAACGTTCAATTCGCACTTAATAATAATTTCTACATTATTAGATCTAAAAGAAACAAATTTATTTGCGACTTTCTCGAAGTCGATTCGATAGCAATTAGGAATAATCTTAATTAACATTTGAGTAGAATCTTTATAGAGAGACATTTAAACATACTATATATTTGGAAATTTGATTCTTAAGACAAGGAAAAGTAGAATTTTGTCTAAGAAAATCGCGTTATTGACGCACAAAAAGATTAAAAGTAACTAAAGTAATTGTTCTTAAATAATAGCAAATTTGATTTGAAACACAATCGCAATTAATAACAATCTAAGAATTAGATAATATATAATATTCGAAAGCAAAGAACTTTATTAAAGCAAAATAATATATTGTGTTATAGATCTAGAACATACGTTATAAATTTAGAACAATTAGCTTAAAAACTTAAAAATAGTTATTATTAGCTTGTTTATTATCTAGATATTGTTTATATCAATATTTTGTATAATAATTGTATAAAAACTTTAATTAAAATATACTTTTCTATATTAAAGATGCAAAGTTAACAAACATTATAATCTTAACTTAAAGCAAATAAAAGTCAAATCGACATAATAATGTTAAACAAATATATTGTCAAAATTAACGTATTAAGTGCGAAGAGTATTGTTATCGCTTCTAAACTCTTTATAAAGTTGATAATCTTGTTACAACTTTTTTTTTTAAAATATTTCTTTAAGTTAAAGACTATATTTAAAGAATATCGACATAGACAATTTTAAGAGTTACGCTAACTATTTTTGTAAAACTTCTAAAAATAGTTTGTGCTAAACGCAACTTGTTGTTTGCAAGTAATTTAGCAATCTATTAGAATATTAACTACAATTCTAGTATTGTTCTATTATTAGCAATTTATAAAGATATTAGAGCAAAACTTGTTTAAAGCTATAAATAATATCAAAATGCAACAAAGCTTAATAAAGTATTGTATTAATAAACTTTCCTTTAGTTCGCATTTATAACAAGAAAAAATACTAATATACTTCGATCTATAAGTAGATTCTTATTTAGATATATATTTTTGAATACTTGCTCTTAATACAAAGCTAATCTTATTTAAATAATTGCATTAATCTTCGTTACTCTTATTAATAATATCGACGAAGAATCTAAAATTAACTTCGTTAATTCTAAAAATAATTGTTAAAAGTTTCTCGATATTAACTTGCTCAATTGTTCGCGATTTAAGTAAATATTCTTATTTTAATAATCTTTAATTGCTTGTTCTAATTATCTTTTAGTAAAAAAATAACTCTTTGTTAGCAAATTTACTTTAAGACGATTTTGCTATTTATAGACAATACAAACTCTTTAGAACAAGACTTTTTAACATTAACTAAGATAGAATTAAGCGTAAACAAAATGTAAAAGATTTTCGAATTACAATTGTTTAACTTTTTAGCGCTTCGATCTTTTAAATTAACAATTGTTAATAATTTCGATCTAAATTTCGAAGCAATTGTTAATAACAATATGTCTTTTATTAATTGATTGCAAACTCTTATAAATGCAAATCAAATACAAATTGGAAAAGCTTAGCTCTTAACAACAATATCGCAATATCTATACTTAAATTAAAACAATCAAGAAATATTAAGCAATAAAGTATACTTTAATGCTATCTAAATTTAATTCTATAATAACAACTACAAGCTACAAAGTTTTCAAAACAATATTGATATTCAAAACAAATTTAACTTTAAAATATAAAATTTTTAAGTTAAGATTTGCTCGAAGAATCTTTTTATCAAGCTTCTATTAAAAATATTAATATTGTCAATTGCTACTAGTAGCAACTTTGTATTTGCTCTTAAACTAAAGCAAATTATTAAGTTTTGTTAACAATTTTCGATCTTTAATAATATAATAATATAAGACGCCAATTAGATGTTTTACAATATCGACTTTATATTTGCAATTAGTAATTATTTAATAGATTAAAGTAAGCTTCTTACATAATAAAATTATCGAAGAATAGAATTGTTAAAGAATAGAATTGTTAAAGAGCAGAATTGTTGAAAAATAGAATTAAGAGACTTTTATATAGAAGAAGTTTCGAATTATTTACTTTAGATCTATAAATATATTGTCAAATCTTTCAATTGTAATATTGCTAGTATCTTTAATCAATATTATAGCAATCTACTTGTTTAATTTTTCTCTTTTGCGCTTTATATATTAATAATTGTAGATATTAATTGTTTGCTTGTCTAGATTAATATTCGCTTACTTATATTAAGCTAATTGCTATCTTTGTAATTTGTCGATATATTTGTCGATCTTTTCCCTAACTTGTATTGTTAGCATATAGCAACTATAAATTCACGCAATATAAACTTACTCAATAAACTAACAAACTAGTAGCATTTTCTCCTTTTTGTTGCACTTCGTCTAAATAGAGTCTATGTTGTAGAATTGAACAAAGCAAGCAAAAAGAAACAATGCAATTTTTGCTTATTTTTTGTGCGTATATAAGATCTATAGATCTAACAATTAATATTGCTTATAATATCGATGTTTATTCTTTCTTAAACTAGCTCGTGCTACTTATATCTAGTTTGCAAAGCGTCGAATTCTTTTTATCGTAAGTTCTATATTATAAGATCGCGCAACGTTTGCTAGCATACAACAAGTAACTAAACAAAAATCTTGTTGTTCAAGACTTACTACAATTTATAATAGTTGAGATTAACATCTATATTAACGTTACGCTTACAAACTCTTTTATCTTGTAAGACAACAACAAAAGATAATAAGATAAGAAAGCGTAAAAGACTTGCTTAACGTAAAAGATTCGCTCAACGTAATCGACGTGCTAGACGTTAGTTTATCGTAAGTTTCTTAAGATAATAGAAGCAAACAAATAAGATTTAAGAATATAATATTTATTACTTGTAAAGTTATGCAATATTTAATATATGCAAAATAAAGAATCAAATAACAAATCTATTGTAGTTAATCGCAAGATTGTCAAGATTATTAGCGTTTCTCTTCGACACATAACGTTGCTTTAAGCGCAAAACAACTCTAAGTTAACTTTCTCTACGTACGTCGAAGATTTGTTATGTACATATAAGTTAAAAACAATCTATAGTAGATAGCAAATATATTATGCTTCTATAATTTGCTACAATTTGGGCGTCGATTAATATTGTATTGCAATAAATTAATCTTAATAAAGACAAAACAAATTATAGCAAAGTTGTTTTTTCAAAACACAACAAGCAAGAGTCTAGAGATCTAATTCGAAACAAAAGTATTCTAATAGATCTAAAATTTCTAGACTACAAAAGTAAGATTAAGCAAAGACAATTACGCTAGATTTAGTTTAATTATATAGTCGACTCTATAGTATTTTGTTCTCTTGAAGCTATTAAATAGCAAAAAGATTTTGCTTGTCTTTTACAATTCTTTCTTAATAACAATCGTAAACTTTTTGCTTTTTAAGTATTTTTTAAATAGCTTTTTATTTAGAACAATTAAAGACTTTCTTTATAAAGCAATATAAGAAATCTAGAAAGAAAGAAAACTTTGTTCGATTAAAACACAAAAGTTTAAAAACTATTCTAACAATTACAATTTCGAGAGTAATAACAAAATAAGAAATTGAACTAAAAAAATAGTAACTTCGAAGATCTACAAATAAGTTTCGAATTGCTAGATTTCGATTAAGATTGTCAAAAACATATATATTTTTTAATTACAACGCAAAACATATAAGTATTTCGAGATTATTAAGTTTTGCAATTACAACTTCGAAGAGATAAGCGATTGTGTTATTACGTAAAGCAAGAATAATTCTAAAAAGCTCTATAGTATTGTTTGAAAAAAAGAGTAAAAAGCAATCTTAATAATACGCTAAAATTCTCGACAAGATAATAGTCAACAATAGTAATATATTTTCTATTCTAAAAATACTAAAATCTTCGAATTTCTCAAAGAACTCTATTATATCTTGTAAAATAATTACAACTTTTTTAAAATCAATTGCTTTGCAAACAATTATATTTTCTAAATATATAACAACATTAATTGCTTGAAGTTTCTTTTATATATTGTAAAATATTAAATTTAATAATTGAAGTTTTTTTCGAGATTAGCGTAATTAACAATTATACTTTGCGCAAATGTTAATAAGTACAAATTTTAAATATACAAGATTAAGCTTAGCTATCTTGCATAAATATACAAAGTACGTCGCAAATTTAAGAGCGACAAAATTGCTTTATTTGAAGTTCTTAATAAAGTCTAGCAACGTTAAAGCGCGCTCAATTGTTTAAACATCAATTTAAGAAAAAAGTTTAACAATATTATTGCAATCAAAGATTAATAAAGAACTCTCTATAATAAAAATAAAGTTAATTTTGTCAAAAAGCAATCCTAGATTAAATACGTACTTTAATAATTTTTCGATTTCGACATAAGCAATTAAAAAAGCTTTAATTTGTTATATTAAGTATTGAAAAAAAGTTTTTAAACAAAGTTCTTGTTTACTAACTTTGTTTGCAACTTTTCTAAAATCGAAGACAATAAACACTTAGATAGCAAAGAAACCAATAATTAGAACAATTTAATATTATAATCAATCGCAAACAATAAAGAACTTCTAATCTTCAAGTTTACAATAATAGTTTTTGCTATTAATAATGTTAATCTTTGAAATTAAGAGTTAAAGAAAAGAAAAAAATTAAATATAAAGCTTCTAAAAGAGATATTACAAGCGTTAAAGAATTTGTAACTAGTTCGTAATATTGCTTCTTTAACTTACTAAACTTTGCAAAACAATTTGTTTTTCTTTAAAACTTAATTTAAATTAGTCGACTCTTTAAGATATCTATATTAATAACAATTAAATATCAAAGAATTATTTCTATTTTGTATATTTTTTGCACAATAAAAGCTCGATATTGTCTTGCTTTTATGCGATCGAATTCTCGAAATTAAGCTTGTATCGCAATTGAATATTTTAAATAAAAAAATGTTAATTATTCTACGTACTAGATAATTTATTGCTAAGAATAAACAAGAAAGCAACAAAGAGCTTCTATCTACTAAAGTAGATATTTGCACAAGTTTGTTAAAGAGCATAAACAAACTAGAGTTAAGACTTATATTGCAATAATATTGCAAGCTAGAGCGAACAAAAGAAATAAACAATAGATTAATAATAATATCTTATACTAACTTTATTGCAAAAGATTAAAGTTGCTTCAACTAATAATTATGCGTTGCAACAAGCTACAATCTACTATTTAGTGCAAACGTTAATAAGTAATAAATAAACATTAATGTCTTACGTCGACTTTATTGCAAAAGATTAAAGTTGCTTCAACTAATAGTTAGATGTTGCAACAAGCTGCAATCTACTATCTAGTACAAACGTTAATAAGCGATAGATAAGCATTAATGTCTTATGTAAACAAAATCTTCGTTCTAGTTTTATCAACTAATACTAAAGTTGCTTCTATTAGTAGCTATGCGTTGCAAGAAGTTGCAATTTGCTATCTAACGCAAACGTTAATAAGCGATTGATAGACATTACAAATAACAATTTTGTGCAAATTCCTAGATTTTATAAACGTCAACTTCTTAACAATAGAATTAAAGCTATTTCAACTAGTTACGATTATGCGTTGCAACGAGCTACAATTTGCTATCTAGTATTATCGTAATCGCACAATAGCTACTAGCTCTTAATCTTATCACAATTATTATCAATTGTTTTGCATTATTTATTTCTTGCGCGTATCAATCTTTTAGCTTTATTATAGCATAATAATATTATTTAAAGATCAAAAGAGCAAGATCTCGCTTTATAACAATTACGTTTTGTTTACTTATTTCCTAAATACTCTTTTAATATAAAAAGATATTAATATAAACATAAAGCAAACTCTACTTAAAGATATAATAGAGAGATTTCGTAATTATTAATGTTCCAATATAGTCAAATTTGTAAAATTACGTTAAGAGAAGACATTAAAGCTTCTACAAATACAATTCAAGTTTATAAAAAATAAAAGACAAGCAAAGTTAAAAAAGCAAATTACAAAATACAAGAATCTAAATCTCTTTCTTGTTTTAAATCAAGTTATTAATTTAATTGTTTTGTAAATTGTAGATAGTCTAGCAAATTTTGTAGCAATTGTCTTAGTTACACTAGCTACGTCTTTATTGCTTAAGTAGTTGCTAGCGCAAATATATTATTGTTAACAATTTAAGAGATGTTGTCTAGACAATAAGAACTTGTATAAAATTTTTCTAAGATAGCACATTGCTATTAGAATTCTTAGTACTATAATATTTCTTTTCTTCTTATCTTTTAGAATTTATTCTATACTTTTATCGATTATTTAGTTATATAAATCGAACTAGCTCTAACAATATGTCTAACGCTTCTTCTTTATTTGAAACTATCTCTTATTGATTATTTAGTTTTAACTTAGAAGACGTATTTAACAAGTTTTTTTTTATCAAAAACAAATCTAATTAAGCGATCGACTTTTCTTCTCTTCTAGAAGCTATCAAAAGCTATATTAATAACAATTCTAATATAAGATATCTTACTAGTTTCTAGATTATAGCTAACGACAATATAGCGTTGTTTTATTTCGATACTTTGACTACAACTCTTAATAGAGCAATAATAGTTTTTTGCGATTTGCTATATATCTTTAATCTAGCGAGAGTTGCAAAGAGATTCGTCTTAAAAAATTGACAAAAGATTTCTCTTAACGCTAGAAAGACTTATATATAAAAACTCGAATTCTCTTTTGTTATAATTTTTGACTTTTGAGATACAAATAAACAACAATTTATTTTTTAATTTTTGATTTAACAAAGTTATTAACAAACACGTTGCTATTAATCTATCTTTACATCGTAAAACTCTTAACAAATTATCGATTCTTCTTAAGAGAGATAAGAACAATAAATCTTTTGCACAACTTAATAAAATTAACAATAGAATTATCTTAAATCGATTTTTATATAATTTGTTTTTGATAGATCTTAAGCAAATGCGTTTGTTGCTAATTTATCGATTAATATATTATTTGTTGTTAAATTCTTTCGCAATAGTTATTATTAAGTATAAGAGAAAAAAATATTGTTGATGTTATATATTTATTACAAACTCGCGAAATCGAACAAAAACTAATCGAGACGTACAAGAGATTCTATTCTTTGCTTTTTCAATTGTTTGTTTGTTTATTTAAACGTTAGTTATTTGCTTATATTAATGTTTGTTTTGTAAAAGAGATATTTGCTATTTGTATTAAATGCGTCTATAACAATTAATTCTAATTTGTAACGCATAATTCGCAACTAGCTATTAAAGAATATTGTTGCCATTATCTTTACAAAGCGAAAACAAAGATTTGTAATTAAATTATATATATATATTATTTTCTTTTTAATCTATGCGCAATATTTTATTGCAAAAGCTCTTAGATTATAAATATAAGATTTCTCTAGATATTTAGCATACTCAAGCTTTAAAAAGTAAAATTTTATACTTATTTTTCGTATACTTATCTATGCGTTAAACATAAAATAAGATAAGCTTAACTTACAATATTTTTCGCAAATTTAAAAATTACTTTTCTTAAATAACTCTAACTACAACAATTATATTTAAGAGCGTAATACAAATAAGTTACAAAATCGATTCTTGTTATAACTTTTTATATTTTGCGTTGCAAGTTCGAAAGTAAAGTCAATCTCTATTGTTGCTAAAAATACAATTTGCTCTATAATAAGAGAAGTTTCGAAATAGAAAGAATTTTATAAAGTTTCCTATTCTTGTTGCGATTTTCAAATCTTTGTATAATTACAATTTTGCGTTCGACAAGTTCTACTACTTTGTAAACAAGAGAAAATTAAGTTTATCGCTAGTAAAACCAATTTCGTTCTACAATAAATGTTATTCTTGTTTAATTAACACTTTGTTCGTCTAAGACGCTTTAGTACTCTTGCTTTGAACAACTTTAAGATTTTGAATATTATACAAGCATTTCGAGCTTAAGAAAACGTCGCTCTCGAGAAATTCGTAAATTGTGCGAAATAGTCTCGATTGCTTACGTTCGCTAGTTGTTTATTAATTAAATTTTTGAAGTTTGAGATTGTCTAGCTATTAGATTGTCTTTAAGCAAGCAATCTAGTCTTTGTTTTAACTTAATACGCGTTTTTGCTCTTGCGACGCAATCTATTGTTATTCTTGCCTATGTTTATAATGCTCGCGACAACTCTACAAATATTGTTCGAATCTTTTTTATGTTTAATTACGTTTGTGCTTGTAATATATATATTTATAGAGCAATATTGCGTAGTTGTTGTTTTCGACGTTGAGACAATTTATAACTCAAAAGATATTGTTAAAAAATAAGAAAAATCTTCGAATTGTCGCTTCGACAACATTTTTTTAAAAAGCATAATTTTCAAATTATCTCGAAATTATTTCTTAAGTCTAAATTCTTTCTCTTCTTCTTCTTTTTGTAGATAGCTAAAATTGTTAATCTATTAATTTTTGTATTTCTTATTAAGTTTAATCTTTTTATGTCAATAAAAAGTTTTCTAATATAGTCAATATTCGAAGTTCTCTTTATTCTTATCAAAATTTTCGATCTTTAAAATAACTTAATTTTCGTAATAATGCGATAGCAAACATGCATTTTAATATATATTATTTATAATCTTTTTAAGCGTTATTTTCTCTTTATTGAATCGAACAAGTTTCAAGCGATTTTAAAAATTTTGTTCGAACTTTTTGTATTTAATATAATAGTATTTCTCTCTTTTTAGTTAATATTTGAGATTTATTATAAATTCTTTGTAATTCTCGTTTCGCAATAAAGCTTTGTTTGCGAGAAAAATTGCAAGTCTTTTGCGTTCGACATAGACATAATATCTAACGTATTTAAGAGCACTTTTTTTTGAAAAAATATTGTATGCAACTCTATATATAGTCTCTTTACAACGTTAATATTCTAGATTTATAAAATTCTTTTGTTGTTCTTTAATTTTTAACAAAGTTTTAATCGCAAACAATGTAGCATAGACTTCGACAACACTTCGAACGCAATCTTTTGTTATCTTAGCTTTAATCTTTTTACGACAATAAGAAGACTATATTTTTGACGTTTTTAATTTATTGTAATTCTTCTTGTTACAATTCGCTTTGCGAAATTTGTTTCAATTTAATTAATAGTTAAAATCGATTTCTAATAACAAGTTGTTCGCAAACAATATAGCAAAATCTTCAATTGTGTTTCGAACACAAGTTCTAGTCTTAAATAATTCGATTGTCTTGTAAATATCTATAGAGTATTTCTCTAAAATAACTAATTTGTTTTCTCGATTGTAGTTTTTATTATCTAGTTTTTTATCTTTTGCTTTGTAGAATTTCGATTGCTATATTTAATATTTGTAATTCTTTTTTTTCTATTTGTTGGAATCTTCGATTAAAATAACTTGATTTTCGTAATACTTGGCAAACTATTCTACAAAATATTTTGCGCGTTTTATAGCTAAATTAAGCAACTCTATTCTAGTTATTTGTCGACGAGAAGAGCTTTTCGATCTTAGCTTTTATAAAGTGTCTTGTTGCGTTTCTCGATCTAAAGAATAGAAATTTTATAATAGATATTTATTAATGTAATTTAAATCGAAGCAACTACAATAAAATCAAAATCGCTTCTTAATCGATATGTTAAATATTAAAAAAGTATAAAAGTTCGAAGAAGTTTAATATAGTTTGTAAAATATAAGATTGAAGCAAAAACAAAGATAACTAAGCATGCGATATACTTAGTTTAATTGTCTTTTGCGCAAATTCTTTAAAGATATTTTTAGCATTAAATTCTAGTTACGCATTTTACATATAGTTACTAAGAATCTATCAATACTTATAACAAATTGCAATTATATATATAAACTTAATAGATTTCTTATTCTCTTTTCTTTAGACAAATCTTATTCTTATCTTTATAACAACTTCGAATAATCGAATTTAATTATTTAAAAACTATATTTATTGTAAAGTTTGTCAACTAGATCGCATTAAAGATGCTTCGCTTCAAATTAAATATTAATTGCTTTATTTTATTTTAGTTTTTTAACTTCTTTTACAAAGAAATTACTAGTTATATTAGTTGTAAATATATGTTGTACATTCTTTTGTCTTTAAAGATCTAGCTTTATCTAAGATTCGATCTAAAGTTGCAAAGATTTTAGCAAGATTTTGTCTTTAGAATTAAGACGCAAACGTGCAACGTTGTCCTTTTAAACAATCTTAATCCCAATAATTTATATAATATTAGTAGAGAGCACTTTTATCTCGACTTTAATTAGAATTTCGAATATATACAATTAAACAACATTTTATAATTCGATACTAGAATCGAGACGTCTTTAATTAAAAACAACTATTAGTATTTTAAACAAAATTAACAATATATGTTTGTTTTAGAAAAACAAACTAAAATTGACGTAGAGTCGCTCAAATTCGATATCTTCTTTCTTGTTCGAAACAATTATTAACGTTAACTATATTAATAGTATTAGAAAAACTTTCGATCGCTATATTAAGAGACTTCTTTAGATATAAAAGAATTACAAATTATATTTAAGTTAAAGATTATAAAGTTTCTTGTTTGTCGCAAGAAATACAAAGAAATTTATCTATTGTACAATTAAATTGATGCAAATAGATTTAAAATTGTTTGCAAAACTTTAAAAAAACAAGATAAAACAATATATATTGTCAAGCAATTTTTAAAGAAAAATGCTAAATCTACTTTTAAGATCGATTTATTAAAGAAGATAAACAATGTTAGTTGTTTTCTCAAATTCTATTTATAATTTTGAGTTAACATTTTATTTAAAAGTATATTGTTAAGTATATCGACGTTATCGAAGACAATAAGAATTATATATTAGTAATAGAATATATAGTTGAGAGCAACTTAAAGCAAGCCAATAAGCAACAAAAGATTATCTCGAAAGAAACGAGAACAATTTTTAAACAAACGCTAAAAGCTCTCTATTATTTGTACAACAATCAAAAGATTACTTATTGCAATATTAAATCAAAAAACATTCTACTATATTCTCGAATTTCAAATATTTTCATCAAATTATACAATTTTAATCTAGTTATTAATAATTAGAATTTAAAGACTTGTTGCGATATAGCAATATATATAATCGCAAAAATCTACTTGTAGATTTACGACAACTTTGTTAATATTTAAGCAATAATTATTGTTGCTCTTGAATTTTTTATAGATCTTTTGACAAATGCAAAGAATATACAATCTAACAAATAATGCACGAAAGTTCGTCAAAATATCGAAACAATATATAAATAAACACACAATTCGCTAATGTTATTGCTAAAACAGATACTCGAGCTAACGTCTAGAAATCGACTATCGACGCAAATTTATTTAATCAATTAATTGATAAGTATGCGACAATTCTTGTTATCGCAATTTGAACTAAAAATCGATATTGTCGCGACGAAAGTATTGTTAGAACAATTAACGAAAATTCTATTGTCTCTAGCAAATAGTTAAGACAAATAAAATAGATCGATTATATTATAGAAATTGAACAAACAATTGCGATCTTCGAAATGCAATATTAAATTACAAGTCAACAATTCTTAGAAACAACTCTTTGCTTACTACTATCTTAGATTATTTTCTATATCTAGAAATCTTAAAACAAATTGTCGCAAGATTTATATTATAGTAGAACAAATTAATTTTAAAACAATCGCGAAATTATAAACAATCTCTCTTGACAATATTAACAAAATATTTCTTTCTTTTGCAACTTTAACAACAACAATATCGTAAACAAATTCTCTCAATTCTAAAATCTCTCTAAAATATAAGTATATTTGCGATTCAAAATCTCTCTAGAAAAGTATCAATTAATTTTGCTTATATTAAAGAAGATTCGCTTACAATTTAAATTTCTATCAAGAATTAATAGATTATAATTCTTTACTTACATTAATTGCGAAAATTCTTCGTCGAACATATATTAAGAACACTAATTGATTGACTCGAGTTAAGACAATATCTTAACCAATACTTATAAAACATATATAGATATACTCTATCTAAAGAAATCTATTCTTTAACTAGAAAAACAACAAATATGTTTTCTAAAGTTATTATTGTAAAAGCTTTTAAAAAGCATTTTTAATCTTACTTCTAAGAACAAGTTCTCGCTTTAAACAAATTTCGAAGATTGTTTCAATTATTAAAAGTTCTTAAATAAGAAAAGCGTTAATACTTTTTGTTTGTCGAAGCTTTAACAAATTACAATATACATTACAATATATATATCAAATATAATTGGTAAAAAACAAAAAAGCTTATTTTGCAATTAATTGTTCTAAAATTAAAGAATTAGTTTTATTGTAGAATTTAGACTATTTTTGTAAAGACTTAGTATGTCAAAGATGTCTCTATTGTTACTTTGTGCTATAGAATCAAAGTAGAAAGACAAACAATGCATAAGTTAAATAAGAATTGTTCTTGTTGCTTATGCTTAATATATATCTTTATTCTTCTTAATCAATTAGTAATTTAATCTAGATTACACTCTTTAAACTTGTATTCTCAATTATTCGATACTATTGTTAAATTAATCTTATTTACTACCTTTATACTACTAGAGACTTAGAAGAGAGAATAAGCTATATTGACTTTTCTCTCTTCCAAATATGCTATAAGCTTGAGGAATCCACATAGTCGCTTATAAAGCGCGTCAAATATTGTTAAGCTATATAATATAATAGATTGAACTACAAGAGACTTTCTAATAAATAATCTAGTCTATCGTTCAATTAAGTTATAACAAACAATTTAATATTTTTATAGATAAGAAATATCTAGTAACTTGTGAAAGTAGAACGATCTTGATCTTTGTCGCTTTCGATATTAAGTCTATATGCAATATATTGATAGAATGCGAAGCACGCACTCTTAAAGTACACTTCGCTTCTTAATTTATCGAGCAATAGAATTACACTCTTTTAGTCTCTTGCTATAAAGATTATTTCAAGTATTGCACAATCTAGATTGCACAATTATTGCAATTAATTAAAAGTGAAAAAATCTCGAACATAATATCGTTTTGATTGCTATCTTTGAATTTTGCTATATAACTAGCGATTGCAATTACAAATTTTAAAGAATATAAAAACTAAAGAGATTAAGAGCTCGTAGCACGTGTAATTAAGATACGTAAAATTATTGTATATCGTTTTTATTGAAAACAAGTTCTAGCGTCTATTACGCGCATCTTCAATTCTTTATTAGACTTAATCGAACATCTCTTATTGCATTTGAAGAGAATATTGTCTTTATTATTAATTAATTATCTTCGCAATCAAACTAATACGTCGACTTTGCCACTATTTCTTTTTTCAACTTTGTAACTCGAAGTTGTTGCAAATCCTTGTATTCGTATAAGTAATTTATAGTATCAAAGAATCTTAATTGACAATACGTCAAAATAAATTTCTTTCCTTTATAAAAGTTACTATTAAATTTGTCCCTTATTTGAACTACTTTGTCAATATAAGTTTCTAATTAAATTGTTATCGTCGTAAGCAATACTCGTTAATATATTAATTTAGCTATCTTTAACTTGTAATAACTAATTGTCTTCTATACTTTTAAAGTGTCGAACATCAATTAAGATTGTCGCATTAGTAAGAAGAAATATCTCGAGACAAATAGATATTTCTTCAAATCTTTCGCACTTCTTTTACAAATTTATCGAATTATTTTTTTTATAACTTTAGTCTTAATAGATATAGAGCTAGTTGTTCTTTCTTTCTTGATCTAAGAGCTTAGAATATAAATCTCGAATAAAATAGATAAAATTTAAGAGTCTCAAGATATACTTATTGCAACGCTATAACAATTATTGTTATAAAATTAGAATATAACATTATATATTATAACGAGATTTGATATTTGTTGAAGCAAAATAAATTTCCTTACTTCGTCAAATTTACTTGTTAATTATTCTTTACAATTTGATTAAACTAAAAGTAAGTTTGTTAATTTGAAAAGTATATATGCAAGACGCAACAAGTTAAAAGCGAGCTATAGATTCTAGCTATTAACTAAGAAATTGTAGCTTTAACAATTAATAAAAAATACAAAAAAGCAAAACTTGCAACTTCGCAAACAATTGAATTATGTCTCTCTTTAATAATATAATATTTAATTAATTACAATAGACTCGCCTTAAATAATTGACTCTAAATTATGCCAAGATCTAGCATGCTAGTTTAAAGTATTTTTATGTTAAAGTTTGACACGCCAAGTCCACAAAACAATAGATAAGACTTCTCTTGAACAATATTAAGTTATAGCAATCTCGACATAATTTTGTAATTTTTGTAATTTATTTTTTATAATAGCGAACGTAATTTTGTTCTAAGCGTTGTTTCGATTTTGCTATAATTTATTAATGCGTTTGCAAGCCTTTCTAGAGTAAAATTGAGCTAAATTTCTACTTCGATTATTCTAACAAAGCAATTGTATTATTGCAATTGCTTAATAAAATAACATCAAACACTCGCTTTAATTGTGCTAATAATGCTTTCTTACTTACTTAGATAATTGTGCTTGCTAATTGTACTTTAACAACGCGAGAAAATTTAATTATTAAACATTTTATATCAAGAACTTTCATAGTTGTTCTAATTATTAAAACTATATCAATTAACTTTTGCAAATCTTTCTTAATTATCTCTTTAATAAGATTCTTGTTCGAGTTAGTTTTCTTATATAGTACAATTCGAAATCTAAGTTTCTTAATATTTTGTAATCTTTTGTTTTTGACAACTTTTCTTGTTTTAATTTTATTGCAACGCGAGTAGATTAAAACGCTTCTTTTATAAAACAACTTTAATACAAAGATATTCTTTAAACAACATTTTTAATATATTATTGTTCGAAGACGTTTATACAATTAAATTGTTTTAAATCTTTGCTTCTTTAAGAATGTTAAAGCGTTATTAGACTTTAAGTACAATAAATTATTCTTAATATAGTTAATATTTTGTGTATAATATTGTACAAGTTAATTAAAAATAGCAAATCTTTTTAGAAAGAAATAAAAAAAAATAGAAACAACATTTAATAATTTTTTGTACAATTCTTCAATTATGTAATAAAAGTTACAAGTACTTTTGTTGTTATTATATATAAAGATGTTGAATAACTTTCTTTGCAATCAATAAAAATTAAAACAAAAGTTAGAAACTAAAAGAAAAATTGTTAATTAATATAGTTTAAAAAAAGACAAGACTCGCTTACATCTTGCGTTAACTAATATATTAGCGTTGCTAAGCACTACAATTTGCAATTTAATATATAGTAGTTCTTAAGTAGTATTGCTTGCGATTGTTAAAAAAATATTAAAAAGTTAATTTAGATTAAGTTTATTACAAGTATGTAATTTAGATGCTTTTAATTGTTGTTTACAAAACGTAGTTGTTCTTTGTTGTTTTATTATAGCTAGACAAAAAGAAAAGACAATATACAAGCAAAAAAATAAAGATAGAGTCGAAGGAGCGAAATAATTACTCTTAAAAGACTCTATTGTTTTAAATCTCTTAAGTTGTCGTTAAGTTAATATAGAAGTTTAAAATCTTAATAATTAAAAGAGCAACAAAAGAAAGAATAAAAAAGAAAGAAGAAAAGAAGAAAAACAAAAAAGAATTGCTCGCTCTTTTATATCTTAAATTGCGACTAAGACGCGACTAGTTCAATACAAAAGCCTAAAATCTTAATAATTAAAAACAAGACAAAAAAAAACAAAACTAAAATTGTTTGCTCTCTTATATTTTTGATTGTAATTAAGATCTCTTGATAATTAGAAGCTAACTAAGAGTAAAATTGAATAAAAGCATAAGAATAAAGAAGATAGAATAGACAATCTTTGCACTAATAAGTAAACGTACATTGTCGAAGATTCTAAATTCTTATATTATATTTTCGTAACAAAGCTAACATTAGATATATAGAGTAAAGACAAAATATTTTGCAAATTGTTTAAAGTTAGATTAAAATTAAGCAATACTATTTAAAAAGTATTTGAGACATTAAATTACAATATATTGCTTAAATATTAATTGCAAGATCTTAATAAATAGTTTCGAATATAATTTCTTAATATCTTATATTGTAGAATAAGATTGCGTTGAATTTTATTTACAAATTCTTATCTTTAATTAAAAGTAAAGAAAGTGCTAGTTAAACTAATAGTATTATTTTCTCTTGTTTAATATTCTAGATATGTCTAACAAGTCTTACTTATATTACGTAAATTCAAAGTAGCTTCAACAAATTGCAACTTATTTTTATAACAAAATTTGTATCTTTAACGTTAAGACTCTCGATTTCGACTCGTCGCCCTAGAGACTACTATTAACAAAAATAATTAATTTGTTTGCTTGCACAAGTTGTCTAGACTTATGTAGAATTAAAGACTTAATAAATAGATTATATTTTGTATAAAATTTTATCAATTCTAGATCTTAAGTTACAATTGACGTAATTTATAGTAGATTCTTAAACGTTTATTACAATCTCTTGACAAAGTTCCTAAAGCTAGCGCTAATAGAGTTGACAATTGTTTTTTAAATTAAAGATTATTATGTTCTTGAACACGTATCTCAATCAAAAGCAACTAATCTATCAAATTTAACTTGTAAAACGTCGTTCTATTTTGAATTTCTAAATAACGATATTGTATAAAGTCCTTCGCTATATTCTAGCTTAATTGAGACAATTTAATAAGATAGCTTACGCAACAAAAGCGAAAACGCAACAATTCTCTAAAAGAAGATCGAGTCTAATTAAGAAAGCAAATTAACTAGCACAATTATATAACGCAAACGTAGCGCTTGTTATTTGCAAAAATAAAAAATATTATACTTATTGATCGACTAAGCACAAACAATAGTCTTCGACAAAATTAAAAATTGTAAATATAAACTTGATTTATTCGACTCTAGACTAATAAAATTAAAGAAAAAGTTGTACTTACTATTTATTAGTTTAGTCTCTAAAGATTTCGACTTTATTATTGCTAAAAAAAAATTAAAAAAAAAGAAAAAAACAAATAGTATTGTATTTGTATAAAAGACAACTTTAAAAAAGTTAAAATAAATATTTGTTTGTTTTGTAATAGATGTTAATATCGTTGTAATATATATTAAAATTATTAATATTAAAAGTTGTTCTTTAATAAAATTGTTCTTAGAAGAAAGTTTCTTTTTGCTTCTTACTTAATATTTGTTTAGTCTTATATTTTATATATTGTTAATACAAACGCAATTAAATTTGTTTACAATTATTGTACTTTAAGCTTAAGCTTATTTGTTGTTAATATTTTTAATCTACTTTTTATTTGCAATACAATTGTTACAAGAGACTTTCTTCGTAGTAACTTTAATACTATTATTTAACTTATATATTTCGCATCTATTTTTGCACAAAATCGAAAAATCTAAAGAGTCGATCTTATTTCTATAGAGTATTTTGCTTTAAGTTATTAATATCTCGCACATTTTGTTTTAATTATTGCGTATAAGCAAGCTATTAATTAAAGATTAACAAATAAACAATGTATTACAAAAATTAAGTATAAGTTTAAATTTCGAAAATTAAATTGTTTACAACAATAAAATTGTAAACGCGTTTATATTAATAAAAAAAAGTTGCAAATTAAAGAATATGCGAGACAATTAACTTTAACAATCGATTTATTTAAATTTTTTTAGCTAACTAAATGCGAGAAATTTTTGCACTAAATATATTGCATTTTAGAATTAAATCTACAAATACTTTAATTGTCTTCAATTATAAATATTTTTCGTAAATTAAAATTGCTAAGTTTTAGTAATGCTAGATTTGTCTATTAAGTAATCGACAATATTGTTGTAAAGCGTATTTTTGCAAATAATAACAAAGACATTTACAATAAGTATTGTATTTACAACGTACTTAATAGCATATTTTATTGTTCAAATCTAGTTTAAAGCTTCTATCGTATTTTATTTGCAAATTATTTGTAATATCTTAGCAACAATATTGTTGATCAACAATTTTAACAACATTAGATAAGAGATTTATCGAATAATTAAGTAGTTAGAGTAACAAAAAGTAAATTAAAGAGCTTAATTTAAAAATAAATAACAAAATTGATCGACGCAATTGCATAATTTGAGTCTCTTAAATACGTATATAATAACATTTAATTATCGAATCTTCTATTAAATAGCAACGATTACTTGAAAGTTGTTAATTTCGACAATACAATTAAGATAAGATTTGACTTTAACAATTGCTAGCTATTTTATACAAGAATTCTAGATAAGAAAGATGCTAATAAATATAAGACATTCGAATATTATAGTTTTTGTATCGAACAATTTGCGATCGATTTAATCTTTTATTATATAACTCGCGAATTCGAACTCTACAACAATAAATAGTTTGAAAAAAAGTATAGCAATATAATTGTTAGTTTTTTGCAAAAAAAGAAGTTCTCTAAACTAAATAGCAAGGAAATAAATACTATTATACACAATTGTTAGCATAAAAAGTACAAATCAATTAAAAGATTAGAGATTGAGATAATACGTCTAGGTTACAATCTTCGATTAAGTATAATAATAACAATGTTAAAGAAAAAATATAAAGCAAGATGTTAGAAGTGCAAAAAACTTGTAGAACTTAAAGTATTAAAAAATATTCTAAAAACATTCGCTTAAATAATTAGAGAGTATTTTATTTACAATTGTGTAATCTGCGTGTCTTGTAATTCTCTATATATTATAATATTTATTTTAATTAACAATCAAAGAATTGCATTTGTTAATTGCATTAAATTCGATATATTCTTTTCGAACAAAACAATAAACTATATTATATATAAAGCAAGATAAAACTTGTTATCTTAAAGCTTCTTAGCTATAATTCTATTTTTTGTATTATTGTTAAAGCTTTTTTCGACAACAATATTACTATTAAACTCGATAATATTGTTGCTCTTTTTCGCAATACTAAGTTTGTTAATTGAGATAAACTTGCTACTTTCTTTTGTAGCATTAAACTCGTTAATTGAGGTAAACTTGTTGCTCTTTTTCGCAATACTAAACTTGTTAATTGAGATAAATTTGTTGCTCTCTTTCGCAACACTAAGTTTGTTGATCGAAATAAACTTGTTGCTCTCTTTCGTAGTATTAGATTTGTTAATTAAGATAAACTTGCTATTCTTTTCTACAATACTAAACTTGTTAATTAAGATAAACTTGTTGTTCTCTTTTGCAATATTAGACTCGTTAATTGAAGTAAACTTGCTACTATCTTTTGCAACATTAGACTCGTTTCAACGTTGCTACTTAATAGCTTGCTAATTTTTTGGCTTCTTAGATATTTGTTCGATTGTTTAAGTAATAGAAGTAATTGACGTAACTTCTTGTAAAGCTAGAAAGCTCGATTAACTATTATCTTTGTCTAATATAGATTCGACATTTAATTGCTACAAACTCTAAAATATAGATTGAAAAAAAGAAACAAATTAAGAAAGATCGAAATCGATATTAATTAGCAAATTATTAATAGTCGAACAAATTCTTTTGTGCAAAATTGACATTGAAGTATTGTATACGTTCTTAATAAATTTGTAGACAATTTATTTTTTCTTGCTATCTAGAATTGTAAAGTCGAACTTATAAATTAGATAACAATAGAAAATAGTCTTGTTCTCTTTAATTACGAGATAATAACTATAGATTCTTGCAAAAATATCTTTCTTAACTTAGTTGTCTTGTTCAAAGTACTTTTTACGCTATCTTTTGTTTCGAATTTAATATTGAAGAGAATTGAGACTATTCTTATTAATGTTACTTGTTGTTTTTGAATGTAATTTTTCTTTAGCACAACTTAAAGACTTAGTTTGAATTCGCTTTAAAAAAGATTAATCTTAAATTGGAAAAAAAGATATTTAGCTTCTTATTCTTTTGATTCTTGTTTTTGTTTTCGAAAGAATATAAACGATTTATTAAGAGTTTGCGAGTATTGTAATGTCTCAAATAATTAACGCTACAACATAGTAATAAGAGCAATAAAGACATATACTTTTTTGCTCTTAAGAATATTTTTTGCTAAAAAGAAAAAAGATATCTATATCTAAATATAATTACTCTTAGATATAAATTGCTTGCAAAGATTTATTGCTTAAAGACGTACGCTTTTGCGAACAACTTGTTGTTTCTTAATATCTTAAGATCGCTTTTCTATAATTAATTAACTTAGATAACTAATATATAAACTTGAAGTATATTATCTTAATTCTTTGATTTTAAAGATTGTTGTAGCTTATTCTTAGTAATTGACTTTGCTTGATCGCAAGCTATTTTAATTGAAATAAAATAGTAGATCTTTATGTAGTTGCTAGTGTAAAATAGCAAAAGAGTTGCAAAAGAGATCTAATAGAAAATAGTATAATCAACAACGCGAAAAGTCTTGACAAAATAAGCGATACTAAATTTAACGTCTACTTTAATCTCGTAGTTAGTTAAGAACGTAAAATAAATTACAAATCTTCGTCAATTAAGCTTTAGATAAAGAGTAGATTTAAAATCAACTCTTGTTTGCTATTGTTGTTGTAATCAAAATGCTAGCTTCTAATAACAAACAAATATGTTAGCGCTTGAAGCAACTTGTTGTTTGTTTAAGATTCTTGTTAGTAAAACAATTAATAATTGTATTAATATTGTAGATAGCTTTCGCAATTTTCGATTCTTGTAAGTTAGATTTCTAAAGAAATATGCAAATATTTTTTGTTCTTGCAACTAGATTTTGAAGTTTTAATAAAATTTAACACTAAAAGTTTGATAAGAAACAAGTAATTAATAGCGTTTATAATAAGTTAGTTTATCTTTTGCTTTTAATTACTTTCGAATAATTTAAACTTAAATTATTTCAAATAATTTACGCGTAAATTATTTGATTTTTGTATTTAATCGAATTAAACGTTCTTAAACATATTAGTTAAAAAGAATAGTTTAATTTACAAGAATTAAAGATTGCAAAAACTATCTAATATCTACTAATATTAATTAACTTTTCTTTTTTTTCGAAGATCTATATATTTAATAAGAGAGACAATTGTTTAAATCAAATTGTAACTTAGACGTAAAAAAAATCTATTAACATTTAAAATTATATTTAATCGACTCTTACAAAAGATAATTTAGCTTTACTTTAAAGCAATTATTAATTATTAACTCTTTTTTGCGAGAACTTGTTTGTCTTGTTTGCGTTTACATTATATAGAATTTTGTGCTTCAAGATTTTGCAACAATTCTTGTGCGTTTTCTAATTTGCTTCTAGACAACTATGTATTCTTTTAGCGCATATTGTATTTATAGCTACTTCTTGTCGATTTCTTGTTAACAATTTTCGTTATTTTCTATTTCTTCTCTTTATTTAGTGCTAAATGTCGCTTGCTTTGCAAACGCTCAAAAAAACATAAAGTAACAACAATAATACTATAGAAATAAATAGCAACTCTTGCTTCGTAATTGCTATTGCAAATTGTTTGTTTATACAAATTCTAAAATAGAGTAATCTTGAACAAAATTAAGCAATCGAAAGAAAAAATAATAGATTTGTTAATAGTATAATTATTTAAATAATCGTGCGTTTTTGATTGTTTTTTGTAATAAGAGTTTAAGACATACTTAGCGCTTGTAAATCTAATAAGATTATTAAGTTTGCTAATTGTTTCGATGTTGTTCTCGATTACAAGAGAATTATCTAAAGAATGTTAAAAAATTCTAAGAATTAATTAGAAATACATGCTTATCTTAATTGTTGTCGATCTTACTAGATAAACTAGAATTTGTTGTATTTTAACGTTGTTAATACAATTGCTTTTAAGACTTTCTTTTGTTATTATTATTTAATCTAGTATTGTTTGTTGTGCGCTTAAAGAAGTCTCGAATGTCAATAGCGTTTATAGTTGTTATAAACTCGTATAAAAATTTAGATTCTTTAATCTTTTATTTATTCTCTTTATAGCAATCTCTTTTGTCTTTTTTCTCTTTTTCTTTGTTAAATATATAATATATCTTAGTATCTTTGTAAGCATTGTCGCGTATCAACAAAAGAAAAATATAAAAAAGTAAGAAAAAAGAATCAAAGATAGAATTCTTAGTTTTCTCGCAAAGAATAAAACGTTTAGATAGATTCTATCTATTAAAACTAGAATTAGCAAACAACAATATCAAGATTTATATCTAGCTTCTAAGTCTATTATAGAAGTCGATAAAGTATTAAAGAAGCAATATCTTTTGTTTTGTATTTTGCAAATTAAATTGTCGTTGTTAAGCTAAAGACTATTGTTGTTGTTGTTGTTAATATTCTTACTCTTAATATCGCATTAATTTGATTCGAAAATAGAAATATAATTGCAATCGTTTTGAAGAAAATAATTAATAACGCTATTAGATCTTTCTATTCCGTAATTATGTTTAGATTGCACACAATATAGCTCTTGCGCTTCTTCGAAATCAAATAGTAGTTTATTAAGAGATAGAAGATTGTTGTCTTTCTTATAATTATAGCAATTGTAATTGCACTCAAGATCGATATTGTTCAAGAAATCTAAAGTTATTAATAATTGTCTATAACAAATAATAAGAGCGAGTAGTATCTATAGCGTATAATTAAGAATTACAAGAATTTATTGTTGACTTGTAAAACAAATTGAGAGACTCTCTTAGCAACAAAATAATCGAATTAAAAGATTCTATCAAATTGTAGTCTTTAAGTCTATTGCTCAAATTGCTACTTAATTCGAAAGCTATAGATTTGTAACTTTTGTTGCTAATTGCGCAAACATCAAAATTAAAAGCTACAAATCGTCTTTTCTTAAGTCGATCTATTATACTTAGTAATTAATAGAAGTAAATAGAATTTATATCGACAAAGACTATTGTAGAATAGAATTGCAAAGAAAACAAAATAACAAATTGACTAAGTTAATTGTTAGATAACTTGAAAGAGAAATTCGAGATCAATAAACAAAGAAAAAGAGAAATTATATATATCTTAATAGTTGACAAGTTATTGATTGCAATCTTCTTTGCGCAAAATTTTATTTCTTTTTTCTTATATTCTAGAACTTATTAATTGTCGATCTTAAGCAATAGCGACGTTGCTCTTATTTTAGAATCTTGTATTTGATTGCTATCTTATATAGTATAATTTCAATTGCGTCTCTTGCATACGTTTATATTTAATCGAATATATTAGTTGCAATAGCTTAAATCTTCGAGTTAAGACTACTATAACGCATCGATTATATCGCACACTTTACAATGCTTAACAAATAACTCTTTCTCGAAATCTCGCTTTCTAATATTTAATTACTTTATTTCTCTTTTAATTTTATGTATTAAACAAGTTTTGTCGCAACAACTAATTAAATAGTTGCGACTTTTTGCTTCGTAGAACACTTTGCAAAGCATTTAATAACGTTTTCGCAATACAAATCTTTATTTCTTCGAGAATTTGTTGTTGCTAATTGAGCAATTTTGCATAACTTAGTATTTGCATAATCAAAAACCTTTACTATTACAAATTCGAGAGATTATTGCAATTGATTTAAGAAAGTGCTAAATAAAATAATATAAAAAAGCGTTATATCTCTCGAGATTCAAATTGTTAATTTAAATATTATTAGACAATATATATGTACGTTCTTGCGATCGAACTTTAACACGTCAACAATAGCTAATATCTAAAATTCAATTAAGTTATTCTTAACAACAATACTTAATAATCGCTTACGTTAGACTCTTATTAAAGATATTACTAGATTGCTACAATATTAAAGCATTCTTTGTTAACAACGCAATCAAAGAAGACTTTATCGATGCACAATAAAACATATTTTCAATTAATTTAAAGATCTTACGTATAGCAACTTTGAGTCAAATTTACGATATTAGCGTTTCGATTGTAGCTATAATAATAATCGATAGACTATATACGCAGCAGACGAACAAGCAAGCAAATAGATAGCTATGCTGTTAAATTGAAGCTAGAAAGACTACTCGCAAGAAAGAAGAAAAGCAAGAAACAAAATATTGAAAAGATAAGAGCGTTCGAAAGCTAGTAGCAAAGAAATCTGCGAAGAGTTACAACTTAAAAAATCGACAACGCGTTATATTAAAAGCGAGAGAAGCTAAGCAAAAGAGCAAAAATTGCAACTATTGTCAATATAGCGAGCAATACAATTCTTATTGTTGTACAAGTATAGGTCGAGATTCGAGCAAAAACATCAATACGATAAGAAGAAGTTGGCAATTGAGCGACATAAGACAAGAAAATCTAGATAAGTAAGAAGAGAAAAGAACGCCATAAAGAAAGATAAAAGAGATAGAAGAGATTAACGATATTTATACGATAAGAAAGCGACGAGAGACTATGCAATCGTATCTTGCTCAATCGAGAGAACGCCAAACCTAGCGAGACCAACATCTGTAATCAAATTACATTGTAAATAATACAAATAAATATAATAGATTTTAAATCTACGCGAAGACGCAATCTTTAGTGCAATTTGTACTAATATTGGTAATTCCGGAAAAGATGCTTTATATAAGCTATTTCTGCTATCTATTCTCTATAGAGACGATATCGACATTTCTGCTTGTTTCTTCTTGCGCTAACCTAATTAGGAAATTTAAATTATTTATATAAATTAGTATTATTTTATACTTAGTTCGAATTTTTTTAGCTTAATTAGGCTAGTACTAGAGACGTAATTAATTATCAAAATTAGGATTTTTCGATTCTATAAATAAATTCGCGTCTATAAGCGCCAATCTATTAATAAAATTAAGAAATTCTATTTTCGATAATTTATTACGTCCCTAGTACTAGTCTAATTGGG
>JAABUW010000378.1_pt1 | contig 89526 bp, 164 predicted proteins | sample 5560081 | NCBI WGS metagenome assembly JAABUW01 (sample SAMN10711882, study PRJNA513363) | rock metagenome | isolation source: Antarctica rocks | place: Antarctica: Victoria Land, Knobhead sud
ACGCCCGCGGTGCAGGCAGCTGCTGCAGGCGGCAGCCGACCTGCCGATGCAGATGCAGCGGCGGCTCCGCCGCCGCCGCGGGCGGCCGCTGCCGCCGCCACAGCTGCGTGCTCGGCCACGGCAGTATGGGCTGCTGCGCCAGCAGTGCGAGCCTCCGCAGCTGGCGCTCGGCAGGCAGCGGACGCGGCGCGAGCGCCGCGACCGCTGCCGCCGCCGCTGCGGCTGGACCCGCTGGCGGTGCTGCCCGGCTCGCACCAGTCGGGCGTCAATGCCCTGGCCGCGGCCTGGCTGGATGCCGGGGAGCCGCTGGCGGCAGCCGCCGCTGCCAGCGGCGGACCTTCAGCCGTCGGTGCCGGGGGCGCCGCGACTTCCGGCCGCGTTAGCAGGACCGCCGTGCTGCTGTCTGGCGGCGACGACCAGGTGTTGCGGGCGGTCGCGATTGCCTTCTCGCTGCCAGCTGGCACAACCGGCAGTGGTGCAACCCAAGACGCTGCCACGGTGGCGGCCGCGCCAGATGGCGGCGGCACTGCCGCTGCGGGAGAGGCCGCCGCGCCTACTGGCGTGCCGGCCGCGGTCGCGGTCGGCCGCTGTGCCCAACGCACACACCTCGGCGCTGCGGGCGGTGTGGACCAACGGCAGCCGCGCCTTCAGCACCGGCCTGGATCAGCGGGTGCGCTACTGGCGGCTGGCCGCAGAACCGGGCGAATCGGCCAGACCGGACAGCCCTGGCGCCGGCGCGCCGCCCGGCGGCGCGCTGGGCGGCGCCGCAGGTTGCAGCGCGGGCGACGCTGCTGCGGCAGGAGCAGCGGCACTTGGCGGTGGCAGGGGCGGCAGTAGCAATGGGACTGCGGACGCCGGCTCAGGCTCTGGGGGCGACTGGCACCAGGCATGCGGCTCGTGCGAGAAGGGGCGTCGGTGACGCAGGTGCTGGAGCCCAGCTGCTTGGCAGTGGGAGAGGCCGGAGATGGCGACGGCGGGTATGTCGTGGCTGTTGCTGGCCGCGGCATGCAGTTGCTGAAGTATGAAAGGGGCCGGCACGTGAACCATGACGATGATCATGACTGGCATTGAGTGGGACATATTTGAGGTCTGGGATTACTCAATTCTGTAACAAACATGAATCCAGTCCAAAGAAAACAGTCGACGAAAGGCACCTTCGAGGCACAGGCATGAGGAAGGGATGATGCTCAATACCATGTCGATCGATCTGACCTCGCTGTTCACAGACAGCTACCGCCTACCCGCGCTGATGGCAGCGCCGCAGACCTTTGGTGCCGCCACAGGCTAACATCTTATCCCCGCCAACACCAAGGCCATGCGCCTTGGCAACCCCTGGCGCCGCATTGGCCCGAAGCGCCCTCGATCGCTGATATGTATACAACATTAACCAGCAGTTACGGCCAGCAGCTCCCACGGCAAGCCCCCAGCCAGCAGTGCCGCTGGTGGCGGCGGCAGCCGATCAGGCAACTTTGGCGCCCCAAAGATCAAGTGACGTTTCCATCAAACATCTTTCACCAAATAACATGTCGCTGCGTCCCAGAAAGACGCCACGCACGCCGGCGCACCTCCAACAGCAGCATCGACGCCACCGCGTGTGCCGCCGCCGTCGCCACTGCCGACTGACATAGCAACTCCGTCGCAGCTCTCCCTCCAGACAATGTGGAATTTGCTGACATGCTGTGTGCTTCACAAACGAGCACACGGGCGACCACACAAACGAGCAAAGGAGCGCACAGGGACTGGCACCACATGCTGTGACAGGCGGCATCCCCGCCGCCCAGAGCCGATGCGGCTGACGCCGTTGTCGCAGCCGCTGCGGTGTTGGCGCTTTGCACAGCACCTGCAGTACCACCGTCGGCTGGGCCCGACAATGCCGCAGTGGCGCTTCCGCCAGTTGCAAGGGAATTACCTGCAGCTCTTTCGCAATTCCCAATCGTGCGGATGCGGAAATTATCCAACAGTACCGCAACAGGAACGATGCAAGCCGCTGAAAGTCACTGTGGATAGGAGTGTGCTGCACTGCGTTGCGTGCCCATGTGGTGGCGATTGCATTCCAAGATGAATGGCAAGGAGGCCAGGAATGAGGGCGGCAGGTGGTTTTGGATGGTTCGCCATCATCATCAAAGTCGCTTACAGCCTTGTCGTGTTGCATGTAAGCCTTCCAGCAGAACACTCGGTGCATTGGTGAGTCCACATCGTGTTGCCCTCTTGCCACTTCCACTGAGACCGTTCCGTGTTGCCAGGACCGAATCATTCGCGAAATTCCGCCGAGCTGCCCCCAAGCCACGGTCGACTTGGGGGATGCGATGGTTCCAGGTTGATCCCTACTGCTGTCGGGCCTACAATACCACACGGTGTTTGCATCTGCGGGACCCCGCCGATGGAAAGGCACTCGCGCCCCCGAGGGTGCGCAAGCAAACCGCCAGGTGAACAATCAAGGTGTTCTCAAGCCCGTGTGGTGTGGCATGCAAAGAGTACAGCGCCGCACCACCAGCGCAAGAGAGGGCGCAGCAAACATTCGAAAAGTAGCAGAGCAGTGATGCCCGCGGCGCAAAGGCCGCCGGGGGAAGTCTGAGGGACGACCCTTTCCGGCACCAAAACAAAAGCAGAACACAGGCCCATTCGTCAAAAGCTGCTGGATTTGGGGCTGGTTCTGCGGCCGCCGCCTTGGGAGACGGGTCAGCCACCCCCGGGGCTCTGTGTTGCAGTCAGCCTCGAGAGGCTGCCTGCGGCGCGCGCCGGCACTGTGCTGGTCGCGGCAAGCCCGGAAGCAGACGGCTCCCGAGCCGCCGCTGGCAGCGGCAGCGGGGTTGGCGCGGCCTCTGGAGCGGTGCGCTCAGTAGCCGCCGCCCTGCATTCGTACAGATCAAGTCATGATCAGCCCGGAGCAGGTTCAGAGGAGCTTCAGAAGCGCAAGTTGCAATTTGCACTTGTGCAATGACGACTCACGACACCAGACTTGCACTTGCGAATGAAGCTGTCCAGCATGCGTAGTAGGGAGATGGCTTAGTAAAGTAAGGCAACACAAGCCAGCAACAGTGAATGTACAAAGCAAAAGGCCGAAAACTTACGCCGTAGCCGCCGCCCTGCTGGGGCGGGCCGCCGTAGCCGCCGCCCTGCTGGCCGCCGTAGCCGCCGCCGCTGCAGCAGAAACAGTCAAGGGTCAGACGATGTCATCACATTCTCAAGACGCATGTGCAGACCAGTGGCAAACCAGGGGGTTTGGGCACGTGGGCAGATGCACATGCGACTGCGCGAGGCTCAATATAATCATCGTAGGGAAACTCACCCCTGGCCGCCGTAGCTGTTGGGACACAGGCAGCAGGACACCCCATCAGTACAACAGCAGCACGGCCTTGACACTGGCAGGATGCACCGACAGGCCTGGACCGCGTTAACACAGAAAAGACTGAAGACGCAAGTCATTCAAAATGCTCACCCGCCGCCACCGCCCTGGCGGTTGGGGCAGTCACGCGCGATGTGGCCGGGCTGGCCGCACTCGTACTGCAGCACATGATAAGGATATTGTTAGATGTGCAGATGTGTTAGTCGTGAGTAGATATACCAGTGCACCGACCAGTGAGCCAAATGAGATCAGGCCAATCCATTCAGTGCAATCAGCTGCACACGAAGGTGTGTGCAGGCAGTGGTGCAGACATGTAAAGCAGTGCATGGCGCAAGCATGATCAAGTGAAGTGCCGAACAACAGCAGAGTGCAAGAAACGCACGCAAGCGCCGCCGCGGCCGCCGCCACCGCCGCCTGGGGCGCCTATAGTGAAGATGCAAAGGTCAGGATGGGGACGTTTCTCAGGTGGGTGCCGGGGGCAAGCAACTGGGCAGGTGCTGCAGGCAAAGCGCTAGAGGCGCAACAAAGCTTCGTCGTGACGAGCAGCACACAGGCTATCGAGCAGACAGGACCAGGACATGGAGAGAATGGATCAAGACAGCACACCGTAGCCGCCTGTTGCAAACCACCACACATGCATATGAGTGTCATGCGGGTAGATAACTTTGAATGCGGCATGCATGTATGACAGCACGCGAGCAGGGTGTCTTGATACCAGAGATTTGTATTTGCGCCACCAGAAGCATTGTGCTCACCACCGCCGTAGCCGCCGCCGCCCTGCTGGCCGTAACCACCGCCGCCGCCGAAGCCACCGCCGCCGCCGAAGCCGCCGCCGCCGCGGCCGCCGCCGGCACCCCGGTCACCGCCGCCCTGCCAGGAACAAGAGATAAAACAGTCGGCAGGTGTATTGGCACCAGTAAGGCTGCAACGACACAGCTCGTGCAAGCTGGCAGGAACGAAAGAGCGCCGGCAGTGGGCTGTGAACAAGAACTGCAGTCGAGAACGGTGCGCACCAGAGGCGGGGCGCCGCCGGGGCCGGTCACGGCCACGGCCTTGGTGCGGCCGTCATCGCCCGACTCGATGTCGAACTCGACCTCCTCACCCTCGCGCAGGCTGCGGTAGCCGTCGGTCTGGATGCTGGTCTGTTGCACAAAGGAAGCAAATACCATAAGAGGAAAGTTGCACAAGGCATGTGAGATGGACCACAAGACGACAAGCGGAAGGTGAAGCACTGCTGCCACAAGCTCCCAAGAGCATGCGCAATACATGATCACTATTCATGACTAAAACACGATCAGGACTTCACACGCTCAAGACGGGGCAGGGCGGCATGTGACATTGTGGCGTGCGGATCGCAACAAACAGAAGTCTCATGCATGGGCGCACCTGGTGGACGAAGAGGTCGTCACCGCCGCCGTTGGGGGTGATGAAGCCGAAGCCCTTGGTGGCGTCGAACCACTTGACGGTTCTGCAGCAGCAGAAGGTTCAAGTCAGTCCAGTGTGCCATAACATAGTTCAGTCAGAGCAGGACGGTGGCGAGTTGCGAATCTCAGCTGGTATACGGTTGAGAGGCCCATAATGTGTGCTGTGCAGCTTCCGTCGTCCCGTCTGAACGCGATCGGAGGGAGCAAGTGCCAGATACTGCTAGAAGGCTACGACATGCTTTACGACGGCACTGTGGTTTCGGCAGTCCTCATACAACTTGCAGAGGCCGCCGAGACTAGTGGTTGCACGTAGGAATTGTTGCCTGCGCCCAAAGTTGCCTAGCGGCAGCGTTTGAAGGCTTGCCGGAGGTTTACGGAAGATAATTTGGCTCTCAAGGAGTATCTGGCAGTGCCCCGCACGGACGTGCGGGGCACCCTGCCCCCGCACACAGCCCGACCTGCCTGCTGTTTCGTGGGCAAGCACAGGGCGATACCCTACAAGCTGCCACCCAAGATCGCATGACGAGCGTGGACCTCGCCGCAATCAGAGTCTAGTACCAGCTCAGCACCCGCAGCGCTGTACATGCGGGCACGCCGGCGGCAGAATATCACGATCAGCAATGCAGATCAAGGGAGTGCTGCAAGCGCCAGCAAGCGGCAGCCTGCAGCAAACCCCGGGCGGTGCGAAAGCGAAGAGATCGAAAGGCTGCGCAGGCTGCCGGCTCCCCTAGCGCTACGACTGCCCCCTCCGCTGTCTGACACTCGCCCATGCACCCGCTGATCATATTCGTTCCGGCTGCAGCGCTCAAACCCAGCGACGGGGCGGCGCTGCCTACGGCCCTCGCAGCTGGAAGGAAGGGGCAAGTGGGGAGGGTGCCTACCCCGTTGCCTTCGCCATTTTGCAGGATGCTGGTCCTCTGAGAGCTGGAAGCTAGAAACGTGCAACTGGCCTCGCGAAATTGCTGCGAGGTGGAAGTCTGAGAAAGAAACCAGCCTGTTGCGGCGCAGTTGCAGGCCAGGGACCTGTGAATAACTATGAATCGCGAATCCCTCCAAAACCCTATTTGCTTACCAACCACCGAGGCTCGGGTGACCGGAGCACCAGAGACAGTGATCTGACGCCCTTCTAGGCGCAGACGGCGTCAAATTTTAACGTTTAAGTGCAGATTTGATCCCAATCTGATCGCAGTAAACGGCAGCCAGCAGTGCCGCGACTTGGACAGCGGTGTGCAAGAGAGTGCACGAGGCGCCTCGCGTCCACATGTGCTGCCGATTTAAACTAAGCTGCCGGATGCCGCTGCTGTTCGACACAGTTGATCACAGGCAGGGCAACTAAATACGAGTTATCAAGGTGTCACTTGCACCATGGTACTTCAAACTTCAGATATGTGGGTTTGGGCAGGACTGAAGTTTGATCTTCAGGGCTCCTCCGCCTGCGCCATGCTCTGAATGTTGCAGTTGAACTCGATGCAGAGATGCCGAGCCAAAGCCTCTGACCGTGGGTGCCGTGCGAAGCGGCTGGCTACCCGCTCCATCCGGTGCTGCGGGTACTGCGCATTGGCAGATGTCACGTCAAACAAAGGTCCGTCGCCAAGCGCAATAAACTGCCTGTGACGCATGCATCGTGACTGCTCGGCACAAAATGCCTGTCGCCGACTGCCTTGACGAGGCAGGGCGTGTGCAAATCATTGGCCACCTCAGGCGGCGCCGAGAAGCCGATGTAGATGACCTTGCCCTCCAGGTCGGGCGGCACGCCCGGCACGTCCAGCTCCCCGTTGGAGGGCTGGATGATGCGGGTGCCCATGTTCCACATGCGCCACATCAGCTGCGGCTACAGCGTGCGCGCAAACGCCAAGCCGTGGAAGAGGCGGCGCCCGGCGGTCACCGCCACGCCCTCGATCTGGAAGCAGGTGAGGCGATCGCTGTATCATCGACTGTGCGTGCTTAACCAAATCACAAATCAACCAAGCCAGGGCAGCCGGGCTGGCAAGTACCGTCCCAGAAACAATGCATGCTGGCAATGCACGTCAATGTTCGCATCAATATTTGAGTTGAGAATTGCGCCCATCCCCTTGCCTCACCGCAACACAGTGCTGGAAGAGCGACAGCACATCCCGCTCCTGCAGGGCGGCCTCCGTCATGCAGCGCATGCTGGCGGCGTCGCCGGCTGCCGCGCCGGCAATGAATGGCCACACGGCCTGCAGCGCCTCCCGGCACTGCCGCTGCATGTTGCACTGCGCCGCACAGTGAGAGCGTTGGCGAATGAAACTTCGAGACGTATCCTGATAATCTTGACTGTGGCGCCGCACTGCATCTGGGTGAGCAGAGCGCCTAGCACAATTACAGAGCATGCGATGTTCACAGTAGCAGTCCTCAGCAGCCACTGTGTCGCGCTGTGCCTTACACTGACGCACAACACTTGCAACAAACGCACATTTGGAAGATGTCGAACTGGTACATGGTGGTCTTGGCGAGCACGTTGTCCCGCTGCACAGGGGCGGTGACGCACAGCTCGCCCACGTGGATGCCAGAGGAAGACGTTGCCGCCGCGGATGCCGCTGGACTCCAGCTGCCACAGAAGGTCGTCATATATGCCTATCGTGTCGCCCTCCTGCCCCTCAAACACCTGTGACACATGCACAGGAATGTGTTCCTACGATTGACAGCGCATCTACATCGGTGTCACAAAACTCAAAAATACGCACGGGGAATCTGTGCATGTTTGCGGCTTCGGGGGAGGTGCGCACCTCGAGGAACTCGTCCACCGCGTTGGGGATGGTGCTGAGCTCGGCGTAGTGCTTTCAGCAGCGCGGGGGACATGACGCCGAGCGCCACGGGTTTCAGCCAGCCCGTCAGCGAGCCCAGCAGCATGGCCGCCTTGGCGAAGGCCTCGAGGATGATCACCATGCTGCGTCAGATGTGCGCCTTGTCAGCCTGCGCATGGGGGAGTTGATGCGTCAGTTTGTTGTCTTCTATCTTGCATGATGTGCCATTCACGTTTGCAGGCAGCAGGTGATGCCCGACATGACAGCGCTGATGAGGTGGTTCAGGTCGCCGAAGGTGGGCGTCGTCAGCTTCAACGTCCGCAGAGAGCTTCGGCGCCGGTGATGGCCGGAATGAGGATGAGGGAGAGAGCTTTGGCGCCGGTGATGGCTTATTGGAGGAGGGGGCACCAGAGAGATATTACACTGTTCCAGCCTAGCTCAGGCTGATTAGCGTTCACAGAGGTCAAAGTTGAGCATCCCGAATCGGTCAAACCCTGTTCGAAAGGAGTTGCTGCGTTAAATTCGCCGCTGCGGAAAACATTGTCAAAATGTCTTTCTTTTTTTCCGCAGATGGTCTACTAGTATGCCTTCCACATAGCTTTCCTCCCGCCACGTCTTCGTCTTCCGATCCCTTTCTGTCACTCGCCATCACCCCCTTCGCCGCCATGCCATCATTCTTACCCCATTTTATGCTGCCGCCATCTTCAGGTTGGCTGCCGCGACAGCGGCGCCATGTTCATGCGGCACATGGCCACTGCCGTTGTCTGCGCAGCCCACCACGCCCTCTGCCGCTTTCGAGAGCTCTCGCCTGCGTATCGTCATATGAAACACGCGACAGCACCAAACACTGGTCACACGCAAGCATGCGGCATCAAGCAATGAAATGTGTATTGCCGTGTTGATGCAAAACCCTAGAACATTAGGGATTTATACAACACCCCTCTCCCCAGCTTGGCAGGTCATGAGACCGTCGCCATCAGGCGCCACAGTCCACTACCTTACGCGTTATGCAGCTTTCCGTCTCCTAAAAGTACAAGGTCTGTGCAGATCAGCTGAGCGACGGCTTTATACTGGCCAAGGTCGTCATTTTCGAACACCCCTTGCCATAGGTGCACGCCAGCTGCGTGCGACTATGTCGTGCAACCCGGCAGAGGCGTCTCGATTGGACAGAAGAGGCGCTTGATTGAAGGTCATTCGCCTCACGCGAGGTTTTCTGAGGGCATCGCACGCCTCAGGCTGGTGTGCCGCGGCTGCATTTCAAGATGGCGGTGCTGCTGGAAACCAGCAAGGGCGACCTGGTCATCGACCTGTACGCGGAGGAGTGCCCGCTCGCCACAAAAAACTTCCTGAAGCTGTGCAAGTGGGTCGTCTCCTCAGCTGCAGTTTGTATCAGCGCACCTTTGGCATCGCTGCGAATGCGTCGGCCATGCAGCGTGTGCATCGCAAGCCCACAAGTCGCGAAATCCCATTTCGTGCTAGACGTAGTAGGATGGAAGCTCATTTGCTTACGTTTCAATACTGGACGGCAGCGCATTTGCCACCTGGCGCCAGGTTCGCTGCTGACCGCGCTGTCACATCACCTCTCCCTGCAGGATCAAGTACTACAATGATGTGCTGTTTCACAACGTCCAGAAGGGCTTCATCGTGCAGACCGGCGACCCGACGGGCACCGGCAAGGGCGGCTCCTCCGTCTACGGGTGCGCGGACTGCGCATTTGCCATGCCTTTGCCGCCTTCTCCATGGGCAGCGCAGGATGCATGGCACATAGACTTTCTGCGATGCCTTCGGAGGCTGTCTTTCGTATGTCACACGCATCTACATGGGGAACATACACTGCACAGGAACAACAAAGTGGGAGTCGAGATGTTTCACAAACTTCAATGCTTCCCAATGAATTTGTTTCGCCACAGGGTCATGTACGGGGACCAGGCGCGGCTGTTCGAGGACGAGATCCACCCGCACCTGAAGCACAAGCGCAAGGGCTTGGTGGCGATGGCGGGCGGCGCCAAGGACGCCAACGCGTCGCAGTTCTACATCACCACAGGCGCCGAGCTGGACAGCTTGGACGAAAAGCACACCATCTTCGGCGAGGCGAGGCTCCTGCAAGCTCTTTGAAAGTGCTGTGCGATCTTGATTGTCTCCACCGGCGCCGAGCTGGACAGCCTCGACGAGAAGCTCACCATCTTCGGCGAGGCGAGACTGCCTTCCGCCTCATGCCAGCCGCTTGAGCTTTCTTGAACTTGAGCGCGATCTGCAGTGGCCGAGAGCAGGACAATGTGAGGGGAGCTGGTTTGAGCCGCACGAATTTGAGAAACCTGAAACGAACCAAACAACCCTCCAATCGCAGGTGAGCGAGGGACTGGACGTGCTGGAGGCCATCGACGATGCCTTCGTGGACGACAACGGCCGCCCGCTGCAGGTGCGCATTTCGAGTGTTGCATGATTTGCAGTTAGTGGTATCAGCATCCTGGGCCGTGGTCCATCAGCTCAGCGGCGGGAAGGCACGTGTCTGTTGCTGGAATGGACGTATGCAACCATACCCAGGCGGCAGCTTCTGCAAGTGCACAATTGCAGCGCTGTCTCGTTCTAAGAATGGCCTTATCCCACATGCAGAACATCCGCATCCGGCACACGATCATCCTGGACGACCCCTTCCAGGACCCGCAGCAGCTGTCGGAGCACATCCCCGAGTCATCACCAGAGCCCGTCATGATCGAGGTGGGCGCAGCGCTTGCAGGCTGCTGAAGGTCAAAGCTATTCTGCTGATGGTTTGATGCGCATGAGGGATGTGCAGCGCGTCCTCCAGAGGACGCCGCAAGCGGGATGAAACCTCCAGCATCCCAACTGAACATCAGCCAACGCGCACCTGCGAAAGACGGATGATTAGTGCAAAACCAAGCGATTTTCCACACATGTCGGTGTGCGTCGACAGTCAACTGATGCTGTCACAGCATCGGGGGCCATCCCGCAGCTGCCAAACCGTGAAAGCGCCTCCAAAACGCGCAGGGGCATGTGTGGCTGGGGGACGACTGGGTGCCGGACCAGGACCAGCGGTCGCAACGTCGTTTTGATTTACTTTGTACACATCGTTTGCGACTCCCAACTGAAGACTTTTTGACCTCTGTTCAAACGCCGCAGGGCGACACGCGGCTGGAGGACGACTGGGTGCCGGACCAGGACCAGCGGTCGCTGGAGGAGATCGAGGAGGCCAACCGCGTCGAGGAAGCCAAAAACAGGTGCCGCTGCTGGGTGACAGGGCGCTAAGAACTGGTGCCTTTGCTTGAAAGTTCGAATTGCAAGGTTGCCAAAAGATGGTGTCAATAGGATGCACGGCCTTGGGGCCGAGACAGGTGTTGCGTGCGAGAGCGGCGCCTGTGCCGCCTCCAGCATGAAAAGACGGCAGCGCTGTGCGCTCGGCCGCGGCGGCAATGTGGGCTTATCTGCAACGGCCATTGATGCAGATGCAGACGCAGATGCCTGCAGCGTGCCGCTGGCCGGCACGTCAAAACGCTCGAACGGCTGTCAACCTTTGATTTCCAGATCGAATACTGGCATGTACAAACTTCAGAATCTGATGACCCACAGGGCGGTGGTACTGGAGATGATTGGCGACCTGCCAGAGGCGGACAGCAAGCCGCCCACCAACATGCTGTTCGTGTGCAAGCTCAATGCGGTGCGCTCCTGATGGACCAGCATGAACCCTGTCGGACCTTCTCGTGCAGCACCATGAAATCAGGACCCTGTTGCCATGATCTGGCACGAGCCTGACGCGTCCTGGCCTCACGAACATGCTTGTTGCAGCTTTGCACAGCCCTTCAGGACATCGCATCGCCCCATATCAGAAGTCTGTCCGATCAAATCGTGGAGCGTGTGCATGCGAGCTTCTGCAGCTGATGCTGCCCCGGTCATTTGTGCGCAGGTCACGACAGAGGAGGATCTGGAGATAATCTTTTCCCGCTTCGGCAAGATCACCTCGTGCGACATCATTCGCGACTACAAGACAGGCGCGTTGCTTGGTCTCGCGCCATCATCTTTTGGATACAAAAATGTTGTCAACACGCACATGCTGCTGGTCAATGCTGCCCTGCTCTGCCGCCGCCATGCCCGCTTTGGTGCCAAAGCTGCGAGGACAAGATGCAACCACTGTTTGTACAAAATAGGTTTGCTGCAAAGCGAAACTATTAACCCCCGACACCGCAGGCGACAGCCTGTGCTATGCCTTCATTGGCTTCGACAACGACAAGTCGAGCGAGGAAGCCTACTTCAAAATGAACAACGTGCTCATTGACGACCGCCGCATCAAGGCGTGTCCTCACTGCTAAACTTGACACACCTCGCTCTTGGAACCTCGTTCTTGGAAACTCGTTCTTGAAACCTGTGACCTCAAATGAACACAACGGACAACGCCCTCATCAACAACCGCCATATCAAGGCATTGCTGAGGCTGGCTGCTGTTTCCAGCTCTGACAGCACTCTCGGTACCCACTTTGCTGCACCTGCTCATGACAGGTGACGTCATGAGCAGTTTCAGTAGATCTCAGTGACTTTTTGACACCCTCCTGTCACCCCGCAGGTGGACTTCAGCCAGAGCGTGAGCCATTTGTGGAAACAGTTCAAGGTGAGCGCGAGTCCCCACAGCCCCGTGTTTGCGCGCTTGCCTACACCGCCTCGGGGCTTCTCGGGGGAGTTTGCCACGGGAGCTACCTACCTGGCACCGTCTGAGCTCCACCTCAATGCCTGCATGCATTATGTGTTTACTTGTCTATATTCTGCAGCTTGCCTTTTGCGGCTTTTGTTTCATTTGCTGGCCGGAATTATGCTGTAATACTTTCTGTGCTCCCTCAAGGTGTATGGCAACAAGGCGGACGCGGCGGCGGGCGCCTCCGCCAACTCCGGCGCGCCCGGCGGCGGCGCCAGCGGCGCCTGCTTCGGTGCGCCCGAGTCCCTGCCCCATGATGTGTTGCGCGACATCTGTGCCTCCCTGCAGCAGGCCGTTCCACATTGCCATGCCCTTGTGCCAGCATCCCCAGGCTGTACATGCACGCAATAGCACCGCGTTGCTCTCCCTCTGATGCATCTGAGTAAAGACCATGATGGCCATGTTCTCTGAGTTGCAATTCAAATTCCTATCGCATCACGGTGTAATGACCGTCGTGGCTGCGGTCCCTGACTTGTGTTTGCTGTCGTGGCAGAGTGCGGGCAGCTGGGGCACTTGGCCCGAGACTGCCCCAACAAGAGTGGCAAGGGCGGCGGCCCCGCTGCCAACGGCGCCGCCGCAGGCGGCAGCGTGCTCGCCCTGAAGGTGCGGCGTCCACTCCGCCATTTTGCACCTCTGCCATAGCACCATCTTGACACAAGGACTGCGCCATTTTCTGTTTCGATGGTGGTTGAGTTTCGTTTGTGAGGGTGCGATGCTGTTGATGCTTTGCGTCGGCTGATGCGTGATGCCGTCAGCAGCCTACAGCAGTGCTGCATCTGCGGCCATGCAGCTGCAACAACAACGGCCCACAAGTAGTGTGCCTGTGCGCACAGTCGGACCACCGGCGGCCGGCGCAGCACGGCGGCGGCCGCAGCTACGACCTGCTGCTGGACTCTGGCGACGCCGTTTCTGGCGATGCGTACCCGCAGCGGCCGCCGGCGCCGGCGCGGCGCGAGCGCCCCGACAGGCGCCACGACGACTGGCGGCCCGACGACCGGCGGCACGACTCCCACAGCAGCGAGCAGCGGCCTGACGACAGGCGGAGAGACGAGCGGCACCGCGACAGGCAGAGAGACGAGCAGCATGGCGATCGGCGGGATGAGAGGGATGGTGATGCACGATGGCAGGGCGGCAGAGACAGAGACAGAGACGACGGCGGAGCGCAGCCGGCCGCCGCAGTCAGCCCGCGGCGGGAGCGGCGGCGCGGCGGCAGCAGTGGAGAGGCGCGAAGGAGCGGCGGCGGCGGCACGGAAGTGTCTGTGGGCTGGCCGCGGCGACGACACGATGGCGATGGCGATGACGGCGGCAGGGGCCACAGGCGGCATCGGGATGACGATGGCGACGGCGACGGCGGCCACAAGAAGCGCAAGAAGCAGGGAAAGAGCCACAAGGAGGACAGCAAGGAACGGCACCGCAGCAGGCAGTGAGCGCAGGCTCCGGCAGGCTGACTTGCCTGACAAACTTTGCCCCACACTCTGGGCAACAACACCGTTTGTTGTTGCTGTGTTGGGCCCGCAGATGCGGGCAAAGGCCGACAATGCTTCAGCAGTGTGTGATACCTACATTTGACGCACAGGCACACAGCTGTTGCAGCAGTGACTCCCGAGTAGCAGTCGGCCATCTGTCAGGGAGTGCGCAGGGCGGCAAATTTCACCGCGGTCGTCTGCCGCTCTGACTAATGTAGCTCCTCCAGCTACATTGAGCAAAATGACACCTCGCAAAACGACGTTTACAACGTGTATACAACACATTGCAGCTCAATCGAAAAAAGGCACCGCTCGCTTGTGTCACGCGAACGTCAGCCGCTAACAAAGAAAAAAGAAGTGAGTCGAAGAGAGAAGTCAACTGGAGAAAACCCAACTGTCACACAAATTCAGCCGCGGGCTGACTTTTGAAGGTAACGACATGCAAACTCCCGAGGGCACACTCGACAGTGGTGTGTTCATCGACCGAAGGGCTGAAGACATCATTCCAACTGGAATGAGGTGCGTGTCCGCCATCGATGATTGGCCAACGTATGGACGCTGCATGCTGAGCCGCCTGGCTCTGAGCCGCCGTCTCCACGATGGAAATGGAAAACAGCTGAGACATATTGTGCTAGGTGTTGTCCACTTCCGCATCGCAGCCTGGGAGCGAGCCGGCCGCCACGACATGCACAGCGGCCGCCAAGGCCATCTTCCGCTCAGTCAGACGTGTTCGGCGCTGCCACGCTTCTTGGGGAAGTGGCAGACGCTGCCCGCTGCGCTGATGATAGACGTTCGCCGCTCTGTACATCTGCACGTGGTACAACGGGCGGTTCTGACAAACGTGCAACATGTGGCAGTAGCGGCGGCGCTGCCTGCGGCAGCGGCGCCGCCGCCTGCCGCGCACAAGGGCATCAGGACACGGCCGCTGCCTGCGCTAAGGCGCGGGCAGTATCCGCGCCCTTGCCAAGGTAGGGAGCCGTCGCCGCTGCCGCCGACAGCGGCGATGCCGCGTCTTTGGACGAGCGGCGGCGCAGGAAGCGCCGTCGCGCGGCGTCCTCGGCGGCGTAGACGATGGCGGCGGGAAGCAGGAAGCCGACGCCCAGCACCAGGCACACGAGGCGCGCGACGCACGCGGCGCGGCGGCCGCCGCCGTCGGCGAAGACACAGGCCCGCAGCGGCGCTCGGCTGATGACGAGCATCGCCGACGCCGAGCCCAGCAGCAGCAGACTCTGCAGTCGCACCTGTGGGAGTGGAGCACTATCGAATCAAAGATGGAACAGCGCACAATATCTTGGCGCCCGGCATCCGCTTGGCGATTGCTCAGCCTGTCAATGTGCTGCATGCTGAGAGTGCAGCGGCCGACCCTTCGCCTCTGCATCAGCCGAGGCGAAGGGTCGGCCGCTTTGGCGCGAGCTATAAGATGACCTATCTGTGATGTTCCTGCAGCGCACCGGGAACAGCAGCGACAGTGCCAGCAGCATGTCGGTGGCGGTGAGACGCGCCATGCCCGCCAGCTCGCCGAGGCTGGAGGGCGCGACCGTCAGGTCGGCGCCAGGGAACGCCGTCGCCGCCGCCGCTAAGTGCAGCAGCCACACCAGGCGCGTGGCCGTGACGACCCACTCCCGTCGCTCCAGGTACCTGCGGCAACAGGGTAGGGCTGGGACCTGGATTCCGCAGTGGGCCGTGCCAACATCCGCTGGCATGTGAGGTGCAGTCGCTGCGATCACATGAGAGTCCCACCCACCAGCTATCTCAACCTTGGGTCAGGCAGGCAGGTTTCAGCCAGCAACGGATCAGGTGTGCAGAGGGGGAGCTGTGTGACATCATACAGGCAAAAGCTGGATTGAGAGCAGCAGCACACCTGGCTGGCTCTGCGATGCGCCAGGCCGCGGCGGCAAACGTGGCGGCCGCCGGCACAACAAAGGAGCCCAGGCCGGACCCCGCAAACCAGGCGGGCGCAAACACGCGGGCCGCGATGTACGCGACGGCCAGCAGCGTGACGGCTGTGTCAACCTGCACGGCGGTGTACGAATTTCAACAATATGACAGTTACTCGGAGATTCGAGCCATGGAAAGGGAGCGGCATCCCGCGCTCACCTTGCCACACAGCCGCACGCCTGGCAACCCCAGCCCTGCGGGGAGATCTCCCGCAGGGCTGGGGTTGCCAGGCCTGCGGCTCATGTACTTCTCAGGTCCATTGGACTCTCACATAGATTTGCCCGCAGGTCAACTTAACAAGGCAGGCTGCGCCCTAGAAAACATCCTCCCGGAACGCACCCAGCGGGCGAGGAAGGCGGCGTGCTGTACAGCAAATTCCGCCTCCAGCCGCGGGGACACAAAGCACAGCGTCACCGCGGAGCGTGCGCCTGCGGCGTGCGAGCGCGATTCGCCAGCGGCGGCGGCTGCCTTGGCCCAGGGCAGCAGCTCCGGAGGATCTGCTGCTCCCTTCTGCTTCTCCTGTTGCTGCACGAACAGCATGTTGTCAGCTTAAATTCAGCAGACGGGATTCTGAGAAATTGTGGTTGCATGAACTCGCAGCGTCTGCTGGCAAAAGGGACCCAGTTGAATGGCTGCCTGATCATCGGTGAATCAGGGCAAGTTGATTAAATTGATTAGGCAGCAGCTAAGCCACGGCAGCGCTGCAGCTCACCGGCACCTGATCATGTGGGTATTGCCACGGCGGCGGTGTCGCCTCTGCAGACTCCGCTATCGCTCGATGCGATATACCGGTCAGCCGCTTCAGGGCAGCCGCCGCGGCTGCCGCCGCTGGCTCTGAGCTGCTGGCCGCCGCGCCGCCGCCGCTGCCGTCTCCGCCCTGTGCTGCCCAGGCCAGCGGTGGTGCCGCTAGGGTGCGTGCTGCGGCGCCCTCAGGTCCCTCGGCGATTGGCGGCAGCGGCGCATCGCGCAGCGGCGACACCGCGGCAATGTACGGCCGCGACGCCGCCTCGGTTTCCCGCTTTAAGTCCGGAGAGTCCAGGTCGGAGGAGCCGCCGGAACCCTGCCCTGACGGCTGGCCGCTAGACCCTGGAGCCGCTGAACCCTCCGCGCCCGCCGGCGCCCGCCGCCGCGCCGGCTGGAAGGGCGTGGCGGCCTCCAGAGGCGGCGCGGCAGCGGCGATTGCCGCTGCCTCGTGTCGCAGCGCCGCTGAGTCGAGCGCCAGCGTCCAGGACAGCGATATGGCCATGCACGCCGCCCGCGCGACCAGCCTGCAGTGCAGATGGTCGTGATTTGATCGACACATGGGTACCTGTGCGCATGGCCGAGTCGGAAGCCATTGTACCAGGCTGCACAGTGCTCAGACGGCATGTACAGCATTTGGTTCATATGGTTCACAATCTGTGCCCTATCAAGTACAAGTATCGCGCTTGCCGCTCGTCTCCGATAGATAGACTGAGCTCGGGGTCTAGACGACCCTAAAACTTGCCGTGAGGCCACAGCAGCCACGTTACATGCCACAGGAAGACTCACGCTCGAGTGGGTTCCGCGCCAGGACTCAGCCCGATGCTTATCACGCCTGCGGCATCAAACGGCTGCTGCTCTGCCGCCAGAGCCGCCGCCGGCGGCCACCCAGAGAGCGCCGGCACGGGCAGCAGCAGCAGGGACGCGGCAGCGTGCGACTCTGCATGCCTCGCCATATCGGCCATGTGCTCGCCGCGCCTGCAGTGGGACATGCCAACTTTAGGCGTAGCACATCAATGACTGACTTGCGCACGTCATGTCGAGAACGTCACAATCAGGCAGATGCAGTTTGCATGGTGTTCTGGAAGTCAAGGCGCTCTGTAGGAGGGCGGAGCACTCACCCTGCCGCTGCCGGCGGGAACGCGTGCACGATGCTGCAGCTGGCGAAGCATCGGCCCGCCGCGGAAGCCCCTGCCGGCAGCAACGCCAGGCCACTGCCGGAGGCAGCGGCGGCGCCGCCACTGCCGATGTGCAGTCCAGCATCAAGCGTCAACAGCGAGGTGGCCTCGCGAGTCAGCGGCACAGTCACACTGCGAAACGACACCCATGGCTGAAGGATTGTTCCATCAAATCGTGCAGCTCTTGACATCATGCCCAGTTTGCCTGCCAGGTCGCACTGACATGGCGTTGCACGCCGGCGGCTGATGTCTATTGAGAGCAAGCAGCCGGTGCCGAATCTGGGATGCCAAGCCCCTTGTGCATGCTGTCCCCGTTGTGCCATCCTAACGCATGCTGTGCTGGCACAGTGTCATGAGGTTCCAATCATGCTACAAGGTTCACCTGATCGATGCGGCGCCTGGAAACACGCGGCCGAGGTCGGCGGCCAGCTGCGGAGGCACATCGCCAGCGGCAAACGCCCGCGAAAGCCGGTTGGCGAGGCCCGCCAGCAGCGCGGCGGCGGTGCCTGGCCGAGAGTGCGGCGCGCCGCCGTTCGCATGCTGCGGCTGCATCCTGCGTGCCTGTGGCGGCGGCAGTGGCGGCTGCGCCACCGCTGCGTCACTCGGCCCTGCAGGAATCAAAACGGGCGACACGCGTAAGGGCGGGCCAGCCTAACAGCGACGTACGGCAGGCGCAATTGTACACCCCGGAAGCGCGCGAAAATTGGGTGATGCGACGTCGACCTGCGCCCGACCAGCTAGGCAGCGTCGAGGTCAACTGTACAGCAAAGGGCAGGTGATGCGCTACCACAGCCATGAGGGAAGTATATCGACCTGAATGGATCCTGCCGCGAGACAGGACAGCCTGCCAGGCCGGCGGCCGCCGTGCCTCTTGCGGGTCGTACAACCGAAACACAATGGCTGGCTGTCAGACAGCGGTGCATCAGGCCGGACGGCCAGCACACTGAGGACTGGTAGACCTGAAGTGGCGCGGTGGGAGCCGGGAATGGAGAAAGGGACGTTTCCGGAGGGCCACACCTGCTTCAGCGGCGATTCGCTGTCCCTGACTGCTGTCCTTGACTGCTAGTTGTGTACCAGGCGCAGCAGCTATGTGCAGGCAGTCTGTGCAGCGGCTGTCTATTCAATGGGTATACCACATGGCTGCATCGCCGCAGTCCGAGCGCCGCAGCCGCGCGGGCGGCGCGGCCGCCCCTTGGCCCTTGTATGTCATAAGCACACACAGACGGCCCCCTCCCGGCGCTAACTGCTCACATCGCCGCAGTGTCTGTGTTGTATGCACTGAATGCTCGAGTTTGACATGCCTCAAATTGGGTGCAAATGTGAAGTCGGCAAGCGCGTCTCGCGCACAACAGCAGGCCGGATTCCTCGCTGTTCCGATAATCCTGTTACTCACGTGCGACTGAAAAGCGAGGCTGCGCCTCGCCAACGGGCGCGTTCTGGTGTTTGATTGCAGCGTGGGAGCAATGAGCGTGAGCAATGAGCGTGAGATGCTTCTTTAGGTATGCACCTAGCGCTGTCCTCGCAAGGGCACGGTGCGAGGAGCAAAAAAAATTCCTTGCAAAACGTGGCAGACTTGTACTGGCGCCGTTGATAGGCAGGAACTGAGGACAAGCCGCAGACACATGCTTTGAAGCATTGTGTCATGTGTGTGCGGCTTGTCCCCGCTGAGGCGCGGACGTCAGCCTGGGCTTCCTGCAGCCTTTTGTAGTGCTGTCCGAAAATGTCGGACAGGCGAGCTGAGTCCTCAGTGTGGAATTGAGCACCCATGCCGCCGCGGTATCGTGCGCGCGATGAATATAGATAACTAAAGTGATGCAGCTACTGACAGATGCAGGCCTCCAGCCACGACAGGGACAACAATGACCTTCCAATCGGATTGCGAGCACTCCTCACCTGACCTCCTGCGCAGCCGTGACGGCCTCTTCATGTGTTGGACTGGTAGGTGTAGCTGCAATCTTTCCACCGATCCGCTCCGCAGGGTGATGTTCGACTCAACAACCTCCTCGGCCTTTGAGCACGCCATCCTATCTATGACTTCGACGATGCATGCGATTCGGGATGACCACCACCGCTTGAGACAGCACGCGATGTCAAGACATTGATCTTGGACAACTTGCGCCACGACCGGGCTGAGTCGTGGGAATCTACGACCGAGTTGCCAGGTTGCAAGGTGCACGAAATCAGACCGTCACATGTCGCTTCATCAAACAGGTTGCATAAGGCTGATTACTGCAAGGCAAGAAGGCAACTGTTGCAGCACTTGTCGTCCCCATTCATGTCCTGGCACGATCTCCCTTCAAGTGGTCAGCGCGGCGCCCGCTGGTCTCGCCGCCAGCCGCTTTTGTCAGAGCTCCTGCTCGACCGACGAGCACTGGCGCTGCCTGTCGGCCATGACCTGCGCTGCGACACAAACTATTCCAAACGATCCCCTACAATCGAAGGATGGATCGATGGAGCGCCAATGGCATCAACGAGTCCGGCAGGTGCTTTGGAGTCGTGCGCACGTCCTGAATGGCAGCCCACACCTGGCCCCATAGCTGACACCTGAAGCCCCTTCATTCGAGCCCTTCGGCATCACATAGCGCATCATGATGCATCATACCTGCATCAGCTGCTGCGGCACATCCGTGACCACAGCGTCCACCCGTGCGTCCAGCACCGCGTGCATCATTGCCGGCGTGTTTGCGGTGAAAGCGTACACCGCCTTGCCGCCGGAATGCGCCGCGGCGGTCACAGTCGGCGACGCCATCTCGTGGTGCATCGCGATCACCTTTGAGGCGCACAGAGGGCAGCCTTTCGCTTGCGCGGCAGCTTTGTTCAAGAATGTTGGCTGTTCGAACCTCAATAGCTGACTAGCGTGGGCTGCCCGATATGGAGCACTGTCGCCGTCCGCCATGCACATGGAGGGCGAAGTGACGGTCGCAAATTGCGAGTGGCACCTTTGCCGGCGGCAGGCGTATGAGGCGGTCCATGCCAGCCGCCCGGTGCCCCGCAGTCTCGTTGATGACAACATACCCCAGCTCCGCGCCTGGCCGCTCGACCGCCATGGCAACCACCTGCAGCCGGGAGCGTCAGCATTCTGCACGCGAGAGACCTCGGAATCCACAACCCTGATCAGAGCCGGCAGGTTTCCGTGGACTGCAGGTCCATGCCTGCCGCACGGAATGTCCTTGGCACCACTGAAGAGCTGTGCCCTGGCATAGCGCAGGGTCAATCGACCTCGCACCAGGGAGTCGGATTTGCACCAGACGAGGCAGGTGGGGCATGCGATGCGTCGCAGCAGCGCCCCCACTAGCCGCACCGTTTTCGCATCATCGAAAGACTGTCCATCCTGCAGCAGGAGACACGGCTGACACGGCGTCACGTCGGCAAGCCGCGGCAGGCGGATGCTGCTGGCAAAGGCCATTGCGGGCCCTCTCGAGCTACTGAAGCAGATTTGACTGCGGCTTCTGCTTGCCTATATCATATTAGTATATGAACGCTCATTGTTTTCGATCAGGCTGTCAGCTGGCGAAAGCTGCAGACGATGCGCAGGAAAGCCAGAAGTAGCAAACCAAGAGGAGGGCGAGCGATACGATAGCTGCGCGCCTGAACGTGGGGTTCTTTGACATCCAGGATGATGCGCAGAGAGCGGGGCGCTACTGCCGCCAGCACATCCTCCCCTAGTGGAAGCAACAGAAAGAGACGAGAAGAAAGGTGCGCACTCTTTCGTGGGGTTTGATGTCCATGATTCCGCCGGGAGCGGGGCGCCACCGCAGGGACAGGCGCAGGCGGTGTCAGATGAGGGAGAAAGCGCAAGAGCAGGTGCGCGCCTTCTCCTGGGGCTTCACGTCCAGGATGACACGCCGGGAGCGGGGCGCCACCGCTGCGAGCACGTCCTCCACCAGCGGCACGCGCTCGCCGCCGGGCCACGCGAGCGTCGCCACCTCCGCCGCCGTTAGCTCCCACGCCTGCGCGTCTGTGGGTCAAGCTTTGCAACCGCGCCGTCGCCGGACGCACGCGCACGCTTTTGAGCTGCCACACCCTGTAGTATGAAGCCTCTGTCGAAGGGTCCGGTAGGTCTTGCATTGCCGCAGCTCTCTGAGCACGCTCGCCAGCTGCGTCACCTTTGTTCCACGCCTCAAACATGTCTCATGCTCCCCCTACCCGTGCGTGCGGCCGGCTTGGCAGCAGCTGCCGCAGCTGCCTCACGTGCAGCACCACCAGCACCCCATCGGCGGTTGATGCGACGTCCACCTCTATGCAGGCGTGCCTCGCGTCCGCGGCGGCACGGAAGGCGGCCAGCGTGCCGGCGGGCGCACCGACGCTGCTGTCGCCGCCGTGGGCGCAGACCATTGGCTCTGGCGGCGGCTGCGCAGCGGTGCAGGAGCCGTTTGGAATTGTCAGCAGTGCGTGGCCTAGACGGAATAACCATACATTCAGTTCTCAGGATGCACACTCAGTTTTCAGCAGTGCGTGGCCTAGACGGAATAACCATACATTCAGTTCTCAGGATGCACACTCAGTTTTCTTATTGCATCAGGCTTTGCCACGTATGTATGTGATATCAGCCCGCTGACCTTGGCGCAGATGTGCGCCGGCGGGCGGTGGCGCTCCGCATCGTCGTCAGCCCCAGAGTCTGTCGCCGGCTTTGGAGCCCGCAGGTACAGCGCTGCTGTGATGATGATGAGTGCGGCGGCGCCCAGCAGCAACAGCAGTGCGGGTTTGCATGCTGACTGCTGTCGCGATGGCTGCTGCACGCGGCGCGGTACAGCGGTCCCGTATGTGTCGCTACGGCGGTCGAGGTTCCTGTGCAGCACTCTGGCGTTTCAGGAAAGGCACGCCGGCGGGGAGGGGCATGAAAAGCCACAGCAGAGGCTGATCGCCGTTTCCAAACAGTACTGCCTCGCACCTAATGTGGTCAGAGCTGGCGTAGCGTTGCATCAACGCGCTGCTGCTCTCAACTGTCGTGTCGCCATCCATAATTGCCGTACAACTTTTAAGTCGTCACACATCCGGTTCGGTGGCCGTCTGCATCACAGCCTTGCAGCAAGCAGCAGGTCGGTCGGGAAAGATTTTGCCAATAAGAAGTTGAGCTTGAGATACAATATACTTTTTCTGAAGAACTTCTCTGGGCTCGTACGACAGCCGAAAAAACCCTGAACGAGGTGAATGTAAGGGCTTTTTACCAACTTATGCCATCACTCCGCGCCACATGGCATGGTTGCGCGACGATGCGCTGCACCCTTCTCGCAACCAGCCGGCAGAAGATTGACTCGTACGGCTTTATCAGAAAGCCACGATCTTTCCTCTGGCCGCGCCTGGACCTGGCCTCATGAGCTTACACAGCCTGCCCGTCCAGCTGGTTGGGCTGGCTGAATTAGTAGCGGCAGCGAGCCTCACTACATCCTTCTCGGGAGACCAGAGCTTGCTGGAGAACTCGCGTCGTGAGGGCCGCTCAGGTGGGCGCCTCTTCTTTCCTGCCTTGATAACGTCCGTGGGCCGGCGCTGACGGCCTGACGGGCGAGCTGCGAGCAGATCATCTCAGCCGAATCACAGCGGACGAGGACACCGCGCAGGTCCAGGCCTGTATCATTCATAATATCAGGCATTTGCAGCCCCGGGAGGTAACGGGGCCGAGGCGAGGCCTTGAGCTGCGAAAACGCCAGGGTTCAGCTGGGGAACACCCTTGAGGGCACCCTTGGCAGCCCTGCCGTGCCCAGGTCTTGGATCCTTCGGGCACGTTTTGCATGTAGTTGCTGCAATACGCTGCTGCGAGCCCCGTAGAGGCAATGTCTGCTCACACGGTCGTGCAGGCACTCACAAGTCAGGTACAAAGTGACAAAGCGCCATGTCCGGCAGCCGCCGCGCCGCGCTGGCCGGCTCATCAGCAGAGGACGCCAGCTTCATCGACGCGGTGCTCACGGCGGACGGGGCGCTGGATTTCGATATTGCGCCCTCTTTGCATCTGGTGGACCTGGCTGACTTGGCAACTTCGCTACGCATACTGCCACCGCCCGCGGCGGGCGCCCTGCCGCCCGCCGCACAGCAGCAGCAGCACCACCAGCACGCCAGCGCCGGCGGTGTCACTGTGCGCTCCGCCGGAGACGTGCAGCAGTCGGCCGGCGGCAGCGGCGGTCATGGTGCCCTCGATGCGGCCAGCATGCAGGCCAGGTCGTTCAGCGACCCAACCCCGCAGCAGTCTGCGGAGGCGACCGCTCAGCAGGCGTACGCGGACCAGCTGCACATGGCGGGGCGCGGCGCGCCCATGTGTGGCGACTACAGAGCCGAAATTGGCGCCGGCGGCCAGCCACAGCCGGGCTTCAACCAGCCCTTCGAGCTGCGCGGCTTGCAGCCCCAGTTCCAGCAGCCATACCTGCAGCAGCCGCCGTACGGCGGGGTGTCGCCCGCCGGCAGCGGCGACCCGTACTTCCAGCTGCGGGGCGGGCACGGCAGTCAGTCCAGCCCTTTCAACACCCCGCAATTGGACCACCAGCAGCAGCCGCAGCAGCAGCCGCAGTGGTACCGGCAGCTTGACAGCCAGTACGACATCCTAGCACGCGGCAGCCTGCCGACACCGGATGGCATGCAGCAGCTCCTGGGCGCAGCAATGCAGGGCGTGCGCTTCCCGGATGGTGCGGCGCTGGCGTCGCCGTTCGCTGTCGGGCCGCATGCCGCTTCGTTCCCGACCGATCCCCAGCGGGAGCTGCGGGCCTTCTCAGCGGCGGCGCCGGACTTCTTTGGCGCGATGCAGCAGCCCGGCAGCTACGCCGCAGCGCCGCTGCAGTTCGGGAATGTCCCCAGGGCGGTCTTAGTCAGCAGCGGCAACGGCGGCGGCAGCGGCAATGGCCCGCCGCAGGCGCAGCAGGCGTTCCTTGGCGTGGGCCAGAGCAGCAGCAGCAGCGGCGGTGCATCGCACGAGTCGCAGCAGGCGTCCTACCCGTCCTTGGCTATCGAAGGCGGCGGCTCCTGGTGCTCCCCGCTGGACGTGGGGCAGTCGCTGGGCAGCCCCACGCACTCCAAGGTCGCGTCCCTCGGCGGTTCATCCGCCGGCGGGCTGCCGCTCAGCCAGCCGGGCAGCGGCCTGTCGCAGCCGGGCGCGGCCGTCGCAGCAACCACAATGCCGCCGCTGCCGCCGCCGTCGCCACCGCCGGAGCAGCAGCGGGAGCCGCAGCAGGGGCAGTCGAAGGCGCAGCAGCAGCGGCAGTCGGCGGCCAAGGCCGCCAGCGCGCAGCGCCTGCGGGCGGGGCCGTCCAAGGCTGCGCCGGCCGGTCGTGGCCGCCGCAAGCAGGCGATGCTGAGCCTCAATTCCCAGCCGCCGCCACTGGCGCCGGCGGCGGCGCTGCTGGGTGCGGTGCCTGCCGGCGCCAGCGCCGAAGCGGCCGGTGGCGCCGACTCAGAGGCAGCGGCAAAGGCGCTGCGGCGGCACACGATGGTGCGGGAGAAGAACCGGCGGGCGCAGGCCAACGCACGCCGCCGCAAGAAGGCGAGTTCCTTGCCATGTGCTGCTGGGCATGCCGCATAAAGTTGGTCTGGCTAAGCATTGGTGCTGCTCCGTCTGCACCTTGTGCTCTGTGACTTGATATCCTGCATTTCAGGTTTTATTATCTAATCATATCAATCATAAGTAAAAAATTGCTGTTTTTTACTTGGGACATCTGACACTTGCTCTGGGTGTCCAAAACAATCATTTGCAGCGTCTCTCACCTTCCACTGAGAGCTCGGGCGCTTAAACCCCAGACTTCGATCTCACATCTGGTGCCGCGTGGAAGTGATGTCGGGCCGCGAGATCTGCTTAGCGAGACGACCGCCTCGGAGGTGGAGGCATTACTCAAACTCTAGACCTGGCCCGTTCTAAACCCTGGCCCCTGAACGCGCCCTTTCTTGTTGGGAAACAGGAGAAGATGTCGGAGTCCGAGATCCGCATCACGGAGCTGAGCAGCAAGGTGGCGGCGCTGGAGGTGGAAGCCTCGGACCTGGTGGCGCGCAACAGCCTGCTGCAGAAGGTGGCCACGCTGCAGGGCGCGCAGCCGACGGCGCCCTCCAAGGCCGCCATCTACGCCCAGGTGCGAGGGCGATACGCTTGCTGTACTCCGCTTCAGAGTTGAAGCCAATACCGTTCAAAGTTGAAGCCAACACCGTTCAAAGTCTCAGTGCAGGCAGAGGTGGGAGTGAACTCAGCAGCAGGAGTGGCATGATACAGCGTATATACAGGCGCGGCTGGCGCCAGTAAGCATCATCGGCACTGCAGGTGCTGGCGCTGTTGTGCTAAACTTGCAACTGTCGATGCCTGCAGGAGGAGCACAAGCGGAAGCAGCAGCAGGAGCGGCAGCACATGCAGGCGCGGCTGGCGGAGGTGGTCACGCTCATCCGGCGGCGCGAGGCGAACCCCATCACCATCGACGACATCGAGACCATGGACGCCATGGAGATGCTGGGCCTTGCAAAGGTGCCGCACCCTCCAGAACCGCTGCTTGGAGATCTCGTCTTCTGTCCAGGTACCATCTCGGATACAGAGGCGCCACACACAACAATACCGACGACGCTGAGACCATGGACGCCATGGAGATCCTGGGCCTCGCAAGGTGCCATCAATGAATTGCGCCAAAGCATGCACACCCCTTGACATCCCATCATCCCGTCTGTGCATCATATAGAGGTGCCGCCAAGACATCGGGACCATGGACGCCGGCGAGATGCTGGGCCTTGGTGCCACACATGAAACGATGCCACTGAACTCCCGTCATCCTGCCGTTCATTGACACTCATTTAGAGGCGGGCTTTGCGCAGGTGCTGCCTGCTGCGAATGACCTGAATGGGCGCCGTACACCAGCATTGCAGAGAGTCTTTTCCATACTCTTTGCATTACATCGAGGCGTTGTGCTTCCGCATCTCTACGCCACCCGTGTCTCATGTGTGTGTAAAGCTGCTGGAGCTGAGGCAGTCCTTTGAGCCCTAAACCCTGCCGCTCGCGCCGGAGATGAAGAAATGCGCTACAGGGGCTGCTGGACGACGGCGCCGAGGCATGCTAGTGCCAAGGGAACATGAATTGACAAACGGAGGGGAAAGCAAGGTTCACCGACGATGCCCTGGCTGGCCCGCGACGGGGGCCTGGAACTCTTGAACCCCACAAATACCTCGGAAAGCCCCGACGGCGCCCAGATTACCTTCATACCCTAAAGATTTCTCTGAAAATTTTACTGCTGCTGCAACAGGAGATGAAGGATTGCTGGAGGGGCTCCTGAATGATGGCGCCCGAGACGGGGCCCAAAACTACCCTGAACCTTGGAAATCCCTCTGAAAACCATTGCTGCTGCATACAGGAGATGAAGGATGTGGTGGAGGGACTGCTAGACGAAGGAGCCCGCGACGAGGCGTCGCCAGCGGGTGAGCGCCTGATCGAGCTCGTCGGCTACAACCGCATTATGCGCCCCTTCCGCCTGGTGCGTTTCGTCCTTCTCATTCAAAACATTGGTGAACTTCTTATCTTTTCTTCTTGCGATCTCTGCAACGCTAATGGGCGAGCGCCTGATCGAGCTCGTCGGCTACAACTGCAACATGCGCCCTTTCCGCCAGGTACGTAGCCACCTAACAACTTGGAAGCTTGCCAATGTTCTGATGGTCTACTTGTTTACTTGTTTGCGACGCCGGCAGGCCAGCGTTTGGTCGAGCACGTTAGCTACAGCCGCACCATGCGTCCCGCTTGCTTGAGCAGAGGCGCACTTGAGAGGATAGGCTCACCCCCAGCGATGCACCAAGCTAGTGTTATTGCCTCAGTTGCACGGCCTTTGCCTTTGCAGGCAAGCAATGTGGGAGAAAAGGCGTGCTGCGCCCGGCCATGCAGAGGACGAACGAGCTGCATAATAGTTCAGATGCGGCGGCTTTCTCATCTGGAGCCTGCACTGGGCGCCCACACTGCTGTTGCTACCGTTTTCGGTACGCCGGCACTGACAATTCCTGCTGTGCAGACGTGGGCGTGGCACAAGTCGGAGACGCCGGAGGACATCGACAAGATGTGGGTGTGGCGGCCGGAGGGGGCGGACAGCGTGCACCCCTCGCGCTTTGACGCTCTCAAGGACGAGGAACAGGCGAGCCTGGGGCCGCGCACCCCCGCGCTGTGGCGGCGCACCCTGGTGAGCGATCTGCCATCCTACGCCGTGCATTTGTATGCCTAATTTGTGTGCTCAAGCCTGATCTTGCCAGGCGATGGAGCTGAGCGCGGGGCAGCCCTGGGCGATGCTGGCGGCGCGGGCGCGGCTGCTGGCGCACATGTCGCTGTGTGTAACACTCGCTTCAATCTCAAGTTGATACGTTGACAAGTTGCTCCAATCTTCCATGCACATGAAGGCGGCAATGCAGCTGAGCGAGGGGCAACGGCGGGCGATGCTGCGGCGCGGTCGCGGCTGCTGGCGGACGTTCTGCCTTGAATCTTCCAACCTCTGAACTCCCGTGTGTCTTCTATGCACAGGCGGCGATGGAGCTGAGCGAGGAGCAGCGGCGGGCGATGCTGGCGGCGCGGGCGCGGCTGCTGGCGGATATGGGCGCACTGATGCGCCACCGCAGCCGCATCGTGGACATGCTGGCCCCCGCGGCGTCCGCCACGCCGGCGCGCGACACGCTTTGCGCCAATGTCCAGTTCGTGCAGGTGCGGCCCCAAGATGCAAGGCTTGGATAACTGTAAGCTGTGTTTCGTTCCGCTGAGTGCCTGCCACACCAGCGCGAGACACCCTTTACGTCTCAGTTGCGCCTAGAAGCAGACAACACAACGAGGCGGACCTGTGGAATCGAGAAATTCACCACCTTTGCCGCTTCGACAGGCGGTGCAGGCGGCGTAGCAGCTGCATGACGACCCGGAAGCTGAGGGCTGAGCCAAAAGATACCTAGGCGTAGAAAAGCCTCGGTCGACGCCAAAGTGTCTGAACTCTGCAGTCAGCATGCCTTCCCGCTGCACCACAGGCGGCTCAGCCGGCGGAGGAGCTGTGCGGGCAATCTCGACGCGGAACGCGCTGCGGTTATCGCCTACTGGCGCGTCTGACTTCTTGAAACTTTCGACACCATGAATCAATCCACTGATGATGACTCTTCTAATGATGCAGGCTGCCCAGGCGGCGGAGGAGCTGCGTGGTAATCTCGACGCCGAACGCGCCGCGGTCATAGCCTACTGGCGCGCGGTGCACGAGGAGCTGCTGGCGCCGTGGCAGGAGGCGGCGGGCCTGGTGGCGGCGTTCCCGCACTCCACCGACTCCCTCGCCATGTGCAACACCCTGGCAGGTGCGAAGAGTGTCGAGTTTTGTCAGCTGCAAACCCTGATTTTGTGCCAAGTTGGCCTGGTGGCCGCGATCCCGCATCCCACCGACTTCCTTGTCATGTGCAACACGCTGGCAGGTGTGTTAGCCGCAAACCCTGACCTGAAGTCACGCATTGTAAACTCTCTACTTCAATCTGGCATGCTGTCCGTACATTAGCTGGCGCTCCCTCAGTGATCTCACAAAGGACCGTCACGACTGTGCTGGAGCACAACTGTACATTGCGTTTCAGAAACAGACTTGGGAGGATGCCAGACGATAGGGTCTAGCAGGTGCATGTTGCGATACATGTCGCATAAACTCTTGGCTCCACCTGTGTGCACTGCCAGTGAAACAGCGGATTGAAACAACATGGACGAGGCCGCGCGCGGGGGCCTGGAAGAAGGCACTTCCAGTCCTTGATAATGCTTGACACAGGGCACCTGTCTACTCGAACGCGCTATGACTTGTTGGAGCATGTACTCTGTGGGACAGCGGACGTGAGCGAGGCTGGGTGGGTCCAGCTGGATCAGGCGCACATGGCGGCGCATTCCTTGGATCCGCCTCATGTCGTACTCTCACATGTTGACATAAGACGTACCGAAAGATGATTTCTGCGATACAGCGGACATGGGCGAGGCCGGGTGCAGGGGATTGGAGGCGGCGCAGGTGGCGGCGCTGCCGGCGAACTCGCCCTTCCGCATGATGGACGGCGATGACCTGTACCGCCCCATGCACATTGGTGCGCGCAGCTCGCCACATCTTCTCTACTCCTCTTTGTTCTGTTCAGCTGAGCATTCAGCACCGAAGTGCGCTGGCTTGAGCAGGCTTGAGTGACCCGCCGCGTGGCGGCTTGGCTTGTTGGCACCTGCGACTGCCATGCGCCCTGCAGTCTGCATTGACCTTGAATCATGCACCACGTGCCTTCCCAAACCCCAGCCAGTCGGATCAAATCGATTCACTTCATGGTGCTCCCTGCGCCGCCACTGGCACCTGCCAGATTGCATTCCGTGTGCCAAACACTGACGCAGTCGCGTGCCGCCCCGCAGACTCGCCAGAAGCCTAGAGCGACGGCGCGGCGCCGCCAGATGTCGGCGAGCAGCACCGGCAACAGCAGAGCGGTGCCGCCACCGCAGCGCCAATTCAGTGAAGCAGGAAGCCTGAGCCCTCAGCGCGCATATACAGGCTCGCAGCTCAGGGGCCGCAAGTGAGGCGGGGAGGGGGCCAGGTGGAAGCGCTTGACCAGCACATCTAGTTCGACAACTAAACGGCGGAGCAAGCAGACATCGCAGATGGGGCAGATGGGACAGAATGCGCCCCAAATCTTGGGAGAATAATGCTCTCTTTTGTGTGTTTCAACGACAGTGCCGCAGCAGCGGAGGAGGGTGCGGGGTCTTCTTGACGACTGGTTTGATTTCCCCGTGTATGAGGGAAGCACGCCAAGAGTAGGCGTGCACACATTTGTGTCGCCTGGCGAGACCTGTAACGTACACAGATAGCTCCGTTGGGCGGAAGTAGGCAACATGCGCCGCCCCACGCCTGCTTTCGAATGCGGCGCTCAGCCGCGGCTCATGTCGGATTTAGCGCTTCAGCAGTCGAAGCATGACATTCATGGTCTTCCTTGGTTCGTCTTCGGGTTGGTGGCGGGCCACAGGCGACACAGGCGAGCAGAGTTGCAACCTGAGGCAGGGGCGCGCCGGCAGCCTGTTTTGTTTGCCGTCGATTTTCACACATCTCGCATCACGTTCGGTAGCGATAGCAGATTTTCACCTGTTCTCCACTCCAGACCCGGTACATAAGCCTCCTGGATTTTTTCGCTTACAATAAGCAGTTCCTCTTCAGACACTCGAATCACATTCCACCTGCCTACGTTTCGCTCCTGCTCACGATGGCGCCATGGCTGGCAACATTATTCCTAACAAACCACACTAGAGACAACCCGTGTTCACAGCCCTGCAATAGGTATTAGTCGGACTGACTGCCATCGCGGAGGTCTCCGGGACGAACGCATCAGAAAGCAGCCAGCTGCAGCGCAGCCGCAGCGGCGGTCGTGACAGCCCCCAAAATTGAAAGTCGCAGGCGAGCGCCGGAGCCGTAGCCCTGCTGGTAGTCCACCGTCATTGTGTTTGAGCCTCCGTCACCCGGTTCTCCTCCAAATCTGTTGCTGGAAGAGCTTGCCCCCATTGCTGCCAGGCGGGGGCGGTCGCGGCGCCACTGCGGGACAGGCCATGAAAGCCAGCGGGTTGAAGACCCCCGGCTCAGACCACGCCTCTGATAGGCTCGTGCCGTTGACGCTTGCCGATGTCCCTGTGCTGTCCCCGCCGCTGCCGCCGCCCGAGGCCGCAGCGCCGGGCGGCGGCGGCGGGAGTCATGAGGTGCTGTAGATCGTGAGCGTCGGCCTGAAGGCCACGTTTGTGGCCTCGGCGGAATCGAAGGTCACCAGATTGTTGCCGACTGGGTCTGCCTTTGTAGCACCGGCGCCCTGCAGAACAGCGTGCTGCTATTGCACCGATGATCCCAGCAATGCTTGTCAAACTTTCATGATGAGCCGCAGCGGCAGCAGCGGCAGCAGTGGTGTGCAATGTGTGCAACGCGCGCAGTTGACGGCACCCATCCTTAATTCTGTCGGGCTACCGAACAGGAATGGGCAAGCACCTGGCCGGAGGGGTTGCGCCGCACAATGCGCGCCAGCAGCAGCGCAAACTGCGGCCTGTTCTGCGGCACCCCCGCCACTGCGTCCGCATGTTCGTACGCTGTTGTCGGCCCCCGCAGCTGCTTCAGAAGCTGCAATGCAACACGACGACATGGTGTCAGCAGCAGGCAGAACGCAGGAGCGGTGTCTTGTTCTGCAGCAATGGAGAGATGCCATCATTCGCAATGCTTTTGACCAGACCAGCCATCGGCGACACACAAAAAGCTGGGGATGTGCACGCAAAATGGAGCAAACCCTGAGATTGCAACACACCGCATCGGTGATGTCGAAGGATTTGTAGACGTTCTTGGCGTTGGCGGCGACGCTGATGTGGCCGGCGACACGCGGCCGCGGCAGCGCGCCGTACTCGATGTAGTTGTGTGAGATGCGGTCCACGACGCCTGAAGACAGGGCCGCCAGCGACGGCGCGGAGTTCCACGACACCGTGTCCTGCGCACCGCGCGGGTACTTTGGTTATTTTGAGACTCCTGTTTTGGGGTTTCCTTTCAATTCCCGGGCGGAGGGAAGTTACACACGCAGACTGCCGAGCAGCTGTTCTCAAAGCCGTCGTTGCTGGCGGTCGGGGCCTCCGGAAACAGTTCGGGCGGAGGGCAGCATGTCTGCTGTCAATGGTGCTGCTCACATGCAAGTGCCTCGGTTGGCCCGGGGCTCACTCACCTCATTCCAGCGAGTAGCGTTGCCGACGGCAAAGGCCAGCAGCGTGGTGGCTGCCGGGCCGGAGGACGCCACGTGCAGCTGCAGCGTCGCCATTTGGACCTGCGCACACCAAGGATTCGTGGAGTGAAGGAAGGCAAATCAGCCACCCTGGTCGGGAGCGCGCATCGAGGATGTGGGCTGCTGCATGGGTACGGGCGCTACTGATCAGCATCCAGTACGCACCTCAGCAACAAGAATGACAAACTCATCGGAAACTTCATCTCTGATCAGCATCTGATATGCTGTTGCGGGCCCGCACCAAAGATCGACGGCATGGCAAGGTATGGGCAGAGGGAGGAGACACGTACCTTGGCAGGGTTCACGCCGGCCAGATTAAATTTGAGCAGCGCCGCCGCCGTGGAGCCCTGGTCGGAGCTCGGGCTCAGCCGTACTTGCAGCGTCTTGGCGGCGCCGAAGTTGGTTCCGCTTGCGGACCCCGCCTTGACGGTGGCGTCATCGGTGGGCAGGAACTTCTTGGCCACAGGCGCCATTGCGGCCTTGGGGCACACAAACTGCACCAGGCTGTTCTTGGGCTGCGCGGTGATGCAAAGGTGCTACACATCAGAGAGTGAGATGGAAACTGGAAAGACCGTCAGTTACCGCAACAGCTTGGTTTCGTTTTGTGCACATGCTAAAAACACAGCAGGAGTCCGTGCGCAGTCTTGCGGCACAGGCCTGGCCGACAGTCAAGGCTGGTGTGGTTTACGGAAGCCGCGAATGCCTCGGGCATGTTCATGCAGTTGCACTTGCGGCAGGTTCGCTGCCTGCCTACCTGGGTGTAGGTGAGGACCTTGGAGGCGGGGATCTTCTGCGTGGCGGCGATCTCCGCGCGGAAACCTGTCGACACCTGCGCGACAACCACAGCCGAGACTCTCGGCATGTGCATGATAACGTCGTGCATTCTGGCTGACTCACAGCGCGCGCTTTTCAACACGCACATGCATCAGACGCGCAGCTGGACAGCTGCCGAAATGGCTCAAAAGCACGTAATCAATCTGTTTCGGAAGGGCGTCTCATGGCGCAGCCAAAAGTGCACACCTGGTTGACGATGCAGATCCCGCCCGTTGGCACGTTCTTCCACTTGGCCAGGCTGACAGACAGGCGCCGCGCAGCGGGGTTGTCGTTGACTACGTACAGGTAGTAGCTGTTGGCGTCAGCGGCGCCAAAGGCCGTGAAGCTGGAGATGCGCTCCGCCGGCGTCGTCACCTGCGCCACGTTTGCCAAAAAGTTGCTGAAATCAACCACAACTCAATTGACAAAACGATTGTCGTTGATGAGAGACGCAAAGGCATAGTTGAGATGTGCTCCGCTGGCATCGTCACCTGCGCACGTGGGACTGCGTTACATCAATCTGTACAGAACTGTGCACACCTCATCGTGCTTCGTGTCGTTGGTCTGACTGCCAGTGCTGTGGGACGGCCGCAATTGGGCGAACATCAGCTGCCCGCACATCACAGATGTCCGTTAGGCTGCAAAGCCTCAGCCGGAATGCAGCACTCGGCTGAGTGCTGCTGCAGCGGCTGCTTGACAGGAGCGGGACTTGGAACTAACGTCACACAAACAGGCCGACCAGGGATAAGCTGTGAGAAGCTTGCCTGCAGCAGCAGCTGGAAGGCAATACATGTCTGTGTTTGATATTCTTCTTGTTTGTTTGGTTTTTCGTTGCCTCACCTGCAGCAGCGGCTGCTTGGAGGCAAGCTTGCGGACGACCAGACCGTGCGCCTCCGCCGCCAGCGTGGAGTCGCCGATGTCGTAGGGTGCGTTGAAGTTGTCCCCAAACATGATGCCGTTTTTGAGCACCCCGGACTCGTGCGCCAGGTCCACAGACGACGCCGTCTGCGCATGACAAATAAACTGTTTCGGCTGTGTTCATCTTGGGTTCTTCCAAGGAGAAGAAACAGAATGCAGCAGCTGATCATACAGTGCTGTATCGACATGCTCCAGACGCGCTTGCAGTGTTTCCGGAAGCAGCTGAGCAGCGGGGCTGAGCAATGCGCAGGTACGCGCATGCAAACACAGCGCGGGGGCCTGGCGTTGCGCCCGATGGCGCCAAGCACAGCTGACCTCACGGCCGAGGCCTGACGCAAGCAAGACAAGGCATCAAGAGCAGGATGCGCCAGATAAGTGCCCTTCTCAAATACGACACAGGGGCGCGCCTGCGACATCTTGAAGACGACGGTTCGCGGCACATTGGCGCGCAGCAGGTAGGAAGTCATCGAGGCGAAGCGCGACGCCTGGTCCCCGTCGTCCAGCGTCTGCGGCGACTGCGCGGCAGATATAAGTCACTTGGTCAGCATCTGTCGTTTATTTTCGTGTGTACTCTGAAGCGCGACGTCCGGTCCCGGTCGTCCAGCGTCCGCGGCGATTGCGCAGCAGAGCTAGGCACCAGTTTTAACAGTGAATCGTATCCAAGTATGAAGCGCAATGCCTGGTCCCCTTCGACTAGCGTCTGCGGCGGCTGCGGATCAGCAGAAGGAGGCAAAAGCCTCAAATCTCAAACCTGATAGAGGCACGTCATCGAGTCGAAGCGCGACGCCTGTTTACAGCAGGCTGTTCTTGTGCGCTGTGAACGGTGCTCAGCTATGGCACATGTGGCAAGGCTTCAGATGGATAGGCATCGGCTATGGGTGTGCATTGAGGCAGAGCACCGCGGCGATTCATGCGATGATGATTGCACGCTGTTTAGAAAAGCAGAGGCATAAAGGCAGGTCCACGACAGGTTGACGCACCGTCTCAAAGGAGGTGGCGGAGTTGACTGCGTATTCGGTGATGTCGACGGGGAAGGCGGCGCTCTTTGCATCGGCCTTGACCGCTGGCGCCGTCTGAAAGTACCGTGCAGAGTAGTAATAGCCTGTAATCAGCGCAGAGGGTAATCACGCAACAGGCAGGTTGCTGTGTGCAAACAAATGCAGGGAAGGATGACCAGCAGCATGAGATGCGCAAGCCTGCGATGCAGCTTGCAGGTGAGTCAAGATGCACTCAAGACTCAATCACAGTCAGAGTGTGGCTGGGGAGAATCCAAACCGCGTCCTGTGCCACTTGGGGACAGTGCTCACCCACGCCGCCGGCAACGTGGTACGAGTAGCGCTGTAGGTTGGAGTAGCTGGCAGCGTTGGTGTTGGCTGGAAAACGGCTGTGCAGGTTCTTCATGGCCGTCTGCAAGTGGCACGGGTCAGGCGGGGGACGGTTCTCAGGGTTCAGAGGCCGGCAGGCAGCAGGAGGCGCATACAACATGCAACCAGCTGTGCAGCGTCCAGGGCTCAGCGGCTGCCGTGGGCGTTGCGATGACCTAGAGTATCGGCTGCCAGGTGAAATGACCGCAATGATGTTCCTTGGCCCAACAGTCGCCACATGCATCCTCGATCGTTTAAAACGAAAAGCACTTCTTTACGCACCTGGCCCAGCGTGCCCGTGTAGGTGGGGCTGCTCATGGGGGGGCCGACAACCGTGAGCTCCAGCGCCGGCGTCTGCGGCGCCTCCCGCTGCCTGTCCGCGTACGCGTCCTGCACGCATGGAAACACTAATCCATGCCGGAGTCTTGGTGCACGCCCATAGCAAGTCGTCCGGCCAGCACTGTCCACCACACCTCAATGGACAGCAGGAGCAGAACCTATCGCAAAACCCAGCCGTGCGGAAGCCTTCAAAAGTTATGCAGGGCTCGAAACAGCATTACTCTGATGTGCGCACCTGCAGGGCCGTCGAGCGTATGCGCAGGTCGTCGAGCCATGTGTTGACGACATTGGCGCAGCCCGTCCTTGTTGCGTCCAGGTTTGGCTCGTTGTATATTTCGATGTTCTCGACTGCAAGTGAAGACTTTGTTTCATCAACGTCAAGTTGACGAACCAGTGACGCGATCAGAAAAGTCATACATACAACGTTATGCGGCCGAGTTGCCGGAATTTGGTCTCTAATGCCCGTTTACACAGCATGACACCGCATGCCACGCACCATAGTGGTCGTACGCCCAGACGCCGGTCACATACACGTACTTGTATAGCTCCCACCTGCGCCCACAACACCGTCGCTCAGCATTTCGGCACTGGGTTGAATCCTGTTCGTGACTTTGCCAGGGTTTCCACAGCAGCTTGTCATGCCTCAACATTCGGCCAGCCTCACCGCTCTGCCCAATAGGCCGCCGAGGCACTGCTGGTTTCCTGCGATCATTTCGGCAGGCGTCTTTTGAGTTGACGGCATTGAGAACACTGCCTGCATGAGCCAATCCCGCACCGCCGAACGAGGCATGCGCCACAAGGCAACTGACGGTTCGTCATGCGGCAAGCATGCCGGCGCTGCCACTACAATCCTCCCCAGCCTGAATCGTGCACGGTGGTGCTGTGCATGGTGGCGTACCTCTAGAGAGAAGCGTGTTGCTGTGGCGCAAGTCAGTTGCAGCACCATGAGCGTTGCAATACCCTTTGCACGCAGCTTCAGGAAAATGTCGGACGGTGACCCCAGCGCCTCATAGTTGGACTGCAGCCAAATGAAAACGAGAATCACGGAAAATCGACACTGGATGCCTACCCTTGGATGTCAAGACGCCATGAAATTCTGAGCGCTGCTGCCACACTGTGACATGGGTTTCCACTCCACGCGTTTGCCGAAAGCAAACTGCTATGCACAGCGGTGAAGAGCGCTGCCCGGGGCACACAGTAGTGTAGGCTGTGGTGAAACCAATGCCCTAATCCGAGTGATTACCAGACTGCTTTGACATCTGGTTGCTTAGACCAGATTGCAAACAAACTGTACAGGTGAAAATACTTGAAAGGCGAGGTACCTTGGGATCGTCAAGGCGTTCCCACCAGCGGTACTGCACTGGCACCTGGAACTGCGAGGCGCTGCCCGGGTCATGGCCTGCGGCAGGCTGTAAAGGGTTCAGGGTTGGCAGCGGCAGACTGTCGCCAGTGTTGACCACAACCTAGTGGCAGACCGTGCGGAGACGGCCAGTCGGCCGACCGCAGGCATGCTGGTGGCTACGGCACATGTTGGACGGCCCGTCATGCCGGTGCCTTAAACCCCATGCACGCTCTGCTTCCCCCGGTCGGCAGCCCCGTTCGGCTACAATCAGTGCCAAGACACATCCTTGCGGCAGTACACAGTTTCTGTAACACAGAGCCACGAGGCCCAGGAGGTGGGATCACCTGCGGGGGTGCGGAGCTGAGCCACTGCCGCACTGTATGCCGCCTTGTTGCTCACCGCGACGCCTTTGAGATTTAGGCCTGCACGCATAGACACTTTCATCAGCATGGCCATTCGAGAACTTCGCGAAGGCCATTTGTCACAGATCGTCGAACTCAGCCCGGTCCCACAGGTCGTCGAACTCAAGCCGATTGTCACAGATCTCATGCAACCGGGCTATAGCATGTTCAGGGATGCCACGCTCACCAAATGTGGCGCCGAGTGCTGGCCGCAAATCAGTGCGCGTGTTCACAAACAGCCGGGCATAGTTGACACCCATCCAATCCAGCCACAAAAGCCTGCACAGTGAGGATTTGGAGCTGAGTTCCAGTTTCTATGCCTAAAAGGCGCATGCTGATGATGAGGGCGGCCATCTCGTGTGCAAGCGCTGGCCCTGGCGTCCATGCCAGTGCGACACTATCCAGAAGCAGGTTCTGATAAGGGGGCCCGATGATCTAAGACTTTTCGTGGCTGAGGTGTGCGAGTGACGTGCACAGCCGCATAGCCTCACCAGTTTGAGTCAACGTAGGCATGTCCCAAGGACAGGCCCATGAGGTCTGGTGTCGTGCCATTGGTCAAGCCTGTGGCCGTGACCGCATACGTAGTCTGCGCATGTGCCTGCGGCACAGCCGCAGCCAGCAGAAGCAGGAGCGCTGCCGCCAGTCGACAGCACCCTGATCCGCCGCCGCCGCCGCCGCCACTGCTGCTGCCGTGTCCGCCGCCGCGGCGCCGGTGCGCTGCTGCCGCCTCACCAGCACTCGCAGGCATGGCGGCTGAGAAGGTGGCTGCGACCTGGAGAGTGAACCAATAAGAGTTCAAAGCCAGAGATTCGAGAATGGTACTCTGCTCTGCGGTGCGCGACAACAACCCGACTGGTGGGGACTGCAGGTGCCTAATTGACATGCCGCGCAGCTACCTTGGGTCAGTTGAACTGTACCAGGGCGCTAAAGGTCTTCATAACCATCGCTGCATGCCGAGCACTGGCAAATTTTCGTTCCGTATCGATGGTGTCTGACCAGTCAGACAGCCAGTCTGAGCAGAGGCTCCGTACGGCCTCCCCGCCTCGAAATCCACACAGACTGTGCAAGCATGTCTCGTGTGCCCAGTATCGCGCTCGGTGGGCGCACTCGAGCATCGCAGCTCGAGTGCACACAGGACAGTGGACGATCCTCATACACGTCCAGCAAGAGGTACAAAGGCGTGCGACCACCGCCAACAATGCGCCATAGTCTTTACTGAACCTACCTTCAGGTGATGCTGGGCGTTGGCTGTCCGAAAGCGCGACTTTGGCTGACAGCTGTTTAGGTGACGTTTCCGCGTTTTGGGCTGCCGCACAGCACGCCGTCAATGTGGCAGCTGTCTCGCTCGCACCCAACAAGGGTATCTTGTCAAGAATCGTCGAGCTCTCGCGCTTGCAAATGGCGAAATTCTGTCGCTGTTTCCCCAAAAATATTTGTGGTATCAGCGTCACCCACGTGCGTCACGCAGCTGCTGCTGCTCACGAATGCTTACCGCAAAACGCCGTTTATGCATACAGACTTCTGCAGCAACAGTGTTCAGTTGTATATGACATGCACCCGGGCTGTTCCGCTCTGCGACAGCGTCACGATGTTGATGACGGATGCATTCGTATGGCTAGTGTATTCGCACATTCGATGCGGACGCGAGATGACTCGTGAAGACATGGTCACGGACAAGTGTTCTTGTTGCTCAGTCATGAGTGCCGTGTGCAGACGGCCAGTGACGGTCGTGCGCGGCGCGCACTTACGGAGCATGTTCGTGCAAGACTGCCATTCATTCACGGATCCGCGCTGTCTGTCTGGCAGCATCATCGCGTGTCGTCGATCTTGTGGTAAAGCCACTGGATGATGGTGCCGAACGCGTCGTCCTGCGTCAGATTGCCACGGAAAGCGTGCGGCTGCGACGCTGGCGGTTCAGCGTGCTCGGGCTTTGCCAGATTCTCCGCCTGAATCTCATCCGTCGCCTGGCCATATACCGGCAGCGAGGCGTGCTGGTACCTGCGCCGCAGCAGGAAACAACAATCGCACTGGCTCTGCACATGCTCCCTGACCGTGTCGCCGTCACCGGCTTGGGAATAGCCGATGCTGCACATGCTCTGAGGGGTTGCAAATTACTCAGACGCAATAGAAGGCATGGGCGCTCAGGCCCTGATCGGAAGAAGAATGGGAAGGAACGAAGACCAAAAAAGTCGGACCCACCTGTGCCAGACCTTGCTGATCGCCAGCTGCATCGCCTCCACCTGCACAATGAGACACGATGAGGATTGCAATGCCACTCCAGCTGGCAGCAAAGAGCAGACGACTTGTTCAGAGACAGTCAGCCTCCGGGCATACTCAAACCAAAAACCAAACCCTAAGACAAACCAAACCCTAAGACAAACCAACCTGCGCGTCGCTGTAGGCCAGCAGGATCTCGGGCACGCGCTCGATGTCTGCCTCCGGAATTCTGGTAGTGAAGTCCGCCCAGCCCAGGATGGTCTCGAACTTGTCGGTGATATCGTCGCCGATCTGCACCGGCAGGCAGCCGTGCAACACCGCATCCTCCGCCCGCTTTGCGAAGCCATCGCCTAAAGAACATAAAATCAGAAAGTGAGTACAGTCAGGAGCTCGTTTGGCAAGCAGTAGGAAAGCAATGTGCTCCGTGGCTGCTGCACGGCCGCGAGCAGGTGGCAATCTGCCGCATGGCTGCCTGCCGGCGGCAGGGGACCAGAGCATCCTCCGCCAGCTTTGCAAAGCCGTCGCCTAGAACACCGTTGAATTATGTCCAGCAGCCAGCTCTCAAGCACGCACCACACTGGGCACAAAGCTCGCATGCTGGCAGGTCGTGGGCCAGAGAGTCTCCCAGAGACCCGGGCTGCGGGACCGGGCTACTGCACACAGCACACCAGACCACGCACGCTGTCCAAGCAAGATACATGGAATGTGACATCAAACGGGAAGACAGCTCGGAAGGTGTATTGTATGTAGGCGAACAAACACCTGGCACGACGGCGCAGAATTTGGAAGACGCCAGCATCCTGCACACGCCAGTGCAAAGCGCCATCAGTGAAGCGCCTCATGCGTTTTCCAAACCGCTTTGCGTATCTGTCAGAGGTCAGAAAGCACTTTATTGTCAGAGTTCTGCTGCGCAGCTGACACTCTCCTGCTGCTGCTTTTCATGAACTGTGCCGGCTGCAAACCCGACTGGGGCCCCCTCCAGTCGCATGCGCAGGACTTACCGGGAGTAGGCCTTGGGGCGTGGTCGTCGCAGCCTTCGCAGGGGTCCGAAATCTAGAAGAATAGCTTCTTTTTTTAAAGGCTCGGCACGTGTGCGAATGCAACAAACCCTTGATAAAACCTAGCGACGCACCAGGAGTAGGCCTCCGGGGCGTGGTCGTCGTAGCCGTCCACGCGCACGTTGTACTTTTTGTCCCACTCCAGGTCCCGCGTCAGCTTCCACAGCTTCTGCCGGATGCCGCGCGAATACCACGGCAGCCGGTGCCTGCGGGAACGAAAGCTCCGTCGGGAACAAAGACTGGATCTGAGACTTCGTGCCAGCTGTTTCCGGGGCGAGGATCCCAAAAGAGATGTGGACACAGCTGCACCGGCAGGTCCATGACCCAGTCCCCACTGCCGCATGTAGGCGCCACAGGGGATACTAAGTCCAACTTGGACTTTGTATCCCCTAGGCGACATAGGACCGGCCTGATGCATGGCTGCATCTCAGGTCATGAGGATCAGAACAAGAGGATTGCGACTTGCTGGATTGACGACCAGCAACTCGCAACGACAGGAGGACACCCACTTGCCAACGTCGCCGCGCAGGAAGAGCAGCTTGTCGCGCTGCAGCGGCGGCGCCCCCAGCAGCGGCGAGTGCCGCAGCCCGCCCGGCGGCGAAATTGTCGGCACTACCAGATCCTACAGACGCAAGGGTTTGCAACTGATGAGGGGTTGATTGTTACACCACACCGTTTTCGCTGCTGAGAAATGCAGTCGATTGGCCAATCGCAGAACATCTGCTGCCGCCTCGCATGCGCAGCTGCTTGAGCATGCCTGGCGCGGCGCGCAGGAACTAGTGACCTGCTCACGGGCCTGGCAACTCCCGGACACCTTCATGGGGTTCCATGAAAATCGAATATCAGGCTTGGGCATAGAAAGCGGAGAGCAATCCAAGGCAGTGCGAAGATTCTCTAATGCTGCACATAGGCAGTGTGAAGAAAGCGCACCTTCTTCGGGTCGAAGCAGGGGTGCCCCTTGATGGATTCCCGCCAATCGTCCGGGTCCTTCTGCCACGCGGGGTCGCCCGGAATGTAGGGCTCCGTGTAATTGTCTGGCGGGTACGCCTGCGGGAAGGCAGGCGGAGACGTGTGCTCAGGCATCAGACTGTGCGCAGGAGCAAGGGCTGGCGATCGAGACGACAACCTCGGTGTGGCCAGCATGGCGCCAGATCTCGGCGCAGCAGCGGCAGCAGCAGCAGCTGCAGCAGCAGCAGCAGCAGCAGCAGCTGCAGCAGCAGCAAGATGCCGGGCTCCCCAGCATTTCACAACCATCCACGTCAACTACTAGCCAGCACTGAGCAGGGCCTGCTCGTCAGATTCCAGCATGCTCTGGTGACCTCCCAGCTGGACCCTCAGCTGCATTGCACCTGCTGCCTGATCGCTGTTCACACCTCCCTTCAAACACCCTTCACTTGCAACCCACAATCCCCAGGCCTAATGCGCATGTGCGGCAACCGATCCTGTGCGGCCACATGTGGAAGCCGAGATGGAGTAGAAGGAAGGGCTTATTGGGGGCTTTGAGGGTTTTGGGTGGCGCACCGTCATAGAGACATGGTCGGGGTCGGTGCGGCCCCAGTGCGTCAGCATGATACCCTGCCAGATTTCGCTGGGCGCCCAGCAGGCGCCCTCGTCGTGGTTCAGCAGCCAGATGTGGTCGCGCCCGCCGTGGCGGGCCCAGATCTGCGGGTGCACGCGCTCGATCCAGCGCTTCACCTCCAGCAGCAGATTCGTGCCATGGAACACGCGCAGCCCTGCCAGCAAAGAAGGCAATAGTGTTAGGGTTTGGGGTTTCTTCTCCGGTGCCGCATGCTGGGCAGCAGTGTTTTCGACCAACATAAAGTGACGGGCGGGGGCAAAGAAACTTGAGCGGGAAAGGGTGCAGGGGCGGGCGGACGCACAGGAGGGGCCATGCCACCAGGGGTGGTCGGCCCAGCCGAAGATGGGGTGCATGAGGCAGCCGGTGTAGGCAGGCACGTAGAAGTAGTCGGCCTCCTCCCAGTCGTAGGTGCGGTGCTCGCTCTGCAGGGCACAATACAGTCCGATCTAAGGGAAGTGGGCCATCAGATGCATTGGTCATCGGCAGCAGTGTTGTGTGGTCCGCCGCCTCCCAGTCGTACGGGCGGTGCTCGCTCTGCGCGTATGAGTGGGCCACAATCAGATAAGTGGCACGGTAGTATTGGTATATAGGAACGTGGTCATGCAGAGGTAGTCTGCCTCGTCCCAGTCGTGGGTGCGATGCTCGCTCTGCAGCCACCAGGAATCTAAGAAGTGGCGCACAAAGGCTGGTGCAGTGAAATGCCTGGTGGTGTCTTCAGTCATGGCAGGCTGCTGTATCGCCAGCACCCTCAACATATAGACCTTGCCATTGACATCAATACGTGGTGCAATTGCGCTAAAGAACCAGAACTTGTACAAACATGAGCAGATTCAATATGCAGGCTGGTGGGGCGTGCGCCTGCAGGAGGTACTCGTGGAGCGCCGTCTCCAGGATGTAGTTGCCGCCGTTTGGCATGGTGGTGTTTTGCGCGTCAAACAGCCTGCACAGCATTGTCACAACATTGTCACAGCTCTCCACAGAGGCACGAGCCATGAACACGTCCCTGATCCTGCTGTTGTGCTGGATCAAGCAGCGGTCACACTGCACGCCTCGACAGCCTGCGGTATGACGTCCGCAGGCAGGCGATAGGTACAAGCATATTGCCTGCGATGATTCCAGGTTGCGCCAGCAACCTTCACCTGTGCACGCAGGACTTGTGCTGCACACGATACTGCAGCATGCGGGTGTTGTAGTCCGCCGGCAGCTCGTGCACGAAGATGAGCGGCCGCTTGCGCGTTTTCGCCACAGGGGGGTCCGCCGCCGCCGGCGGCATCGCCGCATGCGGGTTGAGCCACGGGCGCTCCGTCTCGTGCAGGCCTGCAGCGAGGTGAATGCGTTTTGCGCTTCATTTCGCATGTTCCATTATTCTGTTGATCGTCACGGGCGCTCCGTCCTCGTGCAGGCCTGCGCCGCGGCAGATTGCTTCTGGTGTACAGAATTGCAGCAGTAGGCAGCCCGTCGGCCGTCCTGCCTTGCTGCTCTGCTCCTTGTGTGTCGCGTAGAACAGCAGAGCACTGCTCTGATTGGAATGCCATCCACGCGTCTTCCCGAACTGAACCGACAGTGGCGAGCAGCGGCATCCGGCAGCAGAATGCAGAGTAAAAGGGCAGGTTTGCGAGAACACCTGCGAATCCTGCGATGAAGCCATGGGCACAGTGGTTGATGATTGATTTATATATTGTGTACCTGGCTCGTGGGGCAGGCCGGCCACGCGCTGCGAGCAGTCGGATCCGTACCAGTCGTCGTGGCACTTGCAGAAGCCGATGTGGCACTCTCCATGCCCTGAGCACTGGCTCACGCACATCGCCTCGTGCACCTGCCGGCAGCGGAAAGATTGGGGTTTCAAAGAGGGAATGCAAAGACGTACATGGCAGCGGCTTCGTCAGAAGCAGGAGCAGGCATGGGTTTCAGAGCGCCGCTTGGGACTGGAGCGCCAAGGTTGGCCATGGAGACTCGCTGGCGCACGCAGTCGGTAAACGGCTGAGATTTTGTGGCTAATGAACAGGCCATGGCAGAGCTGGTGAGCTGGAGTATCTCAATCATATTTTTGTTGTTCTGCAGAGAGAGCAAAAATGTGCAACGCACCTGATCGCAAAACTCGCCAGTCACGCCGTCCAGGTGGCAGGGACACCTGCGCAGTCGATGCCTTGTGTGCTCAGCAACACGCAACGGAGTGAGGCTTTTGCGGTTTGCATCGTGACTGTAATCGTGACCACATCTCCAAATGGGTTGTGACTATGATCTGGCGGGTTTCATGGCAGGCGGCATCAGGGGCACAGCCTGCAGCTGACCTGCGCTCGGCAGTCTTGACAAATGAATGCATCAGGTTGGCGCATCCGGACTCGCGCGTAGCATCCGCACCTGTGCTGCGGCCTGTCTGCATTGCACCAGCCCTCGTCGCCCAGGATCAGGTTGTTCTCCACATGGCCCCAATTGTTCTTTTCGCCGTCCTCGCCTGGCGCACGCGCACACCCGGTGTGAGCACATAGCTTCAGACGACAAGAAGAGATACGGAGTAAATGTAATAAGATAATCCAGACAACCGCATGTTGACACCCACTTCTCGTGAAAATGGTTGTACTTTGACAAGGGGCTCCAGCCGCGCAAACAAACCATGAAGCGGCTTAGCACTCTTGGAACGACCCATCATTTCATGAAGCGTTACTAGAGACGAGCATGACCAGAAACATCGCACGACTCACCATACATGGGCATGCAGGCCTCCAGGATCATGGGGCGGCCGCGGCGCACGGGCGGCGTGCCGGGCGGAGAGCCCTCTGGTGCGGGAATGCGCCCGTACTTGCCCGTGCAGAAGCACGCCGCGATGTCGTCGTCGCACAAGCCTGCAGGGTGGATAGTCTTTATTGTGTACGAGTACGCGTACGTGATTTCGTGACCAAGCCCTGTAAACGAGCCTGCATCGATGAGGTTCAGCATGGATTTATGTGTCGTGGTCCTGCACGCACTGCCAGCGAGAGCGCTGCAGCAGCGCAAAGCAACACGTTTTCCGAGAGTACAATCAGGACCCTTGCATGTGCTGGGAGGCGGCTGTCAAGAGGAGGCTTTCATGAGTTCTTAGGGTTTTGTGGGCTGCTCGCCTGCGCAGCGCGAGGCCATCCAGCCGCCCTCCGACAGGTTTTTAGGGTTTTCTCGCGGATCCCACCCCTCACCGCGCACGCCGTTGGTGCATGGCCGCCGCTGCCGCGTCATGCAGTCCGGCCCCGTCCAGCCTGCGGGCGTTCGCACAACGCTTGCCGCAGCACTGATGCGGCCAGAGGGAAGCGTGTTGACGGAAAGTGTGTTGCAGCAGCATGGCGTGCCCCCAGACAGCTGTACTGTGGCATGTGCGTTCAAGAGTGCTTCGCAAGAGTTGCATGCAGACCCTGTGCAGATTGAAAAGGTGGGGGCCTTTCAGACTGTTCACCCACCTGCAGGGCACTGACAGTAGCCAAAGCCCGCGTGGCAGTTGCCGACACCGTTGCAGTCGTGCGCGCACTTCAGGCTGCCGCGCGGCGGCGGCTGCGCAGTCGAGTTTTTAGAAAATGTCATTGTATCATGCGCGGCAGGCAGATGCAAGACGTCATGCAGCGCCCCGCATCGAACCATTTTCTGTTCCAGAGCTTCCAGGAAGCCACACCAGCAGGGCCGGCTCGCCGTCGTCCCAATCTGCTTGAAGTAGGGTTTTGGATGGTTGGTGGAAGTGAGACGATTGGTGGCATGTAGAATGAGAAACTCCACCTTCGTGGGTATTTCCTCTTGCAGCAAGTACCGCCCGCACCAGCCGCCTACGGTGCCCTCGCATCGCTGCGCCACCTCCGGCGGCAGCACCTGCGCCACGAGCCAAACACTGTAGCTCTGGGCACGAGCGCCGAAAGCAATTGCAGAGGACCAGGCATGAACATTGGTTCTCTCTGAGCTGGCTGCCGCCTCAGCTTCTGTGTCCCTGAAGGTGGGGCGATTCATGACCTCCCTGATTAATGGATAAGCAAGGAAATACTGGATATAGGATGAACCTGAGATAAAGCAAGGAGCACCTTTGGCAGCCGGGCGGTCCCTGTGGATGGTGAACTACTGCCGGCAGCAGCGGTACTCCCATCGCCGACGTCGGCATCACTCCCGCCGCCCGCCAGCCAACCGAACATCGAGGTGAAGCCGCCCTGGGCGCCACCTGTTCAGGCAGCGGGCCCGCTGCTCTGTCTCCATGCATGTGCAGCGCCAGGCACCACGAGTATTCACACTGCTGGACACACCATCCGCTGGCTCCAGTGCGGCCACAAGCGCTAGGATGACAGGACGCAAAGCAGATGTCATTCTCATTGAGATCACATCCTGCACAGCACATGGACCACAAGGTGTTGAATGGAGGTGCGTGATGCGCCGTGTCAGGTGCTATCGCAAGCCTCAGTGCCAGCGGGAGCGGGAGCGCACCTGCTGAGGCGTTGGCGGCGACCGTCAGCTGGGACTGCTTCCCATCCTCTTCCTGCTGCTGCCTGTCCACCAGGTCCTGCGGTCGCGAGGGACTCACTTCTCTGTTGCTTTCCGTTAGCTGCGAAACATTTCAAATGCTTTGCCAGTGATCGGCGCTACTGCAACTCTCTCAACTGCGAGGTCTGAGAAGAATTCCCTAAGTTGCACAAAAGTGTGTCCACTCGCTGGAGCTGTTCCCAATCCAGTTGCGGACCCGCAGCGGGGCCGCCGACCAATCCCAGGCGGTAACCCAGTCTTGCCCGATGTGCCCTCTAGGTGCTCAGTCGAACCTCGATCTAATCTCATTTCATGCAGCAGACTCGCTTGGTCCGACCACACCTCTACTTCGCGCCTTCCCGGCAGCTTACCAGGAGGCAGTCCAGGTGCTCTACCGCGCCGGCGGTGCGGCCGGCGCCGCCAATCTTTGCCAGTGCGGCACTCAGCGCTTCGAAATTCGCACATCCCAGAAAATTGATATTCCCCAGCAGCTCACCCGCAGGTATTCCAGGTGCTCTGTGGCGCCGGCACTTTGTGGCGCCGGCACTTTGGCCGGCGCCGCCGTCCTTTGCCAGTGCGGCGGTCAGAGTTTCCAGCGCCTCGCGCGTTCAATCAATAAAGTAGATCTAATTGATTCAAAGACACGTCTTTGTGTTGCATTTTCCCGGCAACTCACCCGCAGGTAATCCAGGTGCTCTGTCGCGCCGGCGCTGCGGCCAGCGCCGCCGTCCTTTGCCAGCGCGGCGGTCAGCGTCTCAAGCGCCTCCCATGCCAGCACCGCCGACTCGCCGCTGGTGTGGTGCCGCGAGCCGCCGTAGCCCGCCGGCAGGAAATTCAGGTAGCTGTTGAGCTGCAACAGACATGAATGCCATGCTTGTAATGGACTCGAGCAGCGTCGGACCATGGCAAGTATCAAACTGCCAGTCATATATGTGCCGTGCCGCCAATTCGCGGTTGGGGTTCAGCCCGTGCTGCCAACTCGTGCAGGCGTCCATACGGTGGCACCGCTGTCTGGCGACTTGACCCATGCGCATGCAGGCAGGCACAAGTGCATTGTGAAACTCTGAGAATAGCACACCACGCCGAGCAGCGACGGCGCCTGCGAGCCCGCGGCGGCGGTCCATAGCAGGTTTGCGACCAGGAAGAAAAACGTCAGGCCAACCGCCAGCACCAGCGCCGCCATGCAGGTGGGGTTCCGGAAGCGCCGCCGCTTGGGGCCGGGCCGCATCCGTGGCGCATCCATGAGGTCGAGCGTGGCCTATGGCAGCCACGGCTATTGCCATGTCACTGCTGATGCGCGGGCGCTGGTCGTCGGCATATGGGCGCCGACCCGGTCTCTTTCCATGCAGTAGGACCGGCTCAAACCCGAGCTGAGCCTGCGCTCCAGGATTCTGGCCTGGGGTTCGAGTCCGCAGACTGCCGCTGCTGGTTTTGATCACAACTCAGCAAGTCACGAGTAGCAATGTTCCAGTGGCGAGCTGGAGTCTCAAGTTTTGGTGACGAATGCAAAAATCGGACCAAAGCCGATCTAGCAAGCTCTCCGATCCTCTTGGGTCCTGTTGATGCCTGGAAAGCACGGGTGATCGTTGACAACAAACATGTAGCGCTGGGACCTTCTACTTCGGAAACGGCAAATGCATGTCCCTGACTAAGTGCGCAAATTGCAATCTGTGGACTCACGATCCGACCGCGGGGCGCAGCAGCGTCCGAAACAGTCACGTGATTGCAGCACGAAAGCTCGCAAATCGCGAGACGCAGCGAACCCCCTTCAGAATGCTGTTTGTTGAGAATTGATGCTGCTCTGCTTTCGAGGCCTCTCTCGTGAAGGGAAAGCACTGGAGGCATCGGCATTTGGCTTTCAATTTCAGGCATCCGAGCTGGCAGCGCACTCGCTGCACAGTTTTGCAAGGGGCCATCCCAGACATCCTTCGCTGTCTGGAAAGGCGCAGTGTCAGCAGAGATTCTCCTTCAACTGGGTTGTGCCGATCAAAAGCTCAACGCTTCCCTTGCGCCAGAGTACTGTGTCCGGCGCCGTTCTTTCTGCTCTGAAATCGACGCCAGCGCCGATAGTGCGGCACTATTGGGAACACACGAAGTCAGACAATAGCTGCCGGATCGGGCAAGCCCACTCGCTTTGGCGGCAACCGTCTGCACCGCCAGAGCGGCGCACTGTGCAGCGCCGTGGTGTTCCACTGGACAGCGCCGGCGGCCGGCGTCAACCGCCGTAGCGGCAATGCGGTCGCTGCATGACGGGGAGGCAGCGACGCGGTAGCAACGCCGCATGCGGGGCCGCGGCAGGTGACGCATACCTTTACCACAATGAAAATTGTGGAATCAAATCACACAGAGAATAGAACTATTTGTGTGCTGCTTTTAGTTTTGAAAGTTTAGTGTCAGCAGGTGCGGAGGCGCGGCCATGGTCGCAGCCGTCGCGCTGCTGACGGCCTTCGTGCAGCATTTCTTCCTGCGGGGCGGCCGCGGCGGCGGCGCGACCTGCGGCAGTCGCCTGGACGCGGCAGGATCGCTTGGGGACGCAGCCGCCACTGCGAGACCGGACACCACAGGTAAACACCGGGCCCGGTGGGATTCAGCCCTGCCGCATGTCCACAACCCTGCTGCCCAGCTTGGCATCGCTGCGGCAAGCAGCAGCAACGCAGCCGCGCCCAGATGCAGGGTGCGGAGCTTGGAGAAACCTGCTTGATGCGGCAGCACCTGCGTCATCGTGCTGAGTCTGGGTGTGGCACTGGAGCAGACGAGTGGGATGCGCCGGGGTGCCAGCCGCCGGCGATCAACGAGACCAGCCTGGGCAAGCACCGCTGCCACATCGAGACCGACCTGTGCATCGATCAGGTGCATTTGAGCTTTTGATTATCATCAATGGCAAATGAGGCGGACTGTGCTGCTGCTGACATCGCTATGCCCTACATGTCAGCCATTTTGACATGACAGCGCAGAGGAGCACATCGGAAACGCACGCCGCTGCATCCTGAAACAGCGCTCGGACAGTGCAGCGGACATCCGGCATCCTAAGCCACAACTGGCGTCACCACAGGGCCGCTTCATCAGTTGGGCGCCGCACCGGCAGCCAGGCGCGGCCAACTACAGCCGCGTCGCCTGGCGCTTCGATAATGCGCCCACCGCGCTTCCCGGCCACCCCGACGCGCTGCAGGTGCCCGCCCCCGCGAAGCTTGCATCCCACCCGCTCAATCCATGTCGTTGCAGAAGCCAACCACACACTGTCGTCTCTGGGCCAGCTTGAGGTGCACGCCTGTTCCTGCAGAGCAGCACACGCATCAGAACGCATGTGTGCCCGTCACTGCTGTCGGTCCTCTCTCCGCCAGCCCTCCTCCAGAAGAGGCACCAGACGCCCACCGCTGGACGGCACATGCGCACAAGCCTAGCACGTGCATGTGTGGGCACGCGCAGGGCCCGTTCGAGATACACTACTGCCAGCCGCAGCCACGGTTCCGGCCGGCGGCGCTGCGACAGGAGCAGTCGGACATCGGAGTGCCACGATTTGCGCGTTGCACGCTGCCCGTCGTATTCTGGCCCTATTGGTGCGCCACCAATGATTGATGTGTTCAAATCTGACTTGACAAACTAAACAGAAGCTTAGTGACATTGCGGCACCGCGCTTTCGCGCTGCACGCTGCCCGTCGCCTTCTGGCCCTACTGGTGCGCCAATGATCGATTGTCCTAATGGCTAGATCTGTTCAATTTTGGCTGCGGCATCGCGGCGCCATGTTTCTCCGCGCTGCACGCTGCCCGTCATCTTCTGGCGCTACTGGGGTGTTAGCTGGCATGCGATGATGAATTGACATGTTCGGGTTCGACTCTGATAAACCGAGCGCCCCTTCCTGCGCTGCACGCTGCCCATTGTCTTTTGGCCCTACTGGTGCGTTGTGAAACCATTCGTTGTGAAATTGGCATGCTTGAACTCGTCATATCTGGAACTGAGCTTGATGAACCGACTTTGCGGCGCCAGCTGCTCTCGCTGCACGCTGCATGTCGTCTTCTGGCCCTACTGGTGCGCCATGTCGTGTGTAGAGCGAGCTTGCAAGTATGTTCATAGTATAAATAAAGAACACAAATTGACATGACCCGCTTCTCGCGCTGCACGCTGCCCACCGTCTTCTGGCCCTACTGGTCTGCCATTCACTTATTGGACATGTCGCAGCCGCTGTGGAAGACGGCAGAGGGGTCGGGCGCGGCGCTGCTGCTGGACACTTGCATCGAATGGAGTGTTTCAGCAAGTGAAAACCTGATTGCGAAAGAGAAGAGCATTCTTGACAGGTACATGAACGTGGGCGAATTCCTGACAGACACGCTGGAGCCGCTGTGGAAGATGACGGCGGCGGGGTCGGACGCGCCGCTGCTGCTGGACCGGGGCGCAAAGCTGACGCCGGTGACGGACGGCTTCCAGCTGCCCGACTTCTACCACTGGCTGCTCTTCCCTTTCTCCCAGCGCCCGGTGAGGGATTATGCCCAAGATTCATGCTACCAGTGCCACAGATGATGTTGCTTCTGTGCCACATTCTTGCTTTACACGTGAAGCCTGCGCTCACTGCTCCGTTGCGTGCACTGCGGTTCGGGAAACCCTTCAGCTGCCCGAATTCTACCTGGCTGCTCTTCCCCTTCTCCCAGCGCCCGGTGAGCAGCATTACCTGCTTTCTTCACAAATTCACAAACGGATGTCTGAGCTCACTGCTCCATTGCATGCACTGCGGTTTGGGGAACTTCTCTAGATTCCCGACTTCTACCACTGGTTGCTGTTTCCCTTTTCCCAGCGCGCATTGAGCGGCAGCCTGGTCATGGGAGGCGACGCTTTTGCAGCTGAGCAGTCGCAGTGGATTGAGTGCCAGCAAGGCCCGGCATTGGATGTGCTTCTTTTGTCGCTTATACCGTGCTTGCTTCCTCAAGCCTCTGAACGCCTGCTTCCTCGCAGGCGGAGGCGCTGCACAGGCTGTCAGCGCTGCGGGGCGGCCTGCTGCTCTTTCACTCTTGCAGCTTTCATTTGCTTGTAAGCTAGTTCCTCTTTTCAAATTTCAAATTTCATCATCTGGCCCCGCAGGCGGAGGAGTTGCACGAGCTGTCGGCGCGGCGGCACATGGCGGCGCCGGGCCGCAGCCGCTGCTTCCGCCGCGTCATGCTGTGCGCGCTGCACAATAACATGAGCCCCCCGCGCGGCACCTCCAACGAGGACTACAGGTGCGGAATCCCACGCTGTTTCTTTCCAACTCTTGACAGGAGCCAGTAATGTATGTGCACAGGCAAAAGCATGCGCCCCCCACGCGGCACATCCGACGGAGACTACAAGTGACAGTGTTGTTCCTCTGGAAGTCTGCAGTGTAGGTTTGCTGTGGCCAGAGGATCTTCTCAACATGCAGACTCGCGCTTCGTCACACGCGCTGCGGCGCTGCGGGGGTCAGGCGATGCTAAGTCCAGCCACTGCTGATACAGCTCAGCCAGGCAGCTGCACCGGTCACAGCCCCTCCAGAGGATGCTAAGTTCGATTCGGAAGTTTGCGGAAGTTGTGATAAGGAACGCCGCTTGCAGGGCGGCAATGCGGCCGGCTGCGGTGGGGCAGGCGGTGGTGGACTTTTACCGGCAGCGCTACCCGCAGCGCTTCAAGCCACACTCCGCCAAAGATGTGCTGGAGGTGGGGATGTAAAAAAGTTTATTCAACAATCTATCACGACGGAGGTGCGAGCTCTGGCACTATTTGGGCAGCCGCCTGTGTCCAAATCGCTGAAGTTTCCTTTATGGGTGTTGGGGCTGAGATTTCCCGATGCCACCCCTGCCACCTGCAGCGATGCCAGACTCTGCATGCTTCGTGCCGGATGCTCGGCATTCCCAGCGCCTCACAGGTTCACCAGAGTCACTTCTGCGGAAGATTGGCCCCGACAGACTTGCCTATGCCGAACTGCAGATCCTGATCATCTACCGGCCGCATGGCTCGCGGCGGCTCCTCAACATGGAGCAGGTGCTGGCGCTGTGCAACGCCTGGGCGCCGGGCGTCGGTGGCTTCACAAGCGCCCGCTGCCGGCCCATCGAGTTCCAGGACGGCTTCTTGGGCGACCTGGCCGCACTGCAGCGCGCCCACATCATGGTGCGTTCCTTTGTACTCAATCAACAAATATGACGGGCCTTGCAAAAACGGCTGATTGCAGGCAGGTGAGGCTGCACAGCGCGTCGCTCGCGTCTGGCCCTGCAAAGTGGTTCGTTTTGAGGTCAGTTCTTGCAGTTTTCATGACATGTACGCAGAATGAAACCTTGAAACAGGTGACTGCATGCAGGTGGGGCTGCACAGCGTGCCCTTCAATCCATGATCCCGCTATTTCGATTCAGCTGGGGACCCGCCCTCGTAATCTCTGAAGTTCAAGCAAAGCAACTGATTTCGAAAGCGACCGGCTGCATGCAGGTGGGGCTGCACGGCGCGCCTCTCATCTTTGGTTTCCTCATGCGGCCGGGCTCAGCGCTACTGGAGATACGGCCCCACAAGTTCGAAGGCGCGTTGCTGCCTCGCCGCCGTTTGAGACCACTCGTACATCAGCCCGCGCGGCTGGACAAGGAACTTGAACTTCAGGACATATTGACACCTCAGGGGCGCTGTGAGGTCTGCTGTGATGCCCCATGCAGCACAGCATCGCCTCTGGTGTATAGAATGCCCAAATCCGACGGTATCATGTGGCGCTCGCCGGCTGGTGGCCCAACGACTGCAGCCAGACGCTGTACAGTCTGGAGAAGGTGGAACGCCACAATTCATACCTTCGATACACTTACCTCGGCTGATGCTGTCATCTTACGCCCGCAGGCTGGTGGCCCGACCACCACAGCCAGACGACGTACAATCTGGAGCAGGTGGTGCGCTAGATCTCAAATCCTTTATCAGTATTTGCCTCGGCTGATACTGTCATGTGACGCCGCAGGCTGGTGGCCCAACCACTACAGCCAGACGACGTACAATCTGGAGAAGGTGGTGCGCTTCTTCTACCTGCACACCAGCGACCTCAACTGGCAGGCCGGCGACTGGGAGAAACGCGGCCCCGGTGCGATGCAGAAAGAATGAGATTCATCGTCCGTTCAACTGGCAGCAATATGCTTGCCGTCTGGCAGCATGTTCCTTCAGCATGACGTCATGTGTGCTGCCAGCTCGTGCCCTGCCGCAGCTCTCGTTCCGCCTCAAGAATCAAATCTGCAAGTTGGCGCGGCATTTGGAGCACTGGACCAAGGCCAGCTTACGCCAGCCGTTTCAGATTCGAGTAGTCTGGTGAAATCGCACCGCCAGACTTCATGGCAGTCTTCCTGCTCTGCAGGCTCGCCCCGTGACCGAAACACCATCGTCGACTGGACAAAGCTGGCAAAGGTGGGGCCCATCGTGTTTGCTGTGACCCAGCGCAACGCCGCAATACCCTGCGCGGCGCCATGCGTTGTCCACCAGCTTCACAGGAGACCGCGCCCGCGAGCAGATGCTGTGTTGCCGACTCGTTTTTGATATGCAAGGTTTACCGTGAGTATCGTGTACTCAATGTTCAAATCTGTCAAGTTGATTGTCTGGGTTGCCCCCCCCATGCAGGTGTTGGCGGATGCCGCGTCGGGCAAGCCGGGCTATGAGCGCGCGATGACAGCCGATGAGGCGCCGCACTACTCTGACAACGACGACCGGTGACGGCAGCGTTCAGACCACAAAATAAGTTACGACGTGCCTAGGTATTCGTTGGCGGCGGCGGCTGGCGACTGCTGCTCTGCTCAGGAAACAGGACGAAAAGATCTCGACAGGCAATGGTCCCACGGCCAGCGTGACGGACGATGGCGGCAAATGTGTGACTATGATGTTGACACGCGACACCAGCGGCTTGATCAGACCCGTGTCGCTGCCGGCGGCGTCGACATATTGCTCGTTGGAGCTTGGAGCGAGTGGCCAGCATGCGCTTTGGTGACGTCCATCGTGATAATCAGAGCCCTTGCAGATGAAGGACAGACTGCTCGGCGAACCTCTTCACATGCAAGCTGGTCCGCAATGAACATCAGCCAACGATAGGTGCCTGTTGGCAGAGAAGGCGCCTGGCTTGCTTCACCAACACCAATCGGTAGCTCCTGAACTGTGAAAGACAGGTGAAACAAAACACCTACTGTACGAGTGCCCAAACATTGATCAGTGCCACAGAGGCTGCGCAGAACAGTCACCCCACTTCGACCGTCAACTGAATTTATCCTGTACTTTCACTCTTCTGTGCATCGATGGCGCCTGGCAGCCAGCATGGGCACCAACAAATCAACGGCCAGGCTACCGCCCATGCGGCATCAGCCCGCGCAGACGGCCTGCTGCTTCATAAGCGGGCTGTGCGGCAGCATCCCGGGCGCTCCTTGCACCTCAATACGCGTATGCCATCGCCACCGGCACGCCGGGCGGCGCCGACCCCGGAGGACCGTAGATGGGCACCTGTCCCATCACATCAACATATTTTGTTGTATGCAACATCTGTCGCTGTAGCTGATCGTAAGCTTCGTTCTCAGCTGTGCAGGCATCAAAGCACTGCAGCGTGACGATGCAAGAGGGAAAATGAACCTGGTATGTCTGATAGCACTCGGGGATGAAGCACGGAATCCACGCGATGGGGAAGAAGAAGCAGAGGAGGAGGAGCACGGCGAGCCACCCCTCCAGCCGCAGGTCGCAGGAGCAGGGCTCCTGCAGAGAGAGTCAACACAAGCGCTCAGCGCCGCTGGGCGCATGTCCGCATCGACAGGATCGAAAATGCTATACGTGACATATAAAACGCGACTCGAACATTCCCGACGCCAGGCGGAAGAGGGCCAGAGGCGCACGCCGGCTCGCACGAGCTGGTAGCCAATGACTACGTGGTGCTGCGCCGGCGTCGCCGTGGGGCCCCTGCGCGGCGTCATGGCCATTGTCACTGTCCGAGAGACACAAGGTGCAAAGGACATGAGGCGCGATGAGGAAGTACATTTGATCGGCAGTTGTAAGCCACTCTGTCTTTGCGCGGACTGTGTTGGTCTGAGAAGCGACCAACAGTCAGATACCCTCACCGGATGGGGATGCCCATTGCCGGCGATGTGAAGTGCTGCTGCCCCACCGGTTGTGCATGCTGTGGCGGTGGCTGATAGTACTGCTGCTGCTGAGGCTGGTGCTGATTCTGCGGCTGTGCCGCTGCAGGCTGTGTTGGCACAGGTGCTGGCCTCTGATCTGACCCTGCTGCAGGCGCTGCAGCAGCAGCAGGCTGGCCGGGTGCAGCTGACGCATTGCCCTGCTGCCGGACCTGAGCCTCTGCCTCCTCCCGCTGCTGTTGCGCGAACATCGCAGCTTCATCGAAGGGTTGCGCACGGGCTGGTCCTGCTGCTGTGGTGTCTTTGGCAGCTGGGTCCATGGCTGTGTACTTGCTGTTTCCGCGTGTTCGCGCTGATCCCACCGAAGACGCGCTTGGCCGCGCAGAATTGGACTGAGGTCTGCTTGCCTGGCTACTACAAGACTGCATGCAAGGCAGCTGCTGAGCTGGCACCCGTGCCGTACACATGTGTCGAGTGCGTCATCTGTGCTTGACCTCGCTGCACGAGGCCAACAGCTCTACAAGGATCCCATTCCGCCTCGCTGCATAACCGGCTACTGTTTCCTTCCGCCGCCGCCGCCGCCGGTACGTCCTTCCTGCTGTTGCCGACGTCCACAGTGCCATCAGTCGCGCTTTGGAATTGCTATCGGCCCGCGGCCGTCAAGCAGCGCGCGGAACTGCGCCATAGTAGCGTCCTCCTTCTGGCCGTACTCCGCCACCTTCTTGGCGCTCTCCTCGGCCCGCAGCGCGCCGAACCGCCCCCGCCGATTCGCGGCAGCCGCTTGCCTGCAGGGGCACAGAGCGCAGCATGTCGCGTACTGTCAAGATGCTGCCGGCACAGTGGTCTCGCACCTCTTGCAGCACAACCCCCCGCCGCTGTAGCTGCGCTGCATTGGCACGCCGGCAATCGCCTGCAGCGGCAAGCGCAAGGCGAGAACCGCCAAGCACATCCCGCTGCATTGATAGCGCCTCCTTCCCAAGCACACAGCACATAACATTGCCTTTTGAGACAAACAACAGGATGCAGCAGCTCTGTCTCGGCGGCCGTGCCTGGTCTGGGCCGCCTGGAAGCTGTCGCAATCTAGACCCATGATATTCGAGCAGAATAACCAAAGAGCGAAGCCGCACCGGGACTGCGCCGCCTGGAAGCTGGCGCCGTCTGAACCCTCTTTCGCATGCACTGAAACCCATCAGACAGGATGTATACTTGTACCCTGGCAGAACTCACCTGGCCTGGGCCGCCGGAAGCTGTCGCCATTTTGAACCCTTCGCATTTCGACACTCGCATAAAGCCCAGCAGACGAAATGATGCACACATGTGCAAGCTTTGGTGGCCCCACCTGGCCTGCGCCGCCTGGAAGCCGTGGCCATCTAGACTCTAGGATGTGCCAATACGAGAAGCCACACCTGGCCTGCGCCGCCTGGAAGCTGTCGCCGTCGCCGAGGCCCATCGCGTCGCCGCCGCCGGGCAGGTGCACCACATCCGGGCTGGCCTCCCGCGCCCGCGCATCTTCCCGCCGCGCGAATTTCGCCTCGACCCGCGCCTCCCTGCGGCAGCAGTCCGAGAGCTTAAAGGTTTAGCATCAACATCAGGGCTGGCCTCCACGCCCGCGCCTCCTCCTGCCGTGCAACCTTCGCCTCCACCTGCGTTGCTGAGATCGAAACAGCAACATCGGACATGCTGTCCAAATCAGAAACTACAGCGCGCCTCCTCCCGCCACGCAAGCTTCGCCTTCAATCGTGCCTTCCTGCGGCAGCGGACCAGGGTTGAGAAATTGACATCAAATTCGGGTCTGACATCACGCATCCGCGCCTCCTCACGCCGCGAATTTTGCGCGAATTTGCCTCCACCCACGAACCCCTGCACTGCGGTGGCAAGGCAGTTTAGCTTACTGAGGCATGGTCATGTCTGGCGTCCTGAGGAGAAAGAGCGCAGCTTGGCAGCGGCGCGACAGAGCAGCCGCAGGTGCGTCTCAGGACACACTGACCTCGTCTGCACGTAACGTGCCAGCAGGGATCGGGACTCTAGGACAGAGTCCCTGCTGCGCTTCCTTCCACTGTTGTACTTCGCAACCTCCTGTTCAGAGCGCAACAGCGCTCACCTGGTGCCGGCGGTCGCCTGCGGAAGCATCTCGTCCAGCAGATCCTTCTGCTCCGCCTTCCACTGCAGGACACGGTCCACAAAATCTTTGGACGTCAGCATACATATTCACGTACAGACAACAGGCTTGCCATGCAGATATGGATCCTGAGATTCGTAAATGCAGTGTGTGATACAATAGGCATGAAGCAGGTGCGAATGCGATTCGCCAGGCCTTGACAGAGTACTGTTTTGATTCTGAAGCAGAGGCGCCAACCTTGCGGCGCTCGACGGGGCGTCCCACCGCCGCCGCGGCCGCCGCCTCCCGCTCCTCCTCCATCGCCGCCGCCATGCCCCTCACGACGCCGCCGCTGCCGCCGGCGCCTGCGGGAAGGCAACTCAAGCTTGATGGCATTGCAGAAAGCCTCCTCCATCGCCGCCGCCGAGCCCCTCACGACGTCGTCGCTGCCGCCGGCGCCTGCGGTGGGATCAGCAAGATCGATTGAGCAGTGCAGGCCCTCAGCAAGCCTCCTCCATCGCCGCCGCCATGCCCCTCACGATGCCACCGCTGCCGCCGGCCTCTGTGGGAAGGCAAATCAAGCTTGGTGCGCATTGCAAAAGGCCTCCTCCATCGCCGCCGCCATGCCCCTCACAACGCTGCCGCCGCCGGCATCTGCTGCACGGTGGCCAGCAGCTGTGCCTTTCGATGCCACATTTGCTGCCGAAGTACCTCGCTGCGGTGTTCTGACACATGCCAGTTGCTGCAAATGGGATAGTTTAGCATGCACCTGTGCCTGCAGACCTAGCGGCAAGCTGGTGGAACACGGAACTGCTATCACAAACGCTCACGGCGAAAGCCTCCACGTCGAAAAACGGCTCACCCAGCCGGCCCCATGAGTGCTGCGTCCGCCGCAGGCTGCCGCCGTCCACGCCGGCATACAGCCGGGCTGGTAGCTTGCGCACGTTCCACAGGGTCACGAATTCCTGCAGACGCGCGCCAGAGTCAGGTTCATTCAATTACCATGTTCGTTGAGAGCAGCCCAGGCCTTCAAATAGGAGTGATGAAGAATACAACAGGCTCAGGGATACGTTTTGTACGGCAGGGAATCCAGAAGGTGCACCCTGTCCGTGGCAAGAGACATTGTAGATCACAAACACACCTTGAAGTGCTCCCGGGCGGCCTCCGCGGCCAGCTCATTGAAGTGAATGTGCTTCACATCGCGCAGCCAGGCGCTGAACTCCGGGTTCTTTGCAAAATAGTCGTCCTCGCTGATGGGCGTCACCTGGGGCAGCAGCCACAGCAAGGTGTAGAGCATTCAGCGCTTGAGAGGCCTTTTGCCCTCTTTGACGTCTGAATTATCAAACTGGTTTTTGGCACCAAGGACTGAAACGTCGCGCGTGGCGGCAATGCAAAATCCGCCTCAGGATGTAAGGTTCTAGGCCAATGGTGGTGTTCCCACAGCAACAAATGCAGGCCGGTCATGCGCCCGCGGTCGCTACAAATGACGCCTCACCTCAAAGTCCGCGGGAGGCAGCGAGTTGTCGAGTGGCGCCCCCGACGGTTGTGCGCCGCCATCCTCCTTGAGACCTGCGAAGCACCAGTCACACCGCGCACGAGTGAGCGCTGCATGTCTGAACATCGTGCCTGCGAGGGCACTTTGAAGTTTCCTGCTGAAGTGCAGTGGCGCACGTCTGTGAATCGCACTTGAGATCCCACACCAAGGGTGCCAGGGACGCTAACGAATTGCGTGTTAAATATTTTCTGCACTCACGCTGCTTCAGAAACCTCTTGGCCTCCTTCACAAGGCGCTTCTCTTCCGACGTCGCCGCGGCGTCCTTTTTCTTGTCCTTGTCCTTGTTGTATTTGTTTTTCTTGTGTTTGTGTTTTCCCCTGTGGTCGTCCGACTCTGTGCACACGAAAGAGGATAATTCAGTCCAGGCCTTGCACATCAGGTGGCACCGAATTGTGCGGCACCGGCGCATGTGCGCCACCGCCATCATCCACGCGCCTGGCTCGCTGTCGGACGCCGACTTCTTGCGTTTCTTGTCCTTGTGGTGTTTTGACTTCTTCTCGCCCATCGGCGACTGCGAAACTGTGAGGCTCTGCCGGCAGGAAGGATTCGAGACTGGGAAATCGATGTGTAGATTTGCCTAGTCTTGGCGCAGCTTTGCTGATGAACAATGGCTCACACGCACAGGACTTTCGCTAACCTTGAAAGCGTGCAAGTGCCATTGAACGGGCTGGAAACGCTTCTCAAAATCGGGCCGCTTACGTCAACACCTTCAAGTGGCGGGCAAGCAGCGCGCAATTGCACATTTGGCCGTCTGCATGGCACCTGAGACACATCATAACAGCACAGCACTTTTCTATTGGCTTGTTCATGTATTTGACCATCAGTCAGCGGTCGACTGCTCAGAGCAGAAAAGAAGACTCTACCGGCATCCCTGTCGGAGGCAGCTGAGGCGTCAGCGATGGCGCACGCTGCGCCAGCAGAGACAGACGGCCACGCGACAGATGCACGCCGTGTCAGGGTGGGCGTTCTGGCGCTGCAGGGCTCCTTCAGGGAGCACATGGCCACCCTGCGGCGGCTGCCCAATGTGGAGGCCGTCGAGGTCCGCACAAAGGAGCAGCTGAGCAGCGTGGACGCCCTCATCATCCCAGGTGGGAGCAAACCGCTGGACCAACATGGCGAAACGGCTGCCAGTTGCGCATGCACGCCGCCATGCATGATGCCCACATGACGGCATGATAGCCAGATGACGGCATGCACGCCTGGGAGCAGCGCGGCTGCTGCCAGTTCCTCGCCCTATTGAGAGTGAAGTCTCATTACTCACTGCAGGTGGCGAGAGCACGACCATGGCGAATATTGCAGAGCGGTGGGGCCTCATCCCGGACTTGCGGTCCTTCTGCGCCGCCGCCAAGCCGGTGTGGGGCACCTGCGCTGGACTCATCTTCCTCGCAGACCGCGCGACAGGTGCCATTCAAGGACCCTGCACCCTATGTACCCTTCCCCTGTCGGTTGTGAAAGTGGGCGGTGCCGCCGCCAAGGTGCCGTCAGCCTGCGGCCACTTTGCGGGCATGGCTTTGCAGTGTCTCGCAGTGCGCTCCCTCTCAGATACCCCGTCAGCATGCAGTCAGATACGTCAGTTCCGCCACTCGATTTCTGGCTGGCCCCATGACGAACGCCGTCGCTGCGGCAGGCGTGAAGCAGGGCGGGCAGGCGCTGCTGGGGGGTCTCGACTGTCTGGTGCAGCGCAACTTCTTTGGCGCGCAGATCAACAGCTTCGAGACGCATATGCCCTGCCCGCCGTGCTTCCAGGAGGGCGCCGCCGCCGGCAACGGCGCCGGGTCGGAACCCTACCGCGCCGTCTTCATCAGGTGGGCTGCTTCGCTCGTTGGGTTGTCAAATGTCGGATGCGCGTTCCGCTGTGGTGCAGATCCACATTTGCACGCACTCTGCAGCAGCGGCCAGCAAGTTGCAAGTTCGAAGAAGGTGCTGCGATATCTTCACATAAGGAGTTTTGCCCTGAAGGTGTTTCTGTCGGTGTCGCAGAGCGCCTGGTATCCTGGAGTGCGGCCCTAGCCTGGAGATCCTCTCAGGTGAACCTCCAGTCATGCATTTGACTTTTGCATAATCTCAATGCCTGTTCAGCTCCCTTGCCAAATTCGAGCTTGATGGTTGGTACACACCTGTGGCACGGCCATTTCCTAGCAGCGGCAAAGGAGGATTAAGGCAGAATGCCAACCAGAACCCGACGTCAACACACAAATGTCTTGTGGATCTGCAGAACATCACCTCGCGGCGGAGGAGCAGGCGGAAGCAGAGGGCGTGCTCAAATTCTTCAAGGTTGATTTCTGTACCTGTTGTCAATGCCGGCAGAGGACTGAGACAAAACGCCTTTCATACGGATTGCAGAGTACCACCTCACGGAGGATGACCAGGCGCAGGCTCCCCATCAGTCAAAATCTCCCATGCAGGATGCCGGAAAATCCTAACATATAAACATGCAAATGTCTGGTCGATCTGCAGAGTACCACCTCACGGCGGAGGAGCAGGCACAGGCAGAGGGCACCAAGTCCGTGGCGGTCGCGGTGCGCTCCGGGCCGCTGCTGGCCACCGCCTTTCATCCAGAACTCACAGACGACGTGCGATGGTGCGCAGTTTCGACCCGGATTGTTTTGCGCAATTTTGATTCAGTTCCGATGCAACCACTTGCGCCATTCCCACCCAGCCCTTTCAATCTGCTTGCGCTCTGGGCGCAGTTGCATCTTGCGCCTCCAAATCATGTAGCCGCTTGCGTCCGGCCGCATTGCTGCGTGTCACTGGAAGCACAGCAGCCTGTTGGCTTGCTGCCAAGAGTCAGCGATCACAACAGCGTTCGCATTTTCTGTGGCATGTCCAAGTGCCGAGGCTTAGATGGATGACAGCAAGGCTGACACACATTGACGCTGCCGCAGGCACAAGCTGTTTGTGGATATGGTGCGGGCACAGCCGGCGGCAGAGAACGGTGACTCCGCCGCCGAGTTCCTCATGGCGCGACTGCCCAGCGACTCCAACCGGCCGCGGGACATCCCCGTGTACACACAGGACCTGACGCAGGGCTGGTAGCTACCAGCATCGCAGTCAGGCATAGAGACGCTGACGGCAGCAACGCTGACGGCTGCAATTCAGACGCGGGTCCACACTCGGTTCATCGGTGTGGGCGTGGGCGCACATGCCCAAAAGCGGACGTGCGTGACGTGTAGGACTTCTACATCCCCCTTCGCCATTCGTTGGAACCGAAAGAACACTGCTATGATTGTATTGCTCTGCAAAGTCGGTTCTGTCGCAGTCTGTCATGCCGACCCGCGAGCCTGTCATAGTGACCCGCGAGGCTGACATGCGGGTCAAATTGCACTGCTGATTCCTCCAACATTGCATATAATTGGACACGATCAGAATCTGCTCCGCACTTGCTGTTGACCGTGTCAATCTGGCAGTCGGTGACTTGTCGAGATAACGTCGCAGCGCGGGCCGAATCGATACAAAGATGCTGCAATAAATTTGCGTGGGAATTACAGCATCGGCCAGGGAGCCTCCCTCGTCTCCAATTTATTCCATCTCCACTGCTTGAAGGCACAGATCGGCAAGGCAGAAGATACCTGCAGATCCGGAATCGGGCCGACAGCATGGCTCTTGCGGCGTGCTTCCTTGCGGTCGGTCTGCTGCTCGCCGCTGGAGATTCCGCCGCCCAGCAGAGCATGGGTCTGTGGTCTTTCTCGCCGCTTGTTGCACTTCCTCCAAGCTGGAACCATGCTTACAGCCAATATGCGCGACTTTTCTTAAAACAGAATCGCATGCAGCATCGGGTTCAATCAATGAAACGACTTTGACCTGGCAGTGAATGCACTCACGAGCAACAACCTACATCTGCATCCAAGCATCGATCTCGCCCAGCCCGCACGGTGGTTGCGTTTCCGGATGTGTGGGGACCGTGATCCGAGCATCACGCTGAATCACAGCGCTTTAGCGCAGCTGCAAGGCTGCGAATGATGCATGCCATCGAGGTTCGTTCCCTGACTTGAATGGGCCCATAATGATCACCAGCTTCTCATTCGGTTTCAGGTCTGGCGGGCGGCGTGCCGCACCTGGCACAGCTTGACAGCTGGGTGCCGTGGCTTTCCTTCGGCGGCGTTGTCTCCCGCGGCCTCCTGCAGGTGATTGGGTTTGATCTCAAGTCCACGCTCATGCTCAAACTATGCTCAGCTCAAAATGTGTCTTGCCGCATTGTGTCCTGCAATACACAGATGGAGCAACACAGTTTTGACATTTTCTGTATCGAGTGGATCGCGATCACGTGCGCTGCTGCCTAGATCTGGCAGCTTTTGCTGGCATGCCCAACTCTTTGTTGCATACTCTGAATGCAGGGTGCTTCTCCGTCGCCCGCGAGCGGGGCCAGCGCAGCTACTGCTGCCGCAAGTGCTGCTGCGGGCGCGGCAAATGCTGCTGCGACTGCCGTCGCAACGACAGGTAGGCACGTTGACTCGGGATTAGCAGCTTATTTGCCGCTGCGTGGACACAATGCTCAGATATGTCATGTATGCCATCTTGACTGTGGGGACTTCTGCTGTGCAACCTGTTTGAACTGGCTTCACTCTTGGACCGTCAGAGTGCACGCAATCAACGTGCCTGCCAAACATTGCTGACTGCCTTACATTATGGCAGGCACGAGTGGTGCAGCTGCTGCGGCTTCTGCCGCCGCGACTGCTGGGCAGAAAGCCACGGCGGCAGCTGCCGCCGCCGTTGCAGCCGGACAGGTGGGCGCGTTGCACATTGGACATTTGCTGGACGAGCTTTCAAAGCCATCTCCATGCAGGACTCCCAGGCTGCAACATGATGCAGTCGTGACCCAATGCCCTGCTGCCTGCCGGCAGCAGGATCCTCCGGAGCGCCAAGGTGCGACTGTCTGTATCTTCATTCCAACATCATGTGATCTGATAGTTCCACTTCGAAAACATGTGCAGGGCACAGCGGCAGCATCCGCGGCAGCTGCTGGTTCGGCGGCGGCAACGGCGGCGTCCGCTGTGAGGGCCTCCCGCGTTTCCGCGGCCGCCGAGGCCGCCGCCTCTGCGACCCAGAATGCTGGCGCGCACTTTTGCGCTTTGTGAGGTTTTCGCCTTGAATTTGAGTCTTGAATTAGGTTTGTGTTCGTTGAGTTGGGTTCAAGTATTCAAACTCTTTACACGGCATCTCAAGCGATCATAGACTTCGATGTTTGCCTGCCTGCTGCAAACAGGTTGCGCCGCTTCGGCAGCCGCCTCGGCATCCGGCCAGAGCTCCGCCGCCGCCGCCGCTGCCGCAGCCTCGACAGTGAGCACCATCACGGCCACGGCGGCGGCCGCAGCAGCTGCCAGCACCGGGACAGCATCCGCAGCAGCGGCCGCCGCTGCCGCCTCTGCCATCTCCGTCACCGCCAACGCCACCGCCGCCGGCGCTGCCATGGTCGGCGCGGCTTCAACGGCGACTGCGGCCTCCGCCGCCGCCGCGTCGGCGGCCAGCGCCGCCTCGGCTGCCACCAGCAACAACACGCAGGCGAGCTGCTCAGGATATGCATGGAGCCCATCTTCTGCTTTGCATAACAAGTCACCTGCCTGTTCTCCCGACATGTGGATAGCAGCTGGAGGGTCCTGTTCAGAGGTGTGGTCACAACAGATGTACCCATGTCTGTCGTCGAAACCCTTCCGACGGCTGAATTTATTGCAGCATTGTCATCACACAGGCTGCGGCGGCAGCAGCAGCCTCTGCCACGAGCAACGCCGCCGCCGCCGCCAGCGCCGCCGCCACATCCGCCGGTGCATCCTCGGCTGCCGCGGCTTCGGCTTCGGCGGCAGTCGCCGCGAGCGCTGCAGCAGGGGCCTCGGCTGCTGCATCGGCGAGCGCGTCATGTGAGTGCAGCCACCAACTTGAGCAATGCGCCTCACTGCAGAAGCTTGCTGACTGAGGTAGCGACTCGGCACATGTTGTTCCCAGCTCATGCCTGGTGTGTGTTGAGCTTGGCACTTCGTGCTATCACCATGCTCCTTCCAGGTGTCTGCGAGGTTCTTTCCATCCCTCCTGCAAGAGCGCTTTCGCATCCCAGCTGTCAGCTCACAGAGTGATGGTTGAGCAATGTTTTCGGTGCAGCGGGCGCCTCATCTACCGCTACGGCCGCGGCCAGCGCTGTCGCCACGGCCATCTCAACGGTCACCACCACAATTTCGACGGCCGCCGCAGCAGCGGGCGCCTCGTCCGCCGCTTCGGCAGCGAGCTCCGCAGCATCCTCTGCCTCCAGTGCTGCCTCGGCAGGTAGAATCAGGACTGGATGCTCTGCCAAGAGCGAGCTGTGCCTGGCTGCATCTGCCGCACCACCTGAACAGGACGCGACACTTGTCGCCCTGTACTGGCACATTGCATGCTGCACATCAACACATGTGCTGATGAAGCACGACAGCTTAAGTCTGTGCTTGAAACTGGGACTGCCTCATTCTGCAGCGGCAAGCGGCAACACCAATGCTGCTGCCGCCGCCGCATCTTCCGCAGCCGCTGCGGTACGGATTCTTTTCAATCTCGACTGCAGCTATCAGTGTCAAAAGGTTTAGGCCAGGTGCCAAACATCTGCAGGTCCACGAGATCCCCAACATGAAGCTTCACGCCATTTTCTGGCTGCGTGCAGGCAGCAACCAGCGCCTCTGCTGCTGCATCCGCTGGCGCCACGGTGGAGGTGCAGTGCCTAGTCCGCTACATGGTCGAAAACAGCAGACACAATCATCCTTGCAATTGGCTAGTTGACTCTGAGATTGAGGGTCTAGTTGGCCTGTGCTCTGCACGTGCAAGATTTTAAACAGTTCGGCTTGCACAGCTTCCTCCCATTTCAACACAATCCGCCATCGCATCGAGACCTCTTCGGCTGCCCGTGTCGCAGGGCAATGTGGCGGCCGGTGCAGCCGTGGGCGCGGCCTCGGGTCGCGGCGCCCCAGTGCCGCCGGCGCCCAAGGCTGCCATCGCGCCCGGCTCGCCCGTGGCGACGCTACCGCCGACGGCGCCCAGCCCGAAATTCGCGCCCACCCCCACCACAGCCCCGGCCCCTACTGCGCCTGCCGTGCCGACGCCACCAACCACACCGGCGGTCACAGGCGAGTGAGATCGTTGTGCTTGTAATCCCAATACGTGCATCACCTTTTGCACCACAATGTACTGCCTGCCACTACTGAAACATGTTGTTCTGTTCTGGTGCATGTTTGAAAGCTGAGGCCTCTTGTTGCGCAGGGGTGGCGTCCGTCGCCACGGCGACGGCTGCTGCCAGTGCCGCCGCTGGGGCGGCCTCCGCCGCCGCCGCCGCTGCAGCCGCAGCAGGTGGGTCCCCAGGCGTGGACGACATCATTTAGTGTTTGCGCACAATGCTTTCGTACTGTAGACATGTCTGCGTTCGGCTTGCAAATGCGACGCATGTTTTACGACACGCAGGCACGAGCACCGCTTCCGCAGCAGCCGCCGCCGCAAGCACAGCCGGCCGCCAGGCGACCGCCGCCGCGGCAGCTGCCGCCGCGGCTGGCCAGGTGACCTTGCGGCTGCGGACTAGGCGTCTGTGTTCGGATCCGGTCCAATAGGTGCAGGCGATATGCTTCGCTTCGACATAGCACATCTGAGCATTCAACTCTGCTTTGTGCACGGCAGGGCACGGCTGCGGCGTCTGCTGCAGCCGCCGGCAGTGCTGCTTCGGCAACGGCGAGCGCCCTCATTCGCAACAACACCGCGGGCGCTGCTGAGGCGGCTGCCGCCGCCACACTCAACGCAGGTGCGCAGCTGCGGGCATGAACTGGCATGTCAACCCTGGTCATCTCTGAACAGCTTTCTGAATGCCCAATTTCGTTTGTTGTTCGACAGAGCTGCATCTTTGAGCGGTGTCTGACGAACAGGCTGTGCCGCCTCCGCCGCTGCGTCGGCCGCTGGAGGCAACGCGACCGCTGCCGCGTCGGCCCAGGCGTCGGCCGTCAGCACCGTGGCTGCGGCGGCAGCTTCTGCGGTACGAGCCTGATGAGGGTCCGCTGCAGGGCTGCGGCATGCACACTGATGCCTGTGGTCACGTATATGTTATGATCAATCGAGGGGCGAACCGAGAGATCCAGCTCTGAACCAGCCTTTGCTGCCTGCAAATCCATGTGGTCGTGGATGGCGTTGCAGGCAGCCGCGACCACCAGTACGACTGCCTCGGCCGCTGCGTCGGCCGTTGCAAGCTCCATTTCCGTCACCACCGCTGCGGCCGCCGCAGGTGCGCAGGAGTATGCAGCCACATACTGTGCCTCATTGAACAGTCAGTGACATATCATAGTGATACATATCATGTTTGCTGTAGAAGCTTGCTCGAAGATTGTATCTGCTGGTCCGGATCTGTGCCTTCGCTGCTCCATGCACTGCATTGGGGATTCCTGCATATGTGGAACTGAACGAGACCACTGGACACACATTTATGTGTGCATGCCCCGTCACCCCGTGCAGGCGCCTCTGCTGTCGGCGCCTCGTCGGCGGCGGCCTCAGCGCGGGCTACTGCCAGTGCCACCAGCACTGCTGCCGCCGCCTCCGCCAGCGGCAACGTCACAGCAGCGGCCAGCGCCGCGGCGTCTGCCACGGCCGGGCGAGTCTGCTGTCGCATTATGACGCATTGAATGCACCTGCTGCGCTGGGCCTTGGGGACTTCTGAGCGTGAGAACCAGTAAACGTGTTTGGCGCCTGTTGATCACTGTCTCACATGAAGCTCCAAGTGTTCTGCACGACATCCTGTACTACACAAGCCTGCAGACATTGTGTCTCGTCCGTTCAACGGAAGCTGTGCACACTTACTAACCCAGGTTTGCTGCGCCTCACAACAGGGCGGCCGCGACCGCCTCGGCGGCAGCGAGCTCGTCTGGCGCAAGCAGCACCGCTGCGGCTGCGGCTGCGGCATCAGCCGCAGCCGCATCCTCGGCTGGTGCCTCCGCTGCAGCCGCCTCTGCCGCTTCAAGTGAGTGTGTCGCTTGCATGCTGGACTGCGCAGAATTGTGTGCAATCAGCTGCGCCCGCGTATGCCAAGAAGTCCATTCGTCAATCGTCACCTCCACCACACTGCGCCTCCGATGCTGCACAGCTGGTGGCGCTGCCGCCGCTTCCGCCGCAGCGACGGCAACTGCCGTCGCGACGGCCACTGCATCGGTGTCCGCGGCGGCGTCGGTGGCAGGTGCCACCGCAGCGGCCTCTGCTGCCAGCGCTGCCGCTTCCAGCGCCTCCTCCGCTGCATCTGCAGGTGCCAACAAATTTTCTGCTTGCCATATATGCCACGTTCTGACCTGCACATGGGCAGTGTTGGGATGAAACCTGGTCTTACTCGTAAGTTCACACACAGCCTGCTGAACCTGGTATATTCACAACTTGCAGCGGCATCCAGCAACGCGGCTGCCGCCACTGCTGCGGCTGTGACGGCCACTGCCGCGGTGCGAACCTTTGCGTGCAGATCCGGCTGCAGAGCTTTCGTCGATGGACTTCGTCATCAGAACACCACCAGAATGCCTGACTCTTGGCTGCGGTGGTCCTTAGACAGCCAGACTGCACTGAGCCAGCTGCACAGCGCTGCGCTACTGTGACAGTCGTACAGGATGACGCTTCTGCACAGCCTGTTTCGAAAAGTGCTCAGATGCCTGCAGGCTACCGCATCCGCTACCGCCGCTGCCTCTGCTGGCGCCAGCGCCCAGGTGCGCGACCGTCAGCAGATCAAACTCTCGGACGTGTGGTGCACAGGCCGATCTGCTACTGACCTGCGGCTGGCCTGACCATTGCGCAGATCCTCCAGCACCGATGAATCCTGTGAAATGTGAACTTTGTTCACAACATGGGCGGACCCAGCTTCAACATGTCATCCGTCCATCCAATGAAAGAGGCAGCAGAACTCCTGTCACATGCTGCCGTCGCTGCTGCAGGGCTCTGCTGCCGCCAGCGCCGCTGCCAGCGCCGCCGCCGCAGCCGGCGTGGCCGTGCCGCCGGCGCCGAGCAAGGCCATCCCCAAGGGTGCCGCTGTCCTGCCGGTGAAGCCGCCCGCGCCAGGCGCCCTGCCGGCTCCGCCCGTACCTGCTGGTGCGACAGGCTGTCCCGCACCTCCCATCAATTCGACGGCTGTCCTGCCTGACATGACGACGGTTGCTGCAGGTTCACCGTAGGGCCGCCTATCACACCCCGCTCCCGACTCCCATGCCACTTTCGTCTATATCATTTTGTACCATGTCCCTCCTATCTGTCTTGCAGCCCGCCCCGGTGCCCCCGGCAGCTTCTCTTCTGCCGCCGCCACCGGCGGCTACGGCGGCCGCCGCTGAGCCTCGCTCATGGCTTGCCGTCAGGGATCCAGAACCAGAGCTCACAACTGCATCGGATGCTATTTGCTACGGCTATTCGCTATGGGAGCAAGTTTGGAAACTGACGTTTAAACAACGTTCATGATATCGCAGCTGTTGCTTTGATGCAAGTTTGAAGGAACCCAGGGTATTGCAGCACCGCAGCCAGTGCGCACCGGATGTTTGGGCACTCAATTTGAATCGATTTTGAGGTGAATACAGCCAAAACTCATACAGGTTGTTGCAGGCAGTGCAGCATCAGCGTTGAGCTTTGCCATTCGGCATTAAGGACTCTCGCTGTCAAACAGCATGGACATATTACGCAGCGCTGCGGCCTCCCTCAACAGTCCACAACTAGCCGAATCTGTCCATGCCCAACGGCCAAAATGGTGCTGGCGTGTAACTCTCCCTGGCGCAACACCTCAGACAAGACGCCTTCCGGCGATCGTGCTCCGCGCCACGGCTGTGCCGCCAAAACTCCATTGCTGGGGTGGCTCGGAGCGTTCATCGCTGCAGCTGCAGCGCCTCCGACTCGCGGCGCATCAAATCCTGCAGCGCTGGCTTCGCCAGCAATGTACGCACCTGCGGACACGGAAGTATGGGTTGGTTTGACTACGTGTTGGTTGGACTAGGAGTGGTTGTGGTTCCTGCAACGACATGGCTGGCGTCCGAGCAGGGGCGCCGCTGATGAGCAGGCGCGGCTCGTGCGCCTGGGCAGCCGATGTAGTACTCGCCTGCAGTAGCCACTCATGTGCATTCATGTGCGCCTAGCGTCTGCTTGGCCGCGACCACCGAGGTGCCCTTGTGGTCATTTCGGCGGCGCCGCAGCGAGACAGCAGCAGGGGCACTGCCGGGAATTGTGAGATAGCGCCGGAAGCCACCAGGCTGGAAGACTCAAACGATTGGGGAGCAGTTCAAGCCGCCTTCATGAGGAGAGAAGGTGATGCACCCGGGTGATGGCGGCAGAGGCGAGGCAGGCGATGAGCAGCATGCCGCATGTCGCCGCGATGGTGCCGGTGGCCTCATTACTTGAATGAGATTCGATGCAAAAACTTGTGTGTTACCTGCGTGATAGCGCCGGCGGCGAGGCTGGCGATGAAGCAGCATGCTGGACGTTGCCACAGTGAGTGCGCTTACAGCAAACCTCGATGCAGAGCCCAAATATGCCATTCGTGATATATATGTACTTGTATGATGGCGCCGGAGGCGATGCTGGCGATGAGCAGCATGCTGGACGTCGCTGCGGTGGCTCCTGCAGTCGCCAGGCACCAGGCGTCGAAGGCGTGCGCGCAGACGGCGAGGGCGCCCATGCCGCAGCCGCCGATCAGGCGCAGCTGCGCGTCCAGCGCGCCGACGTAGGCGGCCGTCTCCGCGCCTGGCGCCTTGCCGCGGATGCCCGCGTCCAGCTGTCAGAAAGCGATGGCAGAATAAGTAGCGCAAAGGGTGTTGGTTGAATGCGTCCATGTGTTTTAGCGCGCCAACGTAGGCGGCAGTGTGCGCGCTGGGCGCCTTGCCGCGGATCCCCGCTTCCAGCTGTCAAATGCAGATGGTACTGCACGTAGCGTTAAAAAAGGAGTGTAGGCGCGTCCAGCGTGCCGACATAGGCGAAGGTCTCACGCCTGACCGCGCCAGGCGCCTTGCCGTGGACGCTGGCGCACAACTGCGCACCGGGGTCTGAGATACATGCTTCGGAGATTCGTTGGGGTGGATTTGGGTGTAGGTTTTGAACTATATTGAGGTCAGGATTGGATCAATCGGCAGGCTCAACATACGTCGTCACAAGCCCCTTCATTGGCCAGCTCGATTATGCAGGACGTGAAGTGATGTCCCACCTGCACGAGGCACTTGGCCAGGTTCTTGGGCGTGTCGCCCACAAAGCGCCCAGCCATTTCCATGCCCGCCACCGTGAGGAACAGCGCGGCGCAGTAGGCGCCGTGCTTGGCGGCGCCCCACGCCCCCATTGCGCCCACCTCGAAGATCCTGCCGCCTGCGGTTCGCAAGCAACAATATGTACATTGCACGAAATTGTGGAGGGTTTGATGTATCAGGGAGGTGTCCTGCTGCCGCTGCCCGTGTGTGCTTAGGCATTGTTGCATCATGCTGCAGGGGCATGAGACCAGTGCACATCACTCTGGCATCAATAAGAACGAACATTGGAGGTTGTCCATTGCGCACCCGCGACGCTCAGGATGAGGGAGGCGTAGATGAGGGACATCATGCCGCCGGGGCACATGCGCAGTGGCAGCGTGTCCGCATAGCCCAGTCCCACCAGCGACCCATCTGTCGCCGCCGCCGCCGCTGCACTGTCACCCAGCGCCACCGCCGTCTGTTGTCTTCGCCCTAACCCTGAGGGTCCCTGCACGGAAACAGGATAGCATATGGCGCTTTCGGTGAGTAGAGTGGATGTCAGAACAACAGTCCCACCAGCGACTCCGCCGCCGCCGCCGCACCGTCCGCCGCCGCCGACTGAGCTGGCCTGCTCGAGTTTGAGGCTCCCTTTCACGGAGAAGGACGGTATGGAACCGGTGGCCATGTCAAAATCGAAAAGCCCAATCCCACCAGCGACTCCTCGCCGGCCGCGGCCGCCGCCGCACCTTCAGCTGTCGTCTCGCTGAGCGCCTGACTGCCATCTTTTCCCTTCGCAACAAAGTTGGCAGTCAGGCGCTGGGGCGTGCAATACATGAATCTCAAATAAAACTATGCGCTGGTTGATGCATGCCGCACATGGCAGCCTGGCATTTCGAGGTCTCTGGTCGGTTTGTCTCAGATGGCGATCACCTGTGTGCGCGAGGCGCGGCAATGCACAAGCGGCAGCTGCAGCTCCGCGCGCATCAGCACGATGGCAGTGAGCGTGAATACAAAAGTTTTCGAGAACAGTGACTTTGAATAGTTTTGTTCACCTGTGCGCGCGAGGCGCGGTAGTGCACGAGTGGCAGCCGCAGCTCCGTGCGTGTGAGCACCACGGAGGCAAGGGTGACAACTTACGACTGTCAAATGCTTCTGGGAGTTTTGCTTTACATGTGCGCGCGACGCGCGGCAGTGGGCGAGCGGCAGTCGCAGCTCCGTGCGCATGAGCACCACGGCGGAGAGCATGATACCTTGCAAATGAAGAGAATTTCCGAAACTTTCTGCACCTGTGCGGGTGAGGCGCGGTAGTGCACGAGTGGCAGCCGCAGCTCTGTGCGCGTCAGCACCACGGCGGCTAGCGTCAGCGCCACATAGGCGCCGGCGCACTGCGCGAAGAAGCGCGGCGGCACGGCCGCTGCCGCCGCCAGCGGCAGCGCCCTCGCCAGGTGCGCCATGAAGCCTGCACTCCGAGAGTTGGGAAGCGTGGGGCTTGCACAAGTGTCAACGCTTCAGCGGCGAAACCGGCGCCAACAACCATTCATGTCGTCGCAGAGCTGGCTGCGCCCTGGCATCGGCACCCATGTTGAGGCCGAAGAGCAGGGAGTAGCAAATGCTGACGCCCCTCAGCCTTGACAATGGTGTGTGTCAACGGCTTTCTTGAATCGATCCAATTGCCACGCGCCGGCGACAATGTTCAGCCCAAATAGCAGGGAGCAGCCGCCGCGGAGGCCCTTGGCCTGACAACTGCGTATTGCGGCACCGGTCTCCGAATCTAAGCCAGCGAGCTTGGAAATTCCACGCAATGATTCAGAAATGCTCACTGGCGACGATGTTGAGGCCAAACAGCAGTGAGTAGCCGTCGCTGATGCCCTTGGCCTTGACGGCATCGCACAGCCAGATGAGCACTGCGGTGCCCGCCGTCAGGTACACAGCCGTCTGCAGCAGCAAGGCGCGCTGCTGCCCCGCCGCCGCCACGGCGTGGGGCAGGTACTGCCGCGCCGCGCGCAGCCCCTGTGGCAAAGGAGTCAAAAGCATTTGATGAAGTGTTCTCCCGTCAGGCAGGTGGCTATGTGCAGCACTGATGCCCGCTACTGGCCGGCTGCCAGCGCCACAACATGCTGCAGGTACTGCCGCGCTGTCTGGAGGCGGAACGGATAATGGAAAACACATTCTATGGTTGAGGGCTCGTTGCATGCTGGGCATGCTATGAAGGGTGAAAAAGTGAGCAAACCGCGCTGCAGGCCCTGCAGCCAGGGTTTTGCAGCCATGGCGCGGCGCAGGCACCCTGGATGCCAGATGCGGATGATGGTGAGATGCGGCTGAGGCCCCGCATGAGAGCCATGGCATGGCGTTTAAGATGATAGGTGCGGCTCGTGCGTCTCACCATAAGAAAACCGACGACCGCCGTGAGACACCGCGACAGCCGGTCCAAGTTGGCGCGGCCCTGCATTACCAGGGAAATAATGCATAATTCGATTGGCAGGCAATACGATTTGTTGCTCACGACGTGGTGCGCTCTGCCCTGCCACCAGATTGCCGCATGCAACACCTGCGCAACAGCAGCAGCATGCAGCTCGACCCAGCTGTGATGTGTATCGACCTTATCCTGCATCTTCAGTCATGCGCACCGCGGCGCCCCCCTCCTGCCAGTCGGCAAAGAACTGGATGCCGAGGCCCTTGGCGTTGGCCGCCAGCACCGTCAGGAAGATGGAGACCATGAAGTAGGGCGCGAAGCCGACTTCGAACAGGCTACCCGGCAGCTCCGCCGCGCCTCGCAGCAGGTGTTCTGCCCGGCCTGCGTGCATTACAGTCGCTTGCTTGGAGCGATTGGTGTGCCCGCAGCACACAGTACTGCTGCTTCGTCTCGGGATAGAATGCATGCATGTTTCTTGAGCATTGACAATGCCAGGTGGGAAACGCATTCATCGGCAGCAAACGATGCTGCCTGTGCCCGGCAGCGGCGGCACAGACACTCGGCGGCGAGCTCCTTCAGTGCTCGAGAACATCTGTTGAGGAAAGGTGTCTGATGGTGTCTGCAGGTGTCTGCAAGGGTTTGAAGGTTACTGGCAAGCGGCACCTGACGGCACGGTTGCCGCCGCGCGAGCGATGCCCGGCAGAGGGATGAAGAAGCCGACGCGAACGAGGGTCGCCAGCGCCACCGTCCAGGCGCTCCGCCGCAGCAGCTCGGCGTTGCGCAGCAGCGGCAGCCGCCGCCACGCCGGCAGCGGCTGCTCATCCGCCCAACCCGCGGCGCCGCCCGCCGCTGCTGCCACTGTGCATGGGGCCGCGCTGCCCCGGCGGTGGCGCCGCTGGCCGGCTGCGGAGCAGAGCTGCTGCGGCTGGGTGGGCCAAATGTGCTGGCTGGATTGCCTGCTGAGTAGACTGCTGCACGACTGTCTGTGCTGGGTCCAGTTGCTGGCGCATGCCGGCGAGCAAAGTCGTCCGACAGCCGCTGCATGCCTGCCGAGCCGTGGAGCGGCTGAGCGGAGTGGTTGCGAGTCTGCCAACACTCTGCTGAGGGACCTACCAGACAGATGATCAACGGCAAAGAGATTGGTGCGAGCGCCGCTGACTGGCCTGCCAAGCAACATGTGCCGTCACTCAAGCCTCTCAATCCACTTGGCCACACTATCGCGCATGCACGTCAAGATCTGATACGAATGTCACGATCACTAATCAATCTGCGACGCAATCAATCTTTGCTGCGAAAAGCGAGTGTCGGAATTTCCCCGACACGCAATCCCGTTGATGAGAGAACTTCGTAAGGCCGCGGCGCAAGCTGCGGCAGATCAAAGGTTGCAATATGCATGTGTTCCTGATTGGATAGATGCTTCTTATGCGCGGCATGCGTGCTGTCTGCATCAGGGGCATCTTCACCTAAGACTTTTCCTCGCAAACCCTGGCCCCACGTAATCCGCTTTCGAAAGTCGCTTGAGCCAGGCCAGGTCAGCTGTCGCACTTCGCCGCGCCGCATCTCCTCGCACCCGACTCTCAGGCAGCGACGCCCAACCAGTGAGCTTGAAACAGTCGGCCAGGCCGCGCCGCGCGATTCCAGCAGGCGCTTGCGAGAAGGCAGCTCGCCAGGATGCCAGCCAACCAGATTCAGTACTCCGAGAAATATTACGATGACATCTACGAGTACAGGCACGGCGATGGATCGCTGTGTCAAGTTCTAAGACCGAGTCAAGGCTGGATGCATGCAGGCAGGACTTGTGGCAGGCTCATCTCCTGGTCCAAAGTTGAAACGCTGTCTAACCTTGGCGTTGTCGCCTGCAGGCACGTCGTGCTGCCGCCAGACATCGCAAAGCTGCTGCCCAAGAATCGGCTGCTGTCAGAGGTGAGCAGCCCGCACCGGAGTCGCTGAAGTTGACAGGAGAGCATCGAGCGACCAGTGCAGATTCTTGAAACGAGCAGCGCTCGAGCAGCATCAGCGATATCAACGGGCATTTCAGCACGACACTGTGCAATCAAGCCTGTTTCTAATGCTTTGCAGACGGAGTGGCGCAACATGGGCGTGCAGCAGTCGCGGGGGTGGGTGCACTACGCAATCCACAAGCCGGAGCCGCACATCATGCTGTACAGGTGAGTTCGCTGTCCAATCTGCCCTTGCAGCGTTGCAGGGTTGTAGCGTTGGCTTTCTGCACTGTCAAACTCGCACGCGTCATCGCAGGTTCACCGCCCGCCCCATTGACAGGGCAGACATTTCATCATCAACACCCTGTGTGCCCTCCGCTCGCAGGCGGCCGGTCGGCTACGGGCAGCCAGCGCAACCGCAGCTGATGCAGGTGCAGCAGCACGGGTTGATGGCATGAGGCGCGGTGTTACGGCCTGAGACATGGCCCCTGGCGCCGCTGTCTTGAGTCCGGTCCTGAGCCTTCGCCAGCCTCGATGCTGAGGCACCCGGACGTCATGTAAGCGGTCTGTTTGCATAGGTGGATTAGCGGTGTTGGGGATTGACTTGAGAAATCATGGTGCGGCGGCGCGCCCAGGCAGCTTAGAAATGCAGCAATTGCACGATTTTGGCTTCAGCTTGTCATTCTGACCACTTGCACTCACCGAGTGGGGCAAGGCACTGTAAGAACGAGAAGAACTTTACCACTTAACCTTTGAACAGTACAACAGCCGACGATATGACTCAAGTTGTTGCACCGGAACGTCTTGCCGAGATTCTGCAGTGGGCAGTCTGAACATGCTGCACTGACTCTCTCGCCTACCTACCGTGCGAACACATGCGTTTCCTGCTGCGACATCTGGTCCTCGCTACGACACCAGATCGGTCCCTTGATCTAGTGCAGGTATCTAGAGTGTCTGAGGTTCTAAGTAGGCAGGCACGACCGCACTGACACAGAGATTGGTGACTAGTGGTGACCGCCGCTCAAGAGCAGTGGGACCTTTCGACCAGGCAGCAGTGAGGTGGTGCCTTTCCTAGACAGTCGCGGGCCGCTGCGGGCATAGCAGGTTGTAGAAGGCGTCGCGCACGAACAGGTCGCCGCCCGCCGCCGCCTTGTCGCCAGGCCGCTTCCACGCCACCCACTGGCCTGCACCCAGCAGGTCGGAAGCTGTTGATGAACCATGATGATGGCGCTAGCCTGCACAGCACTGTCACAACAGGCGCCAGGTCTCCTTCACATAAGCTGCCAGGAGCAGACAGCAGAGGTGGGGCTGGGCAGCGGCCGGTGAGCACATATATCAGGGGTAGGAAAATAGTTTTGACCTCACCTGCATGGATGCGCTGCAGGTCGTCAGCCCCAGTGTAGTGCGGGTCCAGGATGAGGAAGGCGGCCTCCCCGGTGCGCGCGTTGTAGTCGATGCCCAGCAGCGTGTACGCCAGCACGCCGCCGCCCATCATGATTGGCGTGCCTGTGCGGCGGGACACATGCACTCTACGTTTGGTGTTCCATCACAGATGGAGTTGATGTCGATGCCGACAGCGACAGCACGCCGCCACCCATCATGATCGGCGATCCTGCGTTAGCTGAATTTTTGCAACTCAGGGTTCAAATCTTCTAGTGGATGCCCAGCAGCGTGTGCGCCAGCATGCCGGCTCAGCACTCGCAAAAACGCCCGCGGCAGTTGAGGCCCAGTAATGACGCACGCCAGCGGGTGATCGAGGGCCACCGTGGCTGCTGCAGGAGCTGACGTGCTGGGGCAGCATCTCAGCCGCCGGGTTTTCAGGGCTTTTGGGGTTCTGTATTCAGTCGAGATTTGCGCGCACCCTGGGTGTCTAAGTGGTGTGCGATCTCGCGCGCCTTGGTCGGCAGCTCCGAGCCCTTGGACACGGTGATGATCCTGGAGGACACGCCCAGCAGCTGGTCCAGCACAAAGGAGAGCTCCACGGCGCCCACCCACTGCTTAGACCCAATGAACGCCGGCTCCTTGTCTCCTGTGCAACCAAAAGTGAAGCAATGAATGAGGGACAGAGGAGAACGTAAGAAACAGCACAAAGGACAGCCACGGCGCCACCTACTGCTTGGACCCGATGAACGCCGGCTCCTTATCAGCTTGGAGACAGGAAGAGAAGCAATCGAACTAGCGGAAACACGCATGTCGACTCCCAGCGCGAGGGTCGGCACAACGACGCCCCCCCCACTTGAGCCCAGCGAACGCCGGATCCTTGCCACCGTTCAACAAAGCACGAAGGGAGCAGTGAGTGAGTGAACGGCAGACAACATCGAGCAGCTGGACCAGCACGAAGACCGAAGATGCAGCACTGTCTGGCGGTTCCTGCAGGGCGCATGCGCACCGGCTTGCACAAGGGCTGCCTGTGCGACATCGGCTCCCAATGGATTGGTTTGACCTCGTAAACAGTGTCATCCAGCCCCAGGCATGTCGAATTTGTTGCTTTGCACAGCCCACGCACCGACTTGCACGAGCGCCGCCTGGATGTCGCGGTGTGACGGCGGCTCGGCAGCGGTGTAGTGCTGCCGCCGGAACCAGGAGCACAGCGTCTGCAGTGAGCGGTAGGCGCACCCCCACCCTTTGTCGTCGAACTTGTCCTGTCACAGCAAGTGAGAAGCTTTCAGATGGCAGGGCCGTTTAACTGGCAAGCTGTGCCAGGAAGGAACATGGTGTTTCCCCAGCTTCAGCGCATGGCGCCCTGCTCCGGCGTGGCCTTCCAGCTGCAAAGTCGCCAGCCCAGTGTCGCACAACACCGTGAATTACTCTAGCAGCATTCACTATCTCGGACCTGCATGTAGTGATGGTAGTCGTAGGAGCCGGCGACCAGGTGCACGCTGCCGCCGGCAATGCCGGACGGCGGCAGCCCTTCGTGCACGTCCGACAGCCGCGCTGCCGCGGGCTCCGCATTGGCGCCGCCGCCGCCGCCGAGCGGCAGCGCGTTGGCGGCGCGCAGCAGCGGCCGGTCTGCCGGCAGGCCTGCAGGCACGCAGCACATACAATGTCGGAGGATGCTCTGCTGTGTGTCGTGGCGCCAGGAGACACTTCAGACCTGCATGATGAGGGGGTGTGATGGCGCTAGACCAAGCTGGCGACGCGGGTTCTGATGGAAAATGCGGTTCCGATGTGTCGGAACGGGTCGCCCATCGACAGAGAGAAGGCACGACACAGGGGAGGCGCACCCAGGCGCTGGTGCAGCTCGTTGCGGCGGGCGGACAGGCGCGCCTCGCCGGCTGCGAGCGCCTCAGCGTCCCCGTCCCCCGGCAGCGGGTACAACACCGTCACCGCATGCGGCCAGCCTGCGCTGCAAGAAATGGACATAAAGAGCACGGCATCATGAACATGAAGCATCTGCGGTCAGTAGGGGGAAACTCACTCATGCGTCCCCGCTCCGGCAGCCACCGTCACCGCGTGCAGCCACCCTGCAGCATTGCGAAATGTGTCGAATTATCGAACACGAAGCAGTGGAAGTCAGTCTGCTCATCCGCTGCTGGCAGTGAGGACGCCGGTGTCACCGCATGCGGTCAGCCTGCGGCGCATTGAGAATAGTCCGAGATGGTGGATCTGGTGTAGTGGTAAGCGCATGCCTAATCGTGAGCATGGCGTATGTCTGCACACATCAGGTTGCAGCTGCGATTGCTTCTCCTGCAGCGGCTTCGTGAAATCTCAATGTGGTAGGATCGGCTACCTGGCGGCTGGAAGTGCATGGCGCGCTGCGGCGGCGTGGCGGCAGGATCCGCATCGCAAAAATTGCGCCCGGTGTCCAGCGCTGCCCGGAACACCTGTACAGAGTCTTGCAGACTTCAGCCTGAGTGTTGAAGTCAAGTGCAAACATAGAGACTTGTCACCGTCCCACGTGGACCATCGCGCTGCCTTGCAAGCACAGAGCTCTGACTTGCTGCCTTGCAAGCGCAGATGTCTGACAGCAAACGCGACGACTGCACCTGCAGCTGCGTGCGAATGGCCGGCTGCAGCACCTCGGCCGCCGCCTCCGCGCTCGTGGCGCCCTTCTGCACGTAGGCCAGCACATCAAGGCGCACCACCGCCTGCTGCCACGGGACGGGCGTGTCGCCCGGCGCTGCACGACAAAGGCAGTCTGTCAGAAAATTCGTCAGCCCCGCATGGAAAGGCAGCACGTCCCCGCACCACCGCCTGCTGCCACAGGACTGGCGTGTCGCTTGGCGCTGCACGACAAAGGCAGTCTGTCGAAAAATTCGCACAACTCAGCCCGTCATGGAAGGCCAGCACGTCCCGGCGCACTACCGCCTGCTGCCACGGCACTGGCGTGTCCCCCGCGCCGGCACCGGCGTGTCCCCGGCACAGCAAGATGTTTGTCAGCCCAAACGTTTGCCCAAATGCTTGGACCCAACACAAACAGTCAAGGCCGGCACGTCCAGGCGCACCACCGCCTGCTTCCACAGGACCCGCATTTCCCCCAGCGCTGCAAATGCAGCGCCTTGAAAGATGACATCACAGCTTCAGACACAGGCTTTGAGTTGCCCTTGATGACATCAGCGTGCAGCGCCTGGGCAACATCTTGAGGGGCCAAGCCGGTGATGCTTCATAAGGTAACCATGCTTGACAGTGGCTTGTATGAAAGTATACAAGAACGGAGGGGCTCACATCGTATGGGCTGCCACACCAGCGTCGGCGCGGCCGCGGGCTGCGGTTCGGCGGGTGACTGCCGCACCAGCGGCGTCAGCGTCACGGGCCGATCCAGGCTGCCGCCGACCGTGCCGTTCGTGCCCGCACCTGACCAAAGCGAGTAAACGTTGAGAGTGAGGTCATGAATTGGCCTGCCCATCCCCGTCTGTAACAACAAGCCAGGCCAGGCCGCCAACCGATGCGCAACTCGAGCCAGCGGCGTGGCTTGCCCCTGGCATGTGAGGAACTGGCTTGGGACGATGCGACTAAGGCCGGAACGACAGCCTTCCAAAAAGGCGCCCACCGTACAGGCGGGCGGGGCTGTTGGGCCCGGCCGCCGCCAGGAACAGCGTCTTGGGCGACGCCAGCTGCGCGGCGGCACGCTCCGTCGCCGCCAGCAGCGCGTCCGAGCGCACCTGCCGCCGGGTGGGCCACGGTTCCTCTCCGTCCCGCACGACCTGCGACATGACAGTTCTGCACTCGTTCGGAGAAAAGAGGCTGCTCAGTTGTGGCTGCTACCTTCTCACAGATCCAGGGCCCTGCCGCCGCGAGGGCCATGGCTCCTCTCCATCCCGCACGACCTGCGACAGATCCAACACAGGTATGGCAAATGTTGCTGCTCGAAGAAATTGCGGCTGCCTGCTTGTTTGCACACACATCAGGGACCTGCCGCCAAGTTTGCCACCGGGACTTCAGTGCGCTCTCCAGGAACTTCAGCTGCTTCTCCCGGTTGGCGGCGGTGCTCTGCAGCGCGCGCAGCGCCACGGCGGGTCAGTGCAACGTCATCAGCTGGCAGTACCGAGTCGTGTTGCACCCAGAGTTGCCGTGCAGCTCAGCAGAGCTCATCAGGCGGTCAGAGACGGTGATTCTAAGAGGAGATGCGGCAAATATCCAATCCGTCCCGCACGCCCTGCGGCAATCATTGGCGATCATTTGATCGGTGTGGCTGCTCCTGCTGTCGCCAGGTGTCCGAATGGCGGTAATCCGAAGGTCACAGTTGGTCGTGCGGCTTCCATACGATCCGATGATCTGATGATCTGTTAATGCTGTGCAGACCGTCTGGGCCAAAAGTGCCTCTGTGCAGGCAGCGGACGCTGAAAGAGCCCAGAACTGCAGCCGCAGCCCCACCCGGCAGGCACATGACCAACCTGCTGACAAGCACTACGATCCATAGATTCTTGTGTGCCCCAGCTCACCCGCACACCAAAGACGTCCAGCCGCACGGGCATGTGGCACCGCAGCAGCGTGTGCGTGTCCGCCAGCCAGCTATCCGGCAGCGGGCCGGCCGGCCGCGCCACCTCGCACGCCGCGCCGCTCTGCACGAACCAGTGCAGCTGCCCGCCGGCTGCCACCGCCGCTACCAGCGGTGTCCTGCCGTCCGACTGCCTCGCGCAAGAAAAGCACGATTGCATTGCTTCAGGACATTGTGACAACGACATTTGACATGCCATAGGCCGCTGCGATCGGCATCGCCACATCGAACACGAGCGGCAGACGTCTTGGTGCAGCTGGTAACGACTCGCCAGGGGGTCTTCTTCCGTCATCTGGCGCCGAACCCAGACTGCACTGCGCACAAATCTGTGATGCACCGTCCCTCATTGGCATGTGCAACGCACCAGCTGAGCCGGCACCGCGGCGACGAGCTCGTCCGCCGCCGCCTGCGGCGCCTCCGCGCCGGAGCCGCGGCACTCGCCGTAGGCGCCCAGCACCCGAAGCCCCGCCGGCACCAGCATCTGCAGCTCCTCTGCGGCAGCACCAATTGCGACATGCATCAGTGTTCCACGCATTGCATCAGCGCCGCGCTCACTCTGTCTTGAGGCCGAATGGCGTGCTCTGAAGCCCTTGTCTGGCACATGTGTGTTGCGGTGAGCATGCCTCTGTGGAGCAGATTGTTAGCTGCGCATTGTAATTTGAGGAACAGAAGCGCGTGCGGCACAATGGCGCTGCAGGATATGCTCGATTGATTCGGGCCATCACCTGCCTCGCGGTCCTCGTCGACCGTGCCCAGCGAGGACGGCGCGCCGCGCGGCAGGAAGCTCAGGCACCGCACCGTGCTGAGCACCGCCAGCGTAGAATCCACGGCGGCGCCGATGAGCCAGCCTGTGGTAGCGTCGCAGGTTGTGGGTCGCCAGCCAACAGCAGGACAGCGAAGACGAGAGCCTCTCGTCGATGTGGACGTGAGCACACGTCAAGGCTGGTTTTCATTGCATGTTGTAAGGCATTGCCAGCACACTCAGGCGGTCGCCGCACAGACCTCGCGCAGGCTGCTTGCTGCTGCCCCGCGCATCATCGAGGCGCCGTTGCACAGTCTGGCTAAACCGGAGCTCCCACGCCATGGTTGCAGGCGGCAGCTTGCGAACTATCAGTTGGTGTCAGTTTGTACGATGTGCGACGAATGGCGCACAGGTCGATTTCGTTAAACTGGACCCGGCGGCCGCGCAATGCACAAGCTTAAAAACTTCAAGGTATACTACTGGACATACACGATGCGCAACAAATTTTGCCATGAAGCGAGCAGAAGAAGATGCTGTTTCACACTTGTCAGACAGTTCCAGCGCATCGTTGGTCATCCCGCTTCCAGGTCATTATTGGTCACCGGTCTTGGACGGCCATCAGTGAAGAGCAGCCTAGCAGACACTGTGCAGCAGATAACAAAGGCCTGCTTCATTTGCAGCCGGATCAGTGTCGTCCCTCTTTGATCAGAGCGCGCGGCGAGAGCCTCCTGAGAGCCAGCCTCCCAACAGGTTTGCAGATCAACCTGACGATTGGCACACACAAATGCAAACCTCCGACATTACACTTCCGGCATTCGGCACTGCCTCTGTGTTTTTGTCCTTGTACCGATGTATTTCGCTTATGACGTCTTGATGATTTTTGCGATCATGCTCAACATGGCGCTGGCGGCAGCACTGCCGCAGCAGTCACTAGTTTGACGAAGATGCCGCCTGACTGACGCACTGCCTAAATTAGCCTATGCAAACCATTTGGTCAAAAGCCCGCTTTCTAACCGTCCTGAGGCAACGCGATCGCTTTTCATGAGGGCTGCCCATTGACTGGCACACTTCGCTGGCCGCAGACCCGAGACTCACGGCTGAGGCGCAGCTACACACGTCCACAAGAGGACCAGCCGCATCTCCGCTGAGCGCCACAACCCAGTTTTGCCGCACCAACATGCGTCTGGCTGCCGCTGGGCGGGTTAGCGTCACGCTTCTTGAGACCGCCGAAACGCAGTGCCGGCTCGGCAGCGCCCAGCAGCCAGTCCCTGGCGCCGCAGCGAGGTCGCCAGTCACCCATCGGTGCAGCAACCGGCGGCAGCTGGCCTGCGTCACCATGGCGGCGACAGCGGCGCCATCGCCAAATGTATTGTCCCCCTGGGAGGTGAGCGCTTATATCTTGCTGGCACATGTTTGCCTGGACGCATGGCAGTGAGGGCCGCAGAAGAGCAGGACACCAGAATTTGCCATCAGGCAGGACGTCTGCGCTCCACAGGAACATGCATACAAGACGCATAGCTTGTGTGTGTCCCTGTGATCTCGTGTTCCTGAGTGTGTGACAAGACAGCGGCCTCTGAACCCGCCGGCTCCTGAACCTCCTGCAGGAGGGCCTGAAGACATACCAGCAAGTGCCGCTGGTGGCGGACCTCGGCAAGGCGTACGGCGAAAGCACGTCCAGCCCGCAAGATTGGACATTCTGATGTTTCTGACAGTATCATTATCGCATCCGCAGGAGGGCCTGAAGGCATACCAGCAAGTGCCGCTGGCGGCGGGCCTCGGCAAGGCGTACGGCAAAAACACGTCCACCCCGCCAAAGGGCCGCCGCGCGGGCGTGCTGATGCACCCCACCTCGCTGCCGGGACCCTACGGCATCGGCACCATCGGCGCCGAGGCGCACGCCTTTGTGGACTGGCTGGCGACTGCCGGCATGCAGGTGATCACCGCAGGCAGATGCATGGCAAGTACAACACTGCACAACGGTGCAACAGACGGCGCGAATGGCGGCCTAGAGGGGCTCGTGATGCCATATCCCTTTGGGTGGCCGCCGACTGCTCCCGCCATGCAAAGCTGCAGGCCCCTCTCTTCGCTTCTGTGGTGCACATGGCGCTGTGTCGATGCACACGCTGGTGTTTGACGCATTCGAGCCACCGATGGCCCGCTGTGCTGTTGTGCGCACGCAGCCGTGGCAGGTGCAGCCGCTGGTGCTGCTACACCTGCTGTAGCGTCTTGTCAGGGCTGGACGCTTCGGTGGCCGATCAATCATGGACCATGTGCTGACTTTGGCTTGGTGATGCATGCGCAGCTGTGGCAGGTGCTGCCGCTGGTGCCGCCGCCGGACACCTACTGGAGCCCCTACTCGGTGGGGCTTTGGGCGCTAAATTCTAGCATGCGCTGACTTGTGCTACCTCATGCACGCGCAGCTGTGGCAGGTGCTGCCGCTGGTGCCGCCGGAGGACACCTACTGGAGCCCCTACTCGGGGCTGGACGCGCTGTGCGGCAACCCGCTCATGATCGACCTGGAGGACCTCGTGACCCGCGGCCTGCTGGACGCCGCTGACCTGCCGAAGCAGGTACTCGCAACCTACATGCGCAAGTCTCGTCAAGTCTTGTGTGTTCCGCCTCTGCATGCTTGTATGACGGAGCACCGCTGCTAGAAGCCAGAACAGGGGCATATCCACGAGCCAATGCAGCTGTCGCCCTATGTTCCGCTTGCTAACCTCTGGACCGCAGGCTGCTGCCAAGAGACTGTGCATTGGCATTCGACTCTCGGACAAATGTGCAAAAAGGTTGACCATCTGGGCGCAGGTGCCGGTGGCGGACGCGGTGTTCCAGGAGGTGCGCAAGGTGAAGGCGCCGCTGCTGACGAGGGCTTGCCAGCGTCTGCTCACCGAGGACCGCTTTGCGGGTGCGCCGATGTTTGATGCAATGCGCCGACCCTATGTTGATGTCCTCGCGTCAAGTGATGTAGGCCGCTGAATCCTATGGTGCATGGAGAGCGTGTCAAGAGGCGACCAAACAAGCATATCAATCTACCAAACAACTGCGCCCGGGGCACAAAAATCAACATGCAAAGGCCCAGAAACACGATTGTGTGCGGCCCCGCAGCCCTGCGGACGGAGCTGATGGCGTTCAGGAAGGTCAACGCTTGGGTGGAGGAGTCGGCGCTCTTTTACGCGCTGACGCAGGCGCCTGGCACATCCATGATGGCCTGGTGGGACTGGCCCGAGGACCTGCGCTTGCGGTGCGCCCTTGCGCCCTCGCGTTGAGGCAGAAAAACAGCACCTGATGCAAGGGCCGAACATGATTGAGCAGCTCCGATTGTGTACTGATGAACATGCATGTGCAGGTTGGCCTTCACTTTACAACTCTATCGGCCTCAGGTTACTGATGGGCTGCTCGGTGTGTTGCACAGGGACCCAAAGGCGGTGGCGGCGGCGCGGGAGCAGCACAAGGCGGCCATAGAGCTGTTTGTTGCTGAGCAGTTCCTGTTCGACACGCAGTGGACCGCCATCAAGGTACGCTCATAGATGATGGGTCCCTGCGAAGATTTTCAGTGAGCAGAGTACGGTGCTGCATGCCCTCAAGCATCAAGCCGTTGTAGCTTTCTACAGGACATTTGCGTCATGAGACAGTCCGGCCAGCCTGCAAACGCAGGCTGGCCGGCCCTGGCCATCGACAGCACATCCAAGCTGTTGCTGTGCAGTAGATGCCATGTTCTATTGTGTTGACAATCTGTCATGTTGACAGTGCAGGCGTACGCCAACTCCAAGGGCGTTAGCATCGTGGGCGACATCCCCATCTACGTCGGCGCGCAGTCCGCGGACGTGTGGGCCAACCAGCGCCTGTTCGAGCTGACGGACTCAGGCGCGCCCGCGCTGGTGTCGGGCGTGCCGCCGGACGCCTTCAGCGAGACGGGCCAGCTGTGGGGCAGCCCCCTGTTCAACTGGGCGGTGAGTTCTGGCAAGAGTTTGAGCTTTGGGTTTTAGGAAGTAGTCGGATTCATGTATGGCTGGTGTCGGGTGTGCCGCCGGACGCCTTCAGCGAGGCAAGCCAGCTGCGGGGCAGCCCCCTGTTCAACTGGGCGGTGCGTGGTGCCCTGTTGTCTCGAGGCAGTTCACGCTGTTCCAACGCCGTGTCATTGTGATTTCAGCATCTGAATAGCATACTAGCTTGCTGGTAGATGTAGAGGCACTGTTCGTGACAGCAGTCCTGCACAGCCGTTTCAACGCTGTTTCAGCACTGTTTCGCTGCAGTGCAAGACTACTGCTGATGCTGGTAGAGGACCTCTTCTCATGCATGCCAGTAGTCCTGCACAGCAGATTCACCGCTGTTTCAACACTGTATCAGCGCCTGCAGGACTACTGGCGTGCTGGCGGGGACTTTGTCTCGGTGATGCCCTGCTGACAGTGGCTGTGCTGACAGTGGCTGTGCTGACAGTGGCTCTGCTCAAACGCATGCCCCGGCAGGTGCACGAGGAGGAGGGCCACAGGTGGTGGGCGCAGCGCAGCGTATTCTATGGGTCTGTAATCAATTTTCCAACAACTGCTTCATCATATGCTCTGACATTACGCTCTTGACCTGCGTGGGCAGGCGCATGATGACTACAACTGGTAGGCGCAGCGCCCGGGCCGCATGTTCTCAAGAGAGCATACGATGACACTTTGTCTCCAACATGATCATACCTATATGTACGACCATGCTGCCAGGCGCACGAGGAAGAGGGCTACAAGTGGTGGGCGCAGCGCCTGGGCCGCGTGTTCTCCATGCACAACGAGACGCGCATCGACCACTTCCGCGGCTTTGCGGGCTACTGGGCCGTGAAGGCGGGCGCCGAAACCGCCATGGGCGGCGACTGGCGCAAGGGCCCCGGCAAGCGCCTCTTCGACGCCCTCACGCGGGTGCGCAGGATCCTCGGATGTTGTGGCACTTGCCTACTCGTGCGCTATCCAACATAAGCTCGGAGCACATGCTGATGATCCGGTGAAGCAGTCCAGCGATGCGCACCGGTCTGCGCCTTGCGCGCGGTATACAGCAGCAGCCAGCATGTTGCCATGGGTCGTGGCATCTCTTCACAAGCGCCTTGCGAACCTTGCACTCGATCTTGATGTGCACACGGGAAAGGAAGGCGCCAATGAAGATTTGGGCGACATCGCGCCCTGGCTTTTGCTTTGCTTGCTCATGGTCATCTCCGATTGTGGATAATTGTGTTATACGCTGTAACTGGGGGAGGTGCCCATCACCACAGTGGACCTGGGGTGTCATCACGCTAGGCTTCACATTTGCTCACGATTATATCCAATTTTGACAGATCAGGCGTGTATCATGTGCAGCAACTGGGGGAGGTGCCCATCATTGCGGAGGACCTGGGCGTCATCACGCCGGATGTGGTGCAGCTGCGGCAGGACATCGGCGCGCCCGGCATGGCGGTGCTGCAGTTCGCGTGGGGCTCCGGCGGCGCCAACACCCACCTCCCGCACAACCACTACGAGAACTGCGTCGTGTACCCAGGTGTGTGAAACTCCAAGGGCGGACTCATACATACGCATGAGAATAACACTCCTTGATGTAGCAGATGGGGGATGCCTACTGGCGGCGCCAACACATACTCGCCGCGCAACCACCTCAATGCCGTGTACTCAGGTGGGTGACGCACACTGACGTTCTATTCCCTAAAACACTCTCCTTCCCAGGACAAGCTGCAATAGTGTGATCCCGCTACGAACCTCAAAGCACTTCAACATTGTCGGCCGAGCCCAACAGGTGTTCAACGGCGAGGTTCAGCTCTGTTGCCGTACACAACTTTCGCCTTGTCCGAGAATGTCCGAGCGCCGTCTTCGACAAGCCGTATTTCTCAATCATTTCTGCGCCTGTCGGCGCTAACCCACCCCAACCACCCGAAACCCAACCACACCCACAAAAGCACACGACCCCACCCACGGAAACCCACGCACACCAGCGGTAGGTACCAACCAATGTCAAAATTCAAGAAGCATGGGACACCATGCATTTATGTGTCCTACACTGTCAACTCTCAATGTCAGTGCGCGCCGCGCATGGACGTGGAGAGATCAACCTGGGGACTGATATGTGTGCCCTGACTCCTCTGAAATTTCAGCAGGATTTTGTGCGCTCACGACGCAACGATGCCAGCGGCAACTGACCTCATAGGTTCCAGTTGCTGGCTCACATGTGGGGTGTATCGTGTGGCAGACCGGTATCACACCCATAACTGGCCACCTGTTGAGCAGGCTGAAAAGCTCATCCAAACTAATGCCGGTTGCTGCAGTAACATTCATACCTTTCTCGGCCTATTTGGCTAAGATCAAGTGTAGTATCTGTTCTTATCAGTTTGATCGCTGATATCGGTTCATTGAACCGTTACGATCAAATGAATATTTCTGGGCGGTAGGCTCCATCATGTCCGGCGCTTGCGTCGGCTGGACTTGCCCGCTTGGTCGCGGCACTGCACTACAGCCGCGACCGAGCAGCCCTCCTCCCCCACAAAAATCCCCAATGCACCCCACCCCTCCCCTTCTGACTGATCTGACCCATAACTAGAGGCTGTCAGACGGTCGGAAAGCTTCGCTTATAAACCTTCCTTCCGGCAGTGGTCGGGCATACTTACCTGTCCGGCCGTTCGACCTGATCAAGAAGGGGTCGGCGGATCGATTGACTGCTCGCCTTGCACTCTGCCTGCGGTCCTCGGTTGATCGTCGCAAGCCGGCGTTTCGACGGAATAATTTATGGTAGGCTGAGACTTGCGCCTGCGCATCCTCGGCACCCCCCCCCCCCCCCCCCCCCCCCCCCCCCCCAAAAAACCCCCACCCAAAAAAACCCCCCCCCCAAACAACAAAAAAAAAAAAAAAAAAAAAAATAGAGTTG